>JGI12109J20283_10567817_pt1 | contig 14750 bp, 13 predicted proteins | sample ElkSlonscriptome_12_FD_20283 | JGI IMG/M metagenome (IMG submission 20283) | reverse complement strand
TTGGGGGTCGCCACCGGGATCGTGACGACGCTGGTCGTCATCCTTTGCGACACCTTTGCGTTGCCGGAGGGAAAGCGTTTCCTGATGCCGCTCGGGTGGCTGTGTGCCTGCAGCGTGGTCGGCCAGCAGGTGATGTTGATCATGACGGGCGTCGACCGCGGATCGGGCAGCTATACCGCTTACAACATCCGGCGATTCGTGGCCGCGGCCGCTTTCCCGGTATTGCTGTTGTCGGCGGCGATGATATCGACCGTCGATCTCGTGACGGCGTGCTGGCTGTTCGTACTCGCCTCGTTCGTCTCGATGGCGGCCTGCGTGATCGGAGTACCGAAACCGTTTCGCGGCCCGAGCGAACCATCGGTCGGGCGGTTGCTTCGTGACAGCCGGCCGTATGGCGTTTCGATGCTTGCAACGGATCTGTTCGAGCGGCTCGACCTGTTGCTTGTCTTATGGTTGACCCCTTTGGTGACTCAGGGTTACTACGCGGCAATGGTCCCGGTCGTTTACCCGCTGACCGTAATCCCCAACACGCTGGGAATCTTTCTTTTTAACGCCGGGGCGAATGCGGACCGTCATTTGAAACGAGACGAATTCCGGCGGATTCTTAGCGGAGCTTTAGCGGTCCAGGCGGTGTCTTGCCTGGCGTTCGTCTTGCTCATCGGGCCGCTCGTCCGTTTCGTGTATGGTGACGAGTTCGGTCCGGCGGTCGTTTTCGCGATTTGGCTCGCTCCGGTCAGCGCGCTGAAGGGCGTCTTGCAGGGACTGGACAGCTACGTGAAAGGGCGTGGACGTCCGCTGGCTTCGGTCCGCTGTCGTCTGGTCGCGGCGATCGCTATGTTGGTCGTCACGGCGGTCGGTATTGGGCCGCTGGGTGCCATCGCGATTGCCATCGCCGCACTGGTCGGCCAAGTCATCTGCCTAATTTGGCTTACTTGGATCGTCTTGGTCGACATCCGACAGACAGATTCCCCAAGTTGAAAATGAATGCCCCATGTTTGTTGTGACCGTCACTTTTGATGTTCAGCCGGAGCACGCGGACGCCTTTCGACAACGAGTGTTACAGCAGGCGTCCGATACGCTGGAAAACGAGTCGACTTGCCAGACTTTCCAAGTCAGCGTGTCGCCGGAACGGCCGGAGGCTTTTTTTCTGTACGAGGTCTACGACGACGAGGCCGCTTTCCAGGTCCATTGCAACCAGCCCTACTTTGCCGACTTCGGCAAAACGGTGGAACCGTGGATCCAGAGTAAATCGATCACGACTTATCACCGGATTTCGCCTAGCTGAACATGGCTTCAGGCCAAAGAGCGATCGCCGTGAGATCTGGCTTTGCCTGTCGAGCCCTTTCCTCTTTCCGTTACCGCTGGCCTCTTGGCCGGGTCGCCTGAACGGGGCCGAATTCAGTTGCGGGTGCGATGGGGCACGCCGGCAGCATTGCGATGCGGCTTCCCGCGCTGATGCAGTTCCGCGAAACCTTGCTCGAGAGGTTGAAGGAGGCCGATTCGGTTGGCGGTGATGGTCAAATGTTCGACAAGACCTTTGACGTTATCGGGCGATAAGTTTCCGGAAACGTGGGTCAAAAACAGGTTGTCTCGCTCGAGTGCCATCAAGAAGACGCCCCGAACCGCTCCAGACTTTCGATCAGGCAAGACTTTGACGAGTCCTCCGTTTAGGCGCATCACCAAGATCTGCGTCCATCCCTGTTTGAGTCATTTCGTTCCGTCGGAATGCCCGGGAGTCCTTTTAAGCTCGCCAGCGTCTGGCACTTCCTTCCTCTGGCGGGCGCCGTTACCGTGATCGCCGATAGTTGCTTTTGATCGGAGATCGCCTTTTGCAGATTCAAGAACTCGAGCCGTTCCTGTTGCACGTCCCGGTTACAGGTGCCGGCGTTGCCGACAGCATGCACCGGATCACTCACTGGGGAGTGCCCGGCGTCAAGGTCATCCTGGACAACGGGCTCGAAGGTTTCGGTTTTGCGGGCACCCATGCGCACTTGCCAACCGACCGTCTGATCGCCGGCTTCATTGACCAGGTCTGTCGACCGCTGTTGGTTGGCGAACCTTTCGGGCCGTCGTCGTCTGATGTGGATCGCCTGACGGATAAAATTTTCCGCTATCCGCCCTCGCAATGGCTCGGCCGCGCCGGGCTGACGCACGTCGCCCTGGGCGCGGTCAACATCGCGCTGTGGGACCTGGCGGCGAAACAGGCCGACCAGCCGCTTTGGAAGCTGCTCCGGCAGCACCGGACGGCTGGCTCCGACGTTCCGCAGGAAGAAACGCCGGAGCCGCTGGTCGCCTACAACACCGACATCGGCTGGCTCGACCGGACCGTCGATCAGCTGACAGAGAATGCCAAGCGGGCATGCCACGAAGAGGGCTTTCGCGCAGTCAAAATGAAGGTTGGCAAGCCGGACCTGTCCGACGACATCGCTCGGGTGGCTGCAGTTCGTCGGGCAATTGGTGACGACGTCACCCTGATGGTCGACGCCAACGGCAAGTGGGACCTGGCGACGGCATCGGCGGCCGCTCCGCAGCTGGCCGATGCAGGGGTTGCCTGGGTCGAGGAGCCGTTGTGGTATGACGACGTCGCCGCCCATGCGGAGCTTGCAAAGGTCGGAAATCCGGCCGTGGCGATCGGCGAGCAGTTGTATAACGTCTACGAGTTCTCTAATTTCATGCGTGCCGGCGCGGTTCACGTCGTCCAGCCTGATGTCACGCGCCTGTGTGGCGTCAGCGAGTGGTGTGCGGTCACCGATGCGGCTCTTGCAGCTGGCTTATCGGTCGTGGCACACGCGGGAGACATGGGCCAGGTTCATGTTCACACCTCCTATGCCTATCGGGAAGTCCGATGGTTCGAGTACATCCCTTGGATCCGCCGCTGTTTCGTCGAACCGATGACGGCGCGAGAAGGCCTGGTCGATTTGCCACAACTTCCCGGCGCGGGAACGACGCTCCGCAAAGACGCGGTGGAACGTTTCGGTAAGCCGTGGCGTTGAGGACTTCGCCGTGGCCTGCGTTCAAGCTGCCGCTTCGGCTCCGCATCCATTATCTGTCCAACTCTCTGCATCACGACGGGTCGCCGTGTCACCGCTACTGTTACTCGCCTTCAGCATTGCGTTCGTGGCCATCGCCATCGTGAAGCTACGGATTCATCCTTTTCTAGTTTTGATCACTGCCGCCGCGTTGGTGGGTCTGTTTTCTCCCGAAGATCTTGTCGAGCCGGCCGAGCGGCGTGGGTTGGTTTCGCCAGAGATCGGGCATGCGAAGTTGGCCGTTGAACTGGCGTTGCGTGAATTCGGCGCCATGGTCGGGTCGATCGGTCTGGTCATCGTTCTCGCGTCGATCATCGGCTCTTGCCTGTTGGAGAGCGGGGCGGCGGACCGCATCACCCGGTTCAACCTGCGAGCGATGGGGGAACGGCAGGCCCCGGTGGCGATGATGTTCAGCGCTTTCATCCTCTCGATTCCCGTCTTCCTCGACACCGTCTTTTTCATGTTGGTGCCGATCGCGAAAGCGTTCCGGATGCGGACGGGCAAAAATTACGTGCTGTACGTGATGTCGATCTGTGCTGGCGGTGTGCTGACGCACTCCTTGGTCGCTCCCACGCCGGGTCCGTTGCTGATGGCGGAAACGCTCAAACTTGATCTGGCAATCACGATCCTGGCCGGGCTCGCTTTTTCCATTATTCCGGCGATCGCCGGCTTGTGGTATTCGATGTATCTGAACCGCAAGCTTGACATCCCGCTGCGTGAAGGGGCTGACGGCAGTTCGCTTGAAGATCTCGCTGAAATTGTCCAGCGAAGTGACGAGCAGCTGCCCAGCTTATGGATTTCGCTGGCACCGATCATTGCGCCCGTGATTCTGATCAGTTGCGGGACGATCGTCGATACGATCGATCAGGTGCGTCCGCTATCGACGCAGGTGTTGCAGTTGGGTGGTTTTCTTGGCGACAAGAACGTGGCACTGGCGGCGGGAGCCCTGTTGGGGATGCTGATTTACCTGCGGCAACCCTCGACCGACGGTTCCAAAGCGGTTCGCGTCGTCGAATCGGCGATCGGATCGGCCGGCGTCGTGATTTTGATCACGGCGGCGGGTGGTGCCTTCGGCGCGATGATCCGGCATGCCGGCGTCGGCGAGGCCATTTCACAGAACGTACCGAATTTGGGCAGCGGCATCGTTCTCGTGTTGCTCGCCTTTGGCTTGGCGATGGTGTTGAAAATCGCTCAGGGGTCGGGAACGGTTTCGATGATCACGACTTCCGCGATCATGTTCAGTCTGATTCAGGATCAAACGCTCGCCGAATTGCCCGTTCATCCGATCTACCTTTTTCTGGCGATCGGATACGGTTCGATGCCGATCTCGTGGATGAACGACAGCGGATTCTGGATCATCGGCCGGATGAGCGGATTTACCGAAAAGGAGACCCTCAAGACCTGGACGATGCTCCTTCTTGTCATCCCACTGGTCGGGCTTGTCCAAATCCTGCTCGTCTCGATGCTGCTACCGCTGAAATCGCTGCCTTGGTAATCAGGCCGCGGTCGGTCGGCGAGGTCTTGTTAGGACAGCCCCAACAGCCGGGTTTTGACGATCCGCCAGAAAAAGAGCATTCCGCCCAGAAGCAACAGGATCGCCAGGCTGAACCACAGCAAGATGCCGCCCAGTGTCAGCAGCATCGGGCTCAGTTGGTGATTGTAGATCGGGTCCCAGCACCACAACGTGGCCAGCGTCCCGACACACAGATAGGGGCCGAAAGGCGTTGCGGTATCACGGGTCACGACGTAGCGGGCGATCACAATCAAGATGGCGGCCATCGGCGAAAGGAAGAAAGCGGCTATCGACGCTTGCCAGCCGATCATCGCCCCGATCATCGCCATCAACGTGACGTCGCCAAAACCCATCGCTTCCTTTTGCAACGCCCAGCGGCCGACCAGTCGGATCGACCAAACGATGCCTCCACCGGTTGCGAGTCCGACCAGCGATGTGATCAGCCCTAACCAGTGAAGACCGCCTACGTTGAAAATCACGACGATCCCGGCGAAACCGACGATCCACATCGCCAAAATAAGTTTCCAGCTCCAATGACGTACCAACCGGGCAAAGAAATAGTCGACCGCTTTCCGGTATCCATGCCGAAGGATCACACGACGATCCGTCAGTGCGAAACAGTAAACGGTCCAGACGGCCAAACCGGTCCACAGGCTGCCGGACGCCAGCCACCACGGGTCGTACGGGCCAGGCTCGTAGGCCATGACGGGTACGATGCCACTTCGGTCGCCCGGAACAATTGCAATGTGTTCGACGGGAGGAAAAAACCTTGCCGAGGCCGCGGCGGCACCGAGCCCCAACAATGTGCCGGGAATCGTCAGTACGTCGGGGATCGTCCGTTCGTCGAAGTCGATAAACGTGGCGGCGACCATGATGACCAGCAAGATCGCATGGAGGAAGAAAAGCTGGGTCATCCAAGGAGTACAAAGGGCCAGCACGTTTGGTCGGACACCAGCGGGAAGTAATTGTCCGCCGATCCAAGCCTGGTGCATCCAAGGCAAAGCTATCGCTAGGCCGACCTCGATCAAGACCGGCCGAATCCAAAAGCCGCGGCCAAAGATTTCACGTTCTCTCCGTAGAAAGAACCAGCCGACAACGGGAATCCGATCCCACAGACGACGCGGCCCGACCGACTCGAACGCGTCACGAGCCTCCTTGGTTAGCGGCCAGCGAAGCGGGTTGGTCCAAGGCGACAGCGGGCGGCGATACCAACACCAACTGGTGATCGCATGATTCGCAAGTGCTCCACCGACCAGCCCCAACAAGACCAATGACACCGTTTGCCATATCGGGGGCCACCCGATCCAACTCGCAAGGACGGCGTCGAGCTGGTTTTGAATCATGGTTCGGATCGTGTGGGCCGGAACGACGGTCGGGGGCGGCGAAGAAGCCGCGGCGAGCCTGAAAGAACTTTTGGAATCGTAAGACTTTTTCCCGCCGTTTTCACTCCCCCGTCGCGTCGCAAGAACCCGACCGAACCAGCCCGATAACGGAGCGACAGGAATCCGAACGATTGGCGGCGTGCGGGCTGCCGTCGATCCGCCCGTTCCGATCACCAACCCGACGCGTCAGCGAGGACCTGTGCTTTCCGATCACCAACCCGACGCGTCAGCGAGGAAGGATGCAGGGACTGTTCCCCGCTGACGCTTCAGTTTCGTGTCTCAATTGCGTAACAATGCCTGCACGAATGACATGCAGACATTTATAGGCCGAACCTGGTTCTGCCCACCTAAACGATCAGCATCGCATCGCCATAACTAAAGAAACGATACTCCTGAGCGATCGCTTCCCGGTAAGCTTCCAACATCAGTTCCCGGCCGGCAAAAGCACTAACCAAAACCAGCAGCGAACTTTTGGGCAGGTGAAAGTTCGTCATCAATGCGTCGACCGCCCCGAATTGGTAGGGCGGTTTGATGAACAAGTCCGTCTGGCCGGTCCACGGGTGTAGCTCGCCTCCACCGGCGGCCACCGCACTTTCGAGCACTCGGACGCTGGTCGTGCCGACGGCCACACATCGCCCGCCCGCGGCCCGTCGATCTTCGATCGATTGACAAGTGGCCGCATCCAGTCTTCCCCATTCGGCGTGCATCTGGTGTTGGTCGACATCCTCGACGTCGATCGGCCGGAAAGTTCCCACGCCGACGTGCAGCGTGACTTCGTGAATCGCTGTTTGACCCTTTTCGATGTCTTTCAGCAGTGACTTGGTGAAGTGCAGGCCGGCGGTGGGGGCGGCGACGCTGCCGAAATCCTCTTTCTTGTCGCTGGCGTAAACCGTTTGGTAGCGTGCGACATCGGCATCGACCATCTGGCCGTCGCGGATGTAGGGCGGCAGAGGAACACGACCGTATCGCTCCAACAGGTCGACTGGATCAGGCAAACTGGCATCGCTCGCGTCATCCGACGTTTTGTCGCGTCGACCGGAGACATCGGGGATCGATTCGGGGGCCGGGCGGGCGAAAAGATGCCCATCGTCGGCACGGCCCATCACCGCCAACTGCATCCCGTCGCGACCGTCGCGATCCTGGATCGTGATCGTCTCGCCGGTGGCAAGACTGCCCCGGGTCTTGGTGAGCAATTCCCAAATCCCCGTGTCGCGATCGCAACGCAGAAAAAGCCCCTGCCAGCGGCCTCCCGTCCGGGTGCGGTAGCCCACCAATCGTGCCGGCACCACGTGGCTGTTGTTCAGCACCAAAGCATCCTCTGCCCGCAGGTGATCGGGAAGGTCCCGAACGTGAGCGTGGTCGAACGTTCCCGTCTTTCGATCGATGATCATCAACCGGGCGTCAATGCGATTGGCGAGCGGTTCCTGGGCGATGCGCTCGCGTGGAAGCTCGTAGTCGTACTGATCGAGTGAATGCATGGCTGGAAGTGAGGCTGATGCGGCAGTGGGAGCGTTGACGAAATGGTCGACCGGGCGACAGCGGGGCGGGCGGCAGACTCAATCGCTCGAAGCTAGTTTGGATCCGTTATTCCACGTCGGTATGGTACCAAGCGGGTCCAATCTCGCACGCCCCGGGATTCCCGCGGATCGTATCGCTCGGTTTGATGCAGCGTGTGATCGCGGAAACGGGGGCGCGTTGGACGGGTCGACGGGTTGGACGGGTCGACGGGGAAGAGCGGCTGAGCGATAACAGAAGGCTTGAAGAGATGGCGGGGCGGATCGGCCGCGTGGTTTGCTGCTGGCGTCGTCACCTTACCCGATTGACTGGAAAAAGACTCGATGGAAGCCGGAATCGTCGGCTTGCCGAATGTCGGCAAAAGCACCCTGTTCAACGCGCTGACCTGCAGCGTGGCGGCTCAGAGCGAGAACTACCCCTTTTGCACCATTGAACCGAACGAGGGAATCGTGATGGTGCCCGACGATCGGTTGGAGCGGATCACCAAGTACATCCAGCCCCAAAAGCTGATTCAGACGTCGTTGAAACTGGTCGACATCGCGGGGATCGTCAAAGGCGCGGCGGAAGGTGAGGGCCTGGGCAATAAATTCCTCAGCCATATCCGGCAGGTCGACGCGATCATGCAGGTGGTCCGCTGTTTTGAAGACGCCGATGTCGTCCACGTTTCGGGGAACGTCGACCCGATCGCGGATATCGACACGATCGAAACCGAGTTGGTGCTGGCGGACATGCAAACGCTGGAAAATGCGATAACGAAGGCCCAGCGGACGGCGCGGAGCGGCGATAAGGAGGCGAAACTACGCGTCGCGACGATCGAGAAATGCAACGCACACTTGGAAAGCGAGCAGCCGCTTCGCACGTTGGAACTGCTTCCTGCTGAAGCCGCGGCGATCAGCAGCTATGGACTGATGACCGCCAAGCCGATCCTGTACGTCGCCAACGTCGACGAAGACGACCTGGCCGGCGAAAACCCCTTGGTGCAGCGGGTTCGCGAGCACGCCGAAAAGAGCGGAGCCCAAGTCGCTTGCGTGTGTGCCAAGTTGGAAGCGGAACTGGCGGAGCTGGACGAACCGGACCGCAGCGAGATGCTGGCCGACGTCGGGCTGGAGGAACCGTCGCTGAACGTGATCGCAAGAGAGACCTACCGCACGCTCGGTTTGCAAAGCTTTTTCACCGCCGGTGAAAAGGAAGTGCGGGCTTGGCCGGTCCCAAAAGGGGCGACGGCACCGCAAGCTGCCGGCGTGATCCACAGCGATTTCGAGCGAGGATTCATCCGCGCCGAGATTTATCAACTGGACGACTTGGAAACATATCAAAGCGAGAAAGAAATTCGCGCTGCCGGCAAGCTTCGTGTGGAAGGCAAAAACTACGTCATGCAGGATGGGGACATCTGCCACTTTCTGTTCAACGTGTGATCGAGCGAATGGCCAAAACCGTTCCTTTCTCCTTCCTACCTCACCCGCCTTTTAAAAAGAAAAAGATCGATGCCTAACGATTCCATCAAATGGTTTGCTGTCCTGTGTGCCCTCGGCGTAGCGCTTTGTTGGGGCATGTACGGCCCGACGCTGACCAACGCCCGTTCCCCGGCCCGTGAATGGGGTCCGTTCAAGCCGTATTTCTTTGTCGGGATGGCATACGTCGTCGTGGCAATTATCGGCGGTGCGATCATGATGAAGTTTGCGTTCAACGACAATTTCGACTACTCCGGCAAGTATTACCCAGCGATGAAGTGGGGGTTTTTGGCAGGGTTGCTCGGCGCCTTCGGGGCCCTCGGTTTGACCGTGGCACTGACCAAAGCGGGCGGCAAGCCGGCTTACGTGATGCCGATCGTTTTCGGCGGCGCGGTCACGGTCAATGCGATCGCAGCGTACGTCAATTTGCACGGTCAACCGATCAATCCGCTGATGTGGGTGGGCATGGGCTTGGTCGCGATCGGCATCGTTTTGACCGCCGGATTCACTCCGCACGGGCATGCTCCCGCGAAACCGGCCACCGAGACTTCTGCTGCGGTAGGCGGCCATGGTGAGGCGACGCACGACTCGTCCACGACCACGCCGTCGCCCGATCCGACGGATCGCCCCGACGCCACCTGATGTTTCATCCGCTGAAGCGTCGTCCACTGACAAGTCGTCCGAGTCATTTGCAGAGGTTTTCCGATGGCTTTTTCACACAGTGAGCAAACCTCTCCGTCGTCCAACGAGAAGGTTTCCGATACGACGGGCGATCCCAGCCCGGAAGCCGTCACGAAAAGCGATGCCGGTGGAGACGCCAGAGAGACCATGCTGGCGATCGACAAGCAGCTCACGCACGTCTGGATGGTGCGGACGTTCTTAAAGCACGCCGACGAGGCGGAGGATGACGAAGACCTTCGTGAAGTGGTCCGCGACCTCTACGACTTTATTCTGGCCGTCGGGCCGCCGGATGCCGTCGAAGATCCGGCGGCGTATTTGAAGATGGCGAAAAAGAAACTTCGCCGACTGCGCGGTGCGACCGAACTTTATGAAGCGATCCAGCCAGAGGTAAGCGGGCACACGAACTTCGTCATGGCTGCCCGCTCGTTGCGATTAGCGGTCGATCGAATCGCGGCTTTGGTTGCCGGCAACCGGTGAAAGTGGCTGCCAGCCAAGACAACGTCGGATGGACTCTGGTGGAATGAAGACGGCATTGGCGATGATCATCATGGTGCCAAACGTGATCATTCCCATGAACACAGCGATTCCACCATGAACGGCGACGGCTAACGCTAGAACAATCGGCCGCGTGCGGTGCGGCCAAACGAGGGCGCAGTAAAAGATTTCCCAGAACAGCGTCAGGTGCGTCAGTGCAGTAAATAGCTTGGGGTATGCCGCCAGAAAGGTGACATCCCAAGACTGGTACTCCAGATTCGCGACGGCAAACCATAAGGCAGTCCCGTCCCACCAGAGTTGGCCCCGCGCTTTCGCCAAGCCGCCGAAAAGATAGATCACGCACAGGTGAAGTTGCAGTAACCGAGTCCCCACCGTGGCAGCGACCGATAGGCGATCGGCTGGCAGCAGCCAATTGAGCCATCGAGAGCCGATCGCGGCATTCTGGCCCCAACGACGCTTCCGATACCACGCGTCCACCGACCACACCGCCCCGCACGGCGTCACCGCCAGATACATCGCGCAGTAAGTGACGATTTGGTCGAGGCCGAACAAGGCCCCCATCAATCGATGGATCAACATCAGCTGCAGCAGAAAAGCGATCGGAACGCTGAGACGCGTCAAAAACCCAACCGTCATGCACAACGTGACCACTATCGTCACGGCGTGATGCAGTCCCAGCAGCAGCGGGCTGTCGATGTGCCAAAGGTAAGACGTCGCGGCGGTCGGCGGGCCAAACGTGCCGTCGTGCAAGGCCGCTGCCGTGTCGTTATTGATCCAAGCTTCCGTGCCCAGGAACGAGAATAAGTCGGTCGCCAGCACCAGATGACTGTAGAGCAACATCAGTCCGGTACCGATTCGCAGGACCGCTAACGTCTCGGTTCGCCGCGGGGTAAACCAAAATCGGTCCCAAGCCTCCACCCAACCCGCGCAGTAATCACGGATGGGCGAACCGTCGTTGCCGCGACGTATTCGATTCATCGTGGTTGCCCCCATTTCCTAACGGTCGGATCGAGACCGGGGGTTAGAAAGGCGTCCGTTTGCAATTCCGGGGGCGTTTTCCTGTTCGGGTTTGCATCGTTTCGCTGTGGTCTGTCCGGAGCCGCGTTTTCAGTGGCCCGGCGATCCGGTGTCGCCGGTGGTGGTACCGGCTCGGCTGCAGGACGCCCTGGCATCCGCGAATTACCCGGTGCGGCACCACGGTCAGCTGGTTGTCCCCAATTAAGTTCGTTGATCCTCGTCCCGGGACGCCCTGAAACGGGCACACCGTCGGGCGAGGCAGGCCCGTTACTGGTTGGCAGCAACTCTTCCATCGAAACAGGTTCGTCGGGCAGAGGCACGAAGGAACGCGGGTCGTCTAACCGAACGCCGTTTTCGAGGTAGCCGACAAAATCGGGCAGGGAATGCTCCATCCGCTGCAGCGTCACCCGTTCGCCGCCCAGTTCGCTTTTCAAATGATTGGCCATCGAACCCGCGATCGCCTCGTAGCGGCGGCGTGCCTGTCGCAGCTGCTGCAACGCGTCAATCGGCAGATCGGGACCGACCAACGCACTCGCCTCGGTCGGCAAAGCAGGTTGGTAGGAATCATTCAAAAACTCAGCCAGCATGAAATGGCGATGGTAAAGCAGACGCGGCCACTGAACGTCCAAATCGGGGAATAAGAACTCGCTTTCGCTGACGGCTGTCTCCTCAGACGCAGCGGTTGGCTGTTCGCTACGATCGGAGTAATCCGTCGAATCGGATCGGACTTGGTTTCCGCCGTAGCCTGTTTCGATTCGAGCCTGAATCAAATGGCTCGGTCCCGGGTCGGGCGCGAAAAATGCATAGCCTCGATCGAGGTACAACCACTGGGCATATCGTTCGACGGGCCAGACGAAGGCGACGACCGACGGCGAGATACCCCGCGGCCCGCGCGTTTGGAATGCGAGCGGCGGGCCGAAGATCGCCATCAAGTGGCCGATCAAAAAGACGCTCGCCAATAGCCGCCATCGACGTGCCACCGGTAACCCGTCCTTGCTTCGTTCCGCGGGATTGTCGGTTTTCGATTCGGTCAAGGAAAAGGTCCGCGTCGAGAAAACTTTTTTGGACGGCTATCCTTTGGGAAACGGCCGTCCGAAACCTCTCGCCGAAGTATAGCTGCCAAAACGAGACTTGCCCCTGACGATCGGCGAAGCCCCATGAAAACGAATCTACTGCAGGTCACTTCGAACGGATTGCACTGCCCGCAGGGCGGTTTCTTTATCGATCCGGCACGGCCGGTCGAACGGGCTTTGTTGACGCACGCGCATGCTGACCACGCCCGTCCCGGATCCCGGCACACACTGTCCGCGGATCCGGGACGCCAGTTGATCGAAATGCGACTCGGGCAGGAATCGGAACACGAATTTCTCCCTTACGGCGAGGCTCGTACGGTGGGAGGCGTGCGAGTCAGCTTTCACCCTGCTGGGCACATGCTGGGATCGGCCCAAATTCGGTTGGAACATCGAGGGCAGGTCGCCGTCGTCACCGGCGATTACAAATTGCAATCGGACCCGACCTGTGACGACTGGGAGCCGGTGCGATGCAATCACCTGGTCACCGAATCGACGTTCGGCTTGCCCATTTATCGCTGGCCGTCGCCTGACCAAGTCTTTGCCGAGATCAATTCGTGGTGGCGTCAATCGGCGGCTGCTGGCAAATGTTGTCTGCTGTTCGGCTATGCCGTCGGCAAAGCCCAGCGGTTGTTGTCTGGATTGGACCGAAGCATCGGGCCGATCTTCACGCACGGGGCGGTCGAAAACGGCAACGCGGCGTATCGGCGCTCCGGTGTATCGCTCCCTGCGACGACCGCGGTCGCTGAAATGCCAAAGCGACATGATTGGCGAGGCTCACTCGTCGTGGCGGTTCCGTCCGCCTACGGCACCTCGTGGATGCGTCGCTTTGGCGTGACGTCGACCGCGATGGCGAGCGGTTGGATGGCGGTGCGCGGAACCCGTCGCCGACGTGCCGTCGACCGTGGTTTTGTCTTGAGCGACCACGTCGACTGGAACGATCTGCTTTCCGCCGTGAAGCAAAGTGCGGCCGAAAAAGTATGGGTCGGCCACGGACAGACCGCTGCCGTCGCACGTTACCTGACCGAGGCGGGCTGCGACGCCACCGCGATGACGCTGGAGCAGCCCGGTACCGAGGAGGACGAAGCCGCCTCCCACGAAACGGAAACTTGAACCGAACCGATCGCCGTGTCTGGACGCGGACGATTCGCCGTATCGCCTTTAACGGTCGGCATGACAACTGCACCTATCGGAACACCAACACTCTTTGGAATGGCGAGTGCCATTGCCGTGCCGGTGAGTGCTGTCTCTGTGCTTGTACTGTTTCTGTACGGGCGAGTACTCGTTCCGCGGCGGCGAGTGATGCCACGAGATCATCTCTGAAACCTTTTGGCCGCCGACGATCAGCCTGTTGAGGGAGTCACGTTTGGACCTTTTCCGTTGGAAGCGAGGACGCGATTCATGAGTTCGGCACCTGTGGCCACACCGCAGCCCCCGAGTCGTCTGGTTCACCAGTGGACGGTCGCCGGTCTGGTTGCTTCTTCGGCACGTTTTATTCCGATCCCGTTCGTCGATGATCTCGTTCGCGAGCAGTGCTACCGTTTTGTGGTTTCGCGAACGCTCGCGATCCAACCGGACGCCGGCTCTATGGACGACTGGAAGCTGTATTACACGACCGGCGGGGGCTGTATTTCCGGTTGCGTCGCAAAGCTGCTGCGAGCACCGCTCAAGTTGCTTCTTTTTCCGATTCGCAAAATCGTCACCGTCCTGACTTCGGTCCGCGGTGTGCCTTTGGAGATCATGAGGACGGTGCTGCTGGGCCGAACGCTGCACCGCCTGATCGTAGACCGGGACCGACCGCCGACCGCCGCCGAAGCCGCCCAGATGCGGAGGGCATTCGAAGAGGCGTTCGCAAGAATGGATTTCCGAGTCGTTCGGGCGACGATGATCGACGCACTTCGGAGCGTAAGCGGTTGGAAGTCGGCGGCGATCCAGATGGCCAAACGGATCGCTCGCACAGATCAGATCGACGATGAAGCGATCCGGACCGAACCGTCGGTAGAAGACGGCGCAACGCGTGTTCAAAATGTTTTGGAACGTCCCGAGACGCTGGAGTTGTTCGCGGCATTTGACCGCCGCTTTGACGAAACGCTCCGGCTCGAAACCGAGAGCTGATTCGAGCAGGCGAACGTTCCGTCGATCAGGGGACGAAGGCCCGAGCAAAAGACGAAATGCTGGGCGTTGAAGTGATGGACGGACAAAGCGGTCTGCGGCCGACCATGGCGTCAGCCCTCCGCTTGGCGGAGTCGCCGGGCAAATAGAGAGGGGCATGTTGCTTTCAAAAAGACGGGAGCGATCGCAGGCAATCGGCCGGTTCTGATCGCTTTTCCGAAAAATCCGTTTGGGAAGAGATTTGCCCTGTCGTATAGTTACAGCGGTACTGTGATTTACATTCACCGCGGCTTTAAAGATAGTCAGTGTGATCTTCCCAGTGCGGAGACCGAGCCTGTCGCGTGACAGGCCATTCTCGTCCGCCGCGGTGCCTCGCTTTGTTCAAGCGTGTCTTCTGGCAAACCTTTTCGAAAGGAAAAATCGATGATTGCCATCGCCCCAACCCTCCCCCTCCTCGCAAGATTGCGAGGCCCAAGCGTATCGGC
>JGI12109J20283_10026189_pt1 | contig 14756 bp, 12 predicted proteins | sample ElkSlonscriptome_12_FD_20283 | JGI IMG/M metagenome (IMG submission 20283) | reverse complement strand
TGCCGCCCCTCGGCACAGGCAGCGCGCACGCGCTCGATGACCTCGTCACGACGCCGGTCGGACACGGCGACGGTCACGACCGGCTTGCGTCCCGGTGGCAGCTCGTCGATCACGGAGAGGTCCAAGTCCGCATAGAGGGTCATCGCGAGCGAGCGCGGGATGGGCGTCGCGGTCATGATGAGCTGGTGGGGGACCACCCCGATGCCCTTCTCGAGCAGCCGCATCCGTTGGTGGACGCCGAAGCGATGCTGCTCATCGATGATGACCAGTCCGAGCCTGGGGAAGCTTACGTCGGCCTGGAAGAGCGCGTGCGTACCGACGGCGATCGGTGCTACGCCCGCGGCGATCTGCGCGAGGCTTGCCTGACGCGCCCGGCCCTTTTGACGACCCGTCACCCAGACCGGCTCGATCCCCAGCGGCTGCAGCCAGCGAGACAGATTGCGCCGATGCTGCTCGGCGAGCAGTTCGGTCGGCGCCATCAGGGCGACCTGGTGATCGGCCTCGACGGCCTGCAACGCCGCCAAGACGGCAACCACCGTCTTGCCGGCACCGACGTCTCCCTGCAGCAGCCGATGCATGGGCCGCCGCTCACGCAAATCGGCCCCGATCTCCTCAGCGACGCGGCGCTGCGCCGCCGTCAACGAGAAGCCGAGGCCATCGATCAACTGCGCGCGCAGACGCCCGTCGCCGGCGAGCCGCGCAGCACGCAGATCTCGCTGACGGCCACGCAGACGCCGCAGGCTGAGCTGATGCGCGATCAGTTCCTCGAAGGCGAGGCGACGGAAGGCAGGGTGACGCCCCTCGAGCAAGGCAGTCGTATCAATTTCGGCCGGCGGGCGGTGCAGCACGGCGAGCGCCTCGGCCAACGGGGGCAGCCCCATCTCCTCGAGCAGAGTCCTCGGCAGCAGTTCCGGCAAGAGCGAGGCATCACGCCCCAGCCAGTCAAGCGCCTGGGCCAGCAAGTGACGCCAACTCGCCTGCTGCAGGCCGTCGGCGGTGGGGTATATCGGTGTCAGTGCCTCCGCCATGGGCGCATCGCCACCGGCCTGCTGCTGGCGATACTCGGGGTGCACCATCTCGAGCGACTGCAGCCCATGACGGACCTCCCCGTAACAGCGCAACCGGACCCCCGGACGCATGGCAGAGACCTGACGCGCAGAGAAGTGAAAAAAGCGTAGCAGCAGGCCGCCGCGGCCATCGGAGAGCCAGATGCGCAGGGTCCGGCGGCGCGCACCACCGACCTGAGCCGCCTCGATTGTCCCCTCGATGAGGGCCTCGTCGCCGGCCTGCAGCCGGTCGATGGGCACCAACCGCGTCCGGTCCTGATACCGCAAGGGGAGATGGAAGAGGAGATCCTGGACGGTCGCAATATCGAGGCGTGCCAAGCGCTCGGCAACGCGCGTCGCAACCCCATGCAGCCGTTCGACCGCAACCGCGTCGAATGTCGGCGAGGCCGAGCCGTTCAAAACAGCGCAGCCGGCGCGCTACAGCGGAGGTGCTCGACCCGCGCCGGCGACCTGACTCAGGATCGGGCCCGCCGCCTCGGCGCGCCGCAGGGCCTGAGCCAACTGATGGACCGACATGGCGTAATAGGTACTGCGGTTGTAAGCGGTGATGACGCGGAAGTTGTTCAGCCCGAGCCAGTATTCATATCCGCCTGCGGCGTCGAGTTCGAGGAGGCTGACCCGTGCGTGCCCGGTCAACGGGCGCGTGGCCGTCACGCCATGGCTGGCCAAGGTCGCGACCGGATAACGCGATTTGAAGCCGGCTTGAATGGATCTCGGACGATATCCGCTGGCGTCGGCCGGAACCGCGACGGGCTCCCCACGACGCCAGCCGTGACCACTGAGATAGTTGGCGACGCTGCCAATCGCGTCGACCGGATCCCAGAGATCGCGGCGCCCGTCACCGTCAAAGTCGACGGCAAAACCGTGAAAGCTCGATGGCATGAATTGCCCGAGCCCCATGGCGCCGGCGTAAGAGCCCTCCGGCGCGAATGGGTTCATGCCCTCGTCGCGGCACATGATCAGGAAGGACTCGAGCTCACCGGTGAAGAACTCGGCCCGACGCGGATAATCGAAGGCGAGGGTCGCCAGCGCGTCGATGATGCGGGTTCCGCCAAGGTACCCGCCGTAGCGCGTCTCGACGCCGAGGATGGCGACGATGTACTCCGGCGGCACCCCGTAGCGCTTCTCGGCCTGCTCCAGCGCCTCGGCATGCCGGCGCCAGAACCGCACGCCGTTGGCAATGTTGTCGCTGGTGACAAAACGCGCCCGATAGCGGGTCCAGGCACCGGTAGGCCCGCTCGGCGGCGCCGGGGCCTGACGATCCATCAGATCGATGATCCACGGCTGATGCTCGACACGCGCGAAGATGCGCTCCAGTTCCGCGCGCTCGAAGCCGTCACGACGGACGAGGCGATCGATCAGCGAGTCGACCGCCGTGCCGCCCACGTGACCGGCCGATCGCTGAGCATCGACGACGGCGAGATCGGTCTCAGCGCCCCGCTCCACGGTGCTCTCGCAACCGACCAGCAAGGAGAAGCCAGTGAGACAAGCAAGTAAGCAGAGGCTCGGGCGCATGGGTCGCTCGGTATCATCGGCCGTGTCCGCGATCTTACGACAAAGACTCGCAAAGGCAATGGGGCCGGCACCGACAGCACCCTAGGGCGCGCGTCTCGACAGTCGCGCACCGTCACGATCGGCCGCGCCAATTGACCCGATCCGCATATTCCATTTTACTCGCGGTCGACTGCCGGCGATGATGCGCGTGCCGATGAGGAGAAAGCTATCCACCTTCCAATTGTGCTAATTAAGGAGTGACTTCAGATGCCGCAAGATCGTACTGGCCAACGCGTACCCAATGTCACCTTCCGGACTCGTCGCGGCCACGAGTGGGCCGACGTGACGACCGATGAGATCTTCGGGGGCAAGACCGTCGTGGTCTTCTCGCTGCCGGGAGCCTTCACACCGACCTGCTCCTCGTCCCATGTGCCGCGCTACAACCAGCTGGTGCCGAAGTTCAAGGAGCACGGCGTCGACGAGGTTTGCTGCGTCTCGGTCAACGACACCTTCGTCATGAACGAGTGGCAGACCGAGCTCAACGCCGAGTCAGTCTGTTTCCTGCCGGACGGCAACGGCGAGTTTACCGACGGCATGGGCATGCTCGTCGACAAGTCGGATCTCGGCTTTGGCAAGCGCAGCTGGCGTTACTCGATGTTGGTGCGCGACGGCGTCATCGAGAAGATGTTCATCGAGCCCGAGGTCGAGGGCGACCCCTACGAGGTCTCCGACGCCGATACCATGCTCGCCTACATCGCCCCGAAGGCAGAGAAACCGGTCGATGTCACCGTGCTGACGCGGCCCGGCTGCCCCTTCTGCGCGAAGGCCAAGGAGATGCTCAAGGGGGCCGGGATGGACTTCGAGGAACTGGTGCTCAACCGCGACTACACTGAGCAGACGCTGCGCGCACTGGCTGCGGCCAAGACCGTGCCTCAGGTCTTCGTGAACGGCAAGCACATTGGCGGCTCCGACGACCTGGAGTCTTGGCTGAAGAGCCGGGCCGCTTGATTCCTGGCCAGCGGCCGCTCGCGGCGGCCGCACAGACTGTCGATGCGGACGTCGGGTCCGCATCGCAGCGGTCGCTTTGACGCGCCGGCCTTGCGCCTGCATCCTTTACCGGGCCAAAGGGAGCCACCAACCTCGCACCCCTGCCGGTTGGGGCTGTCCTCAGCCTCGAGACGTCGCCCTGTCGGTGACTCTGCGCAAGCCTCGCATTGATGCCCGTTGGCGGGATCGCTCGAAGCTGGTAGCCGGAGGCCGGAAGCCGGCGGCGCTTCCCAGACCCGACCTCCTCGGGACCCTCCTGACACGCAGTCGACCTCGGCCGCACGACGTACCCCTCAGGAACGAACTATGGACAAGCACTTTGACCTCATCGCCATCGGCGGTGGCAGCGGCGGCCTGGCCGTCGCGGAAAAGGCGGCGCAATACGGTCGCCGTGCAGCGATCGTCGACCCGGGCAAGCTGGGCGGCACTTGCGTCAACGCCGGCTGCGTGCCGAAGAAGGTGATGTGGTATGCCGCCAACCTGGCCCACGCCGTCGCCGATGCGCCAGGCTTTGGCGTGCGCGCGCATCTCGAGGGCATCGACTGGCCCCAGCTGGTCGCCGAACGCAATCGCTACGTCTCGCGGATCAACGAATTCTGGGAAGGCTATGTCGGCGAACAGGGCATCACCCGACTCACCGGCGAGGCCCGTTTCATCGACGCCCACACCCTCGCCGTCGGCGACGAGCGCTACAGCGCCGAGCACATCGTCATCGCGACAGGCAGCGAACCGATGGTTCCCCGCATGCCCGGCCACGAGCTCGGCATCACCTCAGATGGCTTCTTCGCCCTGACCGAACGACCCCGCCGGGTCGCCATCGTCGGCGGCGGCTATATCGGCGTCGAACTAGCGGGCGTGCTCCAGGCGATGGGTTCCGAGGTCACCCTCGTCGCGATGGAAGACCGTATGCTCTTCGCCTTCGACGAGTTGGTCAGCGCCACCCTGGCGGAAAACATGCGCCAGCAAGGTATCGACGTGCATCTGGAGTTCGTCGTCAATGGCCTGGCCGAGACGCCCCGGGGCAAGGCGCTCTTGCACGGCGACGGAGAATCCCTCGATGGCTTCGACACCATCATCTGGGCCATCGGCCGCCGCCCGAGCAGCGCCAAACTCGACCTTGCCGCCGCTGGCATCGAACATGAGCCCAGCGGCTTGATCCCAGTCGACGATTATCAGAACACCAATGTCGCTGGCGTCTATGCAGTCGGTGACGTCACCGGCCGCGAGCCGCTGACGCCCGTCGCCATCGCCGCCGGCCGCCGCCTCGCCGAACGGCTCTTCAACAACCGCCCGGAGTCGCGGCTCGACTACCGCAATATTCCAACTGTCGTTTTCGCCCACCCACCGGTCGGCAAGGTCGGGCTAACAGAGCAGGAGGCAAGGGAGGAATATGGCAGCGAGGTAACCGTCTATCGCACCGAGTTCACGCCCATGCGCTACGCGCTCAGCGAGCGCGCGGCGACCACGGCGATGAAGCTCGTCTGCGTCGGCCAGGAGGAGCGCGTCGCCGGCATCCACCTGATCGGCGAGGGCGCCGACGAAATGCTTCAGGGGTTCGCCGTGGTGGTCAAGATGGGCGGCACCAAGGCCGACCTCGACAACACCGTCGCCCTGCACCCGACCAGCGCCGAGGAACTCGTCACGCTCAAGGTCCCCGACCCGCCGAGGCAGCAACCCTGACTTTGGCGGCGGGGGCAAGCCACCGTGGATATCGATTGGCAAGGCTATCCCTGTGACGGGCGCTACGGCGAACTGGTTGCCGGCCCCGGGGCAAGGTCGGGAACCGGGCGCGGACCTTCTGGCGCTCGGCCCGCGCGAGCTGGCCGCGCGCCAGGAGGCTGCCGATCTCGCCATCAAGGAGATGGGGATCACCTTCACCGTTTATGCGGAGGGCGGCGGCAGCAAGGACACCCGGATCGTCGCGCCCTAGGCGAGGGCCGGCCGAGGAACCTGATCGGCAAGGCGCCGAATCACCACCCCCCAGCGGAGGTCATTCGCGATGCTCTCGCGAGTCGCCGAAAACATCTACTGGCTCGCGCGTCACATTGAGCGGGCCGAGAACACCACGCGCATCATCGCGGTCAACGCCAACCTCCTGCTCGACCTACCCAAAGGCATCGCGCCCGGCTGGCGTCCGCTGATCGACATCACCGGCAACGCGGCGCTCTTCGAGCAGCACCACGACGACTACGGCGAGCGCCAGGTCGTGCGCTTTCTCTTGAGCGATGAACGCAATCCCACGTCGATCATCAACTCCCTCGCTGCGGCCCGGGAGAATTGCCGCACCATCCGTGATATCGTCCCGCGTGAGGGTTGGGAGCAGATCAACGAGCTCTTCTTGTTCGCCAGCGAAGGCCTGCAGCGTGGCCTGACCAAAGACGGGAGCTACCCCTTCTTGAAGCGGCTGATTCTCGGTGCCCAGACCATCACGGGCCTGCTGAGCGGTACGATGCTCCAAGATCAGGGCTACAGTTTCCTGCGCATCGGTCGGCGTTTGGAGCGCGCGGACATGACCACGCGGATCGCCGATGTCCGCTCGGCGAGCCTGGTGCCCGCGCAGACCACCGAGTTGCGCCCCTACGACACCATCCAGTGGGTGAGTGTCCTCAAGTCCCTGACGGCCTACCAGATGTACCGGCGCAGCGAGCAGATCCGCGTACAGCGCTCCGCCGTCCTGCGCTTCCTCTTCCAGAGCCCGGCCTTTCCTCGCTCGGTCCTGCACTGCGTCGACGCCGTGCGGGCCAGCTTGGAGAGCCTGCCGCGCAACGAGGCGGCCTTGCGCGTCGCCGGCCGGCTCAAACGCAATGTCGCCGAACTCAAACTGGCGCGCCTCAGTCAGTCCGAGCTGCACGCCTTCGTCGACGAACTGCAAACCGACATTGCCAACTTGCACGGCGAAATCACCGCCACCTGGTTTCCTCCGCCGGTGGCCGAGGCGGGCTGAACACGGCCCTCGATCTCGGCGCAGCGGTCATCGCGATGGTCATGGAGAGCACGGACCTTCTCGCGCTACGCAGACGGTTGGGGCGCGCGCATCTGCAGCGGCGTCTCGGCCTCGAGGACGAGCACGAGGTGTTCGTGTTGAATCGGCCGGGGGCACATTTCTTCTACCCGGAGAATTGGTACTCGATCCACGGCTTCATCCGCGCGAGCCTGCGCCTGGCGCGGCTCTATGAACGGGCGCAGCTCAATGCGCAAGCCATCCGTGTCGTGCACAACACTCTGGCGCTCGACGGGCTGCCGACTTCTTTCGTCGGCTACCGCATCCTGCATCTGAGCGACCTACACTTCGACATGGACCCGCGCAACGCGCACGCCATCCGCGACCGAGTCCGCGGTCTCGAATACGATCTGTGCGTCATGACCGGAGACTACCGGGCTAGGACCTTCGGCCCGCATGAGGCCGTGATCGCGGCCATCGAGGTGCTGCGGCCCGAACTCCGAGCGCCGATTTACGCCGTGCTCGGCAACCATGACACCATCCGCCTGGTGCCCGCCATGGAGCGAATGGGGATTCGGCTATTACTCAATGAATCCGTCGTCTTGGAACGTCGCGACGCACGCCTGCATCTCGCCGGCATCGACGACGCACACTATTTTCAGGTGCACAACCTGGACAAGGCGTCGGCGGCCATCCCGGACGACGAGCCGTCGCTGCTCCTTTCCCACACCCCGGAGACCTACCGCCACGCGGCACACGCGGGCTTCCATGCCATGCTCTGCGGCCACACCCATGGCGGACAGATCTGCCTGCCCGGCGGCCACCCGGTCTTCTGGGATGCAAAGTGCCCTCGCGCCCTCGCCGCCGGCCCCTGGCGCTATCGCGAGATGGCCGGATACACCTCGGTCGGTGCAGGGACCTCGGTCGTCAATGCCCGGCTGAATTGTCCGCCCGAGATCACCGTCCACACACTCCAGGATGCGTGACAGCCCTGCTGTCGGCCCTAACGGGCAGCCCCCAGGCGGCGCCTGATCCAGCGCAACGGCCGGTCCAGGATCGCGTGAATGAACACGAAGGCGGCGACAATCAGGAGTCCGTCAAGCCAATCCAGCCCAAGAGGCACGGCGACCGCCAACACCGGGAGCACCGCCTCCGGCAGCTCATCCAACAACGGCACCTCCGCGTTGGGCGGCCGGCCAAGCCTGCGCTTGACGAAGCTCGACGCGAGATCGCCGGCCATCGCCGCGACACCGATCAAGAGTCCGATCCACCAATCGAAGCCGAGCAGGAGGCCTCCGGCCATGGTCACGAGCAGCGCCGCCGCCAAGCCGATGACGGTCTTCGATGCGCCGAGTGCACGCCGGCGATCGCCGAGGCGATGCCCGCCGTCCACCGGCTGGCGCAGCCGATCGCCCAGCACCAACCGAGCGAGCACCGGTGCGCCATTGCTGAGCGACACCAACGCCAGAACCGCAAGGATCAGGAACCAGGACGACACCGGTTTCCTCTACGCAAATCCTGCCAAGCATGGATCATTGATGATTCGACACCGCGGAGGCAAGATTTAGCCGTGCTCGCTCGCCAATCCGGGTCGTCGTGCTCAGGAGAGGCGCTAGTGAGGATCGGGCTCGTACAGCGCCTCGCGATTGTCGCCGTCTCCCTTGGGCGTTATCAGCCTCGACCAGGTCGTCTCCGGAGGGCTGCTCTTCCTCGGCCTGGCGCTCTACCAGCGGCGGTGGCGCCAGGTCTTGCATTCAAGCAGCTTGCGTGCTTGAGGGTGGCGGCCCGTTGCAGGCTGGTGCTGCCTTGAGGCGTCGTATGGCGCGGCTCACCGTCGAGTAATGCGCGCCGAAGAAGGCTGCAATCTCCTGCGGCGAGGCGCTCCGCCTCATCTCCGCCCGGCGGGCCACCAACGAAGAATGGCGAACACATGAGTCTTCCTGACCTGATCAAGACCCGGCTGAGCAAGCCTCGGCCGATGACGACCGTCACGCTGCGGATGCCGGTCGACGTCGTCGACTCCCTCAAAGAGATTGCCCCCCAGCGGGGCTTCTCCGGCTACCAGGCCTTGCTCAAGTGGTACGTGAGCGAAGGTTTGCGTCGGGACGAGGCGCGGTACACTTTTGGCGCGACCGCGCGCCTGATCGCTGCGCTCAAGAAACGCGGCGTTCCAGACGGGTTGCTGGAAGAGGCCGCGCGCGAGACGACCGGCGCTGGCCAAGATTGAGTCGTTAATGCGATTCGCGCCGCACGGGGCAATGCCCGCTATGGCAGATGTCGGGCCTCGTGGACGGGAGCGTACAAGCGCTACCCGGGTCTTCTGGGCACAACACCTGTCACACTTGCGGTGCAACCTGAGATCGGAACCCCGAGGCCGCCCTGTCAAGCCGCAGCGGCAAGCAGGCTCTCGCTGGGAACGCACGGGTAAAGACTCGACCCTGAGGTATCCCCCATTTAGTCGCGATCAAAACAGTTCCTTGCGATGTATATTATCGTGCGACTGCCCTGGCTCTCATCTGCTTCGCTGACACCCCCTGCCACTGTCGCCCGCGAGCGGGCTACGGCGGTACCGCCCGACCCGTAGGAGCCCGCTTGCGGGCGACTTCGCGGCTCAAGCAAAACGGATAAGAAGCGGCGACAATGCACGGGGCCGGGTGCTCAATTTGCGGGGATACCTCAGGACTCGACCCCGGTGTGCCTCTACTGTCGTACACCTTGACATATCACAAGGAAAGACTTGACCCCTCGGACGTCGATCGGCTCGCTCTTGGGGCCGTTGCCCGTCAACTCGGCGAGGTGCGGCGCTGCAAGGCCGGATCGCCGTCGCGCCTCTCACCTGGCGAGGGAGCAACTGCTGGCTGATATCAGAGACGACTGGGCGCGGCTCGCCGGCTGGAGCTGGCACTGTCCCGAGCTAGGCGAGCTCGGACTCATGAAGCGCGATGCCCTGCTTCGCGATCACCTGCGGGCACTCAACCGCACTATTAGAACCGGTCTCCGGCTTTCGCTCGCCCTGGGCCTCCTGGCGGTCTGTGCCGCGGTGTCGGGCACGACGCTCGCCGATCAGCACTACCGGGTGCTGGTGCTGCACTCTCACCGGCAGAGCCTGCCGGTCAACACGGACTGGTACCGGGGCATCGTCCGTGGCTTCGCCTCGGCAGCCGACGTGCGAGTCGATATCGAGATCGAAGCCCTGGATCTGTACCGGCATTCTGACCAGGACTATGTCGCCCATCTGCTCAGCGTCTACCGCCGCAAGTACGCCGACGAGGCGCCAGATCTGATCATTCCTACCTACACGCCGGCGCTCGAGTTCCTTCTCGAGCACGACGTCTTTCCCGGCATTCCCATCGTGTTCTGCGGGGCGGACAGCCTGGCCGTCGCCAAGCGGGCGATGCCGGGCGGCGTCACGGGGGTGGCCAGCCGACCGGATTTCTCCGGCACGGTGGAGCTGGCGCTGCGACTTCATCCCGAGGCCCCGACGCTGGCCGTGATCGTCGGCGCGAGCGCCGCGGACCAAGACTTCGAGCGCCGCGCCAGGGAGGAGCTGCACGCTTTCGACGGCAGGGTCGAATTTGTCTGGCTGCGGGGTATGCCTTTTGACGAGCTCCTGACGGCGGTGGAGCGGCTGCCACGCGCGACGCCGATCCTGTACGTGCTCCAACTCGAGGACCGGACCGGCGCGAGCCAGTTTCCCTTCTACACGACACGTCGCCTCGCCGAAATCGCCAATGCGCCGATCTACGGGCTCTGGGACACCTTGATCGGCAACGGCATCCTCGGGGGTCGCCTGATCAAGATCGAAGAGGACGGTTTCCGAACCGCCCAAATGGGGCTGCGCGTCCTTCGCGGCGAGGCGCCGGCGCACAACCCGATTCTTGTGCCGGACATGAACCCGGCCGTCGTCGACGGGCGGGAATTGGTACGCTGGCGGATCGATGAGGACCGCTTGCCCCCGGGCACCGAAATACGCCATGCGCAACCGTCATTCTGGGATGCGAATCGGGCAGAGATCCTGACCGCGGCCGCGGTGATTGCCGGGCAGGCGCTGCTGATCGTCGCGCTGATGGTCAACCGCAGGAGGCTGCGGGAAGCCCAAAGCATCCTCAGGGCCGAATGCGAGCGGCGCACAGCGGCCGAGGCGCTGGCGACCCAGCTGCGTGGGAGGCTTGCGCGGTTCAGTCGCGAGCGCACCCTGGGCACCATGGCGACCTCGATCTCCCACGAGATCAATCAGCCCCTGATCGCGATCCAGAACTACGCGCAGGCCGCTCAACGGCGCCTGCACGGCGATCTTGGCGACAGGACCAAGCTCATCGAGCTCTTCGCCAAGATCGAGGCCCAGGCCGAGCGGGCCGGCGCCATTACCGAGCGCATCCGCTCGCTGGTCGCGCGCCACGAGCCGCGGCTGCGTGCCCTGGCGCTCCCACCCCTCGTTGCAGAGGTGACGCAGCTGATGGAGCCTGAGCGGACGCGACGGGGATGCGCTTTCGTCTGGACGCCGCCTGAGAAGCTTCCCCAAGTACTCGCCGATTCCCTGCAAGTGCAGCTGGTATTGGTCAACCTGCTGCGCAACGCCGTACAGGCGGTCTCCGCGAGCGATGCGTACGACAAGCGCATCGTCATCGACCTGCGAGCGAGCGACGCGCAGAGCGTCCAGATCGGCGTCGCGGATCACGGGCCGGGGGTACCGCCCGAGCGGGCGGCCGAGATCTTCGAGCCGCTTTCTTCCAGCACCACTGGCGGACTCGGCATGGGACTCGCCATCTCCCAGGCGATCATCGAGGCACACGGCGGCCGGCTCTGGCACGAGCCGGGGCCGCACGGAGGTGCTATCTTTAGGTTCACTTTACGTGCCGCCGGATCCTGAGCATGCTGGAAGCACAGAGAGTCTTCATCGTCGATGACGATGCCGCGGTGCGCGATTCCATCGCGGAGCTGGTGACTTCCGTCGGCTTGCAGGCCGAGGTCTACGATTCCGCGCCGGCGTTCTTGGAGGCCTTCCAAACGCAGTGCCCAGGCTGCGTGGTCCTCGACGTGCGCATGGCCGGCATGAGTGGTCTGGTGTTGCAGCGACGGCTCAATGCGCTGGGGGCCAGTATCCCCATCATCGTGCTGACCGGGCACGGTGATGTCCCCATGGCGGTCGAAGCGATGAAGGCGGGCGCTTGCGACTTCCTGCAGAAGCCCTGCCGAGATCAAGCCTTGTTGGACAGCATCAACGCGGCACTCTCGAGAGATGAGGCCGCCAGGCGTTCGACGAGCATCGCAGAGAGCTTCGATCAATGCCGAGCGGCGCTGACCGAGCGAGAGCTCGAGGTCCTCGACCTCCTGCTGGCGGGCCGCACCAGCAAGGAGATCGCCCGCACACTCGTGATCAGTCCACGCACCGCCGAGGTGCACCGGCGCAATCTGCTGCGGAAGTTCGACGTGGGCTCGGCGAAGGACTTGCTGTCGTTGGCAGCTTCTTCCGGTGAGAAACACTCGTCCGCCTCTCGAAAGGCTTAGAGCTGATCGGTCTCCCCCTCCCCCGTCTCCCGTTCCACCGCCCTCCGCGAATCCTGCGGCCTGCCCCTGCGGATGGTCAGCTACGTACGTAGCCCTCGTAGCCGAACGAATGCCGCCAGCGTCCAACCTCGTCTAAGTTCCACACTGCAGGCGCCATCCCGACGCTCGGAGTATCGCGGCTCCGAGCGCACTCTGGTCTTCTGAGCTCGATCCGGTCTAGCTAGGCCTGTATCCATGCGAGACACAAGGGTCTTCATCCTCAGCAACGACCCCGCTTTTCGGGATTCGCTCGCGGAGCTCATCGTGTCGGCGGGTCTCGGAGCCGAGCCCTTTCGGTCGCTCGAACGATGGCTCGAGGCCGCTCCAGGTTGCCGCGACGCATGCCTCCTGCTCGATGCGGGGCGCGGAGATCTGACCGCCCCGGAGCCACTGGCGAGGTTGACGGCGGCCTGTTCGCGCCTACCGGTCCTCGTCGTGGTCGACCGCGGGGACGTGCCGCTCGCCGTGCGCGCGATCAAGCTAGGCGCGGTCGATGTCCTCGAGAAGCCGCTCAGGGATCAGAATCTGGTCGAGCGCATCGAAGAGGCCGCTGCCCGGGGCGGGGCTGCCCGGCGGTGACTTGCTTCCGGCTTACGTACGTAGCCTAGGTAATCGCTCGGATAGGCATCTTGGCGGGCATTGGCTAGCGTTTGGTCGAGCAGGTGGCGGGTCTCCCCGACCGGGGTTCGGCACGGTCAGAGAAAGAGACCAGACTGGACCGGCGCCCTGACACTGACCCGGAGGAGAATAAACAATGAGGAACGAATCGAAGATTGTCCTCGGCTCGCCCAGCGCGCTGGTGGCGCTTGCTCTCGGGGCGATCGCCCTGATCGGCACCGGCGTGCTCGCCGCGCAGGACAGCGGGCCGCGCCAACACGCCAAGGGCGGGTACGATGCCTCAGCCTATGCCTATACGGTTGCGGCCGGCGATCGTCTCACCGATATCGCCCAGCGTTTCAGCACCAGCGTCGATGAGCTACAGGCGCTGAACGAGCTCCGCTCGGAGAAGATCCTGGTCGGTCAGACGCTCGCGGTGGGCGCTGCCGGCCAGACCTCCGATACCCAAGCGCAAGGCGACCAACCGCAAGACCTTGCCCAGGCCGACCCCCTGCCGTCATGGACGGAGAGCCCCGCCAAACGGGCGATTGTCGAGTTCGTACTGACCGTCACCGACGAATCGAACCCGGGTTTCGTACCGCCGGCCGAGCGCATCGCCACCTTCGACAACGACGGCACGCTGTGGCCGTCCCACCCGATGTACACCCAGCTTGCCTTTGCGCTCGATCGCATCGAGGCGCTGGCGCCCGAGCACCCGGAATGGCAAGAGAAACAGCCGTTCAAGGCCGTACTCGACGGCGACCGCGAGGCCCTCGCTGCCGCCGGCGAGAAAGCCATGGTCGAGCTGGTCATGGCCTCGCACGCGGGCATGAGCACCGCCGAGTTCGCGACGATCGTGACCGATTGGCTGGAGCAGGCCCAGCACCCGCGCTTTGAGCGGCGCTACACCGAGCTCGCCTATCAACCGATGCTGGAGCTACTTGGGTATCTGCGCGCCAACGGCTTCAAGACCTACATCGTCTCCGGGGGCGGTGTGGAGTTCATGCGGCCCTGGACCGAACAGGTCTATGGCATCCCGCCGGAGCAGGTCGTGGGCTCGATGATCAAGACCGAGTACGCGATTCAGGATGGAAAGCCGGCGCTGGTGCGCCTCCCGGAGATCCGCTACATCGACGACAAGGCCGGCAAGCCGGCCGGCATCAACGCCTTGATCGGCCGGCGACCGATCGCGGCCTTCGGCAACTCCGCCGGTGACCGTGAAATGCTCCAATGGACCGGTGCCGGCGACGGGCCGCGCCTGATGATGTTGGTCCTCCACGACGATGCCGAGCGCGAGTATGCCTACGGCCCCGCCAACGGCCTGCCCGACACGCATTTCGGAGCCTTCCCTCAAGACCTGGTCGACGAGGCGAATGAGAAAGGCTGGGTCGTAATCAGCATGAAGAACGACTGGGCGCGCGTCTTTGCGTTTGACCAATAGCCGCCTCCGCTCTTGTCCGCCCTGATACGGACCGTTCGCGAGGTGGACGAAGTGCCTCACTCACGACCCTTTTTTCAACAGCCTGACGGAGAGCCTATGACACGCCACTCAATCCTCGTCATCCTCGCAGCGGCCTGGGCCCTGCTGGTCGCACCGCTGCACGCCCAGGAGCCTCCGCCCGCTGAGACCGCCGAGCCCGCCCAATCCAAGCCCAACATCCTGGTTATCTGGGGCGATGACATCGGCACCTGGAACATCAGCCACAACAACCGCGGCATGATGGGCTACGAAACGCCGAACATCGACCGCATCGCCGACGGGGGCATCAGCTTTACCGACTACTATGCCCAGCAGTCCTGCACCGCCGGTCGAGCGGCATTCATGGGCGGCACCGTACCGTTGCGCACCGGGATGACCAAGGTCGGCCTGCCTGGCGCCGCCGAGGGCTGGCAGGAGCAGGACATCACAATCGCCGCCGTGCTCAAGGAACAGGGTTATGCCACCGGCCAGTTCGGCAAGAATCACTTCGGCGACCGCGACGAGCACCTGCCGACCAATCACGGTTTCGACGAGTTCTTCGGCAACCTCTACCACCTGAACGCCGAGGAGGAGCCGGAGAACC
>JGI12109J20283_12458278_pt1 | contig 14757 bp, 14 predicted proteins | sample ElkSlonscriptome_12_FD_20283 | JGI IMG/M metagenome (IMG submission 20283) | reverse complement strand
GCCGGGACTCCTGGGGCGCTGTCCGGTGTCGCAGAGCACCCAGCATGCCGTGTGACCGACGCGAATCATCTTTTCAGACAGTCTCTTAGAAACATTGAATATTAAATCCGGACATGCGCTGATCAGGAATCCCGGCTTCAGCCGGATCGGGTGTTCCCGTCAGTATGCCGCGGCTCCGACAGATATCTAACCGGGCGAAAGCCGGGACTCCCGGACTTTCATATAGGACTATTTTTCAAAGTTCGTCAGGGTCAGGAGTAGTTACTCCGCTTCTTCGACGATAATCGTATCGGCAACAATAGCTACCCGGTTTTCGTACTCAATTTCCAGATCGGCATCCAGATCTAGTGCTATGCCCAGATCATCTTCAATCTCAGCGACCACGAAGTTACGTACAGTGCCGGTCACCAGGATCTCGGCATCGTTGGTCAGACCGACCAGGGCCGGTTCGCCCGTATGTACCACCAGGAGCTCATCGCCAATATCCAGCAGATTGTCTTCGTTTATGCGAAAGACCACCGGGTTGAGGATCTCGCTGACCTCACCGCTGACCGTGACCGTCCGGCCAATATAGGCGGTCGGGTTATCGGCGATATCACTCAGGGTAGGGATGACTACAATTGAGTCGGCAATGATGGTCGGGCGACTTTCATACTCAATTTCGATATCATCATCCAACCCCAGATCAATCCCCAGGTCGCTTTCGATATCGGTCTGGACAAAGCGGCTTACAGTACCTGTTACTAGAATGCGCGCATCTTCAACCAGTTCCGGTGGGATCGGTCCAGTGGTAGTCACAACCAGGATCTCATCACCAATATCCAGCAGATTGCCCTCATTCATGCGAAAGATCTGCGGGCCCAGGATCGCGCTGACCTCACCCAGCACCGTGGCGGTCTCGCCGATATATGCATCGGGAGCATCGGCAATATCTGTAACGGTAATGTTGCCCGCCGTCATCGCCGAAGCGAGCGGCGTAATGTCGGCTTCGGGCGTTGGCCCGGGGGCCAGTCCCGGTTCTGCCTCATCCACGACTCCCGCCTCGTCGGGAAGCGTCACCGTTTCCTCATCGGCACAGGCTGCCAGGACACTCAGGAGCAGCCCGAGGGCGGTGACGACACTAACTCGCTTGAGCCAGTTTAAGCGTGTTCGGGTAAGATGTGTTTGCATAATAATCTCCTTAATAACAGGACTTACGCGGTGCGGCCAATTCCGGCCTGGTGCCGGACCCGAACGCCGGCTTCGCCTGCGGCAGCATGGTACTTCTTTTTATCTTTTTCACACAAAGGTTACACTTTGTGTAACCTTTGTGTGAAAAAGACAGGAATCTTCCGCCCTGCCGGAGGCACATCCCAGCCGGCGGCTGGACGACCGCGTAAGTCCTGTTATTAACACGACTTACGCGGTGGGCGTTCAAATCAGGCATGTGTCTGTATGAATGGCTCGATTCGCCTGCGGCAGCATGGTACTCTTTTGTCTTTTTCACAAAGAATTTTCACTTCGTGAAAATTCTTTGTGAAAAAGCATGGAATCTTCCGCCCTGTCGGAGGCGGAATCTCCTGTCGGGTCAACGACCGCGTAACTCGTGTTATTAACAGGACTTACGCGGTGCGGCCAATTCCGGCCTGGTGCCGGACCCGAACGCCGGCTTCGCCTGCGGCAGCATGGTACTGTTTGATCTTTGTTTACAAAAATTTGCACAAAGTGCAAACAGTACCATGCTGCCGCCCTGCCGGAAGCGAAAATGCCTTTTGGGTGAGCAACCGCGTAACTCGTGTCAATAACTATACCTGTACCATAGAATAGAATAGACATTACTCCGCTAGCACCGTCACCTCGGAGGCCGCCAGGCTAGGCCGGCGTTCGTAGGCGGACAGCGCTGTTTCATCCAGGGTAATATCAAGCTGACGTTCAAACTCGGTGCGCACAAAGGGGCTGACAATACCCGTCACCTGCACCTGATCGCCGGTGGAGAAGCCCGCCGCCGGGACGCCGTCGGGGTACACCACCAGGATCTCCTCACCGACCCCCAGAAAACTCAGCGGATTTTCTTCCCGCAGCCGAAATGCCTGGGGGGTGAGGATTCTGTTCACCTCACCGGTCACCGTTACCTTATCCCCGACATAGGTAGCCAGGTTACCGACAATCTCATCCAGGCCAAGGGCCACGCCGGCCGCTGCGGCTGCCGGTTCTATCTCCACCGGCAACCGCGTTGTCGGGGTGGCCGGCTGTGCCACGGGGGTTGGCTCGACCATAACGACTTCGCGTTCGACCGTCGGTGAGGTACGCTCGACTGCCGGTACGACGCGACCAGCAGTGGGAATTGTTTCCTGCCGCACGGGTGTTTCGCGCTCGATAGCGGGAGTTTCTACTTCGGTCCGTAAACCACCCTCTCCGCCCTCACGGGTCGCGCCGCTTTCGCCACCCTCTATCATTTCCTCGCGCTCCATCCTCGGCAGCAGGATCTCCGCGGCCTGGTAGCGGCTTGCCCGCAGCAACAACTCGGCGGCTTCTTCCCGTACGCCAGCCGATTCTGCTACAAGATTTTCCGACTCGTTTTCCAGATCGTCAGCCATTTCCAGTAACCGATTTATGGTCGGTTCTACGCGAGCCAACTGGGTGGGATTGGTGGCCCGCCGCTCGAGTTTTTCAGCAGCATGAAACATTTTGCCGACCTGTTTTTGCAGTTTGGCCGCCTCGTCCAGCAGTAGGGCTTCCTCTTCCTTGAGTAAGTATGACTGTTCCAGCAAGTGGGCGGCTTCTTCCTTCTGGGTAACTGCCTCGCTCATCTCACTGCCACACGCGGCCAGTATGCTCAACAGGAGCAAGCCGGCGACGACACCACCGAATATTCGGCGCGGGTTCCATATCCTATGCTGCGCAAACATATATCATCTCCTATTTCAGTGTTTGAATACAATGAAATGAGAACTAAGAACCTGTCTGAAAAGGGTTTGTTATGGGAATACGGCCCCGGCAGCAGGAGTCCCGGCTTCAGCCGGTGTGCGGCCGAAACCGGCTGAAGCCGGGACTCCTGGGGCGCTATCCGGTGTATCAAGGCAACCAGCATGCCGTGTGACCAACGCGACCCCCTTTTCAAACAGTCTCTAAGAACTAATAGCTAAAGAAATGAGTAAGAACTAAGAATTAAGAACTGAGAACTGAGAACTGAGAACTGAGAACTGAGAACAATGCCATTCAGGAGTCCCGGCCTTCGCCAGTGGGACGCCTGCCGGGGCCAGGGCTTCCTGCCGGGAACGCCTGAGCCGGCGGAAGCCGGGACTCCTGAGCGGCGCTATCCGGATTTCATTTTCAACGTTCATCAGCCGGCAGGATGCCTGCCGGGGCCAGGGCTTCCTGCCGGAAACGCCTGAGCCGGCGGAAGTCGGGACGACTGAGCGGCGCTATCCGGATTTCATTTTCAACGTTCACCAGCCGGGACTCCGATCCGGCGCATGCCCGGATGAACATTCCACTGCTCATCAGCCGGGATGCCCGGCTATGGCTTTCCCTAATCGTCAGCTTCAAGCGCATCGATGCCGGTAGCAACGATTGCCGGTCGGTCTTCGTACTCAACCTCGACATCTTCTTCCAGACCCAGATCGATGCCCAGATCATTTTCAATCTCAGCAACGGTGAAGCGATGGACGACACCGGTTACCAGAACTTCGGTTTCCTCGACCAGTTGGGTGGCGGCCTCCTGGCCGGTATGCACCACCAGCACCTCATCGCCGATGTCCAGTACCTCGTCGTTGTTGATCTCGAAAATGTTGGGGCTCAATATCTCACCTACTTCACCGCTGACGGTTACCGTCTGCCCGACATAGGCATCCGGGGCGCCGGCAACCTCATCCAGTTCCGTCTCTTCCACGCCGGCTTCTTCCTCACCACAGGCAACCAGTGCGCCTGCCAGGACAAGCAGGGCTGTGATGACGCCGAACCAGCGCAACCTGCCCCAACTCTTCTGCACGCTATGCATTACCATCTCCTTGTTTTTTCGTCTACCTCACGCAGGCATACGCTACTCGGCTTCCATCACGTCAATTGAGTTGGCGATGATCGCCGGACGGTTCTCATACTCGATATACAGGTCTTCATCCAGATCAAAGTCGAAATCACGCTCGATCTCGGCCTGAATCAGACTGCGGACGGTACCCGTTACCTGGATTTCAGCATCCTCGGCCATAACCACCGGGGTTTGATCAGGCAGATGCACCACCAGGATCTCATCGCCGATATCCAGCAGATTGCCTTCGTTCATGCGGAAGACCTGCGGGCTGAGAATAGCGCTAACTTCCCCGTTCACGGTTACGGTCTGACCGAGATACTCTTCCGGGTTGTCGGCGACATCTTCCAGTTCGACCTCGGTACCCTCAATATCCAGGTCTTCGGCCTCACCGGGGAGAACCACATCTCCCGGCTCATCAACCCGACCGGCAGCTTCGGTCGGTTGATCGGTTATCGGCTGGGTTTCATCATCCTCCGGCACCCGGCCCGCCGCCATAGTGGGATCATCGGCCAGTGGGCGATCAACATCGCCCTCCGTGACCCGGCCGGCGGCTTCGGTTGGCTCCACAATTGATGTGGACTCCTCGGTCTCTGTTCCTGCCTGGTCGCCGGCACATGCTGCCGGCAGTATGCTTAACACAACCAGCAGTGTCGCAATGCCCATATACCGGAACCATGGGGCATCTTTCTGTTGATCTATAAAGCGACGTATCATACCAAAACCTCCTTAGTTCTACGATTGTTCTACGATGCAAATTTCACACTGAACATGGCCGGCGGACAGGAGGGCTAATATGCCACTCCTGCCCGTCTTGCCGGCACTGGGAGCCGTTTTTACTGGGTCTCTTCCATTTCCGTGTCAGGTGCCGGCGAAACCGAGGAGGCCACAATGGCCGGGCGATCCCCGAAGTCGATAAATAGTTCGTCCTCCAGGTCGAAGCCGGTTTCACTCTCGATTTCGGTGAGGTTGAACTGACGCACGGTGCCGGTCACCTGGACCGTTTCGCCTTCCGTAACGGTCAGGTCGTCCCCGCCCACAACGAGAATCGTATCACCGCCCAGCAGGGCCGGGTCGTCAAGCTCAAACGCATAGGTGCTTTCCATCTCAACGACATCACCGATCACCGTGACTTCCTGGCCGTAGTAGGATTCGGGTTGTTCATTAATATTGCTGACAGTGGCAATCGGTTCGACGCTATCGGCGACAATCGCCACCCGGTTCTCATACTCGACGTACAACTCCTCATCGAAGTCAAAGTCGAAATCCTGCTCGATATCGGCCTCCACAAAGGTGCGGACGGTGCCGGTGACCCGGATGTTGGTATCCTCAGCCAGATCCGCCGGAGCCTGATCCTCGGTATGGACTACCAGGATCTCATCGCCGATATCCAGTAGATTGCCCTCATTCATGCGGAAGACCTGCGGACCCAGGATCTCACTGGCCTCACCCGTGACCGTCACCGTCTGGCCCATATACGCATCCGGGTTATCGGCAACATCACTCAACGTGACCAAGCCGCCCGCAGTACCGGCACCGGGCTCTTCCATCGCCTCGGTCGGCTCTTCCATTGCCTCGGTCGGCTCTTCCATCGCCTCGGTCGGCTCTTCCATCGCCTCGGTCGGCTCTTCCATTGCCTCGGTCGGCTCTTCCATCGCCTCCGTCGGCTCTTCTACCTGTGTCGTATCGCCGCCGTCCCCACATGCGGCCAGCGCTCCCAGTAGGAGCAAGAGCAGCACAGCAATGCTTATCTGTGATAATCCCCTCCGTCGAACCGAACTTCCCTTTGCCATGTGTGAACCCTCCTTAAATGGTTCAAAAAAGAAACTAGACGTACCAGGTACAACCCGGTGAGCAACTTCCAGGAAGGCTTTCGTGTGTGATCGCTTGCAGGATTGACGACAAAGGACCAGCAACGTCTGATGTCCATGTACCTGCAACACCCAGCAACGTTCAAGCCGAAGTTGTACACATGGTAACGGACAGAGTCATTGCAACATGCGTGCCAGAAATAAGGAAGAATTTACTTCGCTATCTCAGCAACGAACACACGTTCCTTGCTCCCGCTCTGCGCCGATCATCCGGATCGCTTCTCTCCGGCAGATCGTTTGCAAGACGCGTGCCGCCGCATTCCTGCCCTGACTTTTGCCGATAGAGAAAATAGAAAGAACCGACAAACAAAGGACAAAGAACAAACAGGGTATTTGATCGCCAGGTACCCGGCATCTCGGTTCTGTGTTGCTTGCTTCGGTGTGCCCTAACCATGCTGTGCCCTAACCATGCATGGCATGCGCCGGCACATTTATTGCAGCAGGCCAGGAACAGAGCACTATGGAGGAAGTGCGTTCATCAAAGGGCATACGGTCTTCCATAATTATTTTATAGAGGCAGCATGAACATCTTTTACCTCTTGCTCGGTGGCTTCCTGCTGATTGCCACTACGCTGGATCTACTCTGGACAACCCTCTGGGTTGATGGGAGCGCGGGGCCAATCTCGGCCCGCCTGACCACCTGGATGTGGCGCGGGTTGCGGCGTGTGAGCGGGCGGCGCTCACGCACACTCAGTCTGGCAGGTCCGCTCATCCTGGCAGCCACTCTGTTCACCTGGGTCGCGTTGATCTGGGCCGGTTGGACGTTTTTCTTCGCAGGTGATCCAGGTTCGCTCATCGATACCCGTGACCAGGAGCCGATTACCTGGCCCGGACGGATCTGGTACGTGGCCTACACGATGTTCACAGTGGGGAATGGGGACTTCAGCCCGAAGGATGGCTTCTGGCAGGTCGCCTCGTCCGTCACGGCGGCCAGTGGGATGACCTTTGTTACGCTGGGGGTCTCCTACGTTCTCGCGGTGCTGGGAGCGGTCGCACAGAAGCGTTCATTCGCCGGCAGTGTCACCGGGTTAGGCACTCGGAGTGAAGAAATCGCCCGGCGTGGCTGGAACGGGGCGGACTTCCATGCGATTGATCTGCTGTTGAGCAGCCTGGCTACGCAACTCAGTACCCTGGTTGAGCAGCACAAGTCCTACCCGATCCTGCACTACTACCATAGTGCGCAGGGCAAGAATGCTTCGGCCCTGGCCGTTACCCTCCTCGATGAAGCCCTGACCATCTTCCGCTTTGGCGTCCCGGATGCCTGCCGGCCCAACGCGGCCCAGGTTGAGAATGCCCGCTCCAGCATCGGGAGCTATCTCGAAACCCTCAACTCCGCCTTTATTCAGCCCGCCGCGCAGACGCCGCCCCCGCCCGATCTGGACTGTCTCCGCGCCGCCGGCCTGCCGACCGTTGCGGACGAGGTGTTTGCGCAGGCGCTCGCCGACCTGGAGGAACGTCGCCGCAAGCTGCTCGGCATGCTTGAAGCCGATGCCTGGCTCTGGCCCCCGGTGCAATCATGAGCGATGTGGTCTATGTTTTCTCCGGTTGGGCTCCGCTCGTTCGCATCCTGCTTATCGGCACGGCGATGTATATCGCCCTCGTTGCCCTCCTGCGCATCTCGGGCAGCCGGACGCTGTCTACCATGAATATCTTCGACTTTATCATTACCATTGCCATCGGATCGGCTTTCGGGCGGGCGCTCACGGCCAAGAGTGTGGCGCTGAGCGAAGCGGTGACGGCCTTCGCGCTGCTCATCTTGCTGCAGTTTGTGGTGGCATGGCTACAGATGCACTGGGTGCCCTTCAAGCACCTGGTCACAAACCCGCCGGTGTTGCTCTATTTTAAAGGGGAATTCCAGCAGCGGGCCCTGCGGCAAAACCGGATCACGGAGGCCGAGGTGCGGGGGGCTATACGCAAGCGCCGGATTGGCTCCCTGCGTGAGGTTGAAGCCGTGATCCTGGAGGCAAGCGGGGATTTATCCATTATCCGGACACTCGGTGATGGGTCGGCGTTTGGCACGGAGATCCGGGAACCAGATCACAACGAACCAGGCGCGGGTTAGCAGTTACCTCGTTTCTGAGGGGTGTTGTTGCCACAGCCGGGGCAGCCAGGAGAGTGGCTGCCCTCCTTCCTGGAGTGGATGATCCTGTTCATCGTCGCTGCCTGGATTCTCATGGTCTCCGGGTATCCTACTGGCGGGAGCGCAATCCACAGTAACAGCCGGTTAATCCGCCTTCCCTGCGGCCTGCGGTCAGTGATTCACAACCTGGACCGAGGTATCGCCCAGCACATCCTGAATGTAGAGCCGCTTGACCAGTATCATTCCGACAATCGCAATCGGAAAGGCCAGCGCCAACCCCAGCGCCCCTGAAACTACCCCCAGAATTAACTGAACGGCAAAGGCCAGGACCGGTGGCAGCGACACCGCCTGCTGCTGCACACTCGGCGTGAGCAAGTAGCTCTCGATTGTCTGCGCCCCGTAGTAGAGCAGCAGCACATAGAGCAACATCATCGGTCCCTGCGTCAGGGCGACCAGTGCCGCCGGAATCACCGCCAGGATCGAGCCAATGATCGGGATGAAGGAGAAGAGTCCACTCAGGACGCCGAGCGTCAGCGCAAAAGGCACACCCAGCAGCCATAAGCCCACCCCGGTAAAGACGCCCAGCACCACCATTGAGACCACCCGCCCGAGCAGCCACCATTTGAGCGCGTAGCCCAGATCTTCCAGGATATCGTGCATGTGCTCGCGCCGCGCCTTGGGAAAGAGCTTGACCAGCCCGGCGGAGTAGAGGTCACGCTGAAAGGCCAGGTAGAGCCCGACAAACAGGATGACAAACAGGCTTGTCACCACACCGACAATACCGGAGAAGAGCCGCGATATTCCTGAGAAGGCATTGACATTCCCCATCGTACTACTGACGGCCTCGCGTAGCGACGGCATTTCACCCATAAACGGCTGGAACCAGAGATACTGATCGAGAAAACTGCGAATCGGCTGCAAGCCACTCGGCAGCGTCTGCACCAGATTATCAAACTGGCTACCAACCCGGGGGGCGAGATACCAGCCACCCAGGCCCAGCAGCGCCAGCCCGCTAACAAGCACCAGCAGGAGCGACCAGCGCTCCCCGATGGAGATGCGTTCGCTGATCCAGTCCGCCGGAATATGCAGCAGCGTTGCCAGCAGCAGTCCCGCAAACAGCAGCAGAAAAACATGCAGCAAATACCAGAGCAGGAAAAGCCCGATCATAACTGCCAGGATCACCCCGGTCGCCAGGATAGCGCTGCGGGCGAAGTGATCACTACCTCGCGTTCCCTGATCATGGGGTGTTCCCTGCTGCCGACCTTGGGCGTGTACCTCTTGCATCCTGACTGTCTCCTTTGGTTTACACAAGTTACGTGGTCACTGACTTGGCAGAGCATTTCGCCTCCGGCAGGGCGGAGGCGAATCGGGCCGTTCATCCAGGCACATGCCTGATTTGCATACCGACCGCGTAAGTCGTGTGGCTTAGAACTGATTTGCCGATGCGCTTCTTCTGTCAGTCGCTTGCAAGACGCGTGCCGCCAGATCCCAGCGAACGCGCTGATACCAGGTTGCCGGCAACCCGGCAATCAGTCGGAACGGGCGCAATGGACATAGGGCTGTATGTTCCCATTCATCACCGCTGCGTCCTCTGTGACCGCTGTGGCTATGGCAACAAATCACAGAACTTACGCGGTCTCTGACCTGGAAGGGAACTTCGCCCCCGGCAGGGCGGAAGATTCACGATCTTGTTCACAAAAATGTTGCACATAGTGCAACATTTTTGTGAACAAGATCCATAAATGACCATGCTGCCGCAGGCGAAGACTGCCGTTGTGGGAGTACATATCTGATTTATACACCCACCGTGTAACGCGTGTAAATCACACGACTTACGCAGTCTCTGACCTGGAAGGGAACTTCGCCTCCGGCAGGGCGGAAGATTTCCGATCTTGTTCACAAAAAATTCACATTGTGAATTTTTTGTGAACAAGGTAAAAAACGTACCATGCTGCCGCAGGTGAAACCGGCTTCCATCGGGTGAAACCCCCGGTTTGCATGTCAACCGTATAACTTGTGTAAATCACACGACTTACGCGGTCGGTTCTAAACCAGGTGTTCACCTGGAAGAACGGGCCAATTCGCCTCCGGCAGAGCGGTACCAGGCCCAAACAAACGGCACTGCGTAAGTTCTGTCAATCACAGCAGTTACGCGGTCACTGACCTGGAAGGAAATTCCGCCTCCGGCAGGGCGGAAGATTCCATTCTTTTTCACAAACATGTTGCACATAGTGCAACATGTTTGTGAAAAAAGATCAAACAGTACCATGCTGCCGCAGGCGAATCGGGTTTCCATCGGGTCAAACGTCCGGTTTGCATGGTAACTGCGTAACTCCTGTCAATCAGTATGAAACGCGTCAGCCGTTTCATCGGGGGTACGATATTTGCAAAGACAGAGAAGTAGATAGCGATAGAACCCTGTCAGACCTGCGAGTTTGCCCGGGAAAAGGAGGAATACACTATGCTACGCAGCGCTCACGATATGCGCGGGTATACAATTCAGGCCAGCGATGGCGAAATCGGCAAGGTATACTCGTTTCTCTTTGATGATGAGAAGTGGACGATCCGGTATCTGGTGGTCAAAACCGGCAACTGGTTACGGGGACGACTGGTGCTGATCTCGCCAATCTCTATGGGTGAACCCGACTGGGGCGCGCAGACGCTGCCGGTGCGTCTCACTCAGGAACAGATTAAAAACAGCCCCGATATTGATGCAGAGCAGCCGGTTTCCCGCCGGCAGGAGATCGAATACTTCCGCTACTACAACTATCCGGTGTACTGGGGCGGTCCTGGATTGTGGGGCGCGGGCATGTATCCGACCTATCCGGGCTATCCCGGTCAGGTTATCCCACCACCCGACACACCGCAGACCATTGCGCAGGAGCGGGCCAGACCGCAGGGTGAAGTCGCGGAAGATGAACAGGGCGACCCACATCTGCGCAGCACTCACGAGGTCACAGGCTACCATATCCATGCCCGCGATGGGTCGATTGGGCATGTTGAAGACTTTGTCGCCGAAGATGGGAACTGGGCCATTCGCTACATGGTGATCGATACACGTAACTGGTGGCCCGGCAAGCAGGTGCTGGTCGCGCCGCGCTGGATCGAGAGCGTGAACTGGGCCGACCGTAGCGTTGATGTCAACCTGGACCGCGAGACGATCAAGCAGGGGCCGGAATATGATCCCTCCAGCATGCTGAACCGCGAGTACGAGGCGGCGCTCTACCAGCACTACGGGCAGCCACCCTACTGGCAGGAGGAGCCGGAGAGGCGGTAACGGTGAGCAATAAGCCCGGATATGGTGTGCGGCAGCAGAAGGGTGCATCGAATGCACCCTTCTGCTGGTGGCTGATGAACGTTGCATTTTTAATCCAGATGTCACCGCTCAGGAGTCCCGGCTTCAGCCGGATCAGGTTTTCCGGGCAGGATGCCGCGGTCCCGGCAGGCATTTCACCGGCTGAAGCCGGGACTCCAGTACGTCGTTCATCGGCCGGATCAGGTTTTCCGGGCAGGATACCGCGGCCCCGGCAGGCATTTCACCGGCTCAAGCCGGGACTCCCGGAGGCATATTCGGACTATTTTCGACCAGAGAACTCCGATCAACAACGCCGCCCCGATTATGGGGCGGTGCTGTCTGGCGGATCATGGGGTACACACAGCAGCGCGTCCCTACCAGACCGGAAAGCTACTAACTCACCTTCGTCAGATCATCCTTGAGCGCCCGCAGTGTCACCGTATCACCGGCAACCTCCCCGATCTGATCGGCGCGGGCATAACGGTCGGCATGCCACAGTGAGCGGTCAATCTTGATAAAGCCATGGCGCATGAGTTGGGCGCGCTCGGCATCCGGGACGGCGGGCTCCGTGCCGCTCACGGCTTCCGATACCCCGCTGATCACCGACTTCGGTAATCGCGCGTTGAGCGGATTCTGATCGGTACCCTGGGTTGTGGCCGCACCCGGTTCGCCCATCTGCACAAACTCGACTTTGCCTAACTTATCTCCGTTAGCGTCCACGACCTGCATACCCTCGCGGACACGTTCAATCAAATGGGTACGTTCGGTAGTCATAGTAACTCCTTTCGTCAACGACACTGTTTCCCGGCACATACGTTGTGCCCTGTGGTAAAGGTGAAAGCTGTTTCGCCCTTCCTGATAGAACTTACGCGGTGCGGCCTGTTCCGGCCGTATGCCCGACCCGGAAGCCGGGTTCGCCTACGGCAGCATGGTATGTGATCGATCTTTTTCACGCTGCCAGCGGCGATATCCCCCGCAAAACACGGGATTGCCTGATACAGGTCAGCAGTGGCCGTTTCGCGGTTTTCGCTCATGTCGTGTTGTTCGTGCTCCAAACGCCCACTTTTATTTTCCACAAAAAATTTGCTCTGGGAGCAAATTTTTTGTGGAAAAGATGGCCCCTTTCCCGTCTTTTTCGGAAACATGTGGCTCGGAGGGCCACAATTGTGTCAAAAAGAAAAAAAACAGTACCATGCTGCCGCAGGCGAAGCCGGCATTCGGGTCCGGCACGAGGCTGGAACAGTCTGCACCGCGTAACTCCTGTTGCTTACCCCTTTATAATCTGCTGAACACCCCACCGTCCTTGCCGGAGCCGGCGCAGGGCGGCGCGCGTCTCCGGGATAACCAGCGGCACCTGGGCAAAAGTGGCGGCACTCGCCAGGAGACACCAGGAGCAGAAAGCCCGATGCCGGACCCACTGGTCTACCGTTAACCGCCCGGACTGGACCGTATCAACGGCAACTTTCGCCGCCAGCGCCAGCGGTATCCAGGGCTGCGTCTCGGCCCGCTCCGGCGGCCCCATCCCGGACAGCACGGCCGTCACCCCGAAGTTCGCCAGTCCCAGCAGGCCATCCGGGGTAGCAAGTTTCGCATACGCCTCATCCGAGGCATCGACGTTGTCGGCGTTCAGGTAGGGCCACGCCGGCTCCGGCAGATGTTTGATGATGCCCATCTGGTAGAGCGAAACCATCGCCATTGAACCGATGGTCACCAGCGACAGGCCCACCACCGCCCGCCGCTGCTGCAGAAACGCGCCCTTTCCCTGCCGTAATGCGCGACTCAACTCCGCAGGACGCATTAACTCTTCCTCCACAACATTGCACCAGCCAGCCCGACCAACCCGACGGCGACACCCGCGAGCAACTCCCGGTTTGTCGCCGCCCAGAGCATCCAGCTACTGTCAACGGCGCGATCATCAAATGCTCCGTGCGCGCCATGATCCCCCTCAACCGGATGCCACAGGTTGTAGGGGCTATTCGGGTCAGCCGGCTCGTTGGTTTGCTGCCCGGAGATACCCTGCTTCGCCAGCACCCGGTCGGCAAAACTGGGCGCAATCTTATTCCCGATGATGGTTTTGTAGGTGGGCCAGCCCACAAAGACCTCGCGGCGCGGATGGTGCGCCGCCCAGACAATCGCGCGGGCGGCGATCTCCGGTTGGAAGATCGGTGGCACCGGCTGACTCTTGTTGGGCAGGCAGCTCTTGACCCAGCGGAACTGCGGCGTGTTGAGACCCGGCAACTGCACCATAGTCATCTTGACATTGCTGTTATCGTGCATCAGTTCGGTACGCAGCGAGTCGAAAAAGCCCTGTGTGGCATGCTTGGCGGCACAGTAGGCCGCCTGCAACGGAATGCCGCGATAGGCCAGCGCCGAACCCACCTGCACAATAACGCCCCGGTCGCGCGGGAGCATGCGCCGTAGCGCGGACATGGTTCCGTACACGCTGCCGAGATGCGTCACCTCGATTACCCGCTTGAACTCCTCTGGCTGAACATCTTTTACTTTGGCAAAGACCGAAGTCATTGCATCATTCACCCAGATATCGATCGGGCCAAAGGCTTCCTCGACGGCGGCAGCCGCAGCCTCGACCTGCTCCGGATCGGCGACATCGGTGGGTAGGGCAATCGCCTGCCCGCCCAGTGCCTCGGCATCGTGGCGTGCGCCCTCAAGCCCATCCGGGCCGCGTGCCAGCAGACCGATATGTGCGCCGCGCCGGGCAAACTCACGCACCGTGGCCCGCCCCACACCCGCCGAAGCCCCTGTAATGACGACGACTTCCGGTTTTCCGTTATGTTGCATAACCATACTCCCGGTTTAATTTCTCGAATTATGCACAGTATAGAACAGAGAACAACGTGACACAGAACAATATCTGCCGGTTGCATCACTGTCGGGTAACGCATGTGTGCTCTGTTGTTTGTCTATTTGTTCCTTCTGTATTCGGCTTTATAGCAAGAGTTGTACCAGGAGTAGGGGTTAACGGTTAGGGGTTAACGGTTAGGAGTTACGTCTCACGCTTTACGTTGCACACTTCATGCCTGGCATACTTTATGCGACTAACGGCAGCGGTAGTGAGTAGTGACCGGTGACCAGTGACCAGTGACCAGAGTGAACAGAATGTAGAGCAGCACATCTGGAGCTTATCATCTCGGCGGTGAAAAGGAACCTTGTCGTGGCGTATGATTAACTTGACTTTTCTTTGCTCTGAAAGACTGTCTGAAAAGGTGATTTGCGTCGGTCACACGCCATGCTGGTTGCCCTGATCCACCGGACAGCGCCCCAGGAGTCCCGGCTTCAGCCGGGGTGTGGCCGGAACCGGCTGAAGCCGGGACTCCCGCGCCGGGGCCGTCGCCCCATGACCAACACTTTTCAGACAGTTTCTTAGTTCTTTGTCCTTAGACATGGTTTCAGAGATGACCATTTTACTTTACCCATGCGTATCGCATGCAGACACACCACATCCCTGGTGGTATGGTTGGAGTACGCACACCAATCCATACCCCAG
>JGI12109J20283_10138468_pt1 | contig 14760 bp, 12 predicted proteins | sample ElkSlonscriptome_12_FD_20283 | JGI IMG/M metagenome (IMG submission 20283) | reverse complement strand
ACTCACCGATATGGCAACGCCCAACCCGGTCAACGGCGACCGTACGCTGCGGTTCATCGGCGCGTTGGCCGATACGCCCATCGGCCCGCTGGCGGTGGGGTCGACGCACCTGAAGTGCTGCGGCTCGAAGGACAGTCGAGAAGATCGCCAGCGATTGGCCGAGGCGGCACACATCGCGGGCATGCTCGCCGAAGCGCTCGACGGCGACAAGGGCGTCGAGGCCGTGTCCGTAGTCATCGGTGGCGACCTGAACCTGGTCGGTTCTCGACCGCCACTCGATGCGATCGGTGACGGGGCCGATCTGGACGATTCGACGCTGGCGATCGCCGAGCCGATGCTGCTTGGCGATCGTGCGATGTACACGTGGTATGACGCGGGCAATACCTACACGCCCGGTCGATTGGATTACCTGCTGTACAGCGATTCGGCGGCTGAGGCGGTCAACAGCTTCGTGCTGGACACCAGCAAGCTCGGCGAAGCGGCCCTGGCTCGCCTGGGTCTGGATGCGACCGACACGGCGGCGAGTGATCACCTTCCGGTGGTGCTTGACATTCGGTTGATCGACTGAATCCCCTGTCCGAGCGCGCCGCGTTGTTACGGGCTCTCGGCCGACTCTATGAGCCGGACCTCGCCGTCGTTGGTGCGCTCGATGAGTCCGATCTCATGGAGGGCTTCGAGCGCGGCGAGTTGCTCCGCTCGCTTCTTGCTCTGGGCCCATTTGGCGGGGTACTGGACGCCTTCAATCTCGACGGCGATCTTGAAGCTCTTGGCGTGGTCGGGGCCTTGTTCATCCAGCACTTGGTAGTGGGGCGTGGCGCCCAGGTTCTGTTGGGCGTGCTGCTGGAGCACGCTCTTGAAGTTCTCCTGGTGACCCAGCCGGGCCGCCTTTTGGATGCACGGATCAAGGTGACGCGTGAGAAACGAGCGAGCGGCATCAAGCCCACCGTCGAGGTAGATCGCGGCGATGATGGCCTCCAGGGCGGCCGCTGAGAGTGATCGGGGCAGCGGCGTGCCGCCGCGCATGCCCTTGCCCAGCCGGAGCAGATCGAGCAGGCCCATGGAGTCGGCGATGTCAGCGCACGTGCGACGCGAGACCGCCGTCGATTTAATCTTGGTCATCTCGCCTTCGAGCAGGCTTGGGAAGAGCGTGAAGATGCGCTCGCTGGCGATGAGCCCGAGCACGGAATCTCCAAGGAACTCCAGTCGCTCGTTTGAATCGACGCGCAGATCAGAGACCGACGCGTGCGTCAGGGCCTTGATCAGCAGGGCGGTATCGTTGAACCTGTGCCCGATGGCCTTTTCGGCCGTCTCGATGCAGAGTTCACCAGAATCGTGCATAGACACCTCGGCGTGGCCGCCGATGTACGTACGTCGACGGCTTGAACATCAGCCAAGGGATTCTGACATCCGACGATCGAGCCGGTCGAAAGCACGACGATCGATGGCGGGATGCGAGAACCCGTATCCTTCAGTTTACCCGATCTTCGGCATATCCACCAGTGATTTTCAATTCTCATGACTCGGCGTGGTCGCCCTGGGTTGGCAAAAGTGACGCTGCCGCCTATACTCTCGACCTTGAGCAGGCTGCTTGAGGGTTTTCCCGAGGTAGAATCATGCATTATCCACGCCGACTGAGCAAGCTTTCCAGGGCCCGCAAGATGGGCTTTCGCGCCCGCATGCGTACGAGCGGCGGTCGCAAGATGATCAACCGCCGCCGGCGGATCGGTCGCTCGCTCAACTTCAAGAAGTAGGTCGTACGCAACCCGAGTTGTACGGCGCACACGCGTCAGACCCCGGCACGCTCCGGGGTCTTTGCTTGCGCCGGGTGAAGTGCTCGCCGCACTTCGCGTCAGGGCAGGGCTCGGTCGAGCTGTCGACGCAGTCGTTCGGCCTCTCGCTCGCGACCGGCGTCGCGGAGCAGCCGCTCATACTGCTCGCCGACGATCATGAACGCGCTCGCCCGCACCATGGCCTCATCGGAGGCGCGTGGTGCACGCAGTCTGCGATGCGTACGAGCGTACAGGCCGATGCGATCGAGGTCGGTTCCGTCTTGATCAAGCAGTGACTTAAGACGCGCCAAGGCGTCGAGCGCTAGGGGTGTTTCGTCGATGTGCCGATTGAGGACATCCTCGTAGGCGCTCTCGGCCGCGGCACGATCTCCGCGTGCCAGGGCCGCATCGCCGATGGCCAATCCCACGGCCGCAACTCGGTGCGGATCTCGCCGACTGGTCAGGGCCATCCATTCGAGCAGGTCGCCGCGAGCTTCGCCCATGCTGCCGATCTGTTCGAGGACGAGCTCCGTGCCCAGCAGCGGTGAGATTCGATCGATCTGCTGAAGGAACTCGGCGAGCACGCGCTGCACGCCGTCGGCTTCGGCGCCGGCTTGTTGCAGTTGCGATTCCAACTGGTCGCGCCAGAGCTCGATGAACCCCACCGTGCGTGATCGTGCAGCCGTGAGTAAGGCCTGGCGTACGCCATCAGGAGCGTGCTGCGAGGCACGGAGCAACGCCCAGGCTTCCCGTGTCGGCTCGACGCCCGCGCGGGCGAGATCAGCAGTGAGGACGAGGTGCGACAGCGGCACGGCCTGGCCGGTCACCGGGTGGGTCGTCGTGCCCAGGGCCACCCCGGGATGGTCGGGAATGGCCTCGAGGCTCCAGGCGTACCCGCGGCGGTCGGACTCAAGGAACACGGGCGCCTGGAAGCGTTCTTGTGCCAGTCGCCCGGTCGCGATGGAGACGGGCCAGCCGAACGACTGGCCGAGTTGTTCGGCGTAGAACGTGCGGATCGGTCCGGCACCCCCTCGCTCGACGATGCGGTCGAAGCCAAAGTCTTCGGGCCCCGGTGCGGCCTCGCCTGAAAGCAGGCCGGGCTGGACGAAGGGCACGTCGTCGTAGAGCTCGTGCGGGTCGGTCGCCCGACGATCCTGGATGATCTCACGGATGCCCTCACCCGTGAGGGCGAAGTCGGTGAGGTGCACGAGCAACTCGGCCGGAAGCTCGTCGAGTGGCAAAGCCGTGACGCGTCGATCCTCGTGAGCGTAGACCAAGGCCTCAAACACCCCCTCGGCCGAGGGCAGCACGCTGCCCAGGGCTGGAAATTCGTGCGGGCGATCGAGCACGACGCACACCGCGGCGGCGAGCTCGGCGTACGACTCGAGCGAGTCACCCTGCTGGTTCGCGATGGACAGCGCCTGGATGGCAACGGTCGCGCCGTCGTTGCTGGGCGTGTAGACGCGGGCGATGGCAGCCACGAAGCCGGGGTGGCTCGCCCACACGTCGGTGAGCATGCCGCGGCCCGAAGGCGGCAGGCCGGCGATCATGGCCACGATCGCGTGGTGCTCGACGGCTCGAACGAGTGCGTCTGTATCGGCCATTGGCCATGCGGCGACCTGCGCGTCGCGAGCTTGGACTGCGGTCTCGAGCGCCGCACGAGGATCATCGAGGAGTTGCTGGATAGCAGCCTCGACGCCAGGGGGTGTTTCGGCCTGGGCGTCTTGGGTTTGGAGTGCCAGGGCGGTGGCTGGGTGGGCCAGCATCGCACTAGCTGTGGCAATCAGGAGAACGGCAGCGGTTCGAATGGTCATACCCGAGATTGTTCCACCCTGGACAGGCCGAGTCGGCCCGGCCGAGATGTCGGGTTGTTTCTCGTTACACGCCCACGCGGACGCCCACGGGCTGGGGCGTGTTCTGGTGGTTGGGTTGGACGGCGATGCCCAGAGGCACGCGCTTGCCGTCGGGGCCCTTGGGCGGGATGCCGTCTTGGTCGATGATTCGTTGGATGGCCATGATGCCCTCGAGCAGCATCTCGGGGCGGGGCGGGCAGCCGGGAATGTAGACGTCCACGGGGATGAACTGGTCGATGCCCTGGACGGTGGCGTACGTGTCGAACACGCCGCCGGTCGAGGCGCAGGCGCCCATCGAGATGACCCACTTGGGCTCGGCCACCTGCTGGTAGATGCGTTGGAGCACGGGCATCATCTTGATGCCGATGCGACCGGCGACGATGACCAGGTCGCTCTGGCGGGGGCTGAAGCTCATGCGTTCCATGCCGAAGCGTGCCAAGTCGTACCGGCTGGACGCCGTGGCCATGAGCTCGATACCGCAGCACGCGGTCGCAAAGGGAATCGGCCAGATGCTGCTGCGCCTGGCCCAGTTGATGACGCGTTGGAGCTGGGTGGTCAGGATGGCGTCGGTTGGGAGTGCGGCTTCGATGCCCATCGTGGCTCCGTTGTTGGTGTCGCGTCGATTCGCAAAGAGACCGATCTTGAAGTCGTCATTTTAGGCGTCAGTGTTGCTCTCGATCCCGGGCCGGGCGGACATCCCTCTTCTCGCGTCGGGTTTCAGTCGTGATGAAGTCCAGGGGCTGGCTCTCGTGTTCGCGACGGAGCTTGCCGCTATCGGCCCCAAGCCCGCGTGCGTCGACGACTCGGCGATAGCAGCCGCTCGAGGCGAGCACGGCCACGAGGCAGATCGACGCGAGGATCGACGATCGTGAGATGAGACGAGTCCGAGAACGGCTCATGGCGTGTCCTTGGGCGATTCGTTGTCTGCGGCGTTGGGACTGGCGTCTTCAGCGGCAGGCGCCGAAGCAAGACGTGATTGTAGGGTGCCCTGGCCCAGCGATGTCATTGCAGCGCTGGTCATCTGTGCCGATGCGGAGCCTTGCTTGGCAGGCATTTGCTCGGAGGCGGCATGGGCGATGTCGGCGAGCTTGATCTTGTCGGCCGGTCGTGACAGGGTGAAACCGCTGCCATCTTCGAGCTGCTTCACGAAGCCGCGGCGTTGCAACGTTTCGATGATGCGGGTGGTCTGATCGCCGGCGAGCGAGAGTTCGTCGGCGATTTCCGAGGTGCGGGCAGACTGCCCCTCCTCGAAGCGACGCGCAATCGCCGCAGCGGCGTCGATCATGACGCCAGGACCGGCCAAGAGCAAGGAAGGCTCTCCGGTGTTGTCTTCTTGAAGCACGCCGTCTTCGAGCATCTGCACGCCGTAGGCGACCTGCAGGCCGAACAGGATGATGATCCAGGTGAGAAAGATCCACAGCATGAAGAGCGGGATCAGCGCGAGCGAGCCATAAAGATTGGCGTAGGTCGAGGTCGAGCTGGTTGCAAAGCCCAGGTATTGCGTGAAGGCCCACTTGGCGGCTTCCCAGCCCACCGCGGCGACGGTGGCGCCTGCGAGCACCGGGCGGAAACGAAGCTTGCGGTTCGGCAGGATGATGTACGCTAACGTGAGCAGGCCTGAACTGATAGCCACCGTCACGAGGAAGCCAGCGGTCGCAACGATGAATCGGCCAACGGCGTGCCCTTCTCCCGCGGCCTCGCGCACCCATTCTCTTGCTTGCAGTCCGACGAGGAACGTGATGGCGATGAGTATGGCGCCCAGCGTCATGAGCGTCCAGTACTGCGTGATGCGACGGACCCAACTCCGTCCCGACTGGGCTCGACAGATCTGGTTGAAGCAGCGTTCGACCTCGACGATCATGGCAAGCGCCGCATAGATCAGCACCAAGCCGCCCACGAGTCCAATGGCGTCGAAGCGGATATTGCCGAACAGGTCGACAGCTTTGTCGACCGCCTCATTGACGTTCGGTGCGAATGGCGTGAGCCGTTCAGCATCGCCCTCGCCATCGCTCGTTTCCGTCGTTGCTTCGGCGTCGGCTGGCTCGTCGCCCTCGGTCGGCGATGCTTGAGGCCTCGAAGCCTGGGACTCCGGTGGAAACACCATGGGCTGAAGCATCGAGAAGAACTTATCGGCCGAAGTCATGGTGCTGCCGTCTTGGGTGGTTGCCTTGCGACTGCCGTCTTGCACCTCGGCCTCGATGACCTCGGCCACGCCAGTGAAGCGAATGGCTTGCTCCACGATTCGCTTCAGGTCGCCGTCCGAAACGAACATGCGGATGATGACTACGGCGAGAATTGAGATCGGCAGTAGGCCGAAGAGCGTGCGATACGCGAGTGCAGCGGCCATCTGCGGGAGCCTGCTGCGCAGGAGACCGCGCAACGCCATGCGGCTGACGTGCGTCGCCCGAGCCATCTCCTCGGCGTCGGGTAGTCTGAGCCAATCGGGCGTGGACGACATTGGCTAGCGACGCTCCTGATTCGGGCGTGTGGGGCGTGGGCGCCGCGGCTTCTCGCCTCGGCCTCCATCGGAGAGGCCGACGGCGATCTTGAGCTCGCGCAGTTCGCTGGGGCGGATGTCTCTCCAGTGCCCTCGCCTGAGGGTGCCCAGGCGCACGGGTCCGATGCCCACGCGTTCGAGCTTGCGCACTGGGCATCCGACGCGGGCCAGCACGCGGCGCACCTCGCGGTTGCGCCCTTCGGTCAGCGTGATCTCCAGATGGGCGCGGTCTCGAAGCTGCTTGAGCACGGTGACGTGCACGCCTTGGGTGCGTTCGGCCCCGCGGGTCTTGCCCTGAGTTCGATGGGCCAGCACGACACCGCGCTGCAATGATTCCAGGCTCTCGTCGGTCATCTCGCCGCTGACGATCGCCCGGTACGTCTTTGATATTTCGTACCTCGGGTGTGCCAAACGGTTGGCCAACTCCCCGTCGTTGGTCAGCACGAGCAGGCCCGTGGTGTCGTAATCGAGACGGCCAACGGGAAACAGTCGGGGCGCCATCGGGTGTTGGACGATGTCCATGACCGTGCGGCGGTCCATGCCCGGCTCGTCGGCCGCCGTGGTGAGGGTCGCTGTCGGCTTGTTGAAGAGCACGGTGACGCTCTGCTCGGGCTTGCGGATTCGCCGGCCGTTGACCCGTATGTCGTCGCGGGCGGGGTCGGCAAACGCCGGCAGATCGGTGATGATCTGCCCGTTGACTTCCACCGATCCGTCACGGATGAGCTGCTCGCACGCTCGGCGGCTGGCAACACCCGCGTCGGCCAGGACGCGTTGGAGCCGTTCTTGGCCGGTCGCAGTATTGATCGGGGGCTTTGAAGCTGGCACGAACGATGATATCCGCGGCGGCGGCCCAGCCTCTTGATGATTTACAACTCTTGCCCGACGAGGCACGAGCATCAAAGGATATGACGTGCGTCCAGTCGTCGATGAGTGAAATGCAATCGTGCGGGCCTCAGTCGTCGTCTGCGTGCGGGTCGTAGGCCGCGATGACCTCGGCTTGCACGTTTGGCGGTGTGCGTTCGTCGTGGCTGTAGTCCATGACGTAGCTTCCTGCGCCATGGGTCATGCTCTTGAGCTCGTTGGCGTAGTTCTGGAGCATGCCGAGCGGTGCCACGGCTCGGACGGTGCAGGACTCTCCATCGACCAACGAGTCTTGCACCCGGCCTCGCTTGGTCGAGAGGTCCCCGGTGATGTCGCCCATGTACTCGGAGGGCGCCGTGACCTCGACTTCGACGAACGGCTCCAGCAGCGCCGGCTTGGCGTTGCGGCAAGCCTCGATGAATGCCCGCTTGCCGGCCTTGATGAACGCGACCTCCTTCGAGTCGACGGCGTGGTACTTGCCGTCATAGACCTCGACCTTGACGCCCTCTATCGGATATCCAGCGATTGCGCCCTCGGTCAGTGCTTGGCGAACGCCCTTCTCGATGGCGGGCATGAACTGGCGGGGAATGGAGCCGCCGACGGTGGCATTGACGAACTCGAAGGTTTCGCCGCTCTGGACCGCCTCCTCGCCCAGCGGCTCGACACGGAGGTAAACCTCGCCGAATTCGCCGGAACCTCCGGACTGCTTCTTGTGGCGGTGGTGACCCTCGGCGTTCGCGGTGACCGTTTCCTTGTATGCGATCTTGGGCTGGTGCGTCTGGATCTCGATGCCGTACTGGTCCTTCATGCGCTCGAGGATGATGCGGAGGTGCATCTCGCCGAGGCCGCGCAAGACGGTTTCCTTCGTGGCCGCGACACGGTCCATCACGAAGCAGGGATCTTCGGCCTGGAGCTTCGCGATTGCAGGGCCGAACTTTGATTCGTCCTTGTGGTTCACCAGCTCGACGGCCAGGCCGAACATGGGCTTTGGCAAGGGCAATGGCTTAAGGCGCAGGTGCTCGTTCGCGTGGGCGTGGAGGACGACGTTGAACGAGATGTCGTCGATCTTGCTGACGGCAACGATGTCTCCCGGACCAGCCTCGGCTACGTCGACATGATCCTTGCCTTGGAGGCGAAAGAGCGTGTTGACACGCACGGGCTTGCGGCCGTCGCCGAAGTAGATTTCGTCCTTGAGCTTGAGTGTGCCCTGGTGGATTTTCATGATGCCCAGCTTGCCGACGAATGGGTCGCTGGAGACCTTGAACAGATGGGCCAGCAGTGGTTTGGAGGCGTCAGACACGGGCTGGAAGGCTTCGACGAGCGCGCCGTCGTCGTCGAGCTTTTCGAAGGTTCTGGGGTTGGTTTCCAGCGGGCTTGGGCACTGGCTCTCGATGAGGTCAAGCATCGCCTGGGCCCCAGCTCCGGTCTTTGCGCTCACGAAGCAGATGGGCACGAGGTGGGCCTCGCGGAGGGCCTGCTCGAAGGCATCGTGCACCGCCGAGCGATCGAGGGACGTGGCTCCGACCTCAAGATACTTGGTCATCAACTCGTCTTGCACCTCGACGACCTGCTCGACGATCCGCGTGTGCGCAGCCTCGACGTCGCTGAAGAGCGGGTCGCCGCTGGTGTTCTCACCGAGCACATCGATGATCCCATCGCGGTTGGCGTTGGGTAGGTTGACAGGCACGCACACGTTGCCGAAGGTTTCGCGGAGCTTTTCCACCAGGGCTTCGAGGTCGGCCTGGGCATCGTCGATCTTGTTCACGATGAGCATGCGCGGGATGTTGCGCTGCTGGGCGGTGGCCATGATGCGTCGGGTATTCGTCTCGATGCCCTTCACGGCGTCGATCACCACGCCCACCATGCCCGCCGCCGGAAGGGCGGCGATGGCCTGCCCGAAGAAGTCCGAGAGCCCTGGCGAATCGATGAGCGTGACGAGGTTCTCGTGGCGCTCGTAGTGGGCCAGACTGCTTGCGAGGCTGTGGCCGTGCTTCTTGGCGTCGTCCGACCAGTCGCACACTGTGTTGCCGTCTTCGATCGAGCCCATGCGGGTGGTCGCGCCGGCCTCGTTGAGCAGACGCTCTGCCAGGAGGGTCTTTCCGGCACCGGCGTGTCCGGCGAAGAGGATGTTGCGGATCGTCGAAGGGTTGCGAACAGCCATAGGTGTACCTCCATCGAGAAGATCAGGGCTGCTCGGGCATTGCCCTGGCGTGCTCGAAAATCGTGGCCCAGCCGGCATCGGCTGCCCATGAGCGACCACGTTCCATCATACAGCCACGGTTCACCGGCCGTAATGCCCGCGTCGAAGGGGTGACATCGGGGGCATCTGGTCCGGTTGTAACGGCGAATGTCCGGGTGTGTACATCTAGTGGGGGTCGCGATGCAGGCCAGGTCGCAGTGTCGCGGTATGTTTTGTGGTCTACGCCTTGGCAAGCCTTTGTTTCTCTCGAGTGCGTCGGCTCTATGGTCCTGCCCGCCCCGATCCATTCACAGAAAGCTGTCTGTTAGGAGTTTGATATGAAGTGCATCTCGAAGTGCTCGGCTTATGCCATGCTCGTCGCCGTCGGTGCCGTTGGTGCCGTTGTTCCGGCGTCGATGGCCGATGACGTCATCGAACCAAAGGCCGACGTGCTCATCGAGTTCGTCGGGACGCCGACCGCCGATGACGTCGCGATGGTCGAAGCCCTTGGCGGCGAGGTGCATCAGGTTTGGACCCTGGTGCCGGGCATGCATGCCAGCCTACCGGCCGGCGCTGAAGCCCAACTCGTGGCGCTGAGTCCGCTCGTGGTTGGTGTCGAGCCCAATCAGAGCGGCGAATGGACCAGCGAGTACGATCAGGTTTGGGGTGTTCGTCGCATCAACTGCGAGACCACACACACCGCCGGCCAACGTGGTACGGGCGTGGCCGTGGGCGTCATGGACTCGGGCTTGCGCCATACGCACGAGGATATCTCCGACAACTTCGTGTTCGGCTTTGATTTCGAGCGCATGAGCTCGGACTTCAGCGATCCTTTCAGCCACGGCACGCACGTGAGCGGCACTGTCGCGGCGGTCGCCAATGGCTCGGACATCATCGGCGTCGCTCCCGAGGCCGATCTGTACATGCTCAAGGTTGGCACGTTTGCTCCGACTTCTTCGGGCGCCATCAACGCTCTGCAATGGGCTCTTGACAACGGCATTCAGGTGACCAACAGCAGCTTCACGCTGGGTACTTCGAGTCTCGTGGAGCAGGCGTACGACAACACCTGGGATGCGGGCATCATCCACTTTGCCGCGTCGGGGAACGGCGGCAGTGCGCCCATTCGTGTCCCAGCGGTGTACGACAGCGTGATCGCGGTGGGTGCCACCGATGATCGTGATCGCCGTGCGAGCTTCTCGCAAGGCGGTACCGCTCTCGAATTGGTGGCCCCGGGCGTGGACGTCTACTCGACGACCTCCAACAGCGACACCAGCTACGACTTCTTCGACGGTACCTCGATGGCCAGCCCGCACGCTGCTGGTGTTGCGGCCTTGGTCATCGCCGCGGGTATCGAGGACACCAACGGCAACGGACGCATCAACGACGAGGTGCGTCAGCGGATGATCGATACCGCAATCGACCTGGGCTCACCCGGTTTCGACACCAGCTTCGGGCACGGCCTGGTCAACGCCGAGGCAGCCCTCGGGCTCGAGCCGGTGTGCGTGGCCGACTTCGATGGTGACGGAGATCTGACCATCTTCGACTTCCTGGCCTTCCAGACTGCCTTCGACGCGGGTGAAGCCTCAGCCGACCTGACCGATGACGGTGTGCTGGACATCTTCGACTTCCTGGAGTTCCAGAACCTGTTCGTGGCGGGCTGCTAAGCCTGTTCGGACGTTCCTGGCTCGCTAGCATCGGGCATCATGAGCGATGCCCACGCGAGTCAGGATGGACCTATCTATACGCGGTTTGCGCCCTCGCCCACCGGGCATCTGCACGTGGGCGGCGCGCGGACCGCGTTGTTCTGTTGGGCCTTTGCCAAGGGTCGCGACGGCCGGTTCCTGCTTCGCGTCGAAGACACCGACCAGAAGCGTTCGAGCGAGGCGGCCGTAGCGGGCATCCTCGAGGACTTGGCGTGGCTGGGCATCACGTGGGATGAAGGACCACAGCACGCCGGGTTCGGCGGGGATCCACGCGGCGTCGGCCCGTTCTTCCAGGCCGAGCGCGTGGATCGGTACAACATGGCGCTGGCCGAGCTGATCGAGTCTGGTCGGGCCTACCCGGCGTTCGAGACCGCCGACGAGCTCGACGCCAAGCGCAAGGCTGCGCAGGACGCCAACGAGACGTACCGCTACGACCGGGCGGCGCTTGAGATACCCGTGGAGGAGCGGCTGAGCCGGATGATGGCGGGTGAGCCGCACGTGGTGCGCTTCAAGGCGCCGGATCACGACGTGGTGGTGGGGGACGCCGTGCTGGGCGAGGTGCGCTTCGCGGCGGGCGAGCTGGACGACTTCGTGATTCGCAAGGCCGACGGCTTCCCCACGTACCACTTCGCGGTGGTGGTCGACGACGAGGCGATGGGGGTGACGCACGTGCTGCGCGGGCAGGAGCACCTGCAGAACACGCCCCGGCACGTGGCGCTCCAGCAGGCGCTGGGCTACGACGTGCCGACGTACGCGCACCTGCCGCTGATCTTCAACCCCGACAACTCGAAGATGAGCAAGCGGGACAAGGACAAAGCGGTGCGGGCGCGTTGCAAGGAGGAGAAGATCGACAGCGCGCCCGAGGGCACGGTGGGCGAGCCGGCGTTCGCGTCGTGGCTGAAGGACAAGCGAAGCCAACTGCCGACGGGCGACTTGATGTCGCTCGCGTCGGCCATCGGCTTCGAGCCGCCGGAGATCGACGTCGAGGACTTCCGCCGCAGCGGCTACCTGCCGCACGTGCTGTGCAACTACCTCGCGCTGCTGGGCTGGAACCCCGGCGAGAAGAACGAGGACGGCACCGACCGCGAGCGGTTCTCGATGCAATACCTCGCGGAAAGGTTCGACCTGCCCCGCATCGGCAAGAGCGCGAGCAAGTTCGATCGCGAGAAGCTGCTGGCCTTCAACGCCGACGAGATCCAGAACCGCATGACCGACGGCGATTTCGCCGCGGTGTGGCGCGCGTGGCTAGAGCGGTACGACCGGGGCACGCTCTCGGCACTCGGCGATCGCTTCGAGCTTGCGGCGGCCGCGGCTCGCCCTCGGACGCGCATCCTGCGCGAGGCTGCGGGCGTGGTTCGGTTCGCACTCGTCGACGGGGTCGAGTTCGACGAGAAAGCCGTCAACAAGGTGCTGCTCAAGAACGAGGGCGAGGGGCTCGCAGCGCTACGTGCGTTGGCGGGGGTGCTCGAGGGCGTCGAGCCGTTCGAGGCCTCGGCTATCGAGGACGCCATCAAGGGCTGGTGCGAGTCGCAAGGGCTGGGCATGGGCAGGGCCGCCCAGCCGCTGCGCGTGGCGGTGACCGGCGGCACCGTGAGCCCGGGGCTGGGACAGACGCTGGAGTTGGTCGGCAAGCCCGGCGTGCTGGCTCGCATCGAGCGGTGCCTGGCGGCGCATCGCGTTGGCAGCGAGGGCTGAGGGGATCGCATGACCGTTGAACGCATCATGACGCAGCACCCGCAGGGCAAGTCGGGCGTGAACATCGAGAAGGCCAAGTACGACGCCATGCGGCGGGCGTTGCTGAAGGTGATCCCGCGAACGAAGGGCGGGGTGCGCTTCGGGGATCTGGGCGATCTCGTGCTCGATCACCTCGACGCGGGCGCGTTCCCCAAGGGCAAGAGCGTGCTGTGGTACGTGACCACGGTGAAGCAGGACCTCGAGGCCCGCGGGCTCGTCGAGCAGGTGCCAAAGAAAACGCCGCAACATCTGCGGCGTGTGTAGTCCTGGTTTGTCGCGATCCGCTCAGGCCTTGGTCAGGCCCTTGCTCTCAAGGAAGCTGAGCACCTCCTGCACGCACTCGTCGATCGAGCGGCCTTCGGTCTTGACGATCAGCTCGGCGTTCTCGGGAGCCTCGTAGGGGTCGTCGATGCCGGTGAAGCCCTTGATCTCGCCTGCGCGGGCCTTCTTGTAGAGGCCCTTGGGGTCGCGCTTCTCGCACTCTTCGAGCGGGGTGTCGACGAAGACCTCGATGAAGGGCAGCTTCGCGTCGTCGTGCATGGCGCGGCACAGGTCGCGGTCGCTCTTGTAGGGGCTGATGAAGCTGGTCAGGCTCAGCACGCCGGAGTCGGCGAAGAGCTTGGCTACCTCGCCGATGCGGCGGATGTTCTCGGCGCGGTCCTCGGCGGAGAAGCCCAGGTTCTTGTTCAGGCCGTGGCGCACGTTGTCGCCGTCCAGGCGGTAGGAGTTGACGCCGCGCTGGACGAGAACCTGCTCGACGGCGCTGGCGATGGTGCTCTTGCCCGAGCCGCTGAGGCCGGTGAACCAGACCGTCGCGCCAGAGGCCTTCAAGGCGTTCCAACGCTCATCGCGACGGAGATCGCCCTCGTGCCAGTGGATGTTCGTCGCCTTCACCTGATCGGTGGTCTGGGTCATTCTGCCTCCTGTTTGGATTTTGAGCGTAGCCAAGGCTTCCAAGCCGCCTCGGAATTCTTCATCGTAGACGGCTCGGGCTGGGTGAACCGATAGCCTGTGCGTCCATGACCGATCCGCAGGCGACATCGTCAGTGTCTGAGCACGAGGCCATTCGCGTGTGCATCCAGCAGCCCGCGCTGCCGGCGTATCGCGTGCCGGTGTTCGCCGAGCTGGCTTCCAGGCCTGGGCTGTCGGTCGAGGTGCTGTTCAGCGACCGGGCCAAGCTGCCCAGCGTCGAGGCTCAGGGCTTCTCGGCCGCGCCCATGCGCGAGCGGCGCCTGCTCACGCGGCCCAAAGAAATCCGCTGGGTGTCGGCGCAGTTTGCGGCGGTCGATCCGGCCCGGGCCGACGTGGCGGTCTTGGAGTTCAACCCCAACGTGCCCAGCCTCGTGCCGGCGATCCGTCGGGCGAAGCGGCGGGGCGTTGGTGTCGTGGTGTGGGGGCACGGGTACGCCGTGCCCGAGCGGCCGATGAAGCGGCGCATCCGCAACTGGATCGGTGCTCAGGCCGACGCGGTGGTGCTGTACAACCACGAGGCGCGGGCGCGGATGATCGACGAGGGCGTCGACCCCGAGCGGTTGTTTGTGGCGCTCAATTGCTTGGACCAGGGGCCGATCCAGGCGGCGCGGGAGGCCTGGCTTGATGATCCCGATCGGCTTTCGGCGTTCCAGGCCGAGCACGGCCTCGACCGAGGGCCTGTCGTGTTGTTCGTGTCTCGGCTGTACGACTCGAACCGCATGGATCTGCTGCTGCACGCGGCCTCGCGGCTCAGCGAGAGCCACCCGAACCTGGTCGTGGCGCTGGTGGGCGATGGGCCCGAGCGTGAACACCTGCGCGAGCTGGCGCGGAAGCTGGGCATCGCCGACCGCGTGGTCATGCCCGGGGCGATCTACGGCGAGGACAAGATCGCGCCGTGGTTCTTGTCGGCGTCGGCGTTCTGCTACCCCAGCTTCCTGGGGCTGAGCGTGCTGCACGCCTTTGGCTATGGGGTGCCGGTGGTGACGAACCGCGAGATGTGGGCCCACCCGCCCGAGGCCCAGTCGCTGGTGCACGGGGAGAACGGGCTATTGGTGGATCTCGGCGAGCCGGGTTCGCTGGCTGACGCGCTCGCCCGGCTCGTGGACGACCCGGAGCGGGCGGGGCGGATGGGCGAGGCGGGGCGAGCGCTGGCGCTGTCTCGATACACGATCCCGAACATGGTGGACGGGCA
>JGI12109J20283_10076890_pt1 | contig 14760 bp, 11 predicted proteins | sample ElkSlonscriptome_12_FD_20283 | JGI IMG/M metagenome (IMG submission 20283) | reverse complement strand
TCACGATTGACCATCTCACCGGTAGGCAATGACACCTCATCGTTGTAGACGACGACGCGCCCTGATTCGGTAAGCTCCTGATGCATGAAGAACCAGAATCGCTCCATCTCGGAAATATTGAGCTGCTCGACCGAGCTACCTGCCCGGGCGATAATTTCTTCGAGCTCTGCGGCCCGCCCGTCAAACTGGGCGCTGATCAGAGAGTTCTGAAAGTTGCTGAGGAAGTCACCAGCAACCCCCTGCAAGGTTCCAAATAGTTCGTTCAGGTCACCACGCCGATCGCGTAGAACGCCACGCAGGTCAGCAATAGTTATTTCGTTTTCCTGAAACTGGTCGCTCAGCTCCTGCTGGAGTTGCTCTTCCTCGCCGATGCGGGTCTCGGTTTGATCGACTATTTCCTGCTGTCGATTCACGTTCTGCTCAAATTCCCGCAGACGCTCCTGGTAGTCCTCCGACTGGGCCAACTGATCCTGCTCAACCATATTAAGTAGATCGCCAAGAGAGGACGCCTGCTGGGCAACCACCTGGGCACTGAATGCTGAAAACAGGGTAATGGCAACAACTGCCTTGCATATTAATTCTTTCACTGTGCTGCCTCCGGAGCCATAACGGGTAAGTCAATAATTCGGGGTGCGTCCAACTGCGAGGCGACGCGAATGGCCTGCTGAACCTCGGCCCGGTACTCGCCCGGCGGCAGAGGTTCCCACTGGCGAATGTGGTTGTTCCAGGCGCCGGTTTCCTGCCGGTCCGTGGTCTGATACATCAAGGCCACTCGACCAATGCGCACCATATTCACATCCCGGTCGGCGCCGTTGATATTCACAGTAGCAGGAAAGGTTTCAATGGTTCGGCCGTAAGATGTCTCGGTCTGGTAAGCGACCAGCACCTGACGAAATTTCTCCGCAATTGAAACGTCAGGATTGTCGATAGCATCCCGGGCGAACTGCAGCCGGTTGCGTCGCTCTTCACTGTGGAAGGGGTAGTCCAGTTCAACGAACTGCTCAAGACCACTCAACATTTTTTCCATCAGCAGAGGGATTTCGCGAGTCACCTCTTCGACTGACTCGATGGACTCATTGAGGGTCTCGATCTGCTGTTCCTGATTGTCTATCTGCTGCCGATAGCCAGCATTCAATACCAGCAGCGACTCGAGGTTGTCATTGGCGCGCTTGAACTCCTCAAACAAGGAACCCGCCTCATTGGCAAGCCGGTTAATTTCTTCCTGAGCCTGGGCAGACTGGTCATAGGTGTCCCCGAGTACATCCATGGCGCTATCGAGAATACTGCTGTCGACTAAAATATTAGCGCTTTGCGCAGTCCCCAAAGAGCTAAGTAAGAGTAGTACCAAAGCAGATAGACTCACCTTAGTAATTCGACGGTTGTTCATGTGCCATCCTATTAGTTGTTAACAATTCAGGCCCGACTGCGCGGCGTGCGGAGTAATAAATCACCGAGTTCAGTCAAACGCAATTAACGAGTTGTTTAAGCTTTAATCATCCTTATTTCAAATCTTGCCCTGGCTGTCCCAGCCATTTCCAGAAAAATTTGCTGTGATCAGTCTCGGCAACGCCAAGCAAAAGTTACCGATCTACTCAAACTTGAATAATTTGAGAAGCATGGTAACTACTTAACCAACACAGAGATTTTCCTAGCGTTCAATATTGAAATTGTCCCTGAAATTCAGCGTTTTAAGCTAAATTTGCAAATAAGCCTACCACACAAGCTTAAGAATTTAGAACCTTTTGCTGCACAAAAGTTCACGCTGCAGGAGCCACAAAAAAGTAGCTAATAATTCAGCTCTTTTGCCCAGCATTGTGACGTTTTTCAGGGCAACGCACTTACTGCGTGCACTGGCAATTGCTGCCGGGAGGGTGGGTGTCTTAACGGCCACCAACACCACGGGGCCGGCGTTAAAGTCCCGGCACAGTGGCTCGGGATTGGGTCTGGATTTTTACCAACCGGTAATTTCTTTCAAGCCTTCACCGATATCGGCCAGGCTGCGTACTGTCTTCACCCCCGCATCGTTGAGGGCATTGAATTTATCATCTGCGGTTCCCTTGCCCCCGGAAATAATGGCACCGGCGTGGCCCATGCGCTTTCCTGGAGGCGCGGTCACGCCAGCTATATAGGCTACTACCGGTTTGCTCACACTAGCCTTGATGTAGGCCGCGGCTTCCTCTTCGGCAGTGCCGCCAATCTCGCCAATCATGACTATTGCTGCCGTGGCGTCGTCGCTTTCGAACATAGCCAGAATATCGATGAAATTGGAACCAGGTATAGGATCACCACCAATGCCGACGCAGGAAGACTGCCCAAAACCATAATCAGTGGTCTGCTTGACTGCTTCGTAGGTCAAGGTTCCTGAGCGGGATACAATGCCTACCTTACCCGGACGATGGATGTGTCCGGGCATGATACCGATCTTGCATTCCCCGGGGGTGATCACTCCAGGGCAATTGGGTCCGATGAGTCGCACCCCGAGTTGATCGCATTTTTCCTTGGCAACCAACATGTCCAGGGTAGGAATACCCTCGGTTATACAGACGATCAATTCAATACCCGCAGACGCGGCCTCCAGAATTGAGTCCTTGCAGAAAGGTGCCGGCACGTAAATTACTGAGGCGTTAGCTCCGGTCTCGGCGCGCGCCTCTTGCACGGTGTTATACACCGGTCGGTTCAAATGAGTCTGTCCGCCCTTGCCGGGCGTCACTCCGGCCACAAGCTGAGTGCCATAGGCGATAGCCTGCTCGGAGTGAAAGGTCCCCTGGGAGCCGGTAAAGCCCTGGCAGATAACCTTGGTGTCTTTGTTGACCAGTATGCTCATGACTGACCTCCCGCCGCGGCCACAACTTTTTCAGCAGCATCGGTCAGACTCGTGGCTGCGATGATATTCAATCCACTTTTCTGCAGGACTTCTCGCCCAAGCTCGGCATTGTTTCCTTCTAGACGCACCACCACCGGCACCTCGACGCCGACTTCCTCCACGGCCCCGATTACACCCTCGGCGATGAGGTCACAGCGCACGATGCCACCAAAAATATTGACCAAAACTGCCTTTACATTGTCGTCCGACAGAATGATCTTGAAGGCCTCGGTCACTCGCTCTTTTGTGGCCCCACCGCCTACATCAAGAAAATTAGCCGGCATGCCACCGTGCAGCTGCACGATATCCATGGTGCCCATGGCCAGACCGGCGCCGTTAACCATGCAGCCAATATTGCCGTCGAGGGCAACATAGTTCAGATCCCACTGCGCGGCTTGAGCCTCGCGCTCATCGTCCTGAGATGGATCATGCATGGCCTTCAATTTCGGCTGCCGATAGAGGGCATTGCCATCGATATTAATCTTGCCGTCAAGGCAATGCAGATTGCCCTCGCCGGTAATCACCAGCGGGTTGATTTCCAGAAGGGCAAGATCGAGATCCTGAAACAGTTGCGCCAGGCCGAGGAATAATTTACTGAACTGCTTGATCTGATCACCACTCAGCCCCAAGCGGAAAGCCAGTTCACGACCCTGGAAAGGCTGCGCCCCCGTTAGTGGATCGATGGTGGCTTTAAGAATTTTCTCCGGCGTCTGTTCGGCTACTTTCTCGATTTCGACCCCACCCTCAACCGAGGCCATGAAGACGATCCGACGGGTCGAGCGGTCCACTACAGCCCCCAGGTAGAGTTCCTGGTCTATATCGGCACAAGACTCCACGAGAATTTTACTGACCGGCTGGCCGCCGGCGTCAGTTTGATAGGTGACCAGGTTCTTACCCAGCCACTGAGCCGCAAACTCCCGCGCCTCTGCGGCGGAGTTCACCAACTTGACGCCACCCGCCTTGCCACGACCGCCGGCATGGACCTGGGCCTTGACTACCCACTTGTCGCCACCGATTTCTTTCGTGGCGGCTGCTGCGGCATCGGCTGTATCTACCGCCAGCCCTTTTGAAACAGGCAGACCGTATTCGGCAAATAGCTGTTTCGCCTGATACTCGTGTAAGTTCATTGCGACTCCGTTAGCTTCCTGCTTCCGCTATTTTTTGCGGCGGCGATTTCCAATATGAATGGCGTGACCGTTGGCTGACAGTGCAGCTTCATGCACAGCCTCCGAAAGTGCCGGGTGCGAGAACATGGTCAGACCAATGTCCTCGGCACTGGCGCTGAACTCCATGGCGATGACAATCTGCTGCAGTAGATCGGCCGCGCTGGCACCGATGATATGGCAACCCAGGATACGATCGGTTTTGGCATCCGCCAAAAGTTTTACCATGCCGTCAGAGTCGTTGGCAGCCAGGGCGCGTCCGTTCGCAGCGAACGGGAAAGATCCCACATTGTAGTCGATCTCCTCTGCCTTCAGTTCTTCTTCATTCTTGCCGACCCAGGCGACCTCGGGATGGGTATAGATAACCGAAGGAACCAGATCATAATTGACCTGGGTTTTTTTGTCCGCCAGGCGTTCGGCCACCATGGCACCCTCCTCCATGCCCTTGTGTGCAAGCATGGGCCCTCGCACTACATCACCACAGGCATAAATGCCGTCGACACTGGTGGCGCACTGGTCATCGACTTTTATATAGCCGCGATCATCCAGCTCAATGCCCACTGAATCGTCCAGCAGACTCTCGGTGTAGGGCTTGCGCCCAACGGCGACGATGAGGCGATCAAACTGGGCTTTGTGCTCACCGTCTTTATCACTGTAGTCGACGCTGACACTTTTCTTGTTGACCTTGCTGCCGGTGACCTTGCTGCCCAGCCTGATGTCGAGACCCTGCTTGCTGAGTACCTTGTGCGCTTCTCTGGCGATCTGTCGATCAACGGCAGGCAGAAAATCATCCAGTGCCTCAAGCAGCGTGACCTCGGAGCCCAAGCGTGCCCAGACGCTGCCGAGCTCCAGTCCGATGATGCCGGCGCCGACCACGCCCAGGCGTTTGGGAACTTCCTTGAACTCCAGCGCGCCGGTCGAATCCACAATAAATTCATGGTCGAAGGGCGTCGGCGGTATCTCAATGGGCACGGAACCCGCGGCGATTATGATGTGCTTGGCGCTAAGAGTCTGAGTCTTACCGTCGTGGTCGGTTACCTCGACACTGCCCTTGCTCACAACCTTGCCAGTACCGGTGATTCCATCCACCTTGTTGCCTTTGAACAGCCCGGCCACGCCCTGAGTCAGTTGCGACACTACCTTTTCTTTGCGCTCCAGCATGGCTGGCACATCAATGTCCACTTTGGAAAGTTTGATGCCGTGAGTATCAAAATGCGACTTCGCTTCGGCAAATTTTTGAGAGGAATCGAGAAGGGCTTTAGAGGGGATGCAGCCGACGTTGAGGCAGGTCCCTCCGTAGACCGTTTTTTCATCCTTGTTCAACCACTTCTCAACACAGGCTGTCTTGAATCCCAGCTGGCCACAGCGGATTGCGGCCACGTACCCTGCCGGGCCCGAGCCGATCACTACCACATCATATTCAGTCGCCATCTTGTCTCCCCGCTCGAATCAAATTTCCAACAGAAGACGCGTCGGGTCTTCCAGTAAATCCTTTATGGTCACCAGGAACTGAACCGCTTCCTTGCCGTCGATCATGCGATGATCATAGGACAGGGCCACATACATCATTGGCAGAACAATGACCTCACCATCAATCGCCATAGGACGATCCTGAATCTTGTGCATACCCAGAATCGCCGTTTGCGGAGGATTCAAAATGGGAGTCGACAACAGAGAGCCAAACACGCCGCCATTGGAGACAGTAAAAGTGCCACCTGTCATTTCTTCGATCGCCAGCTTGCCATCTTTAGCTTTTTGACCAAACTGTCTGATATCCTGCTCGATTTGCGCCAAACTCATGTTATCGGCGTTGCGCAGTACCGGTACTACCAATCCGCGCGGGGATGAGACGGCAACACCTATATCCTGGTAGCCGTGGTAGACAATATCGTTACCGTCGATAGACGCGTTGACTGAGGGGTAGCGCTTTAACGCCTCGATGCAGGCGCGCACAAAAAACGACATGAATCCCAATCGCACCCCATCGTGTACTTTTTCAAACTCGTCCTTGTAGCGGTTACGAATGTCCATGACCGGCTTCATGTTGACCTCATTGAAAGTGGTCAGCATCGCCGTTGTCTGAGTGGCCTGCAGCAGGCGCTCCGCCACCTTGGCCCTTAGGCGTGACATAGGGACCCTTTCTTCCACACGGCCTCTGGGGAGGCTGCCCGAGTCAGGTGCGCTTTCCTCCTGCTCGGGAGCGCCAGCGCTGGCGCTCTCAAGTTTGTTGAGGACGTCTTCCTTAGTAATGCGTCCGCCTTTGCCGGTCCCTTTGATCGAATCGGAGTCGAGGGTATTTTCAGCGATCAATTTCTTCGCCGCAGGGCTGACTGGCGACTCTGCCGGCCCGGCGTCGGCTTGCTCCTGCCCGGCCTCGGTTTTTGCGGCCTTGGTTTCGCTATCAGTCTCGGCATCGCTTTTGTCTTCGGCGCCTGCCTCGGGAGCCTGTTTGGCACTGGCGCCAGCCGCACCGGACTCGACGCTACCTATAGCCTCGTTACTGACAATAGTCTCTCCCGTGTCTTTGATGATTTCCTTTAGCACACCGTCGGAGGGAGACACGACTTCGATCACGACTTTATCAGTCTCAATATCCACCAGCAGTTCATCGCGAGAAACGTTGTCTCCAACCTTCTTGTGCCAGGTGGCTATTGTTCCGTCTGGGACAGACTCAGGCAGGGCTGGTGCTTTGATTTGAATACTCATTTTTTTGTCCTACTGACTTCCTTGAGCAATGGGCGATTCAGAGTTCCAGGCTCAATGCGTCGTCTATAAATTTTTCCTGTTGACTAAAGTGTAGAGCCGGGTAGCCTGCGGCAGCAGCCGCGGATGGTTCCCGCCCGGCATAGTCCAGCCAGATTTTCGGGTAGTGATCCAGCAAAACGCGACGCATATGATGCTGACTTGCATACCAGGCCCCCTGGTTCATAGGTTCTTCCTGACACCAGACAATTTTTTCGAGGTTAGGGTACTGCAGCAGGCAGCTTTCGAAATTGTCCTGGGGAAAGGGATACAGCTGTTCCAGCCTGATGATGGCTATCTTGTCGATGTTGCGCGCGCGTCTTTCGGTGCGCAAGTCGTAATAAACTTTGCCGCTGCAGATCACCAACTTCTTCACCTGCTCTTTGTCGATATCGTCTGTCTCGTCGATAACAACCTTGAAGCTGCCTTCTGCCAGTTCTTCTAGAGTGGATACCGTCTCTTTATGGCGCAGCAGGCTCTTTGGCGACATGACTACCAGCGGCTTGCGCAGCGGGCAGAGAATCTGTTTGCGCAGCATATGAAATACCTGCGCCGAAGTGGTTGGCAGGCACACTTGAATATTGTGCTCGGCGCAAAGCTGAAGAAACCGCTCCAGCCGTGCCGAAGAATGCTCGGGCCCCTGCCCTTCGTAACCATGCGGCAGCAGCAGCGTAAGGCCACAAAGTCGCTGCCATTTGTGCTCGCCGCTGGTGATGAACTGATCGATCACGACTTGTGCCGAATTGGCGAAGTCCCCGAATTGCGCCTCCCATATGACCAGCGCATTGGGGGCGGTCGTCGCATAGCCGTATTCGAAGGCCAATACCGCCTCTTCGGACAGCAGGGAGTCATAAATGGTGAAATTTCCCTGGTCTCTTTCCAATTGCTGTAAAGGTACGAGGGCTTCGTTGGTATTTTGATCATAGAGTATCGCGTGGCGATGTGAGAAGGTGCCTCTGCCTACATCCTGACCGGTAAGCCGGACCTTGTTGCCACTGGTGAGAATACTGGCATAAGACAGGATTTCAGCGAAGCCCCAGTCGACCGGAATTTCTCCTTTGGCCATGGCGGCGCGGTCATTGATGAGCTTCTTAACCTGGCGCTGCAGGCTGAAGTTCTCAGGCACCCGGACCAGCTTCCTGGCAAGGGCTTTTAATGTGTCGAGAGGAATAGAAGTATTGTAGTGTGGGTTCCAGTCGTGGCCAAGATAGGGGCTCCAGTCAACGAAGAGTTCTACATTGGGTTCCTGAACCAGACTCTTCACCACATGCGCGCCGGTATCCAGCTCATTGCGGTAGTTGCTGTTAATCCTGTCTGCTTCGTCGGCGCTGACAATACCATCTTCTATGAGCTGCTGGGTGTAAAGCACGCGTGTCGATTTGTGCTGCTTGATCGCCTTATACATGATCGGCTGCGTGGCCGCGGGCTCATCGGTCTCGTTGTGGCCCCGCCGGCGATAGCACACCAGATCGATAACTACGTCTTTCTGGAACTGGTAACGAAAATCGAGAGCCAGTTGGGTGATAAAAAGAACGGCTTCTGGATCATCAGCATTGACGTGAAAAATCGGCGCCTGGACCATCTTGGCAACGTCTGTGCAGTATTCGGTCGAGCGGGCATCGTCCTGGCGACTCGTGGTGAAGCCCACCTGGTTGTTAATAATAATGTGGACCGTACCACCGGTGCGAAACGCTCGTGTCTGCGACATCTGAAAGGTTTCCATGACCACCCCCTGGCCAGCAAAAGCCGCATCGCCGTGAATGATGATTGGCAGCACCTTCTTGCCTTCAGGGTCCTGGCGCCGGGACTGGCGCGCGCGAACCGATCCTTCCACAACTGGCGAGACGATCTCCAGATGTGAGGGATTAAAAGCCAGCGCCATATGCAGCTCGCCGCCGGATGTCATGATGTTGGAGGAAAATCCCTGGTGATATTTCACATCACCGGAGCTTTGATACGTGGCCTTGCCTTCGAACTCGTCGAACAAATCCGCCGGGTTCTTGCCCAGGATATTGACCAGCACGTTGAGTCGCCCTCGGTGCGCCATGCCAAGCACAATTTCCTTAGCTCCATACCCCCCCGCTCGTTGCACCAGCTCATCTAGAGCGGGAATCAGGCTCTCGCCCCCTTCCAGGCCGAAACGCTTGGTTCCCGGATACTTGGAGTCCAGATGCTTCTCCAGACCTTCAGCCGCTGTAAGCCGTTCAAGCAAATGGCGCTTGATAGCTTTATCGAACACCGGATAGCCGTCATTGTATTCGATTCGCTTCTGAATCCATTGCTTCTCCTCGAGATTGACGATATGCATGAATTCGTATCCCACAGAGCTGCAGTAGATGCGCTCAAGGGTGTCCACGAGATCCCGAAGGGTCGCTGTTCTTCTACTAATGAACAGGGAGCCTGTCTGGAATAATGTATCGTAGTCCAGAGGCGAAAGGTCATGAAAATCCAGTTCGAGATCGGGCACACGCTCCCGGTGCATGATCCCAAGAGGGTCGAGGCTGGCCTTCTGGTGACCGCGTACGCGGTAAGACGAAATCAGGAGCAGGACGCTAACCTGTTTGCGCTCATGCTCCGTGTGAACTATGTCTTCGCTGGTCAGAACCTGTGCGAAACGGCTCGCCTTGCCAATGTCCTCGAACTGCTTGACGATGCGGGCGTGGGAAACTTCGGTTTTACTATCGCCGTTTGAGGGCGGCAGGCTTTCGAAGAAGCGCCGCCATTCCTCAGGCACGGAATCTATGTCTTCGAGAAATCTTTCATACAACTCCTCGACGTATTCAGCGTTAGAGCCCGAGAGGTGTCCGGTGCTCCACATTAACTCCATGCTACTGTCTTGCATTTGTTATTCCTCTGACACTTAGTGCCATGACATCTGGCGTACAGACTCGCTAGACCAAGAACCCGCTCAAGTACCTTGGGAAAGCAGCATGCTGCGGATATGACCGATCGCTCGGGTCGGATTCAATCCCTTGGGACACACCGCCACACAGTTCATAATGCCGCGGCAGCGAAAGACACTGAAAGGATCATCTAGCTCGGCGAGGCGATCAGCTGTGGACGTATCGCGGCTGTCAGCAAGGAACCGGTAAGCCTGCAGAAGGCCCGCAGGCCCAACAAACTTGTCAGGATTCCACCAGTAGGAAGGACAGGCGGTACTGCAGCAGGCGCAAAGGATACACTCATAGAGCCCATCAAGCTTATCCCTGTCCTCCGGTGACTGCAGTCGCTCGATTGCCGGTGGGGGTTCATCGTTGACGAGATAGGGTTTGATCTTTTCGTATTGCTTGTAAAAGATAGCCATGTCAACTACCAGGTCCCTTATCACCGGCAGACCCGGCAGAGGCCTCAGCACCAGCTTATTGCTCTTGCCCACGGCTTCTGACAACGGGGTGATGCAGGCCAACCCATTGCTGCCGTTGATGTTCATACCGTCAGAGCCGCATACACCTTCTCGACAGGAACGGCGATAGGAAATCGTAGGGTCCTTCTCCTTGGCCATTTCCAGCACGTCGAGCACCATCAGGTCTGTGTCCTCGGGGATCTGGACATCTACCTCTTGCATCGACGGTTTACTGTCGGTATCGGGATTGTATCGATAAATACTAACTAACACGTTGCACCTTAATAGTTCGGATACCAGGCTCAGTAGCTGCGAACCGCTGGCTCGAAAGTGTCCACTGTCTTGGGTTTGAAATTAACGTCGCGCTTACCCACTCTCTTGTCTTGCGGGAAATACAGGGAGTGACACAGCCAGTTGTCATCATCTCGATCCTTGTAATCATCGCGCGCGTGCGCGCCTCTACTCTCATTGCGTCCTTCGGCAGCCACAGCGGTCGATTCGGCGACTTCAAACAGATTCTGTAACTCCAAAGCCTCAATGCGCGAGGTGTTGAAAGTATTGCTTCGATCTTCGAGGCGAACGTTTTCGACCCGGGTGCGCATGGCGCCTAACTTGTCGATACCTTCTTTCATTTTGTCACCGGTGCGAAAAACACCGAATATGTTCTGCATGATCTGCTGCAATTCCTTGCGCAGCAGATGCGCTGGCTCGCCACTGCTTGAATCATTGAGCCGCTGCAGCCGATCCACCGGTTGCTGCAGGTCGCTGTCACTGGCGGATGCGACCTCGTGGCTCTCGCGTAGATGTGATTCCAGAAATTTGCCCGCGGCGCGGCCGAAAACGATCAGGTCCAGCAGGGAGTTGCCACCCAGTCGATTGGCGCCATGCACGGAAACGCAGGCGGTCTCGCCGACAGCAAACAGGCCCGGTATCACCCGGTCCTCGCCAGATCCATCCTGGGTCAAAGCCTGACCGTGAATGTTGGTTGGGATGCCCCCCATCATGTAGTGACAGGTGGGTACGACGGGGATGGGTTCCTTAACTGGGTCAACATGGGCGAAAGTGCGCGAGAGCTCGAGAATGCCGGGTAATTTGCGGTTCAGCACTTCCTCACCGAGATGATCGAGCTTGAGTTTGACATGATCGCCTTTGTCACCGCAGCCACGCCCCTCAAGAATCTCCATCACCATGGAACGCGCAACCACATCGCGCCCCGCCAGGTCCTTGGCATTGGGCGCATAGCGCTCCATAAACCTCTCGCCGTCCTTATTGATCAGATAGCCGCCCTCACCGCGGCAACCCTCCGTCACCAGAGAGCCGGCACCATAAATACCGGTGGGGTGAAACTGCCACATTTCCATGTCCTGAACCGGAAACCCGGCGCGCAGGACCATGCCAATGCCATCACCGGTATTGATGTGAGCGTTGGTGGTAGACGCATAAATGCGTCCGCCACCGCCGGTGGCGAGCACAGTTGCCTTGCTCTCGACGAGAACCGTTTCGCCGGTCTCGATGCAAATGGCAACGATGCCGACCACGGCGCCATCGGCATTCTTCACCAGGTCGGTGGCAAACCACTCATTGAAGAAAACCGTGTTATTGCGCAAATTTCCCTGATAGAGGGTATGCAGCATGGCATGTCCGGTGCGATCGGCTGCGGCACAGGTGCGCGCTGCCTGCCCGCCCTTGCCGTAATTTTTGGACTGGCCACCAAACGGTCGCTGGTAAATCCGGCCCTCTTCGGTGCGGGAAAATGGCAGCCCCATGTGCTCGAGCTCGTAAACTGCCTGGGGTCCCTCACTGCACATGTATTCGATGGCTTCCTGGTCGCCTATATAGTCCGACCCCTTAACGGTGTCATACATGTGCCAGCGCCAGTCGTCGTCCGGATCATCACTGGCTATGGCGCAGGTTATGCCGCCCTGCGCCGAAACAGTGTGACTGCGGGTTGGAAAAACCTTGGAGATAATGGCGGTTTTGTAGCCGGACTGAGAGAGTTGCAGTCCGGCGCGCATACCGGAGCCTCCGCCCCCGACAATGACTGCGTCGAATGCAAGTTTACGAACTGACGCCATCTAGACACCCCAAAAGATTCTGATACCCCAAAAGAGGTAAACCATGATGAATAGTACGCAAATTGCCTGATAGGCTAGACGCAGAGCGGTGCCGCTACTCCCAAGATGACGGTCAGTAAGGTAATCGGTGCCAACGGTCCACATGCCCACCCAGGCATGTCCACAAAGAGCCAGCAGAGCCAGCAGGCTGAACAGGCGCATGGGCGTAGAGCTGAACAAGCCTTGCCACTGGTCGTAATCCATCTCGGGATGTACGATGAAGGCACCGAGCAAAAACAGCGTATAGGCGGCCAGGACAATCGCGCTAGCCCGCTGTATCAACCAATCAGAAAGTCCGGACCTGCTTAGACTGGTTGCGTTCGTTACCATAACCACACCCCCGCGATAACCGCCGCAATACCTGCCAGGACCAGGGTTCCCATGGCACTGGCCCTGGCACCACCAGTAGTCTCGCCCAGACCCAGATCGAGGGTCAGGTGCTTGATGCCCGCGATCAGATGGTAGAACAGCCCGGACAGGATTACCCAGACAACAAATTTCACCAGCGGGCTGACGAGCCAATCGGAGGCGCGGGAAAAACCTTCCGGTGAGCGCAGCGACAGATCCAAAAGGTAGAGCAGAATCGCTATACCGAAGAAAATCAGCACGCCCGAGATCCGATGCAGGATTGAGGTAATAGCAGGCAGGGGAAATTTGAATTTGGTCAGGTCGAGATTGACAGGTCTTGAATCTTTCACAATTGGCTTAAACCACTAACAATACAGCTCGCTTCGCGCATATTTGCCCCAAAACAGGCGATGCTCCGGAGCCTGAAACTTTAGGAGAATCTCATCTTGCAGGGGGATGAAGTGCACGGGAGTATAAGACTCGAGCCCTTTGAATACAATGATACGGAAGGTTCAAACCTGATTTTTGACAATGTTTTGTCACAGCAGTGTAAGCGCTCCGTGAATTTGTTTGTAGGCCTCAGAAATCGGCACTGTAATCGCTAGGGTCATTGAACTTTGCAGGCCTATCAGGGGTTTGCTAACCGCCATTCTGGCGCTGCAGGTGCGAACGGACAAACATTTGACAATACCGACAGCTTCTACCTATTCTTGCCCTCCCTGACTCAGCGCTGCCCGGGCATCCATGCTCACAAATCGAATCGTTGAGGTCGCCGATGAACCCATATTTAGCAAATTTAGTCACCTGACTGAGAAGCAACCCCAGGAGTCTGGCATGAGTGAAAAAAAGGCCCATCTGTCCATAGACGGCATAGAAGACAGTATTGAACTGCCCGTCTATGAAGGTAGCACTGGACCCAACGTAGTAGATGTCAGAGGTCTGGTCGGCAAGGGTGTCTTCACCTATGACCCCGGGTTCGTATCGACTGCCTCCTGCGAGTCGGAAATCACTTACATCGACGGCGCCAATGGGGTGTTGCTGCACCGCGGCTATCCGATTCAGCAATTGGCCGAGCACTCTTCTTTCCTCGAAACCTGCTATCTGCTTCTCTATGGCGAGCTACCCAACGCCAGTGAAATGTCGGAATTTGAAAATTCTATCCGCTATCACACCATGGTGGACGAAGGCATACATCAATTTTTTCGCGGCTTCCCCCGCAGTGCCCACCCTATGGCGATGCTCTGCGGCACAGTGGGAGCCCTCTCAGCCTTCTATCATGATTCCCTGAACATCAGCATCAAGGAACACCGGTTGCTGGCCGCTCACAGGATCATCGCCAAAATGCCCACGCTCGGGGCGATGTGTTACAAACACGGCATCGGCCAGCCCTTCATGTATCCGCAGAACCATATGAGCCTGGCAGAAAACTTCCTGCACATGCTTTTCGGTACCCCATGCGAGCCACCCAAGGTCAGCAAGACCCTGGCCAAGGCCATGGACACGCTGTTTCTGCTGCATGCGGACCATGAACAAAACGCTTCGACTTCAACGGTGCGACTGGCGAGTTCATCCGGCGCCAATCCGTACGCCTGTATCTCCTCCGGAATCGCGGCACTTTGGGGTCCCGCCCACGGCGGGGCCAATGAGGCAGTACTGCGCATGCTCAACGAAATCGGAGATGAATCCCGGATCAACGAATTCATCAAGCGCGCCAAAGACAAGGATGACCCTTTCCGGCTGATGGGCTTCGGCCACCGCGTTTACAAGAACTACGACCCCCGCGCCACTGTCATTAAGGGCATTTGTGACGAAGTGCTTGAAGAGCTGGGCAGCCTCAACGATCCATTGTTTCGGATCGCCAAGAAGCTGGAGGGCATTGCGCTAGAGGACGACTATTTTCACGAACGCAAGCTGTTCCCCAACGTGGACTTTTACTCCGGCATCATCCTCAAGGCCATGAATATACCCATGAGCCTGTTCACCGTCATTTTCGCTACCGGCCGCACTCCCGGCTGGATCGCCCACTGGCACGAGATGCTAAGCCACCCCTATCGGATTGGCCGCCCACGCCAACTCTATAAGGGCCACACCCAGCGCGACTATCCGGTGTCCTGACTGATCAGGACAGTGCTGTTATAGATGCCGAGGGCCTAACAAAAGAGCCCCTGGGTGCGCTGAAAATTGAAT
>JGI12109J20283_10006140_pt1 | contig 14774 bp, 17 predicted proteins | sample ElkSlonscriptome_12_FD_20283 | JGI IMG/M metagenome (IMG submission 20283) | reverse complement strand
GCGCCACTCATCTCAGCGCTGCGCTACAGCTATCGAGCATGTTTGGCAAATATCCCGGCGCTGTTTGGGCTGTTGCTTGCCACGATTGGATTCGGGCTGGCGCTGGGTTTCATCATGGTGCTGCTGGTGTCAGTCTTGGGCTTAGCGCTTGGCGGCGCCGGTCAGTTCGTAGGCCAGCTGATCGTCATTGCTGCAACACTCTTTGCCCAGGTTGTTCTGACGGGAACTCAATATGTCGCGTTTTGTGAGGTTTCAGGCTGGGTACCTGGCCCGGATTTGTCTGATCCTGACGATGAGATCGTAGCCTAAGAATCTGTCTTGCCAGGCGTAGAGGATTCATCAGCGTCCTGGCGCGGGTTGGTCACCAGCACGCGCGCCATCAAGATACCGAATTCATACAACAGCCAGACAGGTAAAGCCAACAGCGTTTGCGAAAACATATCCGGCGGCGTTAGCAACATCGCCACGGTGAAGACGCCGATAACGACGTAACCACGAACGCGAGCCAGGCCTTCCGGCGTTGCGACCCCAATGGCGACCAGAACAATCGTCACCACTGGCACCTGAAACGCCACGCCAAAGGCGACGAAAAGGGTCAGCACGAAATCCAGATAGCGGTTGATATCGGTCATTACCGCGACACCTTCTGGTGCCATCGCGGTAAAGAACGCAAAAATAACGGGGAAAACTATAAAATACGCAAAAGCGCAACCGGCATAAAAAAGACCAACTGACGCAGCCAGCAGCGGTTTTGCCAAGCGTTGTTCGTTTCGGTAAAGTCCCGGCGCGACGAAGGCCCAAAGCTGATAGAGCACCATGGGCATTGCCAGAAGCAGCCCTAGAAGCATCACCAGCTTGAAGGGTGCAAAAAATGGGGAGGTGACATCAATGGCGATCATGCTCGAGCCTGCTGGCAATTGACGCACCAGCGGCTCGGAAAAAATCGCGTAAAGTTGGCGAGAAAACGGCGCGAGCACCAGAATTGCCAGCACCACCGCCAACAAGGCCTTGATGATTCGCGACCGAAGTTCGAGCAAATGCTCGATCAGAGTCAGCTCTCTTCCGTCCTCAGATTCAGTCACGATCAGGAATCCTTCGAACGTCCCTTGTCTTTGTCATCAGCAGGCTCTAAGCCTTGATTAATCTGCTTTGAGGCTTGCTTTGCAGCCTGCTCAACATCCTCTCGGGCTTGACGCGCCGCGTCCATGATCTGTTTGTTGTGTTCGCTGTCGATTTCGGCCTGGAATTCACGCCGAAGATTTTGCCAGGCACCGGTGGCCATCCGATGGAGACGGCCTACGCCTCGGGCCATTTCGGGAAGTCGACGTGGACCGACCACAAGCAGGGCGATCATTGCCAATAGCAGCATTTCGCTGAAGCCGACGTTTCCCATGGTTATGAGTCAACCATCGCTGGGCGTCGTTATTGCAGGATGGTCAGTCGTTCTTGACGGGCTGATTTGACTGGTCGCGGTCAGCTGACGTGTTCTCTTGCGAGTCATCGCTATCGCCGACGCCTTTACGAAATTCTTTTATTGCCCCGCCCAGGTCACTGCCCAGGCTGCGAATACGCTTGGTTCCGAAAACCAGCAATACAATTAACAGAATGATGATGAGTTGAACTGGACCAATATTCGGCATGACGATTGCGCTCCGCTGGGCGCTATGCAAACAACAATTGAAGATTGTATCAGGCTAGGCGCACCCGAGCCTGAAGACCACCGACGGTAAATAAGACGAGGATCAGACCGAGCAAAGCTGAGGGCGAAAACAGAGGCACGGCGATTGAGCCAGGCGTTCCTCGTTGATCGCAGGCGGCAGCTGGGCTAACGGCCAACGACTCCAGACCAACAATGGTTTCAGAAACGCGCTCGGCCGAACCTGTCGCAGGATCGATGCGTAGTACCGCACTGGGGAAATCGCCGCCAGGCACGGCGCGACGGTCGGTGACCGCCCACAGCGCGCCTTCGGCGTCAAAATCCAAGCCGGCATTGTTGTAGGGCAGTGCCGCATCGCCCAGCGCCCCGATCAGCGTGGCTTGGCCCGATTCGAGCTCAATTGAGTAGAGATTAGGCGAACCGGTCGTGCCGTCGGCAGACAAACCCACGCCGATACCAACCACGCTATCCCCAAGAAAAGCCAGATCTGAAATGGGAGCACCGAGGCTACCAGCAACGCCTACCCGCGAAAGCTGTCCAGACTCCAAATCGGCTCGAAATAGCGACTGCGTGCTACTCGACACCACCCAGGCCTGTCCATCGCAGTCCAGCGCCATGCCAAAGTCAAGATTGCTCGAGAGCGGAATTCCCATGTTATTTCGATTGACCTGACCACCTACTGGAATTGCGAGGCCAGTCGTCTGACTGACCCTGACCAGCGTTTTTGAATCGTCGTCGACCCCAAGCAAAACGCCTTCAGAATCCAAGGCCAGACCTTCGAGATCAAAAAAGCTGGTCCAGCCGATGTATTCAGCATCACCGGTTTCGAGATTGATTCGCCACAGCGCATCAACTCGTTGTGAATCGACTTCATTTCCGCGCGAGTTTACGGCCAAGCCAAATGTTTGCGCGCACAAATAAGTACTGGCCATCATCAACATGGTCAGCAAGAGTACTCGGCAGGTTGTCAGCGCGGCAAGTCGCACGACGGCCATAATCCTCATAGTGTAGGGCCCAGAAGCATAGCAGAATCAGTGAAAAAAGCCCAACAGTCACTATTGTCAACTTACAGCTCAACTCACAGCTCGACTGGCGAAGGAAGATACCCCACAGAGCGGCGCATCAAGCGCTCGCAATCACTTGACCGACGTTACCATGGGTCGAACAGAAGGGAGTTAGGAGCGTCCTCACTAAATGGGGATGCTCCAAAGCACATCGAATTCGGTGATATTCACGATTTTTACGAGATTTAAACTATGGCTGTAGTCAAGACACCACTGATCAAATCGCGCGAGGCCACACGTGACGTTCCGGCGCACAAGCGCGCACCGCGCGCGGCCATTCTGATGGTTAATCTCGGGACTCCGGAGGCACCGACGGCGGCGGCACTTCGCCATTACCTGCGACAATTTCTTAGTGATCGCCGGGTCATCGAGGTGCCGAAGCCAATCTGGTGGCTGATCCTTAACGGCATCATCCTGCCGTTCCGCGCCCCGAAGTCGGCCAAAGCCTACGCCTCGATCTGGACTGAGCATGGTTCGCCCCTGTTGATTCAAAACCGCGCTCTGGCGCAGCGCCTGGAAAAGCACCTGCAGCAAACCCTGCCGCGTGTCGATGTCATGCTGGCGATGAGCTACGGCCAACCCTCGATTGATCAAGCCATCGACCGCTTGCGGGCGGAAAACATCCAGCGATTGCTGGTCTTGCCGATGTACCCGCAGTATTCGGCCACCACCACCGGGTCGGTGTTTGACGCGGTCACGAAATCGATCAGCCGCCTGCGCTGGGTGCCAGAAGTGCGCTTTATCAATGATTACTGCAACGAGCCGGGCTGGATGGATGCGATCGCCAACAGCATAAAAAGCTACCAGGCCGAGCACGGCCAGCCAGACCAGCTGATGTTCTCATTTCACGGCATTCCGAAGCGCAACTTGCTGGCCGGCGATCCCTACTATTGCCAGTGCCAAGCCAGCGCTCGGCAGATCGTTGAGCGCCTGGACCTGCCTGAGGGCCGCTGGGTGACCACTTTTCAATCGCGATTGGGCAAAGCCGAGTGGCTCAAACCCTACACCGACAAAACCCTGCAGACCATGGCGAAAAACGGGGTAAAGCACGTGCAGGTGATTTGCCCGGGGTTTTCGATCGACTGCCTTGAAACCCTGGAAGAGATCAAAGAGGAAAATCGCGAAGAATTCCTTGCCGCTGGCGGTGAGCGCCTGGACTACATTCCGTGCCTGAACGACTCGGAAGCGCACGTCAAACTACTCAGCGACCTTAGTCAGAAGCATGGCCAGGGCTGGCCCGAGTTCGCCGGTCAGAAAGCAGCCGGTGATGCCGCGCTGGAAGCGCGCGTCAAACGCGCAGATCAGGCAGCAGAACGCCTAAACCTCAAACAGTAATTTCGAAAAGGGCGTTGATTGTTTGGTAGATAGAGGGACTTTTTCCGAGTCGGTTTTCAGCAAATCTCTGAGGTTCTAGCGGTCCTGAGGCGCTATCCTTGAATCAACATTCTCACACTCTGACTCGAACCATGCCACAGGCAGCTCTAGCGCCATACTCTTCCGACCCTCAGAAATTGCTGGAGGACGTGTTCGGCTACCAGTCGTTTCGCGGGCAGCAGGCGCGCATCGTCGACAGTGTTGTTGCGGGCAAGCATGCCCTGGTGCTGATGCCAACCGGGGGCGGCAAATCTTTGTGTTTTCAGATCCCTGCCCTGGCTCGAGCCGGAACGGCCGTGGTGATTTCGCCGCTGATCGCCCTGATGCGCGATCAGGTTGAAGCGCTCACCCACAACGGCGTCGCGGCCGCCGTGCTGAATTCAAGCCTTGACAGTGCAACCCAGCGCGAAACCGAGGCCGCCTTCTTCGATGGTCAACTTGATTTGCTCTACATCGCGCCTGAGCGCCTGCTGCGCGAGTCAACGCTACGCATGCTGGAGGGCACCCCGCTGGCACTGTTTGCCATTGATGAAGCGCACTGCGTGTCCCAATGGGGTCATGATTTCCGTCCGGAATACCTCAAGCTCGGCGTGCTCGGCGAGCGCTTCCCAACTGTTCCTCGCATTGCGTTGACCGCTACGGCCGATGAACGAACCCGAGCCGAAATTCGACGCTGTCTGCTGCCGGCAGACGCTGAAACCTTTATCGACAGCTTTGATCGGCCCAATATTCGCTATCAGATCGGGCTAAAAAATCGGCCGCGTGATCAATTGCTGGAATTCATTAAGGCTGACCATCGCAATCATTCAGGCATCGTCTATTGCTTTTCGCGCAAGAAAACCGAGCAAACTGCGGCCTTTTTAAGCTCGCACGGATTGCGCGCCCTGCCCTATCACGCCGGCTTAAGCGACCAGGAGCGCCGCACCCATCAAGATCGATTTATTCGAGAGGACGGCCTGATAATCTGCGCCACAATTGCCTTTGGCATGGGCATCGACAAACCCGACGTGCGCTTTGTCGCTCATCTCGATTTACCGAAAAGCATGGAGGCTTATTATCAGGAAACCGGTCGGGCCGGGCGCGACGGCTTGCCGGCTGATGCCTGGATGGTCTACAGCCTGGCCGATATCATGCAGATTCGTCAGCTGCTGGAGCAGTCCGGCGCCTCGGATGGCCAAAAGCGCCTGGAGCGCGAGCGCCTCGAAGCATTGCTGGCTTACTGCGAGCACGCTAGCTGTCGTCGACCCGCCCTGCTGGATTATTTTGATGAGGCTTATGAAGGCGAATGCGGCAATTGTGACAACTGCCTCAAACCGCCGACCACTTGGGATGCAACCGAGGCCGCGCGCAAAGTCTTGTCCTGCGTTTACCGAACTGGACAGCGCTTCGGTGCCGGCCACTTGGTCGACGTACTGCTTGGTAAATCTACCGATCGCATTGCGCGCTTCGGACATGATGAGCTCAGCGTGTTCGGCATCGGCGTGGAGCATGACAAAGCCACCTGGCACTCGGTGGTTCGCCAGCTATTGGCGCTGGGTCACTTGAAACCCGATCCTGAAGGCCACGGCGGCATGATGCTGGGTGATGACTGTCGAGATCTTCTGCGCGGCGAAATGAGCCTGACCCTGCGCGCAGATCTACGGCCAAAGCAACGGCGCGGCAGTCGTTCAACCTCAAGAAAATCGCGCGATGATATCCCGTCAGATTCACCCTCTTGGGAGGCCTTGCGAGAGTGGCGAACGGCCGCCGCAGGCGAGCAGGGCGTGCCGCCCTACGTTATTTTCCACGACGCTACCTTGGCCGCTATTGTTGAGGCGCAGCCTGAGTCGATGGACGAACTGGCTGAGATCAGCGGGGTTGGGCAACACAAACTGAAACGCTACGGCGAGCTGGTGCTGAACGTTCTGGCATCGGTCGAAGAAAGTAAAGCCGAATCAGCAGAATCATCTTCGGGCTGATCAGATTCAAGCTCAGATTCAGATTCAGGTTCGGGCGGTTCTTGAGCAACCAGGTCGTAGCTGAGCAGTGACCATTCAGCGTCATCGTCGAGGCCACCGCTGTTGAACCAGCGCGCCTCATACCAATATCCCTGCCACACAAAGCGCCGACTGCGAACCTCATCCGGCACCGCCGGGTTGTAGTCGGGGGGTGGAACCTCAAACAAGTCGGGCAGCGTGAGGCGCTCAACCCAGTCGGGCGAGTAGCTCTTTAACAATTCAGCATAGCGAGTCTCCCACTGGCCCTGGCCAAAGTTTCGACTATCGGTTTCGCGCGCGGGGTGATGAACATGCGCGGCCAGCAGCAGCCAGCGATACCCTGACCAAACGGCAAACAACTGGACTTCCCAACCGGTGGGGGTATACCGATACAGTTCCGTGCGATCGCCCGCCTGCGGCGCGGGACCATTGCCTTGCACAGAAGCTGCGATCAGCTCAGTCAATTCGGCAAAATCAGGGCTGACGATCACGTTCGCTTGTGGTGTCGGTTGCGCTATCGGTTGTGCCACAGCCGCCATCGATAACAAGGCGATGACAACAATAGCGAGACAGCTTGCAGAACGTGGCGGGCTCATTGCCGCTACCATACCCGGATGACTCCCGAACGCAAGGCCCGAATTCAAGCCGTGGCCGCCACCCGCCAACCGGATCTGACGGTGTTTATGGAACGAGTCCATAAACCGCATAACGTCTCAGCCGTGCTGCGCACCTGCGATGCCGTCGGCGTGATGCGTGCCCACGCCGTGCCGGTCGAAGGCGGCCTGCCCAAACTCAACCACACCTCTGGCGGAGCCCAACGCTGGGTTGAACTGGAACGTCATCAGGAAAGCAGTAGCGGTCTGAAAGAACTGAAAAATCAGGGCTTTCGGCTCTATGCTGCGCACTTTTCCGACGCAGCCATTGACTACCGCGAACCCGACTACACCCAGCCGACAGCCATAGTCATGGGCACAGAAAAGCACGGCGTAAGCGAACAGACCAGCGCGCAGGTCGACCAGCACATCATCATTCCCATGCACGGCATGGCCCAATCGCTCAACGTGTCGGTCGCGACCGCCCTGATTCTCTATGAAGCCCAACGCCAGCGCCAACTGGCCGGCATGTACAAACCCAAGTCTTTGACAGAGGACCCCTGGAAATCACTGGCCGAAGCCTGGATCCAACGCGACCTCGCCCGCTATAAAACCACACCGCGTGAGAATTCTGATTAACAATGAATATTCACCGCTGAGCTCTCAAAGAAAAAATTGTCTCCGTAACCTCTGTACCTCCGTGGTGAATCGGTCTTCTAAGGATAAAGCAGCGTGTCCTGCCAGGCATTATCAGTAAGCTGAAAGCAGATTCGTTCGTGCAGGCGGTACTCGCGTCCGTACCAGAATTCCATACGGCGAGGTCGGACGCGGAAGCCTGACCAGTGCTCGGGGCGGGGCACTTCGCGCCCTTCATAGCGGGCCTCGATTTCTTTAATCCGGTCGACCAGAGTCTGGCGTTGGTCCAAGGTTTGAGATTGCAGGGAGGCCCACGCACCAATTTGACTGCCGCGAGCGCGGCTGGCGAAGTAAGCGTCAGCTTCGACTGAGCTGACCGGCTCGGCCACGCCGTCAATCAATACCTGTTCTTCAAGCTCACGCCACCAAAAAACCAGCGAGACATGTGGCGAGCCCTTCAAATGCTGACCTTTACGCGAGTTGAGGTTGGTGTAAAACACGAAACCATCAACGTCGGCATCCTTCAGCAGCACGGTGCGGCCAGCGGGGCGACCGCTGTCGTCAACGGTTGAGAGATGCATCGCGGTATGCTCGGGAATGTTAGCCTCGCGCGCACGCTCGAAGCCATCGCGAAAACGCTGCAGCATGGCGTCGGTTATTGGCGGCAATGCGGCGCGTTTGTGGGTCGTTTCGATCATGGCAATTGCATAGTCCTTGGTTGACGGTTAAATCTTGCCGTTTGCAATCAGTTTACGGTAACCCGCGCGAAAATCAGGGTAGGTAAATTCGAATCCACTGACGCGCAATCGATGGTTGCTGACCCGTTTTCCAGCCGCGTAGTTGTTGGACGATACATCGTCATTTGTTGGAGGTCTGCTGCCTGTCTTCTTTGCCAGCCAGTCCAGAACCTCACAACGCGGGCTGGGCCGATCATCACTGGCACAGATGACCGGTCCGAGATCAGGCTGGCTCAGAACATGATCCAGCACTGCCGCCGCGTCATCGGCATGGATCCGATTGGTCCACTGTATTTGATCACGTCCACATGCTGCCTGCCCGGAGCGCACTTGCTGGAGCAGTCGCTTGCGGCCCGGCCCGTAAATACCTGAAAAACGCACCACCTGCCCGCCCGCCGCCAGCGCCTCTTGCTCGGCTTCAAGCAGAATGCGGCCATTGAAGCGCTCAGGCTCGGTGGCAGAACGCTCGTCCACCCACTGCCCTTGGTCTTGGCCAAATACCGCCGTGCTGGAAACCACAATGAGTTGATCACTGGTCGTTTGTACAAGCAGGTTCTGCAAACCTTCAAGATAAATCGCTTGATAGGCCGCCGCCGTGCGTTCAGCCGGTGTTGCTTGATAGACAATCGCATCGACGTGCTTCGGCAAGGCGCCGAGCGTTTCGGCACGGGTCAGGTCAGCGCGATAGAACGTGATCGAGTCTGACTGTGCGGCTGAGCGGCGCACGGCGTGAAGCTGCCACTCGCCTTGGCGCTCGAGTCTGGAGGCCAAGCGCTGGCCCAGATCGCCGAACCCGGCGATCAACAGGCGCTTCACGGCGTGACCGGCGCCAATTCGTCGTCTGCAGAGCCGTCGCTGTCATCACCATTGCCAGAGCCAGGATCACCAGAACCAGGGTCGCGAGGCGGCAACATCCGCAGCCAAATCAGCCACACCACCAGCGCGTCAAGAATAATCAAGGCTTGCCATAAATACAGATGGAACCACTCGAACCAGACCATATTCCATTGGCCCAGATAGAACAGGCTGATGATGCGGACCAGATTCAGGCCCTGAATCGCGCAGAAACCGATAGCAAAGCCGATGAATTTATGCTTGAGTGGTGCCGGGAAGGCAAAGATCGCGGCGAAAAGAATGATCAATGCTTCGACGCCGTTGCAGCCCGGTTCGATACTGATGCCGAAACCAGACGCCACGTCCCAGATTTCTTTACCGCGCGACATCACGCCATCGTCGAACATTTCAATCAGAAACACGCTGATTGAAGCGATAACGGCGGTAAACGGCAGAATAACGTGATCCTGCACGGGCTTGAGCACTTCAAGAGTAAACAAGCCAAGAATTAAAACCACGAACAGAATCGAAAAACGCAGCATGGAAAGATCCGCCGAGCAAGCTAGGAATTTGGAATGAAGTGTATCAAAAGCGCTCAGGCCATACTTCATCAACAGCAGTGAGAGGCTTGCGAGTCACGCAAATCGATTTCGCTTGATAAATCAGTATCAAAGCCTGTCGGTATCGCTTCAAGCAGCGCAGAAGTCGGCCCGCCTCGTGGTAGCATGCCGATTGTTTTAAGTGTCGAGACAGTGCTGCTTCGATGAGCTTGCCACGCATCTTCCTGATCGGTCCGATGGGCTCGGGCAAGACCACCGTCGGTCGCTTTCTAGCCAGTCGAATGGGGATCGAATTTCGTGACCTTGACCAGGAGATCGAGCGACGCTGCGGCGTTGAAGTTCGAACGATATTCGATATTGAGGGCGAACAGGGGTTTCGTATCCGCGAGCACGCCATGCTGGATGAACTCTCGCAGCGCAACGGGGTACTGCTTGCGACCGGCGGTGGGAGCATTCTGAAGCCGGAAAATCGCGAGATACTGCATTCGCGCGGCTTGGTCGTGTGGCTAAAAACTCGAGTCGATCAACAGATTCGACGGCTGGAGAAAGACCAGCGTCGTCCGCTCCTGCAAGCCCCCGATCGTGAGCAGCGCCTGCAGCGATTGGCCGAGCAACGCGACCCGCTGTATCAGCAGTGCGCTCACCTGATTGTCCGATCGGATAATGTCTCGCCGATGCAAATGGCAACCCGGGCAGGCCAGCAGATTCAAAATTATCTTGATCAGAATCGTTCCAACCAAAATTCACCGAACAACAAGCCAGTGAATCAAGAAAACGCCTCATGAAAGTTATTCAAGTACGTCACGCAGGTGGAGAATACCCGGTCTACGTTGGTCATGGCCTGCTGGGTATGACCAGCATCCTGGACCGCCATCTTGAAGGCCGGGTGCTGCTGGTCTCAGACGAAAACGTGGCGCGACTGTACGCAGAAAAACTGCGTCCCATGCTGTCCAGATTGAGCCATAAGCGCAAGCTGGTTTTGCCGCCGGGTGAAGAACACAAGACCGTTGAGCACTGGCACAGCATCCTCGATTCACTGGTCGAACTCAAAGCCCAGCGTGATGCCACGGTGCTGGCCCTGGGCGGTGGCGTTGTCGGCGACATGTCCGGATACGCTGCGGCAAGCTACATGCGTGGCGTTAACGTGGTCCAATTGCCAACCACGCTATTGGCCCAGGTCGATGCCGCCGTCGGCGGAAAAACCGGGGTCAATCACGCCCAAGGCAAGAATCTCATCGGCGCCTTTCATCAGCCCACGGCCGTGATTGCCGATCTCGACACCTTGCAAACGCTGGACGATCGCGACTACCGTGCGGGCTTGGCCGAGGTGGTCAAATACGGTGCTATTCGCGATCCGGGCTTTTTCGCCTGGCTGGATGCGAACGCCGAAGCGCTGGCAGCGCGCGTGCCAGATTCTCTGCTGGAGGCGGTCTATCAATCAATTGGCAACAAGGCCGAAGTCGTGGCTGCGGATGAGCAAGAAGCTGGCCAGCGTGCCCTGCTGAATTTCGGCCACACGTTTGGTCATGCGCTGGAGACATTTACCCACTATCAACGCTATCGGCATGGCGAAGCCGTCGCCATTGGCATGGTCTTGGCCGCGCGATTGAGCGAAATACTGGGGCGCTGCCCGCCAGGCACCGCAGATCGACTCGAAAAATTGCTCCAGCGTCTTGGCCTGGAGACCAAACTGCCGGCTGACGCCGACACCGATCGCCTGCTGAACCTGATGCGTCTGGACAAGAAAAACCGGGCCGATCAGATTCGACTGATCCTGCTCGATGACATCGGTCGAGCCAGTATTACGCCCTGCCCAGCCGACGATATCCGCGAGGTGCTTGTCTGATGACCAACCGAAACGATTCCCTGTTCATGAAAGCGCTGCGTCGCGAGCCGACCGAGCGCAGGCCAATCTGGATGATGCGCCAGGCCGGTCGTTATCTGCCCGAATACCGCGCCACCCGGGCCAAGGCCGGCAGCTTTCTGAAACTGGCCGGCAACCCCGAGCTGGCCTGCGAGGTCACGCTGCAGCCGATTGAGCGCTACGGCTTCGATGCCTCGATCCTGTTTTCCGACATTCTGATCCTGCCGCACGCGATGGGATTAGGATTAGGCTTCGAGCCCGGCGAAGGTCCCTACTTCGATCATCCGATTCGCACGCCAGCCGACATCGAAAAGCTCCCGACGCCCGACCCGAATGACGACACGGGCTATGTGATGGAGGCGGTTCGCCTGATCCGCCAGAACCTGCCCAGTGGCACGCCGCTGATCGGCTTTGCCGGCAGCCCCTGGACGGTGGCGACTTACATGATCGAAGGCCGCAGCAGCAAAGACTTCGCCACCGCCAAGAAAATGCTTCTGGCCGAACCAAAAGCTGCCCATCAGTTAATGAATCACTTGGCTGATACCACCGCCGCTTACCTGATCGCGCAAGTTGAAGCAGGTGCAGACGCCCTGATGATCTTCGATTCCTGGGGCGGCGCGCTCTCACCCACTCTGTATCGCACCTTTTCCCTGGCCTCGCAGCAGCGTATTGTCGATCAAGTCAAACAAACATGTCCCGACACCCCGATGATCCTATTCGGCAAAGGCTGCGGCCAGCACCTGGAACTGCTCGCCGATACCGGCTGCCAGGGCCTGGGTGTGGACTGGACCATGGACATGGCAGAAGCCCGACGTCGCGTCGGCGACCGCGTCGCCCTGCAAGGCAACCTCGACCCCGCCGTCATGCTGACCAACCCAGACATCATCCAGCGCGAAGCACGCCGTGTCCTTGACAGCTTCGGCGACGGCCCCGGCCACATCTTCAACCTGGGCCATGGCATCACTCCTGGCGTGCCGCCGGAGCACGTAAAGGTGCTAGTTGAGACCGTCAAGACTACCAAGTGAGCTTGTAGGCCTTAACCGCGATTTACGTTTTCTCTAATACGGGTGAAATGAACAGATAGTTTGAACACAAACAAGTAGAAGCCCAAATTATTCAATGCGAAAAGCCGTCTTGTATTAACTGACTTTAATTCTAGGCTGTCCAACTTTACGGAGATTATATTGTCGAGGAAAACCACTTTTGGGCCCTCAAATGAATTGAATTCACCCTGGGGAAAGAACAATACGTTTGAGACGGTCTGGTTTTGAATAGCTTTCAGATAGCTGTCAACTGCATTTTTCTGGTTTTCGAACTTCTCAATTAGAAACGCTGTGAGTTTATTGAAGTCGATCAGAGGTGAATACAGAAGACGGCTTGGAACAAATCGCCGGTTCTCAGAATTCACGTCGCAAGAGTTAGAGACGACTACGGCTGGACCCTCTTTTGTCTCCACATCTGGGAGGTTGAATAAAAACAAATCACCCAAGGCGTCGCCTTGATGAATTTCGTCTTCATTAAGCAGTTCATCAGAGTAGATTTTTTCACGGTGTTCTTGGAAATCTCCCAATTGTTCGAGTAGCCTGCGTTGTTCAAGCTCACCGAGATATTGGGGCAGATGAAGCTTCAAATCCTCTGAAATCATTTGAGGAGAAATCCTAGATTAGATCAAAAAAATTCTCATCTATAGCCTTCCCAAACTCGAGAGGGGTTTCTATCATCTTATTTGAGAAGTGTTCGCAAAAGGCATCAAAACTCTTCTGAGCCAATGACTCCAAGGGTTCAATCGCCACCTTATCCTGCACGAAACCAGAAGCGTCAGAGAAATCGGCGACGTAGACTTGCTGCTCAGGACCATAAATTCTCGATTCGTGATTATCTACAACCTCAGGGGCGCTCCCCGCAATAGACAACAAGGCTGCTGTCGCAGCTCCAATAGCTGTTGATCCTGCAGTTACCACGTCATACGAAGAGTCATTAAACATTTCTTAAAACCTCAGTATTCAGGGTTAAGGGTGTCAACAAACCTTGGATTCAATAATGCGAAAAATAGCTCTTTTTCACGATCATGGCAGTGGTCTATTTTCGCCATAATATCATCCAAATTTACGTCTAGTGATATGATGTCAACATCTACAACAGATCCTTGTCTTGACTCACTCGATCGTTCAACAGTCGCGGAATTCAAAACTTGGAGTTTTTCAGTGACTGAGCTCTCGATTTTTTCGGACTGAATTTGAAAACTACTCGAGGGAAGGTCTGCGAGCATTCCCTCCCCTCTTACAGAAAGCTGAAGGTTGTCAAAAATATTAACTTTCTCGAAGAAATTGATAAATCTTGTCGAAACTCTTTCTATTCCTTTGGCAACTTCAGCTTCGCCAAAGTTCCCCAGCACCTCATCCAGTAATTCACGGAAAACCGTCCAGCCAGGGTAACTGGGAACACTAAGGGATAGAGTTCTCGGGCCAATTTGTAAAATAAAATGCTCGTTTCGCATCTGATAATGCGGTTGAAACCTTAGGCTTTTATCAGACTCGCGGATTTGCCGCGGAATTTCCGATAAGGGCAGTTGGACGACCTTAGGAAATTTATGGCGAAATACCGAAAAAAGAATGCCCCAAACAGCGTCTGGGTCAAGCGCAGGACCAAACCGAACTTCGGCGATTACATTAATAAGCGGACACGGAGTGATCTTGCGGGGAATGGCATTCATAAACTGAGATCACAATCTAAACTAGTCAGCTTTCAATCATAGCTCAAAGCTAGCCCTAGCGAAAACAAAGCTATCAAACAACAAACCATAAAGGCAATGCAAACCAGCATTGCCCACCAGCGCAACGGCTCAGAGCCCTTTTAGCAGGAGAATACAAGCCTTTTATAGTTGAAATTTCAAACTAAAGATCGGCGCGACCTAAATCATTCCAGATCAAGGAAACTCCGCAGCTGCTCCGAGCGCGTCGGGTGCCGCAGTTTTCTGAGTGCTTTGGCTTCGATCTGGCGGATTCGCTCGCGGGTGACGTCGAACTGCTTGCCGACTTCTTCCAGCGTGTGATCGGTGTTCATATCGATACCGAAACGCATGCGCAAGACCTTGGCCTCGCGCGGCGTCAGGCCGCCGAGGACCTTCTGGACCGTGTCGGTCAAGCCGGTGGTGGTGGCGGTGTCGACTGGTGAGAGGATGTTGATATCCTCGATGAAATCGCCCAGATGCGAGTCTTCGTCGTCACCAATGGGGGTTTCCATGGAAATTGGTTCCTTGGCGATTTTGAGCACCTTGCGAACCTTGTCTTCGGGCATTTCCATCTTCTCGGCCAGCTCGTCGGGCGTCGGCTCGCGGCCCATTTCCTGCAGCATCTGCCTTGATACACGATTGAGCTTGTTGATCGTCTCGATCATGTGGACCGGAATACGAATCGTGCGGGCCTGGTCGGCGATCGAGCGGGTGATCGCCTGGCGGATCCACCAGGTCGCGTAGGTCG
>JGI12109J20283_10663791_pt1 | contig 14778 bp, 17 predicted proteins | sample ElkSlonscriptome_12_FD_20283 | JGI IMG/M metagenome (IMG submission 20283) | reverse complement strand
CGGCCAACGGGTTTTTGCAATGAGGGGTTGATAAAGGAAGAAGAACTTCTTCCTGAGGCACGGCTCCAGTCGCTGCGCGGGGCAATCCAAAAGGGAATTGACCAGGCTGAGCGAGGCGAACTTCTGGATGGCGAAGAAGTCATGGCTGAGCTGCGTTCTCGAATTCTGAACCGGAAGTCTTAAAATGGCAGGGTGTTTTTTGGTTCCGGAAACCAGGCTGGACTTGATTCCTATCGTGGACTACATCATGGACGAAAGATCCACCTCGGCATTGCGGGTGCATGAGCGGTTTTTGGAAATATTCGGAATTGATGACGTAGGGATGGTTTCATACGTGATCGGGAAAAGATAGACTGGAGCGGCGTGAAGATGATGTACCGGAACCTGACGGTATCCTCGCAGAAAGCGACCCGGCCATGAAGACCCCCCGAGAACTCCAGACCCTCTACAACCAGGGTACCAACATTACCAGCCTCCTGCGCGAGGAGCGCGGCCTGGATCACAATACCGACGAGATCATCGAGATTGCCTACGACATGCAGACCGGCAGCTACACCGATGGCATGGCCAACCTCGCATACGCCGCCCACAAGCAGGAGTACACCGCGGAGGTGGCCCGCACCATCCTGTCCCTCGGCGAACCGGCCTCCGTCATGGAAGCGGGCGTTGGCGAGGGCACCACCCTGGCCGGGGTCCTGCGGAACCTGCCGCCGGAAGTGGCCGCCCACGGTTTCGACCTGAGCTGGTCCCGCACCGCTTTTGCCCGCCAATACCTGGCGGACAAGGAGGCCGGGGATGTCACGCTGTGCACCGGGAACCTCTCCGCCATCCCCTTTGCCGACAGTTCCATCGACGTGGTCTACACCTCCCACTCCATGGAGCCCAACGGCGGGCACGAGAAGGGGCTGATCCAGGAACTGTACCGCGTGACGCGGCGCTACCTGGTGCTGCTGGAGCCGGGTTACGAGCTGGCCCCGGACGAGGCGCGGCGCCGCATGGAAAGCCACGGTTACTGTCGCAACATCAAGGAAACGGCCGAGAGCCTGGGCTGCCGCGTGCTGCGGCACGAGCTCTTCCCGTTCACGGCCAATCCGCTGAACCCGACGGCCCTGACCATCATCGAGAAGAACGCCGAAAACGAGGCGCCGGATGAGGTCCTGGTCTGCCCGCGCTTCAAGACGCCGCTCGAAGAAATCGGCGGGATGCTCTTCAGTCCGGAGGCCCTGATGGTGTACCCTGTGGTGGGGGGAATCCCGTGCCTCAGGATCGAGAACGGGATCTTTGCCAGCAAGTTCAAGGAAATCGAAAAGGGTCCATGATTTTCCCGGGGAATAGCCACTCACCCGTCCCGCCAAGGAACACTCCCATGCCACGCCATCTGCTTTCCATTTCTCTTCTGATGCTGACCCTGGTGCTGCCTTTCACTGCCTCTCTTGCGGATGAGGGGCCCATTCCCGTGCGCCTGGAACAGGATGCCGACGGGGCCTGGCAACTCCTGCGCGATGGTGTGCCCTACCACATCCAGGGCGCGGGCGGGGATGCATCCAGGGCGGCACTGGCGCAGGCCGGTGCCAATACCTTCCGCACCTGGGGTGTGGGCGAGGATCTGGAAGCGCAGCTGGACGAGACCCAGGCCCTGGGCCTGACCGTGGTGGTAGGCCACTGGCTGGGTCATCCCCGGCACGGCTTCGATTACGGGGACAGCACCATGCTGGCCGAGCAGAAGGCGCGCGTGCGGCGCGACGTGATCCGCTACCGGGAGCATCCGGCCGTCCTGCTCTGGGCCCTGGGTAACGAGATGGAGGGTTTCGATGATGGGGACGACCCGCGGGTCTGGAACCACGTGCAGGATCTGGCGGCCATGGTCAAGGAACTGGATCCGCACCATCCGATCATGACGGTGACGGCGGAGATCGGAGGAGGCCGTGTGCCGGCCGTGAACGCGCTCTGCCCGGATGTGGACATCATGGGCATCAACTCCTACGGCGGGCTGCCGTGGGTACCGGAGCGGTACCGGGCGCTGGGTGGGACCAAGCCCATCGTCATCACCGAGTTCGGGCCGCCGGGGACCTGGGAGATTGCCATGACCAGTTTCGGCGCGCCGCCGGAATTGACCAGCACGCAGAAGGCCCGCATCTACGCCGAGAACTACACCCGGGGCTGCCTGGAGGCGGCGGATCTGTGCCTGGGTGGCTTCGCTTTCACCTGGGGATCGAAGATCGAGGCCACCTCCACCTGGTACGGCATGTTCCTGCCCAGCGGGGACAAGCTGGGCGCGGTGGATGCCATGACGGAGATCTGGACGGGCAAAAAGCCGGCCAACCTGTGCCCCGAGGTGCGCGGCTTCGGTCTGCGCGGCCCGGATGTGGTGATGCCGGGTCAGGAGGTGCGCGTGGATCTGGATATCGTCGATCCCGAGGGCGCCGAGGTGGCTGTGCAGTGGATGGTCACCGGCGAGGTGGCGAAGTACGACACCTGGGGTGACGAGCAGCCGGCGCCCCTGCCGTTGGACGGGATCATCCAGGAATCATCCGCGCAAGGGGCCACGCTGGTTTTTCCCGGCCGGGGTATTTTCCGCCTGTACATGACGGCCAGTGACGGGCAGGGCGGCGGCGCCACGGCCAACGTGCCCATCAAGGTGGAGGGCGAGCCGGGCCCGGTGCGCATCCGCATGCCCCTGGCGGTGTACGCGGACGGGGAGCCGGCACCCTGGGTGCCCTCGGGCTGGATGGGTGTGCATGAGGCCCTGGAGATGGACGCGGAGTGTAAGGAAAACCCCCACAGCGGGCCCACCTGCCTGCGCTTCACCTACCAGGCGGAAGGCAACTGGGTGGGCGTGGCCTGGCAGCATCCCGTCGGGGACTGGGGGGACAAGCCGGGCGGTTTCGATCTGACGGGGGCGAAGGCGTTGGTTTTCTGGGCGCGCAGCTCGGAAGATGATGTGCGCCTTGATGTTGGCGTGGGCATCCTGGGACCGGACAAGCCCTTCCACGACTCCGCCAGGGTGGAGCGGAAGGGCATCAAGCTGTCCCGGGAGTGGAAAAAGCACACGATCAAGCTTGAAGGCGAGGATCTTGGCCGCATCAAGACCCCATTTTACTGGTCCATAGGCGGAAAACGGCGTCCCGTAACGATTTATCTGGATGATATCCGTTTCGAGGGATAGTTTTTTGGTGACATTTAATGATTGTAAGTGATTTCTTTAGGCAAATGTGTTATAATACTGACCAGGAATCAACCATGTGAGGTGAAAGCGATGCCCGACAAGCACACCTGCGAGGAACTCAAGAACCGGGTACGTGAACTGGAAGCGGTGGAATCACGGTTCAAGGAGGCGGAAAACCGCCTCCAGGTCGAGATCGAATACCGTAAATTGCTGGTGGAAGAAAGCCGCGACGGCATCGTCATCGTGGGTCCGGATTGCCGGGTGGTGGAAGCCAACCGGCGTTTTGCCGAGATGCTGGGCTACACCAGGGAAGAGGTCCTGGGGCTGAAAGTCTGGGACTGGGAGGCAGAGTATTCTCCCGAGCAGATCCGGGAATTGCACGCAGCCTGCGACCGGACCGGACACAAGATCGAGACCAGACATCGCCGCCGGGATGGGAAAATCATCGAGGTGGACCTCAGCAACAGCGGCATGCTCTACCAGGGGCAGAAGTACGTTTTCTGTATCTGCCGCGATATCACAGAGAAGAAGCGCGCCGACCGCGAGAAGGAACAGCTCATCCGGGAGTTGAGCGAATCCCTGGCCGAGATCAAGCCCCTGCGCGGCATCCTGCCCGTCTGTTCCTACTGCAAGAGGTTGCGAGACGATCGAGGCTACTGGGAACAGGTGGATGTCTATCTGGACAAGCACAGCGATGTGGACATCAGCCACGGGGTCTGCCCCGACTGCATGGAAGAACACCATCCCGATGAGATGAGAGATATCCGCAGGGATCAGGGCGATAGCTGACCCGCACCGCGGCGTGCGCCCAGCAGGTGGGCCACGCCGCAGCCGAGGATGAAGTAGAGCATCATCTCGGGCTCATCGTCGGTCTGGAAGACCTGGAAGAAACCCGCCACCGCTACCGCGATCTGGGCGCTCGCCGCGCCCGCCACCACCCAGCTGCCGGATCCCGTGCGGCGCCATCCCGTGTGCAGGAAAACCAGCACCGCCATCAGCAGCCAGAGGGCGGCCGCCAGGCCGGGCAAGCCTGCGTTCACCGCGTGCATGAGGTAGTCGTTGTGGCTGTGGGCACGGGATTCGTAGAAGCCGGCGACCTCGTGCTCGGCCAGCAACCTGTCGAAATTGCCCTGGCCCCAGCCGCGCAGGGGCCGGTCGGCGATGCCCGCCAGGGAGCTGCGCCACAGGTTGGGGCGGGTGACTTCCTTCTCGTCCGTGAATCCCTCCACGATGCGGTGCCGCACCATGGGCACGGCCACCGTCGCGATCATCACAACCAGCAGCAGGCCCCCGCCCCAGCGGCGCCAGTTGCGCGGCAGCGTCAGCACCAGGTAGATGCTGCCGGCCAGGGCCCCCAGCTGGGCGCTGCGGGCGAAGCTGAAGATGAGCCCGAAGCCCAGCAGCAAGCACAGCAGCAGGGGTGCCCAGAGCAGGCGGGGCCGCGTCAGCAGGGTCTGCCGCAGCCAGGCCAAGGCCAGCACGAAGACCAGCATCACCTGCCCGCCATAGCTGAGATGATGCCCGTGGAAGCTGGTGGCGATGAAGTAGCCCATGGTGGCGTCCAGGGTGCGGTGCCGGATCAGGTCCTGCCCGGTGAAGAACTGCACCACGGCGTAGAAGGCCGCCAGAGCGCCGACCGCCAGAAGCACGCCCATGGCCTTTTCGATGACCCGGGGCCTACCGGCCGCAAGCAGGGGGACGGTGACCAGGAAGAGCTTGAACCACATTTCCTCGGGGAACTTGTGCCACTGCACAGGGCCGGGGGCGGACAGGGCGGTGCCCAGCAGATGAGTCAGGAAGAGGGCTCCGAGGGCCAGCAAGATGTTGCGGGGTGGCAGGTGCCGGCGATGTTCCGCCGAGAAAACCGCCAGGCCGACGCCCGTGATCAGGATCAAGACCGCGGTGATGTTGCCCAGGGCCACCGAAACGGGGGCACAAAGAGCGAACAGGCCAAGCAGCAGGGCGGTCCAGCGGGAAATCATCATTGCTCCGGAAAAGGTGCAGGCAGGTGACATCAGGATCCCCAGGAAACTAGCAGGGGGCCTGCGGTGGGGCCAGACAATTCCCATTCATCAGGGGGTGTCGGTGCCATCGCCAGTGGCGGGTGGCCGTTGCCGGGCCCATCATGGTATGGAGAGGAAAATGATGACCTTGCGAAAATACAGCCTCATGACCCTGGGTAGCCTGGCCTTCGCCGCGGGTGCGGTGGGCCTCTTTGTGCCCCTGTTGCCGACCACCGTCTTCTGGCTGGTGGCGGCCTGGTGTTTTGCCCGTTCGCACAGCGGCTGGCGTGATCGTTTGTACAGCCACCCGCGCTTCGGGCGGGTTCTTTCGGATCTACTGGAAGATGGGACAGCCACCCAGGCGGTGAAGAAAGCGGCCATGGCGGGGATGGCCTCGGGGTTTTTGCTGAGCGCCATCCTGATCGGGGCGAGGCCCTATGTTTTGGGTGCTCTGGCGCTGGTTTTGACCGCAGTCGGGTATTGGGTGGCGAATAGGCCAGATCCGAATCGGGGTGAAGCGGTGGGAAGGGTGTCGACCAAAATTGGTGCAGCGAAGAGGAGCGGCTTCCAGTAGATGAACCCGCCGCGGATTACATTTTTGATGATGCGGGGCTTGAGCCCTCCGGATTCTTCCGGAGGGTTTTTTCAAGCCTTGGATCCGCCGGAGGGCGGGACATATTCCCGCAAGGAGGGCGAGGTGGTTTCTTCCCCAAGCAGGTCCGCCACCGTCGTACCGGCGAAGGCCTTTTCCATATCGGCAGCCGCCTTATCCAGGTGGGCGTGCATGGGGCAAAGGCGTCCGGAATGGCTTTCCAGATGAAGGGGGCAGGTGTGGATTCGCTGGACCGGGTCCACGGCGTTGACTACCTCCAGGACGGAAAGCCGGGCAGGATCCTTGACCAGGCGGAACCCGCCCGATCGTCCCGGGGCCGAGGATACAATACCTGCACGGGCCAGGGTTTGCAGCACCTTGGCAAGATACCCGGGGGGAATCTTCACGGACTTCGAGATCTCCTTGGTCCCCATGGGAGCATCCGGATGCTCACTCAGCCACAACACTGCCCGTAGGGCATATTCGGCCGTTTGCGAAATGGTCAATTTTCTACCTCCTGAAAACATGATAACAAATTAAGACCTTGACGTCCAGGTTTTGGTTGGTAAAATTGAACCAAGAGGTATTGGTTTAGGTTTAGCGGATGGGAGCAGGACCATGTCAATGGAAACGAAAAGGACCGTCGGGGAAATCGTGGCCGAAAGGCTGGGCCGGGCCAGGGTGCTGGAAAAATACGGAATCGATTATTGCTGTGGCGGGGGCGCCACCCTGGAAGAAGCCTGCCGCCGGGCGGGGTGTGATGCCGATGAGGTTCTGGCTTCCATCCAGAAAGACGATTCCCAACCTCGAGCCGGTGAAGACACAAGGGATTGGAGCTCGGCCTCCCTGGCTGTGCTCTGTGATCATATCGAGTCCACCCATCACGACTACATGCGGGAAGCCTTCCCCCGTCTGGAAGGACTGCTGGACAAGGTGATCCAGGCCCACGGAGAGAATCACCCCCAGCTGAAGGAAACAGGTCAGGTATTTCAGGCGTTGCGGGAGGAGATTTCCAGTCATCTGCAGAAAGAAGAGCAGGTCCTTTTCCCGCTCATCAAGCGCATGGAGGAGGCAGGCGGGCCTGTCGAAGCCCACTGCGGTTCGGTGGGGAACCCGATCGGGGTCATGGAGCAGGAACACGACAACGCCGGCGACGCCTTGCGGCGCATCCGGGACCTGAACAATGATTACCAGCCCCCCGAGGATGCCTGCATGACCTACCAGGCCCTGCTCGATGGTCTGTCCGAAATGGAACAGGATCTTCATATCCATATCCACAAGGAAAACAACATTCTCCACCCCCGGGCCCTGGACCTGGAAAATCCTCAGGGCAAGAGCACGGCCACGGGTCGGGAAGGAAAAGCCTGATGGAATACCGCAAATTATGGATAGCCTTCGCGGTCATCATCGTGGGGTCATTTGCCGTTCTGGGTTGGTTCGGTCGAGAGATCTACCGGAAGGCCCCGCCGGTGCCGGACAACGTGGTCACGACGGAAGGCCATCTGCTTTTCACCGGGGAAGAAATCCGCGACGGCCAGAACGTCTGGCAATCCACCGGAGGGCATGAACTGGGCACGGTCTGGGGGCACGGATCCTACGTGGCTCCGGACTGGTCGGCGGACTGGTTGCACAGGGAAGCCCTGCACATGAGAAATTCCTGGGCGCAGATGGAGTATGGTACAGACTTCGTTCAGCTGGATGCGGAACAGCAGGCCGCCCTGGATGCGCGTCTTCAGGAGGAGATGCGCGCCAATACCTATGATCCGGGAAGTGGCGATCTGGTGATCTCGCCGCTGCGGGCCGAGGCGATCATGACGACCGCGCGGTATTATGCCGGGTTGTTCGGGGCGGATCCGGAGTTCCAGGAAACCCGGGACGCCTACGCCATGCGCACACCTACGGTTGAAGGCGAACAAAGGCTGGAGAAATTGACGGCCTTCTTCTTCTGGACGGCCTGGGCCTGCGTCACCGAACGGCCGGGTTCCGACGTGACCTATTCCAACAACTGGCCTCCGGACGCCACCGTGGGAAACCGCCCGTCAGGTTCCTTGATTCTCTGGACAGGCTTTTCGGTGATGCTTTTGCTGGCGGGAATCGCGGCTCTGGGCTGGTACTACGCGTCCCATCGGGAATCGGAGCTGGATCCGGCCACCCTGCCGGCAGACGATCCTTTGACCGCCCTGCAGCCCTCCCCTTCCATGAAGGCCACACTGAAGTACTTCTGGGTGGTGACGGCCCTGCTCATCGTGCAGGTGATCATGGGTGCGGTGACGGCCCACTACGGTGTGGAAGGTTCGGGCTTTTACGGGCTGGATCTGAACAACATCCTGCCGTATAGCGTATCGCGGACCTGGCATGTGCAGCTGGGGATCTTCTGGATCGCGACCTCCTGGCTGGCCACGGGCCTGTTCATCGCACCGGCGGTGGCGGGCAACGAACCGCGTTTTCAGCGCCTGGGTGTGAACGTCCTGTTCGGGGCCCTGATCGTGGTGGTTGGTGGTTCGATGGTGGGGCAGTGGCTGGGTGTGATGCAGAAGCTGGGCCTGGTCAATAATTTTTGGCTCGGGCACCAGGGCTACGAATACGTGGACCTCGGTAGGCTGTGGCAGATCCTGTTGCTGGTGGGCCTGCTCCTCTGGCTGGCGCTGATGGTGCGGGCGCTGTTGCCGGCTCTGCGCCGGAACGACGACAGCCGGCCCCTGTTGACGATGCTGGTCATCTCCTGCGTGGCCATCGCCGGATTCTATGGTGCGGGCCTGATGTGGGGCCGCCAGACGAACCTGGCCATGGCCGAGTACTGGCGCTGGTGGGTGGTGCACCTCTGGGTGGAGGGCTTCTTCGAGGTCTTCGCCACCGTGGTCATCGCCTTCCTCTTCGTGCGATTGGGGTTGTTGCCCGTGCGTCTGGCGACGGCGGCGTCCCTGTTTTCGACCAACATCTTTCTGGCGGGCGGAATCATCGGGACCTTCCACCATCTCTACTTCACGGGAACGCCCACGGCGGTGCTGGCTCTGGGCGCGACCTTCTCCGCCCTCGAGGTGGTGCCGCTGGTCCTGCTGGGATTCGAGGCCTATCACAACCTCCAGATCAGCAAGGCGACGGAGTGGCTCAAGGCCTACAAGTGGCCCATCTACTGCTTCGTGGCGGTGGCCTTCTGGAACCTGCTGGGTGCGGGCATATTCGGGTTCCTGATCAACCCGCCCATCGCGTTGTATTACATGCAGGGCTTGAACACCACTCCGGTGCACGGGCACACGGCGCTGTTCGGGGTGTACGGGATGCTGGGCATCGGTCTGATGCTCTTCGTCCTGAAGGGACTGGCCGCCCGGCAGGTTTGGAAGGACGATGTGATCCGTTTTGCCTTCTGGGCCATCAACATAGGTCTGGCCTTGATGGTTTTCATCAGTGTTCTGCCCGTGGGGCTGGCCCAGACCCTGGCCAGCGTGAAGCATGGTCTCTGGTATGCGCGGTCGGCGGAATTCATGCAGCAGGATTACCTGCAGACCCTGCGCTGGCTGCGCGTCATCGGCGATACGATCTTCGCCGTCGGTGTGCTGGCGTTGGGATGGTTCGTTGCGGGCTTGAAGACCGGGTGGTCCGTCAAGGAAGAGTATGATCTGCCGGATAACAAGGCCAATCTGCCCGATCCGGATCCTTTCGAGGCCTGATAGCATAGAGGCCTGAACCGTTTGCGAATGGACCCCGTGTTCCCCCCTCTTCAGGGGTGGCACGGGGTCTTCGTCTCCTGGAGGGGTCTTTGCCTTCTGTTGACAGGTTCTTGCCTCCCGCTAGATTGGTCCGGTATCCCACGCCATACCCACATACCGGGAGAGATTCATGACCCCCCTACCGACCCACGAACCGTTCGAGATGATCATCCGCGTGCAACCCGGGGACATCGACGAGATGGGCCACGTGAACAACGTCATCTACCTGCGCTGGGTGCAGGAGGTGGCCACGGCCCACTGGTACGCCGCGGCGACGGCGGAGCAGAAGGCCTCCCTGCTGTGGGTGGTGGCGCGGCACGAGATCGATTACCTGCGGCCGGCCATGCCGAACCAGGACCTCGTCCTGCGCACCTGGGTGGGTCCGGCCGGAGGGCGCCACTTCACGCGCCATGTGGAGATCCTGCGCCAGACCGACGGCAAACCCCTGGCGCGTGCCCTTTCCCACTGGGTGCCCGTGGATGTGGAGACGAAGCGGCCCGTGAAGGCCGGCCCCGATGTGTATGCCATGTTCTCGCGGGAGGAGGAATGATGCCCTACGTCAACATCAAGATCACCAACGAGGGGGCCACGCCGGAGCAGAAGGCGGAGCTCATCGCCGGGGCCACCGAGCTGCTGCAGCGCGTGCTGGGCAAGAACCCGGCCACGACGGTGGTGGTCATCGACGAGGTGGAAACGGACAACTGGGGCATCGGCGCCGAGACCGTCACCGTGCGGCGCGCCCGCGGCCAGTGATTGCCATTTGACAGGAATCCCGCCAGGGAGCATCCTGGTGTTACGAACTTTTCCACCGTAACACTGGAGTGATCATGGCTATTCTGCGCGTTCTCTTCTGCTGTCTGCTTGTCGTGGCCGCCTCCGGGGCCCTGGCCCACGGCGGACACGGGCAAACCTCGGTCCAGCCCGCCATCACCGTGACCTTCACCGACCATGACGGCAACCCCCAGGACGGCCTCAGCAGCCGTGTCTTCGGGCCCGACGGCCAGCGCCACCTGGCCGGCCAGACCGATGCCCTGGGCCGCGTCGTCTTCCTGCCCGACCGGGCCGGCGAGTGGGTCGTCAAGGCCATGAGCGAGGACGGCCACGGCGGCACCGTCAACGTGCAGGTGGGCGAGAATCTGCTGCTGGTCGGGTCGGCCGATGCCCACGGCCACGAACACGACCATGACCAGGCGGCGGCGCAAGACCACCTCCACGAACATGACAACGCGGCGTCCGGGGGCGGCATGAGTTTCGGCGCGGCCCTGGGCTACCTGCTGGGGGCCTTCGGTGTGGTGGCCCTGATCCTGTCGCGCAAGCGGCCCGCGGCCTGACGTGCACATTCCGGACGGATTCATCGCGCCCCAGACCTACGTGCCCGCCTACGGATTCGCGGGTGTGCTGTGGGCGGTGGGTCTGCGGCGATTGCGCCGCACCCTGGACCCGGCGGCGGTGCCACGCCTGGCGGTGGCCACGGCGGTGGCTTTCGCCCTGATGATGGTCACCTTCCCCTTGCCCGGCGGCAGCACCGCCCACGTGTCCGGCGTGGGCATGGTGGCCGTGCTTTTCGGCGTGTGGAACAGCTTCCTGGCCCTGTCCCTGGTCTACATGATGCAGGCTTTCATGCTGGGGGACGGCGGGGTCACCGCCCTGCCCGTCAACGCCCTGGCCATGGGGCTGGCTGGCAGCGTGGCTGCGGTGCTGACGTATCGTCTGCTGCGCCGGTTGCCGCGTCTGGCGGGCGTTTTTGCGGCGGGCTGGATGGGCACGGTGGTGCCGGCGGTGCTGGTGGCGCTGGTTCTGGGCTGGCAGCCGCATCTGGCCCATGACGCGACCGGCGATCCCCTCTTCTTTCCCTTCTCCTGGAACGTGACGGTGCCGGCGGTGGTCCTGCCCCACCTGCTGGTGGGTGTGGCCGACGGCATGCTCGCGGTCATGGCCTGGCGCGTGCTGGGGCGGGAGGAAGACTCGTGAAGGAAAGGCTGGTCCTGCTCCTGTACCTGGCGGTGGTGGTGGCCGCCACCCTGGTGCATGACGCGCGCATCCTGCTCGGGATGGCGTTGCTGGTGGTTCTGCTGCACGGGCGGTCGGGTCCGCGCCTGCTGGGGCGGGTGCTCCGGGCGGTGTGGCCGTTCATCGCGGCCGTCAGCCTGGGTTACCTGCTGGTGGGGCGCACGGATCTGCGGGCGACGGGCGATACGCTGCTGTTGATCAATACGCGGGTCATCGCCCTGACCCTGCTGACGTTCGCGGTTTTCGGGCGGCTGGATCTGCAGAAAGCGCTGGGTTTCTCGCGCACGCTGCGCTTCGTGCTCATCCTGACGACCAGCCAGGTGCTGACCTTTCGCCGCCTATTCATGGACTTTCGGCTGGCTTTGGATAGCCGCATGCCAGGCCGGGTGGGCCTGCTGACGGCCCTGCGCCACGGTGCGGCCACCAGCGCCTGGTTCCTGCGTCGGGCCGAACACGACGCCACCGAGATCACCCAGGCCCTGGACGCACGGGGGTTCTTCATTGATCGCGATTGAGAAACTGAGCCATCGGTACGACCGGGCCGAGACCCTGCGCGCCGTGAGCTGCCGCATCGGCGCCGGGGAGAAGGTGGTCCTGCTGGGCAGCAACGGCTGCGGCAAGTCGACGCTGCTGAAACTGGTGGCGGGGCTCATCAAACCGAACGACGGCCGGATCCTGTACGAGGGGCAGGAGGTGGCCCGTGGCCTGCGGGATCGCGCCTTCCGCCGCCGCTTTCGCCGCGAGGTGGGGCTGCTCTTCCAGAACCCGGACGCCATGCTCTTCAACCCGACGGTGCGGGACGAGATCGCGTTTGCCCCGCGCCAGCACAAGCTGCCCGACGCGGAGGAACGGACGGAGCACTGGGCGCGAGAGACCGGCGTGAACGGCCTGCTGGACAAGGCGCCCTGGACGCTGAGCGCGGGCCAGAAGCAGCTGGTCTGCCTGGCCAGTCTGCTGGTGCTGGAGCCGAAGCTACTGCTCCTGGACGAGCCCACCGCCGCCCTGGATCCGCGCAGCACCGGCTGGCTGGTGGACTACCTGCAGGATCTGCCGCAGACCCTCCTGGTCACCACCCACAACCTGAGCCTGGCCACGGAGCTGGGCCACCGCTGCCTGGTGCTGGGCGAGGACCACACGCTGCTGCACGACGGCGACGTGCTGGCCTTGCGCGAGGAGGGCGAGATCCTGCGCCGCGCCAATCTGGTGCACACGCATCGGCACCGTCATCGGGACGGCGAGGTGGAGCATCGCCATTACCACAGCCACGACTGGGATTGAAAGGATCACCGCCATGAGTGCCGATGAGACTCGCCGCTTTACCGTCTCGCTGCCCGCGCCGCTGCTCGAGGAGATGGACGGGCGCATCGTGAACGAGGGCTACCATTCGCGCTCCGAGCTGGTGCGGGACATGATCCGCGCCCAGCTGGTGCAGGAGGCCTGGGAAAAGGACGAGGGCGAGGTCCACGGGGTGCTGACCATATGCTACGATCACCATCGGCGGGATTTGAAGGACCGGCTCCACCGCATCCAGCACGACCACTACGTGCACACCCTGTGCAGCACGCACGTGCACCTGGATCACGACAACTGTCTGGAGACCATCATTCTGCGGGGGCCGGCGGAGCGTATCGAGAAGATGGCCCTGGCCATTTCGGGGCTGCGGGGGGTGACCTTCTCCGGGTTGACGCGGGCGGCGGTGACCGGGTTCTGATACTTTTCCCCCCTGGGGGTTTAGCCTCCCGCCATGGTCCGCCCCATGGCCGCGGCGATCGGCCGCAGGCTGACCATCAACTCCGCGAAGGCGTCGAAGGTCAGGCTCTGCTGCCCGTCGCTGAGGGCCTCCTCGGGCCGCGGGTGCGTCTCGATGATGATGCCGTCCGCCCCGCTGGCCACCGACGCGCGGCACATATCCGCGACGTAGTCCACGTGACCCACCGCGTGGCTGGGATCCACGATCACCGGCAGGTGGCTGGCCCGTTTGATGACCGACACGGCGCTCAGGTCCAGGGTATTGCGCGTGGCCTTCTCGAAGGTGCGGATACCGCGTTCGCACAGCATCACCTGGGTATTGCCCCCGCTCATGAGGTACTCGGCGGCCAGCAGCATCTCCTCGATGGTGCTCATCAGGCCGCGCTTGAGCAGGACCGGCTTGCGCAGCTGGCCCAGCGCCTCGAGCAGGGCGTAGTTCTGCATGTTGCGCGCGCCCACCTGCAGGATGTCCGAGTAGCGCGCCACCAGGGGCACCAGCTCCGGGGAGATGACCTCGGTGATGATGGGCAGGCCCGTCTCCTCGCGCGCCTGGGCCAGGATCTTCAGCCCCTCCTCGCGCAGGCCCTGGAAACTGTAGGGCGAGGTGCGCGGCTTGTAGGCGCCGCCGCGCAGCACGCGCCCGCCGTTCTGGGCCACCATGCGGGCGGTGCTCAGCAGCTGCTCCTCGGACTCCACGCCGCAGGGCCCGGCCATGACCACGAACTCCCCGCCCCCGATGACCACGCCGCCGGCCTTGATGGTGGTGGCCTCGGATTTGTAGTCGCGGCTGACCATCTTGAAGCTGCTGTTGACGGGCGAGATCTGCTCCACACCCGGTAGCTCGTCCAGGCCCGTCAGATCTCCCGGCTTGGCCTCCATGATGCCGATGACGGTGCTCTTGCCCCCGTGGTTGGGCCGCGGGGAGAAGCCGCGCTCCTCCAGCGTGCTGATGACCTTGCCCAGCTCGGCCAGGGTGGCGCTTTCCTTCATGACGATGATCATCTTATCAACCTCGCTGCATGGCGGCGGCCATGCTCTTCAGGAATTCGGAGGCGGCGGCGACCTTGTCGCCCGGGGCCTCGTCGATGGTGCGGATCAGGGCGCTGCCCACGATGGCGCCGTCGGCGACGGCGGCCACGCGGCTGGCCTTCTCGGGAGTGGAGATACCGAAACCCACGTACAGGGGCAGCGGGGTCGCCTCGCGCACACGGGCCACGTAGGCGTCCAGGGTATCCTCACCGGTGGCGGCGCTGCCGGTCACGCCTGTGGTGCTGACCAGGTACAGGAATCCGCGCGCCGCCGGCAGATTGGCCTGCAGGCGGGCGGGGTCCGTGGTGGGCGCGATAAGGTCCACCAGATCACAGCCCACCTCGCGCAGCTGGGAGCGCAGGCCGGTGGACTCTTCGGGCGGCAGATCGGGGATGATGACGCCGGCCACTCCGGCCGCGGCGCAGGACCGGGCGAAGCCGTCGATCCCCATGCGCAGCACAGGGTTCAGATAACCCATCAGCACCACGCCCAGGCCCAGCTCCGTGTGGGCGTACCCGGCCA
>JGI12109J20283_10734382_pt1 | contig 14781 bp, 10 predicted proteins | sample ElkSlonscriptome_12_FD_20283 | JGI IMG/M metagenome (IMG submission 20283) | reverse complement strand
GATTGCGCAGTCCAGCTGAGGCACCGCGTTCGGACGAGTTGGGGTTGTAGGATGGATAGTTGACCATGGCCAGGACTTCACCCGTATTGACATCCATGATCACAATTGAACCGGATCGTGCGGCAAACTCCACCACTGCCGTTTTTAGCTCTCGAAAGGCCAGATACTGCAAACGTCGATCCAGCGTGAGCTGAAGATCGCGCCCCGGCTGCATCTCATTGACCAGCTCAACCTCTTGCACTGTGCGCCCGAACAGATCCTTAATCACCCGCTTTGCGCCCGGCTCGCCCTGCAGCCAACCGTTGTAGGCCAGCTCCAATCCTTCCTGCCCGAAATCGTCGATGTTGGTAAAACCCAGAACCTGCGCCGTGACTTCGCCGGTCGGATAGAACCTGCGGTACTCGCGCTCCAGGTGCACGCCCGGAATCGCCAGTTCTTCAACCCGCTCTGCCAAGCTCGGATTGACCCGGCGCTTGAGCCAGACAAACTCGCGACTCGCGCGCTGCGTTAAACGACGTTCAAGCTCATCGGCCGGAATTTCCAACAGCCCAGCCAACATCGGAATGAGAGTGACTTCTTGCAGCAGCGTGCGCGGATGCGCCCAAATTGAATCCACCGGCGTTGATACCGCAAGGGGCTCGCCGTGACGATCAAAAATCGTGCCGCGCACGGTCGGAATTTCAACTTGACGCAAAAAGCGAGCCTCGCCCTCGCTCTGCAAAAACTCCGACTCCACGACCTGGAGATTGATCGCCCGGGCCACCAGCACGGTGCACAACAGCAACATGACCCCAGCGGTCATCCAGACCCGGAGCCTGCTTTGCGCATAAGAGGTGGGCTGGGTCATTGGCCGCCCTCCGCCAGGGCATCTTTCCAGGGCGATTCAATCAGGATGCCGACCCGCGCCGGCCGGTCCATGCCCAGCTCCGTGCGGGCTTGGCGCTCGACGCGACCAGCCTCAGCCAACCAGGCTTGTTCCAACTGCAAACGGCTCCACTCCACGCGAGCGGCATCGCGCTTAGCCTCGGCCTGCTGCAGAATTGAAAACAATGCGCGCGATTCATGGCGCTGGCTGACCACGCCAATGGCTGAAATCAAGAGCGCAGCGATCAACCCAATAAAAACCAGCCAGCGAATCACAATGCGTCCTCGGGCAGTTTTTCGATCACCCGAAGCCGTGAGCTTCGCGCGCGCACGTTTGCTTTGAGCTCATTGGGATCAGGTCGGATCAACTTACCGATTGTGCGAGCACGGGGTTTAAAATCAGGCAATTGCGGCAGGCGCCGATTCACTGGCGGAGCTGAGCAAAAACGGCGAAACGCCTGCTTGACCCGGCGATCTTCGAGCGAATGAAAACTGATCACTGCGAGACGTCCGCCGGGCGCGAGTACGTCCAAGGCCTGTTCCAGTGCGGCGTCAAGTGCACCAAGTTCGTCATTGATATAAATGCGAATCGCTTGAAAAGCGCGCGTAGCCGGGTGGCGGTCTGACGGCGATGGTCCAGAGGCGCGAGCAACAATCGCGGCAAGCTGGGCCGTTGTTTTTATCGGCTCATCGGCTCGAGCCATGACAATACTCCGTGCGATACGACGCGCATGTCGATCCTCTCCGTATTCGAAAATCACGTTGGCAATTTCGGCCTCATCAGCATGCGCCAGCCAATCAGCGGCCGACTCGCCTTGTTCTGGATTCATGCGCATGTCCAGCGGTCCGTCTTCGCGAAAGCTGAAACCACGCTCTGGCGCTTCCAGCTGCGGCGATGACACGCCAATATCCATCAGCATGGCGTTGACTTTGCCCATGACATCCGTTTCATCGGCCATTCGAGCCAAATCGGCAAAATTGCCAGACCAGATCGAAACCCGGGCATCAGCTCCAAAATTCTCTTGAGCATGATCGATCGCCTCTGGGTCTTGATCAATTACGATCAATCGCCCGGCCGACCCCAGCCGACTCAACATGGCCTGGCTGTGGCCACCGCGGCCGTAGGTGGCATCAACCACGACGTGCTCTGGCGCAATCATTAAAGTCTGTAGCGCCGGCTCGATCAGCACCGGCACATGTTGCAGTCCACTGTTCATCGCCGGCTATAAAACCAGTTCGGCCATTTCGGTGGAGGCTTGCTCCTGAATCTGTTTTTCTTCTTCGATGCGTCGCTGCTGCAGTACCGCCTCGTCCCACAGTTCGAAACGCTGCCCCATACCCATCATTACGACACGTTTGTCCAGTCCGGCCACTTGGCGCAACGTCAGCGGCAAAAGCACTCGGCCGTTACCGTCCGGCTCAAGCATGGTCGCTGAACCAACCAGTCGACGTTGGAGCCCGCGGTGCGAAGGATTAAAGGTGGAGAGCCGCATAACCTGCTCGCGCACCCGCTCCCATTCCGGCTCGGGGTAGATCCAAAGGCAACCGGCGTCGAATGCCGAGTAGGTAAGAACAAGCTTGCCCTGACAAGCGGCATCCAGAGCGTCGCGATAGCGCGTGGGAATACCCATGCGACCTTTTGCATCCAGATTGATTGCCGACTCGCCGAAAAACACCGCTGACTACTCCAATTTGCCCCTGAAACCACTTTTTCCCACAATTTACCACTTCCCGCCACGATAGGCGTTAGGGCGGCGAGTGTCAAGGGGAATGCGGGGATAGGGGAGCGGCGGGCGGGTTCAGGGTTCAGGGTTCAGGGTTCAGGGTTCAGGGTTCAGGGTTCAGGGTTCAGGGTTCAGGCGTCTTCCGTCTTCCGTCTTCCGTCTCCCCGTCTCCCCAGCGCGCCGAAGCGCGCTAAACAATCCGGTAACAGGGCTTGTAGTGATCGCCGCCGGGGAGTTTCATGCGGTGCTGGGCGACGAAGCGCTGCAGGAGCTGGTCGAGACTGTCCATGATTTCCTTTTCGCCTTGGATTTGAAACGGTCCATGTTCACGGATTGCTCTGACGCCATTCGGCTTGACGTTGCCCGCCACGATGCCGGAAAACGCACGGCGCAAATTGGCCGCCAGCTCGTGCTTGGGCAGGTCACGGGCGATTTTCAGGCTGGCCATCGCCTCATGGGTAGGCTCGAAAGGTCTTTGGAAATCTGGCGCGATCGTCATCAGCCAGTTGAAATAGAACGCATCATTGACCTTGACCCGCCACTCCCGCACGTCTTCAATTCCGCGCGCGATTTCGCGAGCCACGCGAACAGGATCATCGACGATGATCGTATAACGCGCCCGGGCTTCTTCGCCCAGGGTCAACGCAATAAACCGATCAATCTCTTCGAAGTAGTCTGCCGACGAGGCCGGGCCGGTAAATATCAGCGGAAACGGCATGTCCTGATTGGCCGGATTAAGCAAGACGCCGAGAATGAACAGGATTTCCTCAGCTGTACCCACACCGCCCGGAAACACCACGATGCCATGGCCGACGCGCACAAAGGCTTCAAGCCGTTTTTCGATATCAGGAAGAATAATCAGTTCATTGACGATCGGATTAGGTGATTCTGCAGCGATGATTCCCGGCTCAGACACCCCGACGTAATGTCCAGGCAGCGTGCGCTGTTTTGCATGCGCTATGGTTGCTCCTTTCATCGGGCCTTTCATTGCGCCTGGGCCGCAGCCGGTGCAGATATCTCGACCACGCAGGCCCATCTGATAGCCGACTTCTTTGGTGTAGTCATACTCCTCGCTGCTGATCGAGTGCCCTCCCCAGCAAACAACAAGGTTAGGCTCGCGCTGCGAGTCGATGATGCCCGCGTTGCGGACAATCTCGAAGACAGCGTTCGTCACACCCTCGGTATCGTCGAGATCAAAATAAGGATTGGGGCCAATCTCGGTCTCGAAGTAGACAATGTCGCGGACGACGGCTGAGAGCAGTTCACGAATCCCATGGATCATTTTGCCGTCAACAAAGGCGCAAGCCGGCGCGTTTTCCAGGTCTATTCGCATTCCCCGGTTGACTTGATGCACCTGAATCCGAAATTCCTTGTAGCGCTCCAACAGAGCCTCGGCATCATCGCCCTGCTCACCAGAATTCAATACCGCGAGGGCACAACGCCGAAGTACCTCACCAATACCTTCTGACGCATTTGAAAGACGTGCAACTTCCTCACGCGAAAGCATGTTCAGCGCACCAGCAGGGTATACAGAGGTCGTGATGCGCTCGTTTTGGCAAGGCGTGGTGGTGGTTTGGTTTTCTTGATTCATCTGTTTTTTCTATTGAATTGAAAAATATTCTGATACCACATAACGTAGCCTGAACGTGTTGAATCGCAGGCGCAAGTACAAAGAGATTAACTAATTACTGACAAGCCAACATTTCAAAGCGACCAAAAAAAACGGCCAGCGCTAGGCTGGCCGTTGTCCATTCTAGCTGATAGTTCTCGATCAGAACTCGAAACGCGCACCCAGCTGAACTCGCCAGCGGGACTGTCCTATGCCGTCCTGAAGGCTTTCGTAATCACCAGCGGTGGTGCCGCGGCCAAGCCAGCGGTAGAGGGCATTACCGGTAACCGGGTCAACTCCTTCGAACGCGACTGGACGAGCAGTCCAGTTAAAGCCGACCTGCTCGATCTGGCCCCAATCGTTGTTCAGCAAATTTGTAAAGTTTTCGATATCGAAGAATATTTGTCCGCGAAAGCGTTGGCCAAAATTGAAATCCTGCGCTACGCGAATATCCATCTGGGTGACATTTGAACTGCGGCTGACGTTTCTATCAATCACGCCCCCCTGCGCACGAGAAAGTGCCTCAACATTTTCCACCAAGTCGTAGAACGCGGCTTCTCCTTCCGGATCGGAATTGCCATCACGGTCTACAAAGGTTACGTCACCCGGATTAGGAACGAACAGCAAATCGTTATTGAAAACATTGTCTCCGTTCATGTCTCGATCGAAGGTCCAAGAAAATCGCCGACCATTCCGGTACTGCAAGAAGGTGCTGAAACGAGTGGAACCGATGTCGAACCAATTCACCGTGTACTGCGCCAATATGTTCAGGCTGTCACCGATTTCAAAAATCGAATTGCCTTCAACCTCTTCATTGGTGTTAAAAACGGGCTGATTGCGGTAGTTTGAAATGGCCCGAGAGCTAGTGCCGGCAGAGACGTCACTAGCGCTCATATAGTTGTACGCAACCCTTCCGAACAGCGTACCCCAGTCGCCTACCCAGGTCTTATCGAGAGAGGCGGTGAAGTTTGTGCGCTCACCTTTATCGGAGTTGGTCATTAGAATAACGTTATTGAAATCGCGATTGCGATCGGCTCGCGCGCCCGAAGCCGAGTTAACATCGGCCCAGTAGTGGTTACGACCGTCGGGCAGACGGCCCTGTACGGAACCGGTATTCAGATCCTGCCAATACATTGAATCCTTTACCCAGGTTTTGGCCAGCTCAAGCGTCAGGTTCGTGCGATCCAATTCCGGCAGCTCCATATCCCAAGCCAAATTGGCCTTCCACTCGGTTGGTAGACGGAACCCGTCGGAAACCACGTCAACGTCTTGAGCCGGCGAAACACCACCTAGACGCGGCTGGTTAGCCGGATTACCGTTAACAAGGAAGTTGGGATCCAATTCGAGACACTCATTGGCGTCACGGGTCGAGTCACAGGTGAAAACGTCGATCGTACCGCCTGGGTTTGAGAACGGATTAGTGATCCACACCCCCGGAGTACGACCGCGGAACAAACCAACGCCGCCGCGCAACTGACCTTGGAAGCCCAGATTCGACGGCTGCCAATTGAAACCGATACGTGGCTGGAAAATGTTTTCGCCATCGATTGTTCCCTGGTTCGAGAATCCGAAAGCCTGCTCGAAACTTGGGTTGAACAGCGGATCATTTGCGCTGAAGGTCTCCCATCGCAGTCCATACTGCAGAGTCAGCTCAGGCGAGACGGTCCACGTATCTTGCACGAACAAGCCAAGAACGTCCCAGGCGAAGTCGGCGCGCGGGAAGAATGGGTCGTTTGGATCAGCGCTTACTCTCAGCGTGTACTCGACACCCGTATTACCCGATCGGAAGGAATCTAAACTATCGAACTCATACACTCCAAGGCTCGATTCGACGAACAAGTTTGAGTAGTCCTCTTCGAGATAGTCCACACCAAAGTCGATTGAGTGTAGGCCAGTGAAATAATTACCCTTGAAAAACACCTGCGTGGTGTCGACGCTCAATTCATTGGCGTGGCGGAAGCGTTCGGTACCAAAACGCACGTCACCGCCGTCAAGCGCGATTTCAACCTGCGGCTGGCGAGCCAGAAGGTCAAAGGACGAATCGTAGGTCGACTGAGTAGCACGGAGCTCGGTAGAGAAGTTTGGTGTCCAGTCGCTGAAAGCCTGAAGAGTCAGACTGTCGTAATCAATGAGTTGATCGTAGAATCGCGAGCTCAGGTCGTAGCTAAAACGGCTACGGCTGAAATTCGCTTCAGACCCTTCAGATAAGGTGTAGCGCAAGCTGGCGCGGTGCCGATCGGAAATCTCCCAATCGACCTTGGCGATGTAGTTTTCCTGCTCAGAGCGTGACTGTGGAGCTTCAGTGCCGCCAGGCATGAATCCGTAGCCTTGTGCGAGCGAAATGATCTCGTCAATCTCGCCTGGGGTCACATCGAAGATTTCCTGCGCATCCGAGCCTGCCAATCCAACCTGATCGCCAGACACGTCATCGATGCGTGATTTTTCATAACCAACGAAGAAAAACAGACGATCGCGTAGGATCGGGCCGCTTAAATAAGCACCATAAACCCAGTCTTCGAAATCTGGGAAATCGCCTTGGATCATACTTTGATCGCGGTAGTTGCCATAGACGCGTCCGCCGAACTCATTGGCTCCTGATTTGGTCACCGAGTTGATAATAGCGCCAGTGCCACCATTTTGGCTGACATCGTAGGGACTGACTTGTACCGAAATTTGCTCCAACCAGTCGATGGCAACAGGTTGACGGGTGGCTGGCTGGGCATCCGCGTTAAGACCGAAAGAGTCGTTTGCAGTCACACCGTCGATCTGAATGTTATTCATGCGGTTGTGACCACCGCCAACTGAGATTTCGTTACGGCCTTTATCGATCACAGTCGCGCGAGGGTCCAGGCGAATGTAGTCGTTAATCGAGCGACTGATCGAAGTAAAATTATCGATTCGTTCTGAACCAATTGTCGAGCCGGTGCCCATGTTGTCTGGCTGGAATACCTCAGACATCACCTGACCAGTGACGACCAAACGATCCATCTCAGCCGAAGAAAGAACTTGAAAGTCGACGTTCTCTGCTTCTCCCAGATCCAAGAAAATTTCATTCAGGGTTTGAGGCTCGAAACCATCGCGGTAAGCCGTCACTCGGTAGGGACCGCCGACACGCAGGCCCATTGCCTGATAACGACCACCGCTAAGGGTGTCGGTAAAACGAGTAGCTCCCGTGGGTTCATGTACGATCTCGATCGTAGCCCCCTCAAGCGGATTGCCATCCTGGTCCAGGACTTGACCATTGATGCCAGTAGATACCTGCTGCGCCAAAACAGGAGCGGCAACACAGGCAGACAGCAACATCAGCGAGACCAGAAAACTTCGTACTTTCAACATCGTAAAACACTCCAGTCGGATCTAGATTGTTGGGGATAAGAATAATTAAACATATCTAAGCGATCATGCGCCGCACCGCGACCATGAAGTCTAACTCTACCAGACGAATATTACAGAATTTTAACCTGGCGTAACAGACTAAAATCCTCGAAAAGGATGATAAACCAAAATATTAGTGCTACGGCTTGTGGCTACACCAATATGACGAATATAATAAGCGGCCAAGTCGGGGTGTAGCTCAGCCTGGTAGAGCACTGTCTTCGGGAGGCAGGGGCCGGAGGTTCAAATCCTCTCACCCCGACCACGTTTTTTTGGTCACCGACACGTTTCGTGTAGCGATTCGATCAAAGAATACGATTCGAGGGCACGGTTTGAAAAATCACCCGTTGTCGAACCAGTGTTCTAGAACCAAGCCGCCACGTTAAATCCTCTTCCAATTTCCAAGCCTCGATTATCGACATGGCACTGATCTTCTGCTCAGAACCCAGAAGAGAAACCGCGCTGACTCACTCAAGCCGACTGAGCCTGATTGACCCAGTGCAAGATCAAGCCGATTCCGGGCATTCGGCGGCCATTGATGCATTCGCACAACACTATCGAAATCACGCCAGCCCCTGGGTCGTGTTTTTCGAAGGCTACTTGAGCGCCGTCGATAGCGGAATACATGCGCGTGCGGGTGACCGCTACATCAACACAGCCCTGCCTGCGCGGTTGATTTCCCACCTGCTGGATGAGTTCGGTACAAAGCTTTTCGATTTAATTTCAGGCAGTTTTGTGGTGGTCGCACAGCACCGCAAAAGTGGTGAAATCATAGCCGCGCGTGATCGCTGCGGCGGACGCACGATCTACAGCCTGGTAGAAAACGACCGCCTGTGGCTTTCTACACGCAGTGCCTGGCTGCTGCAAGCGACCGATCGGAGAATTGAAGAAAACCCGGAGTTTTTAGTCAGTCAATTCGCGCTCCAAACGGCCCCGCCAGCGGGACACAGCGCCTTTGTTAACGTGCACGAACTTGGCCATGGTGAGGTGCTGAGATGGGCCGACGAACGATCCAGAATCAGCCGCCACAATCCTGAGTTCAAGTACGGACCGTCTTTCAAACCGCCTGGCGCATCTGCCGAGCATTTACTTGATCTACTCCGGTCCGCGGTCAGCGCCACCCTTCCCGACGATGGCGACGTCGCCTGCATGCTCTCTGGCGGCCTGGATTCAGGCCCCGTAGCCGTCTTGGCAGACCAGTTATTGGCAGACACAGGGCGTGATTTGCGCTCGATTAGCTGGTCGGTGACTGCTTTTCCGGAAGCTGATGAGTCCGAATGGATTCAGGAAGCCGCATCCAAACTCAGGCATCCGGTCGATCTTGAAGACCTTAGTCTGGTGCCTTTTTTCAGCGAATTACGCCAGACTTCAGACTGGCCAGCGCGCGTTTCTCAGAGTCTCAGCTTTGATTCGCCAAGCTACAACGCCTTTCGCCCCCTGGTAAATAATTGCTATGCGCGGGCGGCGCAGGCTGGATGCAAAGTCGTATTGAACGCCAACGCGGGGGATGCGATCTACGCACCTCGACCGCTGGTTAATTTGGACCGCGCACGACGCGGCCAGTGGCGCGCGATAGTCCGAGATGCGGTTAGAATGGCTCGCTACGCAGGGCTCGCCGCGTTGCTTGCGGATCCGGCAATACGTCATCCCCTGGGCCGGCTGGTGCGCGGTCGAAGACGCACTGCAAGCCCACCCGAATGGCTGACGCCAGAAGGAAAAAAGCACTGGCAACCCGTGGAAGACAATTATGCAGATTCAGCAGGCTCGAACGGTCACCCATTTCCCAGTTACGTTGATCAACTGCTTGGATCGTCAATGGCGTTTGGGCGAGCCCAGGAGAATGCAGTCGCTCAGCAGTTTGGAATTGATCGGCGCGATCCCTTTCACAATGAAGCGCTGCTCAAGTTTATGCTGCAGCTTCCCATGGACCTTAGCTGGCGCGGTGGCACCAGCAAATATCTAATGCGCTCGGCCACCAAAGGGCTGATAAGCGACTCACTGAGATTGAAGTCAAGGACCGGGCGTCTCGAAACACTGTTCGATCAAAAAATGCGCGCCAACGCGCAGTTGATTCAGCGTTTGCTGTTCGAGGAACAAACAAGCTGGCAACGGTATATCATCCCTGATGTCATTCGGACCCTGGTGGCGGGCGAGAAAAGCAATTACCCCAAGGCGCTGATTTCGACCTGTATCGGCCACGCAATTTGGTCTCGGTACTGGGGCTAAGTGCGTCTGCCCCTTTAGATACGAAAATAGAGACGTCGATACAGGCAGCGATCAAGGCGTCAACAAAAAGGCGACCGTCTTGCATTTATTCAAACAAGACAAAATGCTAGATTAAGACATGTTTTTCCAGGCCATCAGAAAGCTACCCACCGAGGAGCGAAAACAGCTCCTCCCTGCCCTGTGGCGCTTGATCTGGGTTGGCGTACTGCTTCGTTTCGGCATTCAGAAATCCGCACGATGGCTGGGCGGCAGCCCTGAAGCGTCGTCAACACCCCTGGCGCTTGAGAAGTGGCGAGTACGGGCGCAAGTTTTACGCCGCCTGAGCTCTCGACTTCCAACGATTGAATGCTTGCAGCGCGCGATGACGTTGCGGTGGTGGATGCGCAGCCAAGGCTTGCCCGCTCAACTCATCATCGGCGCACGTACCAGCCAGGGCAATCTCCGTTCGCACGCCTGGGTAGAGGTGTCAGGTCAACGCTTTGACGGTTCCGATTCCGAAAAATTGACGTTCGAAGAAGTACAAAGAATCTAGACGGCGTAATTTATGAAATATGCGGGCTCGGGCGTTTTATTGTTTAGATCGTTGGTAAATTCGACGAGCATACAGGCCCAAAAGCCCGAATTTTGAGCGTTCGGGATAGCGCTCGTACATGTACTGAGCAGGTGGCATCAAGCTCGCTTTAAGGCGCTTGACCCGCCCACCCCATCCTGGCTCGCACTTCAATGCAAACCAATAGGCGCGAAGCGGAGATTTATCCACTTTGAGAAGGCCACCGGCGAGCTCATTCTGTGCTGAGCATTCAAGCCTGTCCAGCAAACCAGGCTTTATCGGGGTCTCGAACAATCGTTGACACATTTGCAGGCAAGCGAGCACCAAACAGCTAATTTCTCGCTCTTGAGCAAGGTCGACCAAGCAATCCTCCTCGCCAGTATCTAAAGCTCGCCAGAGCAAATCAATATCCAGCAGCCAGCCTAAAGGTCGCGGTTCAGCATAGAGTCGATCGAACCAGTGCATGGCTGCGTTCAGCAGCGCATGAACGAGACACTGACCGCGCGCTTCCGAAGCTAGTTGTGGAAGTGCGATAGCGCGCTCCCACTGTTCATTGAAGCCTAATCGGTCCCTAAGCAAGGGATGGGAACGCAGCATCCAATGCAGATCTACAAATCGGCGATCTTGCCTGGTGTTATTTGATCGATTGCCGTTTGACCGCTTGCCAGATGATGGATCACCAATTGACCAGGTCTCCTGAGGAATCGGCGTGCCGCCTTGAACTGAGGTCAGCGGACGGTATCCCAGCCGATCAAGAATCTCTCGGCTTTGTGCCACGGATTGAGAATCAACCAGGATATCCAGATCGGCGCGCCAGCGTTGATTTGGCGCTGAGTAAACGGTGTGGGCCAGAAGGCAGCCTTTGAGCACTAAGGCCCGACATCGATCAGTCCCCAAGGCCGTCACGACGCGGCGTTCTTCACTAATTTGTGCAGCTGATACGCGAGGACTTTTCTCAGTGACGGCCTGCGCAAGATGCCCCAGATCGGCAGGAATCAGTCCTCTAGCCACCAGTATTTCGCTAGGACCAAGTAGCCGATGTTTAGCCAACCACTTCAGCCGCGCATCCGGGCTGGGCAATCGCGCAAGACGATCATTAAGCGACAGAGGTAAAGTCAATGGGTCATCCAACTCAGAAACAGGTCGCGAAGCAACTGCTAAGGAATCGCGCCAATCGCGTTATTAAACATGTGGCTTTGTTACTTGGCAATACCAACCCGGGCAGAACGGCTAAGAACACGCCGGAGCATAGGCTATTCTTGCTCGAATCGGTCAGAAAAGATCTCGATTCTGACCACGCCGACGGCAGCCGGAAGCACGGCCCAGAAACCTCCAGTGTGGCTGAAATCCTCGCTTTGGGCAGGATGTGCTGGATCGGCGTCCACCTGACCGACCGTGCCCCTGAGCTGGTAGTCACCGCCGCCGGCGTCAGTGAAACCGCCGTTGATCGTCTGCCATCGTATGCCGAAGGTCGCACCCAGGGTATTAGGCGTAGGACTTCGCCTAGCAGTCGCCAGGTTCTCGCTTATTTCTTTCTCGACTGGATCTGCTGAGCCGCTTCCTACGCGGTCGATTTGACTGGCTGATAATGAAGAACTCATGGTCATGATCAAGATCAAACTTGCGAGTAAAGTCAATTTTGTTACCTCTTTAGGCACCAGTAACAAACCAATATCAATCGAGCAACGCATCTGAGTTCTCTATCCGTACAAGTAAGGCATCCAGTTCACGCCGAAGCTCGCTAATCGCACGATCCTGGGTCTCGTTCGCATCGCGCAGGCGTCGATTTTCTTCCTCCAGGCGCTGGTTGAGCCCCTGGATCGCCGCCAAAGCAACACCGCTGGCGTCAACAGTGCTGATTGCCGTGCGATCAGCGCCCAGCCCGAAAGTCGTGTAAAAATCCTCTGCCATTGGACCCAGGTGGTGCCCTTCATGGGTCGAATCGCGATAAAGCCAGCGCGTTACCGGTAAATCGAGCAACCGGTTCAGGATGCCGACAGTATCGACCGCCTCGAACCCAATCTTTAGCGAGCGGCTGGAGCTGTTGGTCCAGGTGCCTCCATCCGACAGATAGGCACCGGTCGAGGTGTTGATAAAGCGGCCACTTGGCAAACTGACGCTGCTATCGTCGCCCAAGAAAATCCCGCCGGCGGCACGGACCAAAAACTGATCGTCTCCAGTGGAAATGAAATCACTGTTCTGGGAGTCTGCCCAGACGAATGTGCCCTCATCACCTGAACTGTCGCCGGAAAGGGGAACGTCAGCACAGGCAAACCCAAGATCCATACTAAAAGTCCCCGGGCGAACCTTGGCGCGTCTCCCACCGACCCAGGAATAGCCGCCACCGGCACAATTCTCTTCGCCACCTGCCACGAAACTTCTTGCACCGGTTGCAGAATTAAATCCACCGCCGGAAACCACACTCTCAACGCCGCTGGCCGAATTGTTGAATCCACCAGCAACCGTGCTGGTGAGTCCCGCAGCTCGGTTCTGCTCGCCGCCGCTGATTGTTGCTCCTTTTTCGGTGACAAAGTTTTCGAATCCACCGGCAACCGTGCTGTTAACGCCGAGCACCTGATTGGTTTTTCCGCCGCCAACGGTGCTCGCCTCGCGACCGGCAATGTTGTCCACGCCGCCACCGACGGTAGCCCAGGGATGATTACCAGTGCTGCCATCGTTATCGCCGGCCACGTTGTCCTGCCCACCTCCGATGGTACCGAAATGGTCGGTGACGACATTCGGATTGAGAAACGACCCCGCGTCGGTTGCCGGAACGCCGCCACCCGATATGGTCGCGCCTCGCACGCCAGGCTGAACAACATTGTCAGGACTGCCTAATCGAATATTCGCAGTGAAATCTCCAGGGGTGGTCAAAGGAACAGCTTCAAACCATGCCACAGGCTGGCTGTTGGAACCAATTACCAGGGCCTGGTCATCGCTGGTCCCGACAAAATTGTTTGCTGGGTTGGTGCCGGCGTTGCCGCTCAGAGACCAGCCCATCCCCCCACCAGCTGCACTTCCACAGACGGCCGTTCCATCCTGCTCAATCTCACGAATAAATTCCCCACTAGAACAGGCGTTGCCTACTCGGCGCTGAATTTCTGTGGCATCGACATCAATCCCATTGATGCTGCCGTCGACAATACTGCTGCTATCCACCGAATCTTCCAGCGCGAGGGCTGCTGCCCAGGCATAGGGTGTAGTAGCGAGTCGAGTGCGAGGCACCAGCGTCTGAAAGGCGCCAATGCCAGAGGTTCGAACGTCAATTTCAAGAAATCGCGGCTGGCTAGCCAGCGGTGTGGCTCCAAAATCCAGAAAGACTGAAAAAACGCCATCCGAAACTGGAACGTTATCTAAAGCCAGGGTGGGTCCGATAGCGGTGCCACTACTTTCATCGACATACAGTCGAAATCGGAAATCATGATCGCCATCAACAGGAGCGCCTGAAAGGCGGAGTTCACCTTGATAGCTGAATCCAGGGTCAACCACGGCGATAGCGGTGGACGCGACAGTTGTGAAAAAAGCTACTGTGGCAGCTGTTAGCAGCCATAGAGATGTTGATTGAATGCTCATTATTCGCCCACCATCTGGGAAAGTAAGTGTGCTCTGTGCGCCCTAGAAATTGTCTGGCGTTCTAGAGAATACTGTCGCACTGGCACCCTAACCCATGAGCTTATACCCGGCTTTGAAACAAGGCAACTCCATAAAAAACGCCCGGGCTGGACCCGGCCCGGGCGTTTGGAGTACGGTTGGCGCCGAAAATTCTGGCGCCAAAATAAAGTCCAATCTACCGGCGCGAGACCAGAACGACCGATCCAAGCGATGCGAACAGCAAGATTAGCAGCGAAAGGCCCCACGGACCTATCGTCGGCACCGCGCTAAAGGGTGTTTCCGGATCACGGCTTTCTTCGACGGCGAACAGAGCGTACCCGCTCAGATAAACGAAGGGTTTTGGATCGTCCACGGTACTCAGATCTACCAGCGGGTGATAGAAATTTATCCGGCCGCTAGGCTCTTGGAACGTGTTTATCAACTCATTGAGCCCGATCGTGATTTCTTGGAAATAGGTAGGCTCGCTAAGAGACTGCAGCGCCAAAACTGCGAACGAAGTTACCTGGCTGACGGTTTGAACCGGATCAACTGGCGAGGTGAATGCCTGTGTGCTCTGAAGAAACCCGCCGTTTGGCGATTGATGCGCTAGCATTCGGTCTGTCAAATCAGATGTCGATAGACCGGCCCAGACTCCGCTGCCGGGTGTTACTGATTCGCCGGTCACACCCGCAATCCATAAAGCGCCAGCCAGACCGAGAATGTCATAACCCGATGTACCTAAGGAATAGACCGTGTCGGGTGCTGATTCAAGGGCCATTGCAGCTCCAGAAGCCAAAGCACTATTGAACGAAGTGATGCCAGCCTCATTAGCAGCTGCCGCA
>JGI12109J20283_10928445_pt1 | contig 14786 bp, 16 predicted proteins | sample ElkSlonscriptome_12_FD_20283 | JGI IMG/M metagenome (IMG submission 20283) | reverse complement strand
GCTCAGGTGAATCACTGCATGGACCAAGCGTGCTGCGAAAAAACCCCAGGCAAGCGCGAGGTAGATCGGGTCTGTAAAACCCAGCAGCCAGATCAACATCACCGCCGGGTAGAACAGCAGCGGCAGTTCCGCGAGATTGGCGTAATGATCTGCGGCACGGGTATCTCGAAGCCGCTTGGCGCTGTCGGCGCGCAACCGAAGCTGTTCCGGGTGCACACGCTCGCGATTCATTTCCCCGATCCGCGCGAAGTACATGCGGATCAAAACGGCAAAGTGCAGCGCGACCAGCGCCAGCATCGGCTGAAGCACCGAAAGGTCGGTTGCGCCGGTCGCCGGATCAGCCTGCATGGTTCCGGTCGGGCTAGAGCGAACGTCGCTCGAGCATCATCTTCTTGATTTCGGAGATGGCCTTGGCCGGGTTCAGGCCCTTGGGGCAGGTCTGTGCGCAGTTCATGATCGTATGGCAGCGATACAGCTTGAAGGGATCCTCCAGATCGTCCAGCCGCTCACCGGTCGACTCGTCGCGCGAGTCGGCGAGCCAGCGGTAGGCCTGGAGCAGCACGGCCGGACCGAGATAGCGATCGCCGTTCCACCAGTAGCTCGGGCACGACGTGGAGCAGCACGCGCACAGGATGCACTCGTAAAGACCGTCGAGCCGCTCACGGTCTTCCGGCGACTGCAGTCGCTCCTTGTCGGGCGGTGCCGGACTCTGGGTCCGGATCCAGGGCTGAATCGATGCATATTGCGCATAGAAATGCGTCAGATCGGGAACCAGATCCTTGACCACCGGCAAGTGCGGCAGCGGATAGATCTTGACATCTCCGGAGATTTCGTCGATTCCCTTGGTACAGGCCAGCGTGTTGGTACCGTCGATGTTGAATGCACAGGAGCCGCAGATGCCTTCGCGGCACGAGCGCCGGAAAGTCAGGGTCGGATCCATTTCATTCTTGATCTTGATGACCGCATCCAGGACCATCGGCCCGCAATCGTCCAGATCGATGTCGAAGGAATCGACGCGCGGATTCTCTCCGCTGTCCGGATCGAAGCGATAGATGCGGAATGTCTTGATCCGCGACGCGCCGTCCGGCGCCGGAAAATGATTTCCCTTGCGAATGCGCGAATTTTTCGGGAGTCGGAATTCAGCCATGTCGTTTCCGTGATTTCGTCGGGTTCGACTCGATCAGTACGTGCGCTTCTTGGGCGGCACCACTTCGACGTCGTCGGTCAGGGTCTGCATGTGGACGGGGCGATAGTCCATGCGCGTGCTTCCACCGCCGTCCATCCAGATCAGCGAGTGTTTCATCCAGTTTGCGTCGTCTCGATCCGGATGATCTTCGTGCGCGTGTGCGCCGCGACTTTCCTTGCGGTTCTCCGCCGAGACCATGGTCGTCACCGCATTGCCGAGCAGGTTTCTCAGCTCCAGCGTTTCGACCAGGTCGGAATTCCAGACCATGGAGCGGTCGGCAATCTTGACCGACGAATAACGGCCCATGACTTCGTTGATCCGCTCCACACCTTGGCCCAGCGTGTCATTGGTTCGAAACACCGCAGCGTCCTCCTGCATGACGCGCTGCATCGACGCCCGGATTTCCGATGTCGGTTGGTCGCCGTCGGCGTGCCGGATTCGGTCGAATTCGCCGACCAGCCCGTCGACAACCTCAGGCGAAAGCGTCGGATGCGACTGATTCGGCTTCATCGTGGCCGCGCAGCGCTTGGCCACGGCGCGACCGAATACAATCAGGTCGAGCAGTGAATTCGATCCGAGACGGTTGGCGCCATGAACCGACACACAGGCCGCTTCGCCGATGGCGTAAAGACCCGGCACGATCGCATCCGGATCGCCATCCCGAAGGGTGACCACCTCGCCATGGTAATTGGTCGGGATCCCGCCCATGTTGTAGTGGACGGTCGGCAGCACCGGAATCGGTTCCTTGGTCACGTCGACGCCGGCGAAGATGCGTGCGGTCTCGGCGATCCCCGGCAATCGCTGGTTGATCACTTCAGGGCCCAGGTGCTGGAGGTTGAGGTGGATATGGTCGCTGTCGGCACCCACGCCACGACCTTCTCGAATCTCGATCGTCATCGATCGCGAGACGACGTCGCGTGACGCCAGATCCTTGGCGTTCGGCGCGTAGCGTTCCATGAATCGCTCGCCGTCGGAATTGGTCAGGTAACCGCCCTCGCCGCGCACACCTTCAGTGATCAGGCAACCCGCGCCATAGACGCCGGTCGGGTGGAACTGGACGAATTCCATATCCTGCAGCGGCAGGCCGGCGCGAAGCACCATGCCGTTGCCGTCACCAGTACAGGTGTGTGCCGAGGTGGCCGACATGTAGGCTCGACCGTAGCCGCCGGTGGCCAGGATGACGGCATGCGCTCGGAACACGTGCAGCTTGCCCGACGACAGATCCCAGGCGAGTACGCCGCGACAGAAGCCGTCGTCGTCCATGATCAGATCAGTGGCGAAATACTCGATGAAGAATTGCGCGTCGTGCTTGAGCGACTGCTGGTACAGCGTGTGCAGAATGGCGTGGCCAGTCCGGTCTGCCGCAGCGCAGGTCCGCTGCGCCGTGCCTTCCCCAAAATGCGTCGTCATTCCGCCAAACGGTCGCTGGTAGATCTTGCCAGCCTCGGTGCGCGAAAACGGCACGCCGAAATGCTCCAGCTCGATGACCGAGGGAATCGCCTCTCGACACATGTACTCGATGGCGTCCTGATCGCCGAGCCAGTCCGACCCCTTGATGGTGTCGTACATGTGCCAGCGCCAGTCGTCCTCGCCCATGTTACCGAGAGCGGCGCTCATGCCGCCCTGTGCAGCAACCGTGTGCGAGCGCGTTGGAAAGACCTTGGTGACGCAAGCCGTGTTCAGTCCGGTGGCGGCGAGGCCCATGGTCGCGCGCAAGCCGGCGCCCCCGGCCCCGACGACAACCACGTCGTATTCGTGTTTTTCGATCTCGTAACTGTGAGGCATTCAGATTCCAGCTTCGGATTTCGGCCTCGCAGCAGTTCTGCGGGGCTGCGAGGATTAGCCTGCAATCAGGACAACGCGACCTGGAGAATGGCGATCGCGGAAACGATCGCACCGGCCAGCGCGGCGATCGCGACAACAAGCTGCAGCGCGAGCTCTGTCGCCCGGTGATGAACGTAATCTTCGATCACGACCTGCACCCCGAGCCTCGCGTGGTAGAACATCGCGCCGATCAGAAGCAACGCCATGGCAGCATTCCAGGGTGCGCCCAGCCAGGCGTGTGCTTCACTATAGCCGGCACCGGCCAACACGCTCATGCTCCAGACCAGCCACGCCATCAACGGAACGAGAAGAATTGCGGAAAAACGTTGTGCCCACCAATGCTCTACGCCGCTGCCGGCAGCGCCGTGGTTCCGCGCACGCTCGAGCGGATTGCGGTACCGGCTCACAGCGCACCTCCCCAGACAACTGCGGTCAGGATCACCGCCGAGATCGCCACGATCCAACCGCTGGTTCGCGCAGGCTTGAGTTCGAGCATCATTCCGGTGTCCCAGATCAGGTGACGGATGCCGTTCAGCAGATGATAGAAGAGCGCCAGCGTCCAGGCGATGAGCATGATCAGCGAAATCGGGTGGGACAGGAACTCGACGGTGCGGCCAAACGAGTCGGCGCCGCTGGCGAGCGCCACAAGCCACAGCACGACCAAGCCGGTTCCGGCGCTCAGGGCAACGCCCGAGATACGATGCAGGATGGACAGAACCGAACTCCACTGAGGTCGATAAACCTGCAGGTGGGGCGATAACGGTCTTTGATTGGAATTCATCGACAAGCCTTCAAGATTTGCATTTTTGCTTCAACCGCGTCCGACGCGATTCCGGACGCCCGATCCACTGATCAGAAATCGATGCAGCGCCCGTTCTTTTCCCAGTCCCCGTAGCGCACGGGATCAGGACCTTTTCGCCCGCCGTATTCACGATCTTGCGAGCGCTCTTCATCCGAGATCCCTGCCGTGTCACCGGTCGACGCCGGACCGTCGGAATGCGGTTCGCGACGCGATGTATCAGGGTTTTTGTGCACCTCGTCGATCGACATGGATTCGATATCATTCATGCCCTGCATTTTAGCGTTACGGTGTGATCGAATGTCGATGCAAGACAACAAAACCGCGTTTGCGTTGCGAATGCTGAAAGTCAGCGGCCAGGATGCCCGGGCTTTCCTTCAATCGCAGCTCACCAGCGACGTCGAATCCGCCGACGATACGTTCCGGGCGACCGCCTGGTGCAATCCCAAGGGACGCGTCGAAGGCGTCCTGTTGATCAACAGCCGGGACGAAATATTCCACCTGGTTCTCCCCGCACCCATCGCCGACGCCGTCGAGAAGCGCCTTGACCTATTCAGGATCGGACGCAGAGTAGAAATCGAATCTGCCGGTGCCGCGCAGCCCGCAGCGCCGAGCAACCCCGCTGCCATCCCCCTCGCGCTCGATCGGAGTCGAGCGCTGCTGGCCTCTGCAGACGACCTTTCGCCCTTGCCGTCGAGCTGGCTGCGCAAGGACATCGATCGTTGCTTCCCGTGGGTGTTGCCGCCAACCCAGGCTCGCTTTCTGCCGCAAATGCTCGGGCTCGAGGCGCTGCAGGGGTTGAGCTACCGGAAAGGCTGCTTTCCAGGTCAAGAGGTGATTGCACGGGTCCACTACCGGGGTCGGGTGACCCAGCGCACGGCGCGACTCACCTTCAGCGGAGCGGCGCCGCGGCCCGGTGCCGAAATCCACCTGGCATCGGGCACCGGCACGATCCTTTACGCAGTGGCCGAACGCGAGCACGGCGATGGGCGAGACGCGGATGAAGTGCATCGCTACCAGGCGCTTGCAGTCGTTCCCGCCGACGCTGCCGCGGGCGAACAGATCACCGACGCGGAGTGCACTGGGGTGCTGGTGAACTGAACCGGGCATGTGCTACTATCCGAAAAGCTTTTGAACACACCAATCAAGCACTTATAAACAAATTCGAGAAAAGACGTTCACTATTGTCCGGCTAATCAGAATGGCCGACCAGAAAGCCGTCCAGTGAATCACGTGAATCACGGGGTAAGAAAATGAATTTGGGAACAAGAACCCGCTGGGCATGGCTCCTGGCAACCGGGGTCTGCCTTGCGCTGTTGGTCGCGATGCCCGTTTCGGCCCACGCCCAGGATGAGGCCGCAGCGCAGGCCGACGAAAGCGCCGCCGAGAACGAGAACATCCCGACACGGTCGTTGACCGGTCCGCTGGGCCTGCTGGTACACCCGGTCTTTCCGCCCGATCAAGCGCGTCGGGTCTACAAGCCGTTGGTTGACTACATCAATCAGACCACCGACCTGACCGTAGAACTGATGGTGGAACGCAACTTCCACCGCTACTGGTTGACCGCTAGAAGGGGCGAAGCGCCGGCGCTCGTGCTCGAAGATGCGCACATGGTCGCGTGGCGAATGGAGCGTTTCGGTTATCAACCGCTGGCCACCGCCCTTGGGACCAGGACCTATTCGCTGCTGACCAGCGGGGCGCTGGCCGACGATTCGCTGGAAGACTTCATCAGTCGGCGGATCTCGAGCCTCCCCGCGCCGAGCCTAGGATACCTGCTGCTCGCCAGCTGGTTCAGCAACCCACTGCAGCAACCGAGAATCCTGTCGACGGCAACGTCATGGCTGGACGCAGTCGAGATGGTCTTTTCCGCAGAATCCGATGCGGCGATTGCGCCAGACAATCTCGTTTCGAAGTACCCGAACCTCTATCCGGTCGCGATCTCGCCCGAATTTCCCGGCGTGACCGTCGCCGCATCTCCCGACGTTCCCGAAGACGTACGCGCAGCGCTGCTCGACGCGCTGCTCGATCTTCAGGAAGATCCGGAGCACATGGCGGTGTTGTTCGAACTCGACATCGACGGCTTCGAGGCGTCCGATCCAGCGGATTTCGAAGGTCTCGAAGACTGGCTCGACGCGATCTTCTCGCTGTAGTCGGGAATCCTCAGCGGCGAGCGACGATATAGGCAATCCAGCCGGCGTCGGCATCGCCCTGCTCGCTCGGCGCATAAATTCCGTCGCCCTCGCCCGTTTCCTCGTCGGTGCCTTCCCAGTAGACGGTGGCAGAGGAAAAGCCTGCCTCCAGCAGCAGTTCGCGAACCTCGGGAAGCGTCCAGAGACGCCAGTGGTAGACGAACGCATCGCGCATCTCCGAGCCGTCGGAAAACTCGAAGTGAATGCGGCAGGTCATGTGCTGATCGATCGGATTGAATTCGTCCTGGTCCCAGACGTAGGTGTGCTCGTCGTACTCCGTGCGCTCTTCGAGCTCCTGGTGCGCTTCGTAACCCCCGAACGCGTCCAGGAACAGGATGCCGTCGGTCTTCAGCGCGGCGCGCGCGGCCTCGAAATAGCGCTTCAGCGCTTCGCGCGTCGTGAACAGGTAATAGCTGAAGTTCATCGCCAGCACGGCATCGACGGCATCGGTGCGCGTATCCAGAACGTCGCCCTCGATCAATTCGACCCGGCTCCGAGCCGTGCGGCGCAGCGCGCTGACGTGACGGGCTCGACCCCACTCCAGTGTTTCGGCATCCAGATCGACACCGACCGCAAAATGCTCACGGCCGGAAGCCACCCAGTGGCAAGCGGTATTGCCGGTGCCGCAGAAATCCTCCCGCAGCGACCGTAGCGGTCGACCGGTCAGCTCCTGAAAGGTCTCGGAAACGAACTCAAGCTCCGACTCCGGGTCCTGAACGCTCGCTTCGTAGAGCGTATGACGGTCCGCCTGCGAGGCCATCGTCGACCCATGCCTGATTTTTTCTTTTGTCATGTTGATTCCTGCAATGGAGTCGCGGGTGCTGCCGGACGGTGCAATCAACCTTCGACCGACACCCGTGCCCTTTCACCGACACGCATCATGTGCTCCCGGCCCGGATCGCCGGCCAGGCCGATCGCAGATAGATCACCATCGACCAGATCGTCAGCACTGCAGCTATGACCAGCAGGATCTTTCCGATCAACAGCACCGGAATCCCGAAAAGCGGCGCGCCGTAGAGAAGGAAGCCGATCGCCACCATCTGGAAGATCGTCTTGGATTTGCCGACCCGCGAGACCTGCACACGCGCGCGCTGGCCCAGCTCGGCCATCCATTCGCGCAGCGCCGAAATCGTGATTTCGCGGCCCATGATCACCGCGGCCGCGACCGCCAGCAGGGTCTCCGGATGGCGTTGAACAATCAGGATCAACGCCACCGCCACGATCAGCTTGTCGGCGACCGGATCCAGAAATGCACCGAACGGGCTGGTCAGGCCGTAGCGACGGGCGATCCAGCCATCTGCCCAGTCGGTCAGCCCGGCCGCGATGAAGATACCGACCGCCAGCTCATTGGACCAGGTGAACGGCAAATAGAAAGCCACCACCAGCACCGGAATCATCACGATGCGGACCAGTGTCAACATGGTGGGAAAGGTGATCGACACGTGCGGCATGGAAGGCGTTGAAAGACAAGGCGCTATGGTACGCGGTTTACCAAGTAAGCGTCGGGCAGCGGCCGCTCGGCGATGAAGTTCGGCGCTACGCTGCGACGGGCAAGATCATCCATGCCCTGGCCCCGCTACCGCGCCGATCCCGACGTCGCAACGTGCATCCAGGTTCTCGTGGGACCTCAGGCAACCAACGCCGCGGTGCGCAGGTCAGATTTGCCGAAGCTCGGTGTAGATCTTTTCTGCAAGCGCTCGGTCGATACCCGGCACCCGGCTCAGCTCCTCGATGCCCGCACCGCGCACGCCTTTCAAGCCGCCGAAGTGATTCAAAAGCTGCTGACGACGTTTCGGACCCACGCCCGCAATGCGTTCCAGCGGCGACTCGACTGCTCGCTTCTGACGTCGCCGTCGATGGCCGCGGACCGCGAACCGATGCGCCTCATCGCGAATCCGCTGGGCCAGCAGCGACGCCGGATGATTGGGGCCCGGAACCGCCTCGCGATCATCGAGCACCCAGGTCTCGTGGCCGGCACGCCGGGCCGGTCCCTTGGCGATGCCGACCACCGGCAGCTGCTCCAGCCCGAGATCGGCCAGCACCGCGCGAGCGCGATCGGACTGACCTCGCCCGCCGTCGATCAGGATCAGGTCGGGTAACGAGTCCGGATCCTCGCTCAGAACGCGCCGATAGCGTCGCGTCAGCGCCTGCTCCATGGCCGCATAGTCGTCGCCGGGTTCGATTCCCTCGATATTGAAATGCCGGTACAGCTTGCGCTGCATCCCGCCGCGCGTATGCACGACACAGGACGCGACGGTCTCGGTGCCGGAAATATGGCTGATATCGAAGCACTCGATGCGCTCCGGCGGCGCCTCCAGCGCCAGCAGTTCGGCAAGAGCGGCGACCGCGCGCCCGACCTGGTCGCGCTCTTCGCGCCGGCGTCGCAGTGCGTCGATGGCGTTGGCCTGGGCCATCCGCTGCCACTGCCTGCGCTCGCCGCGTACGCGATGGACCATGCGCATGCGACGTCCGCGACGCTCGCCAAGCGCCTGCACGATCAGCGACCGATCCTCCGGTCCCGGCGAAGTAATGACTTCGGCCGGAGGGACACGCTCGGCATAGTACTGGCCGATGAACTGGGCCATCAGCGCGGACTCGCTGGTATCCGGATCCACGTTGGCCGGAAAGAAGGTCTGCCCGCCGACGTTTCGACCACCTCTGAATTCGACCACCTGGGCCGCGACCGTGGCGCCTTCGGCGGCCAGCGCGATGACGTCGAGGTCCTCGGCGCCGTCCGTGACGAACTGCTCGGACTGGATCTTGCGGATCGACTGGATGCGATCGCGAAGCACCGCAGCGGTCTCGAAATCGAGCTGCTCGCTGGCCTGCTGCATTCGCTGGCCGAGGTGCTCGGCAACGGTCTCGTTCTCGCCCTTCAAAAAGGCCTTCGCCGCGTCGACATCGCGGCGGTAGTCGTCCTGATCGATGAACCCGACGCACGGCGCACTGCAGCGCTTGATCTGATACTGGAGACAGGGCCGGCTCCGGTTGGCAAAGACGCTGTCGGTGCACTGGCGGATTCCGAACAGCCGATAGACCTGATTGAGCGTTTCGCGCACCGCGCCGGCGCTGGAATAGGGCCCGAAGTACTCTCCCGGGCGCGAGCGGCCGCCACGATAAAAGCCGATGCGCGGGGAATCCTGGTGGCTGGTCAGGCGGATCCAGGGGTAGCTCTTGTCGTCGCGAAGATTGATGTTGTAGCGCGGCGCCAGCGCCTTGATCCATTCGTTCTCAAGCAGCAGCGCCTCGGTTTCCGTACGCGTCAGGCTGACTTCGATGGACCGCACCTTCGAAACCATGAGGCCGATTCGCGCGCCCTTGTCGCGGGCGTCGAAATAGCTGGCAACGCGTTTTTTCAGGTTGCGCGCCTTGCCGACGTACAGCGGTTTCCCGTCGCCGTCTCGCATCAGGTAAACGCCGGGCGACTCCGAAAGCGAGCGCGCGAATTCGCGTCCGTCGAACCGCGAGTTGCCGTGCTGTTCGGCCATCGGCTCGGTCAACCGTTGTCGCCGAAAAAGCGGCGAGCGCACACGGTGAGTTCAGCGCCCGAGTTCACGGGCCAGCGAGCGGGCCGCGGCCTGCAGCATGTCGATCACCCGCGTGAACCCCTCGGCTCCGCCGTAATAAGGGTCCGGGACTTCCTGCATGCCGTAGTCCGGCGCCAGTTCCATGACCAGCTGCAGGCGGGCGCCTGCATCCGGCGGCCGCAGCCGTTCGACAAACTCGAAGTTCGCCCGGTCCATGACGAAGATCCGGTCGAAACGATGGAAATCATCGGCCGCGAACTGTCGGGCGATATCGTTGGAGATATCGATCCCTGCGTCGGCCGCAGCCTGGATCGCACGAGGGTCGGGGCGATGCCCGACGTGGTATCCATGGGTTCCCGCCGACTCGCTGTGGAATGCGATCTCGGCCCGGCGCAGGCTGTGATCGAAGACGCCCTTGGCGGTCGGGCTGCGGCAGATGTTTCCCATGCAGACATACAGCAGTTTTTCGCTCATGACACACCGTTGACCGGCTGACCGGCCTGTCTTTGGAAACGGCGCCGCATCGCTTCCAGGTCGTGGTAGGTATCGACGCCCGGCGGCACTTGCTCCTCGGCCTCGGCGCATACGATTCGCCAACCGGCCTGCACGGCGCGCAACTGTTCCAGCGACTCGTAGCGCTCGAGCGGACTATCGGGCAGTTCGGGCCAGCGAACCAGCGCGTCGACCCGATAGGCATACAGGCCGATATGGCGACAGACCTCGCCATCCGGGAAGGCCTGGTCACGGGATGCAGGAATCGGCGCACGCGAAAAATACAGGGCGCGCCCGGCGTGGTCGGCCACCAGCTTGACGACGTTCGGGTCGCGCCATTCGTCGGCATCGCTCAGGCGAACCCAGAGCGTCGCCATATCGGCCTGGGGATCGGCTTCCAGCAAGGCCACGAGCTGTCGGATGCAGGCCACCGGCACTGCCGGCTCGTCGCCCTGGACATTGACGATGTTCGCAGCGCCGTCCAGCCCGAGTCGTTCGACCGCCTCGACCAGCCTGGACGTGCCGGAATCGTGCCCCTGCCCGGTCATTACCACGCGGCCTCCGGCCTGGCGAACGGCACCGGCAATCCGCTCGCTATCGGTTGCAACGGTCACGCTGTCGGCCCCTGAGGCCACCGCATTTTCCCAGACACGCACGACCAGCGGTTTCCCGCACAGATCGGCAAGTGGCTTGTCGGGCAGGCGCGTCGATGCCAGCCGTGCCGGGATCAACACATGAAATTCCTTCATGGCTCGAATTTTCGCACATGCTCGACAACCCGGCGCACGGCTTCCAGGGGCAGGCTGGCCTGAACCGGCAGCACGAATGCGTCGTGGCGTATCGATTGCGCGAGGCGGGCGCGATCCTTGGCCGTCATCACGACCGGTCCGGCCAGACCGTCCAGCCAGACCGGATCGATCGGCTGGTGATCGGCCAGCGGATGCGCACGGACGCGGTACCCGAGCCCGCACAGGCAATCGAAGAACGCCTCCGGGTCGGCGATGCCCGCCACTGCGTCGACTTCGCTGCCCGGCGGCGGCACTTGAGCGCCGGATTGCGGATCGGCCGGAAGCATCGTCCCGGGTTCGAGCTCGAAATCCATCCCATCCGGAACGTTGTGCGCCTTCTTCGACGTCGCCGAGCGCTTGATCAACACCAGATCGACCTGCGCCAGACGATCCGGCGGTTGGCGCAGCGGCCCGGCCGGCAGCAGGTGTCCATTGCCGAATCCCCGTTTGCCGTCGATCACACAAATCTCGAAGCTTCGCGGCAGCGCTTCGTGCTGCAGGCCGTCGTCCGAGACGACCGTGTCGGCCCCCGAAGCGATCGCTGCGTTAAGTGCGCGCCGTCGCCGGGATCCAACCCAGACCTCGACGCCGGTCGCCTGGGCCAGTTCCAGCGCCTCGTCGCCGACTCGGCCCGCGTCGTCGCCGGGCTCGACCCGCAGCGGGCCGGCACCGGCGTTCGATCCGTACCCGCGCGTCACGATCGCGACCCGACGGCCGCCCTCGGTCAGGGCGTGGACCAGCTCGGCAACCACCGGCGTCTTGCCGCTGCCCCCGGCCACCAGATTGCCGACCACGATGACCGGACAAGGAGGCCGGCCGACGGGTCGGTCGCGATGCTTGAGGCTGATGCGCCGGAAGACGGCCTCGAGCGCACGTAGCGCAACCGGGGGACGAGCCGGCGCGTACCACAGCCGATCGATCCAGCGCGCGAGACGGGCCCGCACCGGTCTCAGCCCGAAGATCCGCCCGGATCGCGGAACTGCGCCCGGTAGAGGTGCTGGTACAGGCTGCCGGTCTTCGCCAGTAGCTGCTCGTGCGTGCCGCGTTCGACGATCCGGCCACGATCCAGCACCACCACCTGATCGGCTCGCTCGACCGTGGTCAGACGATGCGCGATCACCAGCGTCGTTCGATTCGCCATCAGACGCGCCAGACCCCGCTGCACCAGCTTTTCGCTTTCGGCGTCGAGCGCCGAGGTGGCCTCGTCGAGGATCAGGATCGGGGCGTTCTTCAGCAGCGCCCGGGCAATGGCGATGCGCTGACGCTCGCCGCCGGAAAGCTGCGCGCCGGACGCGCCGATCCGCGTCTCCAGGCCGTCCGGGAGCCGTTCGATGAACGGCATCGCCCAGGCATCGCGCGCCGCCTGCTCGACTTCTGTCTTGCTGGCATCGGCGAGCATGCCGTAACGGATGTTGTCGGCGACACTGCCGTCGAACAGCACCACCTGCTGGCCGACCAGCGCGATCGATCGCCTGAGCGTTCGCAGCCTGTAGCGATCGAGTTCAACGCCGTCGAGCTCGATCCGGCCCTCGGAGACCCGGTAGAACCTCGGAACCAGACGCGCCAGCGTGGTCTTGCCCGAACCCGAGCGCCCCACGAGTGCAGTCACAGTACCGGGCGCCAATTCCAGGTCGATGCCCGACAGCGTGTCTCGGTCGCTTCCCGAATAGCGAAACGACACGCGGTCGAAACGAATGCGACCGGCGACCGACTCGGGCTCCAGGTCTCCGGGATCCGGCTCGGGCTCGCGATCCAGCATGTCGAACACGCTCTCGGCGGCCGCCACCCCTTTCTGGATCAGCACGTGGATGTTGGTCAGGCGCTTGAGCGGCGGAATGGTGGCGACCATCGCGCCCAGCACCGAAATGAAGATGCCGGCCGAAACCTCGGCTGCCATGAACTCGCTTGCGGCAATGACCAGCAGTGCGACCACCGCAAGACCGGCAGCGACCTGGATCAGCGAAGACGACACCAGCTGGGTCGCACGAAGCTTCAGGTGCAGTCGACGGTTGGCGTCGTTGACTTCGGCGAAGGTGTCACGTTCGTGCTGTTGACCGTCGAAGATCCGGATCACCTCCTGGCCGTGCACCGCCTGCTCGGTCATGTGCGTGACCACCCCCATCGAGTCCTGGATATTGCCGGCGATCCGCCGGAATCGTCGGCTGACGATGAGCACCACGAATGCAACGACCGGCAATAGCAGCAGCATCGTCAGCGTCAGTCGCCAGGACTGGATCAGCATGACCGTCAGCAGACCGACCACGATCAGCGAATCGCGGCTCACGCCGATCAATGCAGTCGTCGCGGCCTGGGCCACCTGCTCGGTGTTGTAGGTCAGCTTGGAAATCAGGGTCCCGCTGCCTTGGCGATCGAACTCGGCAAACGGCAGCGTCAGGTAACGCCCGAACAGGGACGCGCGCAAGTCGGCAATCAGGCCACGACCGATCCACTCCATTCCGTACATACCGCCGTAGTTGCCGAGCACCCGCAGCACGACCGCCAGCAAAACCAGCGCCGGCAGCGCCAGATCGAACTGCGGTGATGAAGCGACCAGGGTTTCGTCGATCAGCGGCCGGAGCAGGTAGATGAAAAGCGCCTGCCCGGCAGCGTCCAGGGCAACGGCAAACAATGCGGCGGAAAACACCAGGCGACGGCCGCGCAGAAAGCCGAGCAGACGGCGGTAGATCGCCCCGGCCGGCGGCCGCGACTCGCTCACGAGTCCGATCCGTCCTCGGCCACCGTGGCGATGGTCAGGCGAGATATGCCCTCGGCTGCGGCCGCGTCCATTGCCCGCACCACCAGCCCGTGCGCGGCGCGCGCGTCGGCCCGAATCACCAGCACCGCGTCGGGGCGCGACTCGAACGCCTGCGACAGCGCGAGCTGCAGCGTCGAGCGAGCCTCGTCGGTCAACATCTGATCACCGATGAAATAATCACCCGACTCGGTGACCACCAGCTCCACACGCTCTGGCAGGCTCTCCTGCTCCGACGTCGCTGCCTGCGGCAACTCGACGCGGAGCAGCGCCTGGCGCTCGAAAGTGGCCGACACCATGAAAAAGATCAACAGCAGGAACACCACGTCGATCAACGAGGTGATGTTGACTTCCGGCTCCTCGTCCTGGTCGGCCTGCAGTCGCATCCGCTCAGCCCCAGCCGAGTTCCGAGCGACGGATCTGACGATTGCCGTGCTCGATCGTGTTGATCAGCTCCAGCGCCTGTTGCTCCATGCCGATGACGTAAGCGCGAACCTTGCCACGGAAATATCGGTAGAAGAAGTAGGTGGGAATGGCGACTGTCAGCCCCGCCGCCGTGGTGATCAGCGCCTCGGAAATCCCACCCGCCAGCGGCGCCGGATCGCCGACTCCGGCTTCCATGATCGCGCTGAACACCTTGATCATGCCGATCACGGTACCCAGCAAGCCGAGCAGCGGCGTAATGCCGGCGATCGTGCCCAGCGTGTTGAGAAAGCTTTCGAGTTCATGGACGACTTGCCGCCCGGTATCCTCGACCGCCTCCTTGACGACCTCTCGGGCTCGATCGCGATTGTCGAGCGCCGCTGCCAGCACGCGGCCCAGCGGCGACGATCGGCGCAGTGCCTCGAGGTGCTTGCGATCCAGCTCGCGCTGGCGCGCCCAGGCCGAGACCTTTTCGGCAATGCCCGGCGGCAGCACTCGACGACGCCGAAGCATCCAGGCGCGATTGAAGATGATGGTCAACGCCAGCACCGAGCACAACAGAATGGGTGCCATCAACCAGCCACCGGCAAGAACGATTTCAAGCATGCGCGCACGTCTTCCGCTGATCCATTGATCGCATCATAACGGACCCGCCCGCGGGATGAACCCCGGCGCGAACGATCGGCGCAAACCATCGCGAGCTGGATCGCTGCGCGAATGCGGTCCGTACGCGGCGCGCTCGAGCGTCATTCGGGCGCTGACACCCCGGTCCGGAACGCCCGGCGGCACGCATCGGCGGAGCGCCA
>JGI12109J20283_10408447_pt1 | contig 14790 bp, 15 predicted proteins | sample ElkSlonscriptome_12_FD_20283 | JGI IMG/M metagenome (IMG submission 20283) | reverse complement strand
CCTCGCTGGCGCGTTCGATGGAGGACGCAAGCTCATCGAGCATGGCGGGCGTCAGCGCGTTGCGACGCTCGGGGCGAGAGAGCACGACCCGCTCGAGGTTGCCCAGCCGTTCTCGAGCGATCACGCCGATGCTCCCGTTCGTGCCAAGGCGACGAGGTCCTCGGCCAACTGCCGTGCGTTGTTGAGCTTTGCGTGGTCCACGCCCGTCGAGAAGCCCTCGTCTTCGACCGTTTGCATGAGTGTGCTCGTGGCGATATTGCCTGGTGCGCGCTTGCCCGGGGTCGAGGCGTACGGGCATCCGCCCAGGCCGCCGATGGCGCCGTCGAAGGCGCGAACACCGGCACGAAGCCCAGCTCGAATGCAGTCGGCGGCGCGGCCCAGGGTATCGTGAAGGTGGAGGTTGAGCGTGACGCCTTCGAGATGGCTGACTGCCGAGATGCGCTCGCTCACGTCTTCGGGCGTGGCATGGCCGATGGTGTCGGAGATCGACAACTCGTCAACGCTCGGTGCGAGTCGTTCGGCGATGCGCACGACGTGCTCGATCGCGATCACGCCTTCAAACGGGCAGGCGAATGCGCAGCTGATGTAGCCGCGGACTGCCAGATCGTGCTCCTTGGCGGCGTTGATGACCGGTTGAAAGCGTTCGATGCTCTCCTCGATCGTCGCATTCGTGTTCTTGGTGCTGAACGTCTCGCTCGCCGCGGTGAACAGGCACACCTTGTCGATCGCCCGCCGGCCCGTGGCCTGCGTGGCCTTCGCGTTTGCCTCGAGCAAGCGTTCCATGCCCCGCATGTTGGGCACGAGCGCGCTGAAGACGACATCGCCGGGCAGGTCGCCGCAGAGCAGTTCCAGCAGCTCCGCAGCGTCGCCGAGCTGTGGAATCCACTTGGGGCTCACGAAGCTGGTCAGCTCGATCTCGGGCAAACCCGATGCGATCAGGCCGCGAACAAGATCGGCCTTGTCGGTTGTCGGCACGTGCCCGGCCTCGTTCTGCAGGCCGTCGCGCGGGCCGACTTCGACGATGCGAACTGATTCTGAGGGCAGAACTTGGGCCATGAGGGCATCATAAACCATCATGCCGATGAAAGCATCGGCTGGATTCCTGGAACAATCCGGGCGCTCGCGTTGTTCGCACGGGCTCGGCCTTCGCAACCGGTGGGGGTCCAGGCAGATCGAGATTTCGCCCGTCGACGCGTGCGGGCCAAGCGTGGAGGAACACGACCATGGTGTGCAAGTTTTGCAAGGGCGGGAACGTGATGATCAATGTCGGCGCAGCCGCCGTCATCCTCGGGGCCGCCGTGGCGACTTCCAAGGGTCTTGTCAACGACGGCGCAGATGCCCAGAACGGGTCGATGCAAGCCCAGGACAAGACTCAGTACGCGATCGATACGCTGTTGACCCGTGACCTGACTTACGCGGCGGGTGACGGCGAGCGTAACGACGCACGGTGGGACAAGATCCAGAGCCAGCTCGGCCGTCCCGCGCCGAGCTTCACCGTCGGCGAATGGCAAAGCCTTGACAAGGACATGAAGGGCGGCGACATCAAGTCGATGCGCGGCGAGATCGTGGTGATCGACTTCTGGGGCACCTGGTGCCCGCCGTGCCGCGCCGCCATGCCCAAGAACACCGAGCTGGCCGGCAAGTACGCCGAGAAGGATGTGCGCTTCGTGGGCATCTGCAACACTCGGGGCAGTGACAAGATGATGGAGACTGCCGAAGCCCACAACGGCATGTTCGCAATGGCGGCCGATATTGATGACAAGACCAAGGACGCCTACGGCGTGCAGTGGTGGCCGTACTACGTCGTCGTCGATCGCGACGGCATCGTGCGTGGCGCCGGGATCCGGCCCGACAAGCTCGAGACCACCATCCAGCGCTTGCTCGAGCTGCAGCCGCCGAAGGAAAAGCCCCGCGGTTGATCGGCCTCGCGACGCAATAGGGCCTCAAGACCATTGATCAGGCATGACTCGCGCACCGACACCGTCGAGGCGCGAGTTTTTCTTTGCGTCGAACTGCTGCCTCTAGACCTCGGCGGCAGTTGGGGCACCGTCGAGAGCATCCAGCAATGCACGGGCAACCTCGATGGGCACGGGCGCATGCAGCGTATGAAGGTTCGGATGCTTGGCCAGATCAATGCCGCTGGACGCCTCGTTGAGGCGAGCGACGTCGGCCACGACTGGTAATCCGAGTGAGAGCGCATACGCGACCAACCCCGGGCTGGCATGCTCGTGGGATGCTGGCCCGTACGTCGCCAGCACGGCGTGCACCTTGGCGAGCCGCTGTGGCAACGGGTCTGGGTCGATCTCGAGTGTGAGCGTGTCGGCCCCTGGAAGCCGGCCAACACGTCGTGACCCCGCGCAGCCGGCGGGCAGCAACAACCGCACCGGTGCCGACGCGGCGGCTGCAAGCACCGCGCCACGCCAAGCGAGCGTCGAGGCGCCCGAGGCCGCGGGGTCGGCCAGCAACGCGACCGTCACCGCTTCGCCCTCGCTCGGCGGCTGTACCAGGCTGGTGGGCAGCGCCGCCGGGGCGTGCGCCGCTCGGAATACCCGGGTCGCGAGTGCCGCAAGTTCGTCGCGGCGTTCATTTTGGCCCTTGAGCAGCTCGAGCCGAGATGTCTCGGAATCGGGCCGATGTGGATCGGCTTCGAGCAGCGGCGCGAAGTCGGAGCGGCTTGGCCCGAAGCCCGTGAGCCGTGCGACGCGTGCGGCGAAGGCGCTCCATGCGACACACGCATCGAAGCGAACACCGCAGTGATGCACGACCTTGCGAAATGCGTTCGCCGTCGCGTGCGGCGTACCGAACGGGATGGGCACCCGCGCAATGGGATCGGCACCGAGCGCGGCTGCTCGACGCCTAACCGTCGGCGGACCGAGCGCCACTACCGCGTGCACGCTCGAATCGTCGGCATCGAGCATCGCAGCACACGCGAGCGAGGACAGATCGCCGCCGCGTTCTTGCCAATCGATCGCCACCCCGGCAACGGGAGGCGGCATGGCTGGATGATCGGCCTCGACGAGGTGGAGCAATCTATGCGGTGTGCGGGCCATTATTGGTTTGATCCAGCTCGGTACAGTCGTGCAATGACTAGCTCCCCGCACGGGCGCTGAACGTCTTCTCTACGGTATAGAAGAGCTCGGCGAGTGCCTGCCCCGTGTATTGGGCGAGCTCTTCCATCGCGGCCCGCTGCTCGGGCCCGGTGCTTGGCGTGAAGTCAGACCGCACGCGCATCGTCACGTTCATCGAGAATCCAGCCGGCGGCTCGGTTGGCCAGGCTCGTTCATTGTTCGCGACGTCGATCACCTTGACGCGTAGCTGGGCGTTGGGACGATACTCGCCGGTCGGGGCGGCCAGGTTGAAGCCCTCGATCCGGGCCCACACGACCTGGTCGGCGCCGATGGCTCGACCGATCTGCACGACGCTCATCCGCTCGCGGGCGCTATCGCGCTGCAGCACGGCCATCGTGTCTCGCGAATCGACGACCTCGCGGATCTTGGCCTTGTCTGCCAGCAGTTGCTGCGTCGTGGTGAGCATGACACGCCGGTAGCCCATAGACGGCACGATGCTATCGGGATCGTCGATGACCACCGCCACCGTGCGCTGGCGATCGAGTCGATATTCGGCCTGCACCTTTGGAGGGCCGGCGACAAGCACGTATGCGGGGCCGAGTATGTTGCACCCGCTTCCAACGCACGCGCACGCCAGCACGGCGAACGTCGCGAGAGACTTCATGCTAGTGATCGCCACAACGCGCTCCTAATACGTCTGATACTCGGGGTATCGCTCCTTGTGGTCGTAGAAGAACCACGAGGTGCGATTCGCGAAACGACGAAGCAGTTCCAGGGCCACTTCCTGCGCCGGGATCTCATCGACCGTTGTCGTCGAGCGATCGGGATAGGTCACGCTCACATAGCGTTCGAGCCGGACGTCGTCCTCGATAAAGCTGTCGGCTTCGATCAAGAGCAGATTGCCCGCGGCTTGACCATTCCAGACGTACTGATTGCCCATCTCGGCCAGACGAAACTCGTCGAGCTGGATGATGATCAATCGCGTGACGTTGAAGCGGGCGGCGATCTCGTCGTAGGTGCGACCGAGCAAGTCGGGCTCGTCATACAAGACGCGCTGGACTTCGGCGGGTTGCACGATGCGCTCGATCTCGGCGTTGGCGTCCAGCCGCGCGATGATCTCGACGAGGATCGCATCCACCACCTCGGGGCTGGTCATGTAGATCTCGCGCGATGCATCGATGACGACGGCCACGCTCTGGCCCTCGAGCCCGTCGTACTCGGCCTCGACGGTGATCGTGCCCGTTCGTCGGCGCTCGGCTTCAAGAGCGCCGAAGAAACCCACGACGTTGCATCCGCTACTGACACCCAAGGTCAGCAGCAGCGTGAATACGCCAACCAAGCGGGCGCGAGACAAGATCATTGCGAACCTCCGAAGGTGATCATCTTGTACGCCCATGCCGCCAGGAGGATGCCGCCGATGACCCACCATGTGCGTCCCTTGAACAGGCCGCCGGCCATCTTCACGCTGTGCGCACCGCTGAGCAGGCCGTGCAGGCCGCACCAGAACGCCACCGCCGCAAAGAGTGCGAAGACGGCACCGGCCGGCTGGGTCAAGAACGAACCCACCAGATCGCCGTTGGCCGCGTGTGTGACGGCTGTGGTCATGCCGCAGGTCGGGCAAGGCCGATCGAACGCCAGGACCCAAGAGCAACTGGGCAGGCCCATCTGGGTGTGCGTGCCGTGGCCTTCATCGGACGGCGTGAGCCCAGCCCCGATCGCCAACGGCACGAGCGCGACAAGCATGAGCACGCCACCCAAGGCCCTGGGGTTCAGGGATTTGGACACGGAACGCTGGATCGGCTCGGTGGGGGGGGCGGCTGACACGGCGGCATCGTACGGCTCTATCGGGCGGCGTCGGTAGGCCGTCCGTCGCGGTTATCCATGCCGGGCGGCATCAGGGAGCCGAAATGGGGAGAAATTTTCAGTATTTTTTGAAACAAATAGTGGACAGACAGCCTCATATGACCCATACTCGCAGGTATGGGCGTGCCGCACAATACCAACCAACCCATCGCGGCGAGCCCCGAGGCGGCCATCCGTCAGGCGCAGGACGCCTTCGTGGCGTCCTGGGGGCAGATGGCCGGCGCGTGGGGCATCAGCCGGACCATGGCTGAGGTGCACGCGCTCCTTTTCGTGACCGGCCAAGCGCTCAACACCGACGAGGTGATGGAACGGCTCGAGATCTCACGCGGCAACGCCTCGATGTCGCTGCGGGCCCTGCTCGAATGGGGCATCGTCAGCAAGGCCCACAAGCGCGGCGATCGCAAGGAGTACTTCCAGGCCGAGCAGGACGTGTGGGCCATGTTCCGGGCCATCGTTCGTGAGCGGCTGAAGCGCGAGGTTGAGCCGCTCATCGCCCAGCTCCACGAGATACGCGACCTTACTGGCGTGAAGCAAAAGGGCACGAGCGATGCGATCTCCGCAGAGCTCCACCAGCACAATGCGCGACTCGATGAACTCGTTGATTTCTTCGTGACCGTCGATCAGCTCGGCCAACGGTTTGCCAGCCCGCAGGGGCGCGGTCTTCGCGTGGCCGCCAAGATGCTGGCCAAGATCTCCTGACACCGAATCACCGATGACCACCGCGCACTCCAGTACGACCTTCCACCGGCCCCTAATCCGGGGTGCCGATGCGAAGCGCGCGATCTTGCGCCTGCGTTGGTCGGTCGCGGCATTGGCTTTGGGCTGCGACGAAGCTGGGGCGATGCTCGTCGAGCTCGAACTGCAGGACGGCGCACGGCCGAGCCTGACGATCGGCGAACGCAAGAATGGAGACTTGGCGGATGATTGGTTGACGACCTGGAACGGTCGGGTTTGCGTGAGTCGATCTCGAGTGAGCGGGATGTTGATCGTGGACGCGTCGCCGCTTGCAGTCGCGATATTTCCCGCTGACGACAACTCACGCCCGGTGCACGTCTCCTGCGAGCTGCCGTCGATACTGGGCCTATCCGGCGGGCGCTACGAGTTCGCTGGCGGTTCGATCAAGACCTGACGGACCTCCCACGACGTCAGCATCCCGCGTCGAACGCGTTTTGAAACGCCAAGAAGTCGAAGATCGTCAGCGAGGCGTCGCCGTCGAAGTCGGCCCGTGAGTCGCTGTCAAAGAGGTTTTGGAAGGCAAGGAAGTCGAAGATCGAGAGCGAACCGTCGCCGTCGAGGTCCGGCTGGCAGCAGGCCGGCGGATCGGTCGGCCACGAGACGATCGCATCGAGCACGGGGTCGAGCACGCCGCGAACGGTGCCGCCCAGCCCGGTGTCGTTCATCAATACAGCGTACGTCACGCCGTCGCCCCGCTGGCGAATGAGGGTTCCGGTGCCGTTGAGCGAACCGGTGTGATTCCACCGCCAGCCTCCGCGTAGCGCGGGCGACTTGGGCAGGCCGATGCTGTCGCCGTTGACCCATCGGTGCGCAGCGAGCGTCGCGAGCGCTCCGGCGGTTGCGATCTGGCCGCCCTGGCCGATGCGAGCCTCGTGGTCCCAGCCGCCGTACGGCCTGCGGACCAGCGGCCCCCCGGGGTCAAAGACGTTGACCGCCAGTGTGGTCGAGCGATACCACGGCTCTCGGTCCGCTTGATCAGTCGCAAAGGTTCGGCCCGCCTGATGGTCGTCATCTTCGATGCCCAGAGGCGAGAGCACGCGCTCTTGGATGAACCGATCGACTGAAACGCCCGACTCTTGCTCGATGATGAGCCCCAGAACCAGGCAGCCGATGTTCGAGTACGAGCGTTCTTCGCCCGGCGAGAATTGCAGTGGCTGTCCCAGGATGTACCGCACGGTGTTCTCGCGACCGGGTGGAGACGCAATGCCCAGTGCGTTGGCGATCATCACCTCGCGATACGTCAGGTCTCCCGCGACGTCTCTGTTCCACCCACCGCGATGCAGGATCAGGTGACGCACGGTCACGTTGGCCAATCGATCATCGCCGAGACTGGGGAATGGTTCGAGATCGAGCAGGCCGCCCTCGGGCTGGCCCAGATCGAAGACGTGGCTGTCCAGCGTGAACGCTCCATCGGAGATCAACTCGCGGACCGCGGCCACGGTGAGCGGCTTGCTCACGCTTGCCATGCGTAGGAGCGCATTGGGCGACATGGTCTTTGTCCGAGCCTCGTCGGACCAGCCAAAGCCGCGTTCGTAGAGCACGATGCCGTCACGGGCGATGGCCAGCGTCGCACCCGGGACGTCTTGGTCGCACAAGAAGTCTTCCATCGCCTGATCGATCGTTGCAAATTCGAGACGCTCGCAGCCCGAGATGGGACGGCATTGACCAGCAGCCGTCGCGGCCATCATGCCAAGCAACCCGAACACGCTGGCGCACAAGGCTGATCGTGTCACGCGTGGTCTCCTCGTTGGTCCCCTCGTTGGTCTCTTGAGGTGCGCTTTCACCCGACACGCTCTTTCGGCTCGATTAGCACCCCGCATCAAACGCGTTCTGAAAGGCCAAGAAATCAAAGATCGTCAGCGAGCCATCACCGTCGAAGTCGGCGCGCGTGTCGCCGCTGTCAAAGAGGTTCTGGAAAGCCAGGAAATCAAAGATCGAGAGCGAGCCATCGCCGTCCAGATCAGCGGTGCACGCTCCACCCCCGGTGAGGAGCGCAAAGCCGCGGACGTCGCCGCGTGGCGAGATCCCGTTGCCGACGATCTGGCCTGCATCGTTGATGTCCTGCGCCGCCGAGAGCGTCCAGCCGTCCACGCTGGCATCGATGAGATCGCGCAGCAAGCGGGTGCCCTCGTCCGCATCCCAGGTGATCGCGCCGAGGCTGGAGCTGCCCACGGCTTGGCCAGTACCGTTGATCGATATTAGCGAGGATGATACTTCGACGCCAAGCAGCGTGCCCGCGTCGATCGGTTCGTCTGCACCGTTCCATATCACCGCTCGACTCTTGCCATCCGATCTCGCCTGGCCGACGATCAGCCCTTGGTCGTTGCGATGGAGCGCGACGTCGGGGCCACTCGCCGATGAGTCGATACGGGGCAGCAGCAGCGTCGTGCCGTCGGCATTCCACTGCACGGCACGAGTGATGCCACCGCCTTCCGGGTGAAACGCGGACGCGCCGACGACTCGACCGGCGTCATCGATGTGAAACACCGAAGCCGGCTGGTCCCACGTCTCGAGAAACCGTGGTGTTCCGTCATCGACCGGCCAGATGACCGGAAAGCTTGGCGTGCCGAGCAATAACAACGCGTCGCCCGAGGCATTGACACCGAGTGCTTCGGTGGCGCTGCATGTGTCCGGGCCAAACGCCTGTAGGCCATCTGCGGCCGACCACGCGAACGCACCTCGCTGGCCGCATGGGCGATCGCCGATGCCGATGGCAAGGCCATCCAGGATGGCAACGCCATCGCTCTCCAGTCCGCCGTCCAGCAGCCCCAGCGCGACGGGCGACTGGTCGGAGCTTGGCCAAACCACGGCCATGCGGAAGCCTCCAGCACTCCGGCTCGTGCCAACGATTCGGCCCTGCGCATCGATGCCTGTCGCCAGGCTCTCTCTACCACCTGGGAGCGGCTCGAGTTCCACCAGCGTGTACTGTGCGGCCGACATGGAAGTGGCGATCACGATCGACAACGCCGCAGTCAATGCCTGTTTCATAACGAGAACATATCCGCTTTACGTCATTCTCCCAGGGAATGACACAGGTCTGTCACGCCCTATAACACAGGACAATGCAGATAAACTAGTTGCATGAAAGAACTTAGAACAGAAAAATGACCACCGATCAACGGTGGTCATCGACTCGTTTCTGGGTGTTGGCGACCGGCTTCTATCGATCCGGCACTCGTTTACGGGCAACCCAGGTCGAACGCGCTGGAGAAGGCCAAGAAGTCGAACAGCGTCAACTCCCCATCACCGTCGAAGTCGGCTTGGCAGGCCACGCCACCCGAAGCGATCGTGAAGCTGAAGGGGCCACCAATCGCCTCGGTACTGCCCTGGGGGTTGTCGGCGAAGACCGACCAGTAGTAGGTCGTCGCGGGCCGCAAGTCGGCGCTGCTCAGATCGGCACTCCGCGCCGTGATACCGCTGGCTTCGAACACCGGACGCGAGAGCGCGGGGCTCTCGGAGACGACCACCGTGTAGGTCACTCCAAAGCCCTCGGCCCGTTCCCACGTCACGGCCGGTGCGACCGGCCCGCCCCACGCCGCAACCTGCGACGGCAGCGCAAGATTGCTCGTCCCGTTCGCAGGCGTCAGGAGCACCGGGGCAGTGGGCTCAACGAAGGGCGTGTTGTTGAAGCGAATGCTCACGCGCTGCCCGAATCGATCGCCGTAGACACTGACCAGGTCCGGACCTGTTGCGGGATCGAGGTCGATGGCCTCGAACGAGATGGAGAAGTCTTCGGCGAACGTCCATTCGTCGTCCTGGCGATCGAAGTTGCCGTCACCGTCGTTGAGGAAGACGACGATCGCTTCGGGGTCGAACCGCGTGGTTTGCGCCTCGACGAGCACATCGATGTCGCCATCGGCGTCGATGTCCAGGACCTCGACCTCTTCGGGATCCGTGACGGTGAGCCCATAGGCGAACTCGAAGTCCGCGCTTCCGTTGTTTCGATAGACCGAGACCCGAGAGAACGGGGCACCATCATTCACCACGATCAGATCGAGATCCCCGTCGGCGTCCATGTCCATGAGCTTGATGTCTTCGACGCCCGCACCCGGTGAGAACCGATCGATCTCAACAACGCCCGCACCAGTGCTGCGCGTGATGTACACGCTGTCGTTCGAGCTGCTGATGGTTGCGGCTTCGGCTCGCCCGTCGCCATCCAAGTCGCCCGCGGCCAGCCCACGAGCGGTGAAGTTCACCAGCCCGCTGAAGATCGGGCTGCGTGAGAAGTCGCCGCCGATGTTCTCGATGATGACGACACCGTCTTCGACGAGCACGAACAGGTCGCGGTCGCCGTCGCCGTCGAAGTCGCCGAACTCCAGCCCGCTGCGCGTGTTCACGTTGCCGATGCCCGTGATGGCAAAGTCGAACTCGAAGTTGCCCGACCCATCGTTCTTGTACGCACGGAAGTCGCCGGCGTTGATGGCCGCGACGCGGACGATGTCCAGGTCGCCGTCGTTGTCATAGTCGACCAGTTCGATAGCCCGGCCGGCGTCGTCGGGCTCGACGACACGCACCGGCGGGTCATCGAACAGGCCGTCATCGAATCCGGCGAAGTACCAGACGCTGCCGGTCTCGTTGATGAACACCATGTCGTTGAGGCCGTCGCCAGTGATGTCGCCGCCTTCAAGATCTTGCAGGACGCCGGCGACTCCGGTCACTTGCGACTGGATCTCGCTGAAGCCCTCGAACTGCGCCATCGCAGGCATCGCCATCGCCAGACCCGCCGCCGCAACCACCGTCTTGATCATTCCGCTCGTTTTGCTGTTTCGCATCGCTGTTCTCCTTTGCTCCGAGGTGCGAGGATGGACTCCTCCTCGCGCATCAAAGGTGAGACGAACACGAAAAAACCCGCCGGCCGGCGGGCTTCACGCAGTCTTCAAGGTCGTGCTCGGCGATCAGACGCCGGCGGTCGCGGTTTCGCCGGCTCGCTCGCCGCTCTTCTTGTTCCGCAACCAATCTCCGCTGAACGCCTTGAGCGCGTCCTCGAGCTCGGTGTTGATCTCGTCGGTCAGCTTGCGCTGCTCGTTGATCTTGTCCCACAGCGGCTTGTAGCTGGTCTGGAATGCTTCGAGCAGGTCCTTCTCGAACTGGCGGACGTCTTCGAGCGCCACCTCGTCGAGGTAGCCACGCGTACCGGCGAAGATCGAGATGACCTGGTCGACCACGTGGAAGGGCGTGAACTCGGGCTGCTTGAGCAGCTCGACCATGCGGGCACCGCGGTCGAGCTGGTTCTGGGTGGCCTTATCGAGCTCGGTGCCGAGCTGGGCGAAGGCCTCGAGCTCGCGGAAGGCGGCCAGGTCCAGTCGCAGCGAGCCGGCAATCTTCTTCATCGCGCCGATCTGGGCGGCACCACCCACGCGGCTCACCGAGATGCCCACGTTGATGGCCGGGCGAACACCACTGAAGAACAGTTCGGGCTCGAGGTAGATCTGCCCGTCGGTGATCGAGATCACGTTCGTGGGGATGTATGCCGACACGTCGCCTTCCTGCGTCTCGATGATCGGCAGGGCGGTCAGCGAGCCGCCGCCGTTCTCGTCGCTGAGCTTGGTGGCGCGCTCGAGCAACCGGCTGTGCAGGTAGAACACGTCGCCGGGGTAGGCCTCGCGGCCGGGCGGGCGGCGGAGCAGCAGCGAGAGCTGGCGGTACGCGACGGCCTGCTTGCTCAGATCGTCGTAGACGAGCAGCGCGTGCTTGGGCTTGCCGTTGCCCTCCTTGCCCTGCCACATGAAGTACTCGCCCATGGCGCAGCCCGAGTACGGCGCGACGTACTGCATCGGGGCGGGGTCGGAGCTTGCCGCGTTCACGACGATGGTGTAGTCCATCGCCCCGTGCTTGCGCAGCTTCTCGACCACGCTGGCGACCGTCGACTCCTTCTGGCCGACGGCGACGTAGATGCACACGACCGCGTCGTCCGTGCCCCAGTACTGCTTCTGGTTGATGATCGCGTCGATGCACACCGCCGTCTTGCCGGTCTTTCGATCACCGATCACCAGCTCGCGCTGGCCACGACCCACGGGGATCATCGCGTCGACGGCCTTGACGCCGAACTGCAGCGGCTCGCTCACCGGCTGGCGGTCGGCGATGCCCGGCGCGATGATGTCGACCTTGCGGTACTCGGCGGCCTCGATGGCGGGGCCATCATCGAGCGGGCGGCCGAGCGGGTCGACCACGCGGCCCAGCAGGCCCTCGCCGACGGGCACCTCGAGCAGGCGCCCCGTGCTCTTGACCAGGTCGCCTTCCTTGATCTGGAGATAGTCGCCGTAGATGACCGCGCCCACGGTGTCCATCTCCAGGTTCATGACTTGGCCCATGACGGCGCCCTTCTCGGTCTGGAACTCGAGCAGCTCGCCGGCCATGGCGTTGGCCAGGCCGTAGATGCGGGCGATGCCGTCGCCGACCTCGACCACGCGGCCGACCTCGGAGACCTCGAGCTCGTTGGAGTACTGCTCGAGCTCGGTACGGATGACGCTGGCGATCTCGTCGGTTCGGATCTTCACGGCGGGCTGTCCCTTTATCAAGAAGGCGTCGCGCGAGCCATCGGCCACCACCGCCGGGCTCACGGGAGGAAACGGGTGCCAAGGGTAGCGGCGCTGGGCCCGATTGTCTCGGCCGCACGAGGGCTCGAACGCAGGTCTCGCGGCGGGCTCCGGGGAGATCCAGACGCTCAGCCGGCGTGCTCCGATGCCGCACCAGGCAACCCAACGACTGCATCCGGAATGCCCGAGGAAGCGTCTGGCAGCGCAGATGTCATCTCAGGGACGCCACGCATCGTCTTTGGCATCCCAGACATCGTCTCAGGCATGCCAAACATCGTCTCGGGCATGCCATACATGATGTCGAGCGAGCGATATCCGGACCTCGCCCAGCCAGAAGCCGCCTCCGAGGCCGATTTCTCGCCCAGAGGCCTTTGTTCGGGTCTTTCGGTGCCCGTTCGGAGCCCGGGAACACCCGCGGCGAACTTCTTGGATCTTGTTTTGGGACTTGGGGCCCGGTGTGGTAGATTGGAAGGGGCGGGCCGTGCCATCCCGCGCCTGATCCGCCCAAACCAAGGGGAGACCCTGCATGCCTCGTCGAGCCCCAGCCAACTTCGCCGCCCCGTGCCTCGCCGCCGCCGCGCTCACCCAGGCCGCCCTCGCCCAGACGGCGATCACGATCGACGTCGAGAACCCGGTGCTGATGCCGGGCGAGAGCACGGTGGTGACGATGTATGCGGGGTTTGATCCCTCAGATCACGCGATGGCCTTGGTGATCACCGACCTTCTTACATCGGTCGGCAGCACTGGCTGGGCCGACGACCGGCTGGTTGCTCCGATGGATGGGCCCGGCAGCGATCCGGGCGGTCCGTCAGCCACTGGGTTCGACGCCATCACAGCGGGACAGTTGCACTTCCCTCCGACTTCCGGCATCTTCGCGGATGACACCAACCCCATCGCCTTCTGGCGAGCAACGTACACGGCTCCGAGCATCGTCGATAGGCCGTTCGAAATCAGTCTGATGACGGACACAGAACGCTACGACGTGTACTTCGACTATGACCGGGCGGCCACCGAGTCCCGCCTGGCCGAACTCACCGAGGGCGCCGCCACCATCCGCGTCGTCCCCGCCCCGGCCTCGGCCCTCGTGCTTGCGGGTGGTGTGCTTGCTTGGCGTCGCCGCCGTTAGCGCTCCACGAACTCGAACACCTCTGCCAATGGCCGCCCCAATTCCCGGGCGATCTTGAAGGCGATTTCGAGCGAGGGTGCGTACTTGCCGCCCTCGATGGCGTTGAGCGTCTGCCGGCTCACCCCGACGCGCGTGGCCAACTCGCCCTGGGTCATGCCATCGGCGGCCGCCCGCAGCAGGCGTATGTGGTTGATGACGCGGCCGCCGCCGGGCTTGTCTCTCCCAGCCATCACACGCCCCGGCGATAGGAGACGGCCTGCAGCGCCAGCTTGAGCATCTCGCTGGCGAACAGCGCGAGCAGCAGGCCGTTAGCCACCCACACGCCCTCGACGCCGAACACCAGCGCACCGATCGCCCCGAAGACGCCCAGGCCCAGCACCCACGACGACCGCGCCTCGGCCTTCCATCCGATGAGGCGATCGCGCTCGTCTTCCTCCTCGGTCCCGCCGAAAACCGCCGCGATGATGTGCCCAGCGATCATCACGCCGATGAGCAGCACCAGGCTCACCGCGAAGACGGCCACGTACGGCGTCGTCTCCATCACCCCGCGGGCGAGCATCGGCCCGGCCGCGGCGAAGTAGCCCCCCAGCCCCAGCCCGAGGGCGATCAGTTGCACCCAGACGCTCCGCTCCTCGAACGACGGCAGCATGGCCTATCTCCTCACCCAAGAACTGTCAAGTATTGACGACATGATGTCAAGTATACTTGACACCAGCGTTGTGTCAAGCAAACTTGACAAATCGCCGCCAGCGGCCGGCCGGGGCCTACAACAGCCCCATGCCGTGGCTGGTGCTGGGCCTGGGGTTGGTCGCGCTCGTGGTGAGCCTCGTGGCCACGCGTCTGGCAACACTGCTCGGCCGCAGGCTGCACACGCTCGATGCCCAGGGCGTGGCTGGTCAGGTGAAGGCCGAGGTTCGGCGGGTGCCCAACATCGGCGGCATCGGCGTAGTCGCCGGCCTGCTGCTGCCGATCATCGGGGCCTTGGTGCTCGCGCCCACCATCTATGGCCCGCACCGCGAGTTGACCGATCCGGCGGCGGTCGTGCTGGACGCGGTGGTGCTTGTGGCGGCAATGCTGCTGCTGCACGTGCTCGGGCTCTTTGACGACCGCAAGCCGTTGGGCCCATGGCTGAAGCTTGGGCTCATGGCCTTGCCCGCGGTTGCGGTTCCGCTGCTGACCGACTCGCGTCTACTGACCTTGCTCGACCAGTTCCCCGGCGGCGAGGCCCTGAGCATCGTCATCACCGCGCTGTGGCTGCTGGCGATGACCAACGCGCTGAACTTCCTGGACAACATGGACGGACTGGCCGGCGGGGTGGCGGCGATCGCCGGCGTCTTCTTGACCATCGCGATGCTGCTTGGCGGCCAGTGGTTCGTCGCAGGTCTGAGCGCGTGCGTCGTAGGCGCGTGCGTCGGATTCATGCCGCACAACTTCCCCAGGGCCCGCATCTTCATGGGCGATG
>JGI12109J20283_11226900_pt1 | contig 14810 bp, 13 predicted proteins | sample ElkSlonscriptome_12_FD_20283 | JGI IMG/M metagenome (IMG submission 20283) | reverse complement strand
GCAGGTCCTCGGCGGCGCGGGCGTCGTTGTAGGCCGGCCCGCCCACCAGCGAGAACCCGGTCAGCGACAGCAGGGCGTCGATCACCGGCTTTTCGCCGTCGAGATAGAAGGTCTCGATCGCCGGGCGCGAGTCCAGGCCGCTGGAGAAGGCCGCGATCACCCGCAGGCCACGCGCCTCCAGCGCGCCGATCACCGCGTCATAGTGCGCGGTGTTGCCGGCCAGGATGTACGAGCGCATGACCAGCACGCCGACGGTGCCCTTGACGGGGCCGTCCGGCTTGGGCAGCCGCGCCAGGTCGGTGCCGATGCGCCCGGGCATCCGCGGGTGATACAGCCCGGTCTCGGGATACTCGGCCGGTGCCTCGGGCTTGATCTGGCCGCGCAGCACGCGGCGCGGGCCGTCGGCATAGCGGTCCACCATGAAGCGAACCAGGTTGGCGACGTTCTCCTCCGACCCCGCCAGCCAGTACTGGAGGGTGAGGAAGTAGGCCCGCATGTCCTGGGCCTTGCCCGGGATGAAGCGCAGGATCTGCGGAATGCGGCGCAGCATGGCCATCTGGCCGGCGCCGGAGTCGAAGCCCTTGTCGTCCTTCTTCTTCAGGCTGCCGCGCAGCTTCTTCAGCAGGGCCGCCACGCCGCCCTGCTTGGCGTCCATGCGGAACGGCCCCAGCTTGGTCAGCTTGACCACCTCGCCGGCGCACATGGCGCCCACCATGGCGTCGCACGATTCGCGGCGCGCCTGCAGCGCCGGCAGCACCGCCTGGATGTGATCCTCCATGAACAGCATGGTGACGATGATGATGTCGCCATGCTCGATGTCATGCAGGCAGCGCCCCAGCGCGTCGGTGTCGTCGCCCCACTCCGATGCCGCGTGCAGCGAGAGATGCAGGCCCGGCAGGTCCTTGCGCAAGGTCCGCGCCGCACGTTCCGTGGCCCCGGACAGATGGCCGTCCAGCGTCACGATCACGACCCGGATGGGCGTGTCCTCACCGACTGAAGTAGGCTTTGGCATCGTACAGAGTCTCGATGGTGATCGTGTGAAGGTGCCGCTCGGTGGCGTACCGCTCCGTGTTGCGGCGGGCCTTGCCCCGAACGAAGAAGGGGATCTTGTTCAGCTCGCGCTCGGCCTCGGCGGTCCAGACCGAACCTTGGGGCGCGGGGGAGTCGGGCGCGGCGGCCGGATGGCGGGCCGCCGCGTCCTCGGGGGACGGGGACGGTTGGACGGAGGACGGAACCGGTTCAGTGCCGGGACGGACGGACGGATCGCGCGCCGCCGGGCGCCCGCCAGCGGCGCCGGCGAGATGAGACGGCCCAGCGTCGGCGTGGAACTCGAAATCCTCACGGAACATGCCCAGAAGGTGCTCTTCCAGGCCCATCATGAGCGGATGAACCCAGGTGTCAAACAGGACGTTGGCGCCCTCGACCCCCATCTGCGGGGCATGGCGGGCCGGGAAGTCCTGCACATGCACGGGCGCGGAAATCACGGCGCAGGGCAGGCCCAGGCGCTTGGCGATGTGGCGTTCCATCTGCGTGCCCAGCACCAGGTCGGGCCGGGCCTCGGCGATCGCCTCTTCCACCTCCAGATAGTCGTCGGTGATCAGCGCCTCGATGCCGTATCCCTTGGCGGCGGCCCGCACATCGCGGGCGAACTCGCGCGTGTAGGTGCCCAGTCCGACCACCTCGAAGCCCATCTCGTCGGCCGCCACGCGGGCGGCGGCGATGGCATGGGTGGCGTCGCCGAACACGAACACGCGCTTGCCGGTCAGGTAGGTGCTGTCGACCGAGCGCGAGAACCACGGCAGGCGCGGCGCCAGCGCGGCCAGCGTCGGTTCGGGAACCAGCCCGGCCAGCGTGGCCACCTCGCGCACGAAATCTCGCGTCGCCCCCACGCCGATCGGCACCGTGGTGGTGCGCGGCTGGCCGAACGCGGTCTCCAGCCAGCGGGCGGTGGTCTCGCCGATCTCGGGATAGAGCACGACGTTGAAGTCGGCCTCGCCCAGACGCGCCACGTCGGAGGCGGTCGCCCCCAGCGGCGCGGTGACATTGACCCGCACGCCCATATCGGCCAGCAGGCCGGCGATTTCCTTGGCATCGTCGCGGTGGCGGAAGCCCAGGGCGGTCGGCCCCAGCAGGTTGCACGACGGCGGAACGCCGTCAGCGCGGGGCGGCCGTTTGGTGCCCGGCGGCGGCGCCTTCGGTCCGGCCAGCGCGCGCGCCAGGCGATAGAAGGTCTCGGCCGCGCCCCAGGTTTCCTTGCGCTGGTACGACGGCAAATCGAGCGGCACCACCGGCACCGGCAGCCCCAGCGCCTTGGCCAGACCGCCCGGGTCGTCCTGCAACAACTCGGCGGTGCACGACGAGCCGACCAGCAGGGCATCCGGCTTGAACCGCGCGCACGCGTCGCGGGCCGTCTCGCACAACAGGTCGGCGGTATCCCGGCCCAGGTCGCGCGCCTGGAAGGTGGTGTAGCTGACCGCCGGGCGTGATGGCCGGCGCTCGATCATGGTGAACAGCAGGTCGGCGTAGGTGTCGCCCTGGGGCGCGTGCAGGACATAGTGTACCCCTTCCATGGCGGTGGCGACGCGCATCGCCCCGACATGCGGTGGTCCCTCGTATGTCCACACGGTCAGCCGCATGGGGTTCAGACCTTCAACAAACCGTCGCGCAGAAGGGGCCGGGCGAACAGTTCCGCCAGATCCCCTGCCTGCTCATACCCCTGGATTGGGGTGAACACCAGTTCAATCGACCACTTGGTCGTCAGTCCCTCCGCCTCCAGCGGGTTGGCCAGTCCCAGGCCGCACACCGTCAGATCCGGACGGGCGGCACGACAGCGGTCCAGTTGCTCATAGACGTGCTGGCCCTCCACCAGGCGCGTGCCCTCGGGCAGCAACGCCAGGTCCGGCTCCATCAGGCCGCGGTGCAGATACGGTGTGGCCACCTCGACCGGCACCATGCCCATCTCGCGCGACAGCACCCGGGCCAGGGCCGGTTCCAGCTGCGAGTCGGGGAAGAAGAAGACGCGCCGACCGGCCAGCACACTGCGGTGGCTCTCCAGCGCGGCGCGGGCGCGCTCACGACCCGGGGCGGTGACGCGCTCGACCGTGTCGGCGTCGATGCCAAAAGCCTCGGCGGCGGCGGTCAACCACAGCGTGGTTCCCTCGGCGCCCAGCGGGAACGGCGCCGGCAGGCGGCGGGCGCCGCGTTTTTCCAGCAGGCGGGCGGTTTCGGCCAGGAAGGGCTGGGCCAGCAGAACGCGGGTGTTGGGACCGACGGACGGCAGCGCCTCGGCGCTGCGGGACGGCAGGAACTGGACGGAGTCGATCCCCAGGGCGGCGAACAGGCGGGCGAACTGATCCTCCACCACGTCGGCCAGGGTGCCCACCACCAGCAGACTCGACGCCGCGTCGGGCGCCGCCGCCGGCATCTCCGGCACCAGCGCGGCCAGGGCGGCGTCCTCGCCCTCGGTAAAGGTGGTGTCCAGGCCGCTGCCCGAATAGCTCAGCACCCGGGTACGCCCGGCGTAGGCGGCGGACAACCGCTGGGCGGCCCGCGACAGGTCCAGCTTGATGACCTCCGACGGGCAGGAGCCGACCAGGAACAGAAGTTTGATATCGGGGCGGCGCTCCAGCAGGCGGGCCACCTCGCGGTCCAGCTCGTCGTTGGCGTCGGCCAGCCCGGCCAGATCGCGCTCTTCCAGGATGGCGGTGGCGAAGCGGGGCTCGGCGAAGATCATGACGCCGGCGGCCGACTGCATCAGGTGCGCGCAGGTGCGCGAGCCAACGATGAGGAAAAAGGCGTCCTGGATCTTGCGGTGCAGCCAGATGATGCCGGTCAGGCCGCAGAACACCTCGCGCGGCCCCCGCTCGACGGTGGCTTCCACCGTGGGCGCCACCGAACCGGCGGCACGACCGTCAGCGGGCGCGCCGGTGGCACCGGAGTCCGGCGCCGGACAAGGCGGGGGTGAGACGAGGGCGGCCGAGGAGCGCATTACATCGTGCCCGCCACGTTCGCGTCCCGCCGCGCCTCGGCGGCGGCCTGAAGCCGCGCGGCGCGCAGCTTCAGCACGAACTGACCGGCATTGATGACGTACGTCGCATAGGCGGCCAGGGCGAGGATCATCAGCGCCTGACTGCCCAGCAGGTCGAGGAACAGGGCGACGAGATAGGCCGTATGCAGCGCCAGCACGAGCATACTGAAGACGTCTTCCCAATAGAACGCCGGCGCGAACAGGTAGCGGCCGAACACCTCTTTCTCCCAGATCGCGCCGGTGATCATGATCACATACAGCACGATGGTCTTGATGACGATGGAGGCGGTGGCAATGGCATATCCATTGCCGGTCAGCAGGTAGTCGACCACCAGATAAAGGCTGACCAGGAACACGGCGAACTGCAGCGGCGCCAGCACGCCCTGCACCAGGGTCCACGGGGACTCGTCACGGCGGCGGCGTTCCTCGGGCGTATACAGAGGGCGGGTCGCACCCTGTTCCGGCGGAGTCGGCAGGCTGGCCGTGTTCGGCACCGTCAGGCCGGCATGGGCCGACCAGGGGCACCGGTCCACGGTCGCGATCATGCGGTCGATGTTGAACTTCAGCATGGTTGTGCCAACCCTCCGTGAGATCTCCCGACAGGCGCGCGGTCAATCGTCTGACCGCCGCCGACGGTGGCGCGACGCGTGACGCGAGCTGTCTTCACTTCCTTATTGGGGGGTGGGTCCATGACGAAAGACCCTGCGCGGCCGCGCCCGTTTTCTCCCAACCGGGAGCGGCCATCCCCGTCCTTGCCGTCCAGCCATCCTCGGTGACTCTATGAGGACGGGCCGGACGTGTCAACCAAACAAGACGTCAATTGCTATTGACAAAGACCGCTCGCTGCGATGAGGTAGCGTGGTTTCTGGAACGTGATCCGGTTGCGTTCCGTCCCTTTTCTTGATGAAGTGCGAAGGCTCGATCCGAACCGGATCGGCCTGACGGTTGGGTGTTGCACACCGTGCCAGGAGCGAAACACGCTCGCGCCAAGGCATGGGTGAGTCTTTCAATCAGACGCCGTGACCGTGGATCGCAAACCATCAATGGGAGGGGGCACGTCATGGCGAGTTCTGGGCGCCGGGACGTATACGGTCTGGACCTTCGGCCGTCGCTGGAGATCGCAGGCGCGGACTTGTCCGCGAACTTGTCAAGGAGCACGCACCACGTCGCGGGCCGATGGGGATCAAGGGGGTCAGGAGCAACCGACATCGATCCTCAGCGGGTGTCCAGGTGTGCGCGGGGCGCCACGGCGACAGGCTCGGACGCAGCCGGCACGGCACCGGACACACACCGCGGATGGAGTCCGCGACCGAACGAGGAGCCTAAAGGGGAGCGGTTCGGGCCGTGGCAGTCGCGGCAGCCGTCCAGGGCTCGGGAGGAGAAAGCCTTGGCGAGCGTCATCGAGGAAGACGTCATACCGCGCCTGGTGATGGCCCATCGTCGGACCATCGCGGCCCCGAACGGTCGGGGCGGCCCCCGGCTCGTGGAGCCCGGACCGACCACGTCGGATGTCGAGACCTTTGGCCAGTTCATTCTGAATAACGACATGGAACGCGCCCTGTCCATCGTGGACACCTGGTGCGCCAACGGCGCCTCGCTGGAGGACGTCTGCGCCGGTTTGCTGCAACCGTCCGCGTCCCTTCTTGAAAGCTATTGCGCCGGCGATGCCATCGATTTCGCCGACCTGACGCTGGGCCTTGGGCGCCTGCAGTGGGTCCTGCATGACCTGGAACGGATCTGCGGCGACGACGCGCCCCTGTGCGGGCTCGACCGCCGCATTCTGCTGGCGGCCGTGCCGGCGGAGCGGCACACGTTCGGCGTCTCCATGCTGTCGGCGGTGTTTCACCGCGCCGGCTGGGACGTCACGGATGCCCTGCTGATCGAGTCGTTCGAAAGCCTGGTCGGCATGGTGCGCGCCGAGTCCTATCCCATGGTGGGACTGTGGGTCGGGGGTGGTTGCCGCATGTCGGGGCTGGCGGACGGCATCGACGCCGTGCGCCGCTCATCCATCAATCCAGACGTGAAGGTGCTGATGGCGGGACCCGTGTTTGGCGGCAATCCATCCGGAGTCGCCACCAAGGGCGCGGATGCCGTGGCCGACACGGCGCCGGCGGCGGTGCATCAGGCCGAACGCTTGCTCGACCGCGCCTTGGGGCGACACTAAGCAAGCGGGGCCCGGCGGGGTCTCGCTGAGGCGAGGGGAGTTGTGCAGCAGTTCAGCGCACCAAGAACCTCCGTCGGAGACCTCGACGCCGTACAGGCGGCCCGGATCATCCTGGCATCGGCCGATGTCGCGCTGATCCTGGACTCGGCGGGCGTGGTGCGCGACGTGGCCATCGGCAAGGGCGACCTGGGTCTCGGGCCGCCCGGCGCCTGGATGGGGCGCGCCTGGACGGACACGGTCACCGAGGACAGCCAGCCCAAGGTCGAGACCCTGGTGCGCGACGCCCTGGCCGACGTTCCCACCGGTTGGCGCCAGGTCAGCTATCCCATCCCCGACGGCGCCGACGTGCCCGTGCTGTTCGCCGCCACCCGTCTTGGCGGCGGAGACCGGGTATTGGCCGTGGGCCGCGACCTGCGCTCCGTGGCCGGAATGCAGCAACGGTTGCTGCTGGCCCAGCAGACCATGGAGCGGGACTACAACCGGCTGCATCACCTGGAAACACGCTACCGCCTGTTGTTCAAGCTGTCGTCCGAGGCGGTGCTGTTCGTCGACTCGGCCTCGCGCAAGATCGTCGAGGCCAACACCGCCGCCCAGGCGCTGTTCGGCGACGGCGGCAAGGCGCTGGTGGGCCGCGTCTTCCCGCACGGCATCGAAACCGAGGACGCCGACTCCATTGAAACCCTGCTGGCCAGCGTGCGCGCCATCGGGCGCGGCGAGGACGTCACCGCCCGCCTGGGACCGGCCCGGCGCGAGGTGGTGGTCTCCGCCGCCCTGTTCCGCATCGAACGCAACGTCCAGTTCCTGGTGCGCCTTTCGCCCAGAGTCTCCGACACCGACGGCACCCTGATCACGCACGCCCGCGCCCGCCTGCTGGACGTGGTGGACAACGCCCCGGACGGCATCGTCGTCACCGACATGGACGGCATTATTCTGTCGGCCAACACGGCCTTCCTTGATTTCGTGCAGGTGGCCACCGAGGCCCAGGTGCGCGGACGCCCGCTGGGCCGGTTCATCGGCCGCCCGGGCGTGGACGTCACGCCGCTGATCTCCAACCTGCGGGAACTGGAAACCGTGCGCCAGTTCACCACCGCCATCCACGGCGACATCGGCGCCAGCACCACCGTCGAGATCTCGGCGGTCGCCGTGCCGCACGCCGACCGCCCGTGCCTGGGCTTCGTCATGCGGGCCGTGACGGATCGCGACGGGGCGGACGCCACCAGCCTCAACGCGGTCACCGTGCCGCGCTCGGTCGAGCAACTGACGGAACTCGTCGGCCGCGTGTCGCTCAAGGAGATCATCCGCGAGACCAACGACATGATCGAAAAGCTGTGCATCCAGGCGGCCCTGGAACTGACCGGCGACAATCGCGCCTCGGCCGCCGAAATGCTGGGCCTGAGCCGCCAAAGCCTGTATGTCAAGCTGCGGCGCTATAATCTGGGGGACCTGTCGTCGGCGGCCGACTCGGCCTGACAGTCCCGCAAGCGCATGGCCCCATCCCTTCCAATTGACGCAACCCGGACCCCGGCCTAGTGTCCCCGCCCATGCAACGCATTCAGCCCGCAGCCCTGCTTGAAGTGCTGCACCCCATCACCTGGTTCGCCCCCATGTGGGCCTTCACCTGCGGCGTCGTGTCGTCGGGCCAGCCGATCCTGCCCAACGTCTTGTTCATCGTGGGCGGGATCATCCTGGCCGGACCGCTGGTCTGCGCCACCAGTCAGGTGGTCAATGACTGGTACGACCGCCACGTCGACGCCATCAACGAACCGGATCGGCCGATCCCGTCCGGGCGCATCCCCGGCGCCTGGGGCCTGATCATCGCCATCGCCATGACCCTGCTGTCGATGGGTTGGGCCTGGCTGTTGGGCGAGTGGGTGTTCTGGGCCGCCGTGGTCGGGCTGGCCCTGGCCTGGGCCTATTCCATGCCGCCGGTGCGCCTGAAGCTGAACGGCTGGTGGGGCAATGGCGCCGTCGGCCTGTGCTACGAGAGCCTGCCCTGGTTCACCGGCGCCGCCATCATGGTGGGCGGCCTGCCGCACTGGGGCATCATCGCGCTGGCCCTGCTGTACGGCGCCGGCGCGCACGGCATCATGACGCTGAACGACTTCAAGGCCATCGAGGGCGACACCAAGCTGGGCGTGCGCACCCTGCCCGTCCAGCTCGGCGCCGACCGCGCCGCCCGTGTGTCGTGCTGGATCATGGCCATCCCGCAGGCGGTGGTCATCAACCTGCTGCTGCTGTGGGGGCACCCGTGGCACGCGCTGTTCGTGTTCGGGCTGCTGGCCGTGCAGGGCCTGCTGATGATCCGGTTCCTGCGCAACCCGGTGAAGAACGCCCTGTGGTACAGCGGCATCGGCGTGCCCTTCTACGTCTCCGGCATGATGATCAGCGCCTTTGCCTTGCGCTTTGATCCGGCCATCGCGGGCCTCTCATGAGCGGCGCCGGATCTGTCCAGGGAGGCACCTTCCAGGGATGGGTGTTCATCGCCCGCCTGGCCCTGGTGCAGGCGTCGCTGGGCGCGATCATCGTTCTGACGACCTCGACCCTGAACCGGGTCATGGTGGTCGAGTTGGCGCTGGCGGCCATGATCCCCGGCGCCCTGGTCACCCTGCGCGAGGCCCTGCAGTTCCTGCGGCCGCGCTGGGGCCACGGCTCCGACGTGGGCGGCCGGCGCACCCCCTGGATCGTCGGCGGCATGGCCCTGTTGGCGCTGGGCGGCATCGGCGCCGGCCTGTCCACCGCCTGGATGGGCACCGACCTGACCGGGGGCCTGATCGGCGCCGTCGTCTCCTATACCGTGATCGGCATCGGCGTCGGCGCCGCCGGCACCAACCTTCTGGCCCTGCTGGCCAAGCGGGTGGCGCCCGCCCGCCGCGCGGCGGCGGCGACCATCGTCTGGCTGATGATGTTCGTCGGCTTCATCATCTCCGCCGCCGTGGCCGGGGCCTATCTGGACATCGCCGACGTCACTGCGGCAACCGCGAGCGGGTACTCGCCCGAACGGCTGGTGATGGTCACCACCGGCGTCTGTGTGGTGGCCTTTCTGGTCTCCGCCGCCGCCATGTGGGGCATCGAGGGACGCCGGGCGCCCAAAGCCAAAGCCGCGCCAGAGGTCGAGACCGAGGCGGCGCCCGCCCCGCCGCCCAAGCCGGGCTTCCTGGAGTCCCTGGCCGAGGTCTGGCGCGAGGACGAGGCACGCCGGCTGGCCATCTTCATCTTCGTGGCCATGCTGTCCTACAACATCCAGGACCTGATCCTGGAACCGTTCGCCGGGGCCGTGTTCGCCTACACCGTGGGCGCGTCGACCCAACTGACCAGCGTGCAGCACAGCGGCGCGCTCGCCGGCATGTTGCTGGTGGGCATCCTGGCCAGCGGCTTCGGCGGCGGCCGGCCGGCGGTCCTGAAACTGTGGACCATGGGCGGCTGCGTCGCCTCCGGGCTGTGCCTGTTGGCCATCGCCGTGTCCGGTCAGTACGCCGAGGTCTGGCCGCTGCGCGCCACCGTGTTCCTGATGGGGCTGGCCAACGGCGCCTTCGCCGTGGCCGCCATCAGCACCATGATGGGCCTGGCCAGCGCCGGCGCCGCCGACCGCGAGGGCATCCGCATGGGCGTGTGGGGCGCGGCCCAGGCCATCGCCTTCGCCCTGGGCGGGTTCCTGGGCACCGTCGCGGTGGACGCCACCCGTCAGGTGTTCGACGATCCGGCGCACGCTTACGGCGTGGTGTTCGCCGCCGAGGGTGTGCTGTTCGCCGCCTCCGCCCTGCTGGCGGCGCGCGTCGGCGGCGCCGCCGCCCTGTCCCGCCTGCGCGAGCCGGGCGGGGCGACGGCCGACCAGAGCCTGCCCGCCCAATAAGCTTTCCAACAACCACGAAGGACGACACGACCATGAGCGGAAACGGGGACGCCATCGAGACCGTCGACGTGGTCGTCGTTGGCGGCGGCCCGGCCGGCGCCACGGCGGCGACGGATCTGGCCCGCAAGGGACGCACCGTGGTGATGCTGGACCGCGAACGGCGCATCAAGCCGTGCGGCGGCGCCATCCCGCCCCGCGCCATGAAGGATTTCGACATTCCCGAGACCAGCCTGGTCAGCAAGGTCAAGGGCGCGCGGGTGATCTCGCCGTCCGGCCGCATCGTCGACATGCCGATCCTCAGCGGCTATGTCGGCATGGTCGACCGCAAGGACTTCGACCCCTGGCTGCGCGCCCGCGCCGGCGAGGCGGGGGCGGACTGGCGCGCCGGCACCGCCGAGGCTTTCGAGCGCGACAACGACGGGACGGCGGTGATCGTCTATCGCCAGCAGAACGGCGAGGGCGAACCGACCACCAAACGCGTGCGCGCGCGCGCCGTCATCGGCGCCGACGGCGCCCGCTCGATGCTCGCCCAGACACAGGTGCCCGGCGGCGCCACGCGTCCCATGGTGCTGGCCTATCACGAGATCATCCGCGCCCCCGAGCCGGGCACCGTTCCCGGCTACGACCCCGAGCGCTGCGACGTCTGGTATGATGGCTCCATCTCGCCCGATTTCTACGGCTGGGTGTTCCCGCACGGCGAGACCATCAGCATCGGCATGGGGACGGAAAAGAAGGACTTCGACCTGAGGGCCGCCACCACCGAGCTGCGCCGGCGCACCGGCCTGGACAAGATGGAGACGCTGCGCCGCGAGGGCGCGCCCATCCCGCTGAAGCCGCTCAAGGTGTGGGACAACGGCAGGGATGTGGTCCTGGCCGGCGACGCCGCCGGCGTGGTCGCGCCGTCCTCCGGCGAGGGCATCTACTACGCCATGGTCGGCGGCCGGCTGGCCGGCGAGGCGGTGGACGCCATGCTGCGCACGGGCCAGTCCTCGCACCTCGCCGACGCGCGCAAGCGATTCATGAAAGAACACGGGCGCGTGTTCTGGATTCTCGGCCTATTGCAGGACTTCTGGTATACCAATGACAAGCGACGCGAGAGATTCGTGTCCATCTGCGAGGACCCCGACGTGCAGCGACTGACCTGGGAGGCCTACATGAACAAGGCCCTGGTGCGCACCAGCCCGCTGGCGCACGTGCGGATCTTCTTCAAGGATATGGCCCATCTGCTGGGATTGGTGAAACCATGACAGACGCAACGGCCTCGGCGGCCAACGAAAAGCGCGGGGGTCCGATCTGGATCCCGATCCTTGCCATCCTGATCTGGATCGGCGTCGTCGGCGGCGTGGGCAACCAGGTCACGATTCTCAGCGACTGGTACTACGGGCTCGAACAGCCCGACTTCAAGCCGCCGGACTGGGCGTTCCCGGCCGGGTGGAGCCTCATCTACCTGTGTACCGCCGTCTCGGCGGTGTTGGCATGGCAGCGCGCCCCGTCCAACGGCGCGCGCGGGGCCCTGAGCCTCGCCTATGCGTTCAGCGCGGGTGCGAATATCCTGTGGAGCTACCTGTTCTTCACGCTGCAGCGGCCGGACTGGGCGTTGGCGGAGGTGCTCGTCCTGTGGATTTCTGTGCTGGCGCTGATCATCGAGAGTGCCCGCTGTGACCGAGCGGCCGCCTGGTGGCTGATGCCCCACATCGCCTGGGTCAGCTTCGCCGCCCTGCTGAATGCCGCCGTGTGGTGGCTGAACGCGCCGTTCCCCGGCGTGGCGGCGGGCTGAGCGGAGTGCCCGCCGGTGATGGACTGGCTGCGCTGGCTGCATGACTCGGGGCACGTGGCCGACTTGGTTGTGGCCGTCATCGTGCTGGAAGGCGTCGGGCTGATCTGGCTGCACCGCCGCGTCGGCCGGCCCGGCTGGCCCTGGCGGATGGTGCTGGCCCTGATCCCCGGCGCGGCGCTGGTGATGGCCCTGGGCGCGGCCCTGCGCGGCGCCGACTGGATGTGGGTGGGCGCGTGGCTGCTGGTGTCACTGGGGGTCCACCTGACCGACATGTGGGTGCGCTGGCGGCGATAGCGGCGACGCTCGGCCCGGACGGGATCGGCCCATGGCCCTGTCGCAGACTCCGCACGATAGCCTGTTTCGCGCCCTGCTCGATGACCCGGAGCGGGCCGCGACCCTGATCCGCGAGCGCCTGCCACCCGAGGTCGTTGACGGTCTGGCGGCCAGCCTTCCGGAGCCCGTGGACGGCACGTTCATCGACGACACCCTGCGCTCGACCCGCAGCGACCGCCTGTTCCGGCTGCGGCTGAAGGACGGACGGCCGGCGTTCCTGTACGTGCTGCTGGAGCACAAGAGCACGCCCGATCCGGCGACGCCGTTGCAACTGCTCGGCTACATGGTGCGCATCTGGGAGGCCCATGCCGAGGGCAAGGCCGAACGCCTGCGCGCCCTGCCGCCGATCTTTCCCCTGGTCGTCTACCATGGGGCGGCGCCATGGACCGCACCGCTGTCGCCCCTGGACTGCATCGCCACGGACGACGCCGGTGCCCTGGACCAGGCCAGGTCCCTGCGCTACACGCTGGTCGATCTCGGCCCCATGGCGCTGCCCGAGTTGTCGCGGGACCGGGTGTTACAGGCCGGCCTGACGGCGCTCAAATATGCGTTTCAGGCGGGTGTGACGGCCGATGTGCTGGAGGCGATCCTGAGCGGGGTTCCCGATGGGCACCCTCTCGAAATCCGCCTCATGACCTATATCCTGACCGTGCACGACACCCGTCGTGATACAGTGGTGGACGCGCTGCGCCGCGCGAAACCGGAACGCTGGGAGGCTGTCATGGGCACTGTGGCCGAGGAAATCTTCAACGAAGGGATGGCCAAGGGCATGGCCAAGGGCATCGCCGAGGGCATCGCCAAGGGCATCGCCAAGGGCAAGGCCGAAGGACAGGCGGCTCTTCTCCTTCATCTTCTGGAGCGCAAGTTCGGGTCGGTCCCGACCGCGACACGGCAGCACGTCATCGCGGCGACACCAGAGGCCCTGGAACGCTGGGCGGACACGGTGCTGGATGCCACCAGCCTCGACGAGGTGTTTCGCGGGCCAATTCACTGAAGACAATGGTCGCCCGAAACCGGAACGCAAGGAGGCTGTCATGGGCACCGTGGCCGAGGAAATCTTCAACGAAGGCATGGCCAAGGGCATGGCCAAGGGCATCGCCGAAGGCATCGCCAAGGGCAAGGCCGAGGGCAAGGCCGAGGGCAAGGCCGAGGCAAAGGCGGCCCTGCTTTTGCGTCTGCTGGACCGCAGGTTCGGCCCCGTCCCCACCGCCACTCGGGACCGCATCGCGGCCGCGACACCGGAGGCGCTGGACTCCTGGTTCGACGCCGCGTTGGACGCCGCCAGCCTCGACGAGGTGTTCCGTCGCACGCGGCATTGATCCAGCCGCCCGCCGCCAAGGCGCTTTCCCTTGAGGACGACCCGGCGGCGGTCTATCACCCGCCCATGACTGACACCGCCGCCGCCCCGCCCTTTCGCTATACCCGCCTCGCCACCGACGGCGCCGCCCGCCTGGGCCGCGTCGAGACCGCGCACGGCCCCATCGACACGCCCGCCTTCATGCCCGTCGGCACGGCCGGCACGGTCAAGGCCATGCGGCCCGAGCAGGTCGCCGAGACTGGCGCCCAGATCGTGCTGGGCAACACCTATCACCTGATGCTGCGCCCCGGCGCCGAGCGCATCGCCCGCCTGGGCGGTCTGCGCCGCTTCATGAACTGGCCCGGCCCCGTGCTGACCGACTCCGGCGGCTTCCAGGTCATGAGCCTCTCGACCCTGCGCAAGCTCGACGAGGACGGGGTGACCTTCCAGTCGCACATCGACGGCTCGCGCCACCGCCTGACGCCGGAACGGTCCATCGCGATCCAGCACCTGCTGGGCGCCACCATCACCATGGCCTTCGACGAGTGCACTCCTTACCCCGCCGCGCACGATCAGGCCGCCGCGTCCATGCGCCTGTCCATGCGCTGGGCCGAGCGCTCCCGCGCGGCGTTCGTCGAGCGGCCGGGCCAAGCCCTGTTCGGCATCGTCCAGGGCGGCGTCTACGCCGACCTGCGCCGGGAATCGGTGGCGGCCCTGACGGCCATCGGCTTCGACGGCTATGCCGTTGGCGGCCTGGCCGTGGGCGAGCCGCATGACGAGATGCTGCGCGTGTTGGAAAGCGTCACGCCGCTGCTGCCGGACGACCGGCCGCGCTACCTGATGGGGGTGGGACGGCCGCAAGACATCATCGCCGCCGTGGCGCGCGGGGTGGACCTGTTCGACTGCGTCATGCCGACGCGCTCCGGCCGCACCGCCCAGGCCTTCACCCGGCGCGGCACCGTCAACCTGCGCAACGCCCGCCACGCCGACGACCCCCGGCCGCTGGACGACACCTGCGGCTGCCCGTGCTGCCGGGACTATAGCCGCGCCTACCTGCACCACTTGGTGCGGGCCGGCGAGATGCTGGGGCCGATGCTGTTGACCGCGCACAACCTCCAGCACTATCAGGACCTGATGGCCGGCCTGCGGGCGGCCATCGCCGAGGGCCGGTTCGCGGCGCACGTCGACGCGTTGCGAGCCGGATACGACGCCGGCGACATCCCACCGATGGCGTGACCGGGAGGGCAATTCCTGCCTGCCCCGGCCAGGTCGATGTGCAACCACGGTCTCCCGATAAAGGCGTGTTCTTAAGGAAAGGCACCGCGCATTTCGCGTGCTTTGGCGTGATAACTGAGAATTATG
>JGI12109J20283_10128170_pt1 | contig 14810 bp, 15 predicted proteins | sample ElkSlonscriptome_12_FD_20283 | JGI IMG/M metagenome (IMG submission 20283) | reverse complement strand
CAGAGCAATTGCCGGGTTTGACCCGTACTGGTTTAGCTGATGGGGGCATTGGCTTGCCGCCCGTTCCCATGCTGCAAGAGGCATATGCTGCTTCTTTCCCGGAGCAAGCGTCAGCAACCGCCAATAACAGCACCCCAGGTAACACTACAGAAGCCCTTAGCACATCCAGCACCGCCGAACCTACCATATGGGAACGCCTGTCTGCTGATCCGGTTGCGAACGCGGTAGCGGTCATGGTGCTTGCCGGGATATTGGGTAGTCTGTTTGTGGTTTCGGTTTACCGGCAGCAGAATGTACCCGCTTCAGTATCGCTGTGGGGGCCACGGGCCGTAGTAATCGTCGGCCTGCTGATTGGTAGTTCGTTGGTGATCACCGGTACGGGTGACATGCTCGGCGGGACGATAGCCATCGCGGTATTTGTTCTGTTGTCCGTCATTACCTGGATGGTGATGACCGATAAGCCACGCCAGCAGATTATCCCGCTGGTTGCCGTAACCGGATTAGTCGTTGCCGGGTATATGTTCCACGTTGAATCAACCGGGGCCGAGGCCGTCTGCGGTGCAGTAGGGAACTGCAACGCCGTCCAGCAAAGTGACTACGCCACGCTGTTCGGTGTGCCGATTGGGTTGCTGGGTATTATCGGGTATGGTGCCATTCTGCTCATCTGGGCTGTGGGTCTTGCCAATGAGGGAGCGCACCGTTATGTCTATGCCGGTTTGCTGGTATTCGCTATTCTTGGTACCGTCTTTTCCGCTTACCTGACCTTTTTAGAGCCGTTTGTAATCGGTGCGACCTGCGCCTGGTGTTTGACCTCCGCCGTGACCATGCTGCTGCTCATGTGGTTGGTAGCAGACGAGGGCTGGCAATCCTGGTTGAACCTGACAGAACGCTAGTACGCTAAACAGATAATCCCCGGTTACATGCGTTATGCAGCCGGGGATTATTTGCCGCAATGCGGGTACCACTTACTCTACGTAGGCGATGACCTCAATTTCCACCAGTGCGCCCAGTGGCAACCGGGCCACCTCCACAGCGGACCGTGACGGCGGGTTCTCCGTGAAGAATTCCGCATAAACGCCGTTCATAGCCGCGAAATCATCCATGTTATCCAGAAAAACAGTTGTTTTGATGACTGTCGCCAGTGATGCCCCTGCCGCCTCTAACACGGCTTGCAGGTTGGTCAGGACCTGCCGGGTTTGGGCTTCTATGCCGTCTTCCAGTGTTTTCTCACCGGGTTTAAGGCCGACTTGCCCCGCCGTGTAGACCATGCCATTGATGATTGTCGCCTGTGAATACGGGCCAACCGGGGCCGGGGCGTTGTCCGTCTTGATGATTGTTTTGCTCATTGGGGTATACTCCTTGGCTATTCAATGTGGTTAATGTCCCTCAATTATAACCTTGATGGTCGTCTTCGCCCGGTCCATACGCTACAATTGACGATATAAGGTTAACGCATAAATTTGGAGCAGGCATATGGGACGCGCACTGATCAAACTTGCTAGTTGGGCCATTGGCTTTTCGCTGGGGGCTGCTGTCGCCGCTGTGATCGTCGCGCTATTCGTGCCCATTGATAGTGAGGAAGTTCGCGCCCGCTTGCGGGCCGGTTACCAGGAGACCCTGGCAGAAGCACGCAAAGCTGCCCTGGCTGAGCGTGAACGTCTGGAAACGCAATTGGCCGAGATGCAAAGTAAACGCGCCTTACCCGAAGGCGAAGAAGATACCGTCTAACTAAGGCTGCTTGCCGATGATGTTCGGCTCTAATGCCTGGCGGTAGGCATCTGGTATCGGTGCGGGTTGGCCGCTTTCGAGATCCACCCATTCCCGCAGTACCCGCACCCGGTTGATTAATTTACCGTCCGCAGCCCGTTTAACCACGATATGCCTCAGTAGGGTGGTTTCGTCCATTGCTGCTACCCATGTACTGATTTGCAGCATATCATCCAGCACAGCCGCTTGCTTGTACTCAATTTGATGTCGCCGCACAACCAGATTTGCACCTTGCTCACGGAGCTTTGCCAGCGGCCAACCATAAGCCGCCATCGCCTGCATTTCGCAGTCCTCCGCATAGTTGAGATAAAATGCGTTATTCACATGCTGTGCCTCGTCAATCTCCGGCCAGGTAACGCGCCGTTCCACGATATGCAGCCCGTTCTCCGGGATTTTGGCAGGGGGTAAGGGGGTGCGCTTGGGGGCCGGTTCTACCGGGTCACCGCCGGAGTAGGCTTCAATGATGGGATCAGGTATCGTCGCCGGGAACATGCGCTCCAGATCAATCAGCACCCAATCCGTTGATGCACGGGCAATCATTTGACCGTTGCGGGTCAGTTCATAATTACGCAGCGAGCGCACCCGCCGGAAATCATGCACCCACGTCTTAACCGAGATCGTATCCCCATACACCAGCGGAACGAGATATTCGATGTCGGTCTCATAGGCTAGCCACTGCAATTTAAGTTCTGCATAGCGGGCCGGGCTGTAGCCGACGGCTGATGAGGCCCCAAACGCGGCTTCCTGCATATACCGCAGATAGTGTGCGTGGTTGACCTCACCGAACATATCGCACTCATAATGGCGCACCGGGAAAGACTGATTGTGAACGTAAGGCATAATAACTCACAGGGTTGTAAGGACAAACATAGTGCCGATTGTAACAACCTGATGAGTTGGCCTCAATCCCCGACTAAGGCAAGGGTGACCCCTTGATACGCCCAGACTTCCAGCACGCGGCCTTCGCGCTCTGCCAGCCATGCCCCGACGATATTCAAGTCAGGATCAAAGGCATCGAAGGCTGGCATGGCCCCTTGCCGGTGGAAGCTTTCCAGCGGATTGCGATACACAACCCAGATGCGGTCCGTTTCCGCCTCAAAAGCCGCCGTTTCTGGTGTTTCTTGTAGCAGTAAGCGCGGATAGGCATCCGAGCCGGTGAAGTAGCGGTCAAAGACCATTTCTGGATGGTCGCGCTCAAAGAGTAGGCCGTCACCCGGTTGGGCGTTGGCGGTGATGGTCGTATTGACGCTAGCCCAATCCGCCCGTTGATAGTCGCCCTCATCAAATAAGAGGACGGTATTCGCTGCCCCGGTGAGCAAAATAACGGTTAGACCGGCGTGTTTGAGCATAGGCGCGTAGCGTCCAGCCGGTAAACGGGACCATCCCAGCACCAATAGCAGGTAGATTGCGGGCACAAACACGGTGAAATAGCGATCTTGATAGGCCGGGGTGATGGTCAAGGCGATGATGACGACGGGCACCACAGAAACGGCGGTCAGCAATAGCCAATAGGCGTTAGCGCGGTCATGTTGCCAGTGCCGGGCCGCGCTGAACCATCCCCAGAGCAGCCCAACGGCTACGGCAACCAACCCCGGCAACAACCACCACACAAAACCGCCATCATAGCCGATAACCATATTCCAGAATGAGATCGGCACATTGAATAAGGTTGGTGGGGTGAAGCCGCTTTCGTAGGTGCTCTCAAAGTTGAGCGCGAGTAGGATCATCCAGACCACAAACGGCAAGGAGGCGATAGTCTGTGCCACCACCCACCGCCATTGAAAGGCGCGGTCCCGGCGGCGATATAACGCGATATAGACCAACTGCGCTACGCCTAATGCACCCGCAGAATAATGGGTCAGGTAGGCGGCCAAACTACTGAGCGTAAACGCCGCCCATAACCAGAGCGGTTTAGATGTTGGTGTTTGCGTCTGGTCATCATCGTTGCTCCGGTGTACCAGCAGCAGAAATGTATATGAGGCCAGCAAACACACCACGAACAACAGCCCGTAAGCCCGTGCATGCCGCGATAGCATCACATGAAAGGGGCTGACGGCCAGCAAGGCCCCGGCCCACAACGCCAATGAGCGATCCCGGTAGAGATGCCACGCGACACCCATCAAGGCCAGCACGCCGACCACACCCATCACCGCCGACGGCAGCCGCAGTTGAAATTCGGTCTCGTTAGGGAGTGGGCGCAGCGTCAGGTAATAGAATGGCCCCTGATTGCCCGCGATATACATCGTTTCCAGGGCTTCATCAATCGGCCAGATAGCCCGCCGTTCGGTGAAGACCTCATCGGTCCAGTAGGTTGCGCCTCCCAGGTCATACAGGCGCAAGCCCGCACTGACCAGCAAAATACAGCCGACCACCCCCCATAGAACCAGATTATTAACGCTCAGAGTGCGCTTGCTACTGAGCGGTTGTTGGCTTTTATCCCCGGTGATTGTGCTCACGGGCAGATCCCTCACATGTGTGTCAAATGGTGGAAAATCTTAGCAGATGCAAGGGATCATGGCGAGGGTTCGCGGTGATGTTGCCTAATACCCGGCGACCAGGCCATCCTTACGGGGGTCGCTGCCGCCGTAGAGCACGCCATCGTCATCGCGCCGGATGATCTGCCCACTACCGAATAACCCGCGCCCTGCCCCGGCTACCGGGCGCACTTGATGGCCTTTATCCGCCAACGCCGCCGCCACCTGGAACGGGATGCCATCTTCCAGGGCCAGCACACTACCCGGTTGGCCGGTTGTCAGGCACCAGCGCGGACGGTCCAACGCTTCCTGCGGGTTGAGGTCATCGTCAATCATGGCGGAGATTACCTGCAAATGGCCTTGTGGTTGCATAAACCCACCCATCACGCCGAAAGTCGCCCATAGTTCGCCGTCTTTGGTCGCCAATCCGGGGATGATCGTATGGTAAGGACGTTTGCCACCGGCCAGCGCATTGGGATGATCTGCATCAAGCACGAAGTTCGCGCCCCGGTTCTGTAAGAACACACCCGTTCCCTTGGCGACAATACCACTGCCAAAACCCATATACAGGCTGTTGATAAATGAGCATCCGTTACCCTCACCATCGACCACGCACAGGTAAATTGTGTTTGATGTGTTCGGCGGGGTGCCAAATGAAGGATGCGCGGCCTTGTTTGGATCAATCAGTTTGCGCCGCGCTGATGTGTATGCCGGGTCCAGCAGGCCGCCAATCGGTGCCGGGTTGGTGGCCGGGTCCGCGATGTATTGGCGGGCATCCGCAAAGGCCAGGCGCATCGCTTCTACCATCACATGCAGGCGTTCGGGGGCGTCCCACGGCATAGCGGCCAGGTTATCTTCACTGAGGATGCCCATCGCGATGAGTGCGGTTAACCCTTGCCCGTTCGGTGGGTGCTCATGAACGTCCACACCGCCGTAATTGAGTGAAATCGGCTCGCCCCAGGTGGAGTGATGGTTTTTGAGGTCATCTAGCGTCATGGTGCCGCCTTCGGCCTGCACCGTATCTACGATGGCCTGCGCGATGCGCCCGGTATAGAACGCCTCCGGCCCGCCTTCAGCCACCGCCCGGAAGGTGCTGGCTAACCCCGGTAATTGCACAATCTGGCCGGGGCGCGGGGTGCGGCCATTGGGCACATAATCTTCCGTGTTGGGCTTCGATTGCAGGAACGTCTGTGTGGTATCCCGGCTCCATGATGTACCGAACACAGGTGAAACGGCCCAGCCATTTTCCGCATAGTGGATAGCATCGGTCAATACATCGGCTAAGGTCATGGTGCCGTGTTGGGTCAGTAGATCATGCCAGCCCATCGCCGCACCGGGTACGGTCACCGCGTGTACACTGCGGTCCGGTATCGCCCCGGTGATGCCTTCGCTGGCTAGATGGTCAATACTGAGGGCAGCCGGGGCGCGTCCGCTACCGTTAAGGGCTGAGACCTTTTTGGTCTTCGCATCATAGTAAAGGGCAAAGCAATCACCACCGATACCTGTTGAGGCGGGTGCAGTGACGTTCATCACGGCGGCGGCAGCGATAGCCGCATCAGCCGCGTTGCCACCTTGCCGTAGAATAGCAAGGCCGGCCTGGGCCGCCAATGGGTTGCTGGCGGCGACCATACCGCGTCGTGCCAACACCATTGACCGGCGCGATTTGAAATCAAAAGACATGTTCTTCATTGAAATTACTCGTTGTTGATTTTCTACGGTTAGTAAGGGCTGTATTGTGCCGTATTTGAGGACGTTCACAAAGTCACAGCGCATATACTCATGCAATACAAAACAAATGCAGGCGATCTGCCTGCACCACGTCTGTGTTACCTGTTGAGTATGGGTGGGTGTGTTTACGCGGGTGGCTTTTGCTTGGGGGCGGCTGGCGCACGATTCGTTGGGCGTTTAAATACGAAGGTCTGTTCATTGCCCACCGTGCTGATGCCGACCAGTTCCCAGCCTTGCCCACCTAGTTGATTGATGATCATCGAGAAGTTGCCATTTTTCAACGCGGGCTGCATTTCCCCGTTGACGTAATATTTGGTCGTGCCGTAATTCTTGCTGGATTCCAGTGTAAGGTATTCCCATCGTTGCATGGTCTCATCCTGTCTTTACGAAGATACTACACGGCTTGATGTACAGACATTATACCGTTGCATTGCTAACCCTTGCATAGACGATTGTGCCTAACCCCCAGTCTTAAGGGGAGTTTGCCCGGTGTTGCTGGTGTAAAATAAAGGTGAAAGGGGTAAATATGTACGAAGAATTGCTTGATTTATATGACCGTTTGGATACGTATCGTCAGCGACGCCTACAACTGGCCCGCTACACGTTATTCTGGATTGCAGCCATGCTCATCGGCCTGATGTTGGTGCGGGTTGTGCGCTTCAACGCGGTGACATTTTACGTGTATGTGATTATGGTCGCGTTGCTGGTGGCTGTGGTCGGCTTAAAGTTGCTGGCAAGCTTTATCCAAAATGAGGTACATGGGCGTCAGTTGGAACGTGACGTGCGTGATATTAAATTACATGCGCAGGTCGGTGATTTAGACGACGATATACCCAGTAAACGCAAACGCGACGATAGCGATGTGCGCTATGCCGTCGGCGATGATGGCGAGTTGATTGAAATCCATGAAGCAGAGTCAACGCGCCAGCGTCGGCAATAATGAAGACGAAAAAGAAATCTAACCCACAGCATACATACCGAGAGACACTACTTCGCTATAGTTATCGGCGGAGCCGCAGGGCATATGCTGTGTATTTTGCAATACTGTTGATGACCTTTACCTGTGCATTGAGTGCAGTCGTATTTGGTGTGGCTGATTTTGCGACACAGGCTATGTTCGTCTGCTTGGGTGGTATGATGTTGTTTATCTGGGGAATTGCGACATCGTCAGAACTACACAAGCAACAGCAATTTCGGCGCAGTTTGGGTGTGGGATTGGTGCAGGTGCCTGTTGCCGAAAAACACAAGCGGAAACGCAAACCTGATCAACTGCGGACTATAGACGGAACCACATTGGAAGTCATCGAACACGACGATAATGACGATCAGTTATCTGCGGGTGGTCAATGAGCGACGACAAACACAAGAAAAAACCACATACTCTGATCCAACGGAGCCGCTGGTATAGCCGCCGGTTATGGGCGACCTACCTGGGGATGATGGTCTTTATTTTTGGCCTCGGCCTGGGGTTAGTATCTACCGTAGACCATATGGAAATTGGGGTTGCTCTGCTGATGATCGGTTTTATGCTGGGCACCTGGAGCGGGGTATCAACTGCGTTGGCCTTGCGAGATCAACGCTTGTACCGGCGGCGGTTGGGTGAGGGCATCGTGCGCGTGCCTGTATACGACCAACCTGAACCGGAGCGATTGCAATCCGTGGATGGTACCTGGTTGGAGGTCGTTCAGGCTGAGGATGACGATGTCATTCTCCGGTCAGATCAGGTATGATGCCGTTCTGTTGTTAAATGTATGACAAACTGTACATCCATAGGACATCTCTATGACACCCACCGCCCAATACGTGTTGATCGGCTTTGGTTTATTTCTGGTCGCTTTGATGGGCCTGATTGTGATTGCCATTGCGATCAATAACTCATTAGAGGTTGCTGCTGTGTTTTTCTGTGTGTTGAGCGGGTTGGGCGCGATGATGCTATCGACTATTTTTTCAGCCATTGATAGCCAGCGTAAAGTCGATGCAGCCAAACAGCGTGATCGTCAGGAGTGATTGCGGTAGCTAATATCGGCTCCACTGGTTAGAATAGAGTCCACATGACGGCAAAATCCATAATAGATGATGAGACGTAATAAGAAAGATCAGGGTCCAACCTGGGTAACCAGCACCGATGACGGCCAACTGGTTGACTTTGACCCGGACGAGGCGATTTACGGTCCCAGGCCGACACAACAACAACCCGTACAGCAGGCCAAGCGGCGTCAACGTCGGCCACATAAAGGCCGCCCAGCCCCGGCTTTCCGTATGCCACCACCAGAAGTCAAGCGCGGTATGCTGCGCTGGATCTTACTGTTGATCCATGCGGTGCCGTTCGCGCTGGTCATTTTTGTTTACCCGGAACTGCAATTGCGCATCCCCGATGTGCTGTATAACAACATCACCTGGCCGTTACTCAGTGGCTGGGCATTGCTGTTGATCGCCCATATGGTGGTCGTGATTTTGCTGGATTTGCGCGAGAGTGTGGTGTACTCACGCCGTGAACGCCGTCGCCGCCGCGAATATGAAGCCATGCGTCAGCAATATCAACGCCAGCAGATGTCACAGCAGGCCCGGCGCGGCTAGAGCACAAATTTCTTCACCGCCCAGGCCAATCCCTCATCATCATTTGCCGGTGCGGTATGATCGGCTTTCGCGTGTACCACATCAAATGCGTTGCCCATCGCCACACTTACCCCGGCCACGTCAAACATGCTGATGTCATTGTGACCATCGCCTATAGCCAGCGTGTTTGCTAATGGAACAGCCAGTTTCTCCGCGACGAAGCGCAAGCCCGCCCCTTTACTGACATTAGGTGCCATCACCGTCAATGAACGGATAGAGCCATCTTCGTAGTAGAACGTGGTTAACCGGCATTGATCCGGGTAATTGGCTGTGATGAAGGTTTCGAGGTGGGTGGCGGCGTCGGCATCCCAGGTGAGGGTACGCAGCGGGTCAACCGGGATGGTGTCGGCGTTGCTATCCACAGCCCAACGACCCGGTTTGAACTCCCCCAAGGGTTGATCCGGTAAGCGACGATAATAGGCGCGGTCACCCGCACTGGTGCTGATCGCCCAACCGCCTGTATCCGCTTCAGCGGCGATAACCAACCCAATTTCACGCGGGAAGGTGGTTTGTTGCCATAATTCATCCCGTGTACGCCAGATCTGCGCCCCATCTATGCAGATCATTGGACCAGTCAGGGCCAGTGCGTCGTAGTATTGCAGCATGGAGTGATAAATGCGGGCACTTGTCAACACGACATGCACACCTGCCGCCCTCGCCTTTCGTAGCGCGTCCATCCCTGCCGGGGCAGGGGTGCCATCACTACGGAGTAACGTGCCGTCCAGATCAACGGCGATTAACTGGATTGGTGTCATAGGGATAATCTCTATTCCTGCGTAACGTCGTAAATGGCCCGGCCCCGATTGTACACGATGACCGTGCCATCATCTTCATCAACCTGTAGACGTGCGTCCGCATCCCAGAGGCTGTTACGTCCGGCTTCAATCACATGCAACTGATCACACAAGATGCCATTCGGGTCACATTCGTACAGCGTGAACACATCAGGGTTGAGTTCGCGCACCTCATGAACGAGCACATATTGATGCCCACCGGTTTTGAGGGTATCCAGCGTGTTCGGGTGGCCGATGGTGTCCTCAAGGATGGCGTAACCAAACGCCGCGACCATGATCAATACCAGCAGTTCTTTCAGTTTTGCCGGTTCGACTTCGATCCCGGTACGTGGGTCAGCCCGACTGACAAATGTTGATACAAAAAACGGGATGACCAGCAGAAAGCCAAAGATCAACACCACGTAGATGGGCACGAATGCGGCCTCACCGTTTTCCCAGTAGAAGGCTTGCACTGGGTAGATAATCGCATCATCTGGGGGTAAAACGGCGACCAGTTTCGCCCCACCCATAATCAGGTTGAGTATGATGAACAGCACGATTGTAATTTCGATCCATCGACGGCGTGCCCAGCCTATACCTGCAAACAGTCTGCCAAGTGCCCGCCGCACGTTATTCTCCAGCGTCCGCTGTGATTGTATCCAGGTCGAGCGTCAGCAAGTTGGTGCAGTTGATTGCACCAGTTTGGATCGCATCGGCATATGGCAAAAAGGCATCCGCCTGTTCACTGTTGAATAATGCGGCTCCATCTGCCAGTGCGCCGATAGTATTCCCTTGTTGTAAGCGGACATCGGCACGCAGCGCGTAGGCCATCATATAATCTGGTTCAAGGTCAATCAGCGTGGTGTAGCTGGCTTCAGCCGCTTCATAATCGCCTAAATTGCAATGTGCTAACCCCTCCAGAAGATGCAGGTCGTAAAAGTCTGTACCCAGCGCGATTGTTGATTGGGTGGCTTCTAGCAGTGTGCTCCACTGCGAGAGCAGCAAGAAACCGAATGCATCCAGGCTGCGGGTTAGCGCGTTATCGGTTGCAGTGGAGCCATAGCTCGCTTGCAGCAGAAACAACCCGAATTCCGGGTTCGCGTAGTTTTCCCTGGCAATATCAACCAGGTCTGAGGCAGCGCGGATGCGTCCCTGCCGTAATGCGATGGTCGATCCCATGATATACGGCCAATTCAGCGGCGGGTCCTGGGCGATGGCAGCCTCAATAAATTCCCTGGCACGGTCATTATCTTCTTGCAATACGTACATGCCACCAATGAACGTATTCATAAACCAGGTGGGTTCATACCCATCGCTGATGACGTCCTCCATCAAGGCTATGGCACCTGTGAGGTCATCTTCAAAGTAGTATAGATGCTGTGCCAGGGCAATCCGGGGCGCATACCAACCCTCCGGGCTGATTTGTACAGCAGTGTTAGCGTCCTGGCGAGCTAACGTGGTTTCCTCTAAACGTTGATAGCTGAGTTGCCTGCCCATGTAATACAGGGGATGTGGGGTTAGCTGAATGGACGTAGTGACCGCTTGCACAGCGGCTTCGGGATCACTGAAGTAAAGTTGTAAATCCCGGTGCCAGTTGGCTGCGGCACTGTTCCCGATGATTTCGGGATGAGTTGGATCAGCGATTTGTAGAATTGCCAGGTTCTGAGCGACGGCAAATGTGTCATTGGCAATTGTAACAGTGCCGTTCAGCACAGCCACCACCGATGCAATCAGGGACTCGCGGCGTGGGTCGTCCATACGCACCCGTGCATTGACAACCGGTGTCATATCCGCTGCGCTGAACGCCGGATTATCAATCATCGCCAGTGAACCGACTTCCACATTCACCTCAACGACTTCAGAGTCATAGCTACCCCAGATGATCACAGCAGCGGTATTGGCCTCAGCGACTTCCCGTGCGTGTTGTGTACTGCGTACCACATCCGGTGTGCGCCGGATTTCGACATCCGAGAAGGGGACATCAACTTCAAAGCGGCGTGTCAGGTCATCAACGATAAACCGAGTCACATCTCGGTCTTCGTCACCGACTTGTTCCAATTCCGCGATTAAAACCATGTAATTGCCGTCTGCTACCGGGTCAACCAGGGTAATGGCAGCGGGGTCAGCGGCTGATTGTGTGTTGGTCGTCGCCTCGTCGTCACGGCCATCAAGCACGACAGCTAACGCGGCCAACATCACCAGAATAGCCAGCATCAAACCAGCTATCACGATGTTGGAGCGTTTCAACGCACCTTGCGGGGCAGCGGCTACCCCTTTAATCTGCCCGATGAGCCATTCTACATCGCGGTTGAATTCGGGATCATTGCGTACCGTGGTGCTGTTGCGATAGGCCAGTTCATGTAGTTCTGCTGGGAGTTGGGCTGTGGTGGGCATCTGTGCGCGGTTGACCAGCACCGGAATGACCATGACATTCGGGTTATCCAGCGCGGCGGTGATTTCAGCACGTACCCGGTCATTCGGGTCACTTAAGCGGTGTGAACCGTCCAGGTTTTGGGCGGTTGTCCATCCAGGGCCGATAACAGCCAATAAGACATCGACTTCGTTGATCATCTCTAGAGTGGCATCAGCATCTTTGAATACATTACGCACACCAAATGCCGTGTTGAGGCGATCATGAATGCGCCCGGCGGCAGCGGCACTATCTTCGCTGCGGTAGGAGATATACACACGCGGTTGGCGTCCGAGGATGCGTGTGGTCGTTGATGAGTCGCGGCGGGTGGTGGTCGTTGAGGGCGGGCGTGTGCTGGTTGATTTTTCCCTGGATTGGGCCTTTTCCCCCGGTAGGAACTCGCCGCTATCCATGCCGATGGGCACATTAGGCCAGGCCGGGGTTGCCTCGCCACTGACTTCAGGGATGTTAACGGCAGGTGTTGATGTAGGTGTTGCATCCGGCAAATCATGCCCGAAGATCATGGCTTCCAGTTGTGCACCCACAAACCGCACACTGCTCACACGCTGATCACGGTCTTTTGCCAGCATATTCATGACCAGATCAGACAGGGGCTTGGGGATGTCCGGGCGTAGTTCGTCCGGGGCATCCGGGTCTTTGGACATGATCGCGTTGATGAGGGCGGCACTATTTTCCTGGTCAAATGGGCGGTGCAGGGTGAGCATCTCATACAGCATCACCCCAAACGCCCAGATGTCGCCACGGGTATCGGTCTCATAGCCCATACATACTTCCGGGCTGAGATAAGCCAGCGTGCCAATTAACGCGCCGGTTTGTGTCATCCGTGTGGAATCACCAAAGTGCGCGACACCAAAATCAGTTAGACGCGGGGTGCCATCCTCAGCCATCAGGACATTCGCCGGTTTGAGATCCCGATGGGTGATTTTGAGCCGGTGTGCCCGCGCCAATGCGTCGGAGAGATCAAGCGCGATTTCCATAACACGTTGAACCGGGATCATCTCTGACCGGGCGCGATGATCATCAAGCAGGGAGCGTAAGTCACCACCGCTGACCAATTCCATAACCACATAATGCACATCCTGGTGCTCTACCGTTGCCAGCACCTTGACGATATTGGGGTGGTTTAAGCGGCGCAGGGCCTCACCTTCGCGGTCAAAGCGTTCGACGATGTCCGGGTCCATGCGGATAATTTCCGGCTTGAGTTGTTTGATCGCAACGGCTTGTTGAGTCTGGTTATCCGTGCCACGGTAGACTGTCGCCATGCCGCCGTGTCCCAGCATGTCACCGATTTCATAGCGTCCACCGATAAGTTCAGGTTCAGTCATGGATGATTTGCTCGATTTTTCTGCTAAAGAAAGCTATTTTTTCTTGTCATTACACCCCATTTTAAGGCTTTTTGCACCTTCATGCCGAGAGGCTAATCTGGGGTATCTCCTCACATCCGGTTTTGGTTGATGGTGTACCGCGCAGGGTTTCTCGACAAAACACCCGCATTATGCCACAATGATTCTAACATTGCTTGTACTGCATCGCTTTATGTGGGGAAACAACCGTGGATCTATGCGTAATTGAAGGGGATGGCGTCGGTCATGAGGTGATACCGGCTGCGGTGCGGGTGTTAAAAGCCCTGATGCCAGCGGTCAAGATCTATCCGGTACAGGCTGGTTTTGAAACCTTCCGTAGAACAGGCTCTCCTCTACCAGCGGAAACACTCGCCATCGCGTCAACATACCGTGGGGTGTTATTCGGTGCAGCGGATTCCCCGTCCTTCCCGGTGGATGGCTATTATTCACCAATTATTGCGCTGCGGCGGCATCTGAACGCGTTTGCCAGTGTCCGCCCGACTCGTTATTTGCCAGTGGCGGCGGCGCGGCGCGGGTTAGATCTGGTCGTTATTCGTGAAAATACTGAAGATTTCTACGTGGTTGATGAGCAGACCGAGGCCGATGGCAATACCAGCACCGCACAAAAAGTGATCACCCGTGCCGCAACGGAGCGGGTCAGCCACTTAACCTATCAACTGGCGCGGCGTGCCGAACGTGAGCAGGTCACTATCGTCCACAAGGCCAACGTGCTACCGCAATCTGATGGCTTATTCCGGCGGGTTGCCTTGGAAGTGGCTGAACAATACCCGGACATCGAAACGGATGAATTGCTGGTGGATACCGCCGCCTATTGGATGGTGAAAGATCCCAGCCGTTTTGATATGGTGCTGACCTCTAACCTGTATGGTGATATTCTCTCCGATATGGCTGCCGGGTGGAGTGGTGGCCTGGGCATTGCCCCGGCGTTAAACATCGGCCATGATGCCGCCATCGCGGAACCCGTGCATGGCTCTGCACCGGATATTGCCGGCAAGGGGATTGCTAACCCCACAGCGGCTATATTGAGTGTGGCCCTGCTGCTGCGCCATCACTGGAAACGCCCGGATGAAGCCCGCGCCATCGAAGACGCAGTACGGGCTGCTTTAGAAGCCGGCCATCACACCGTTGATGTGCAGCCTGGTGGGGCTATCGGGACGGAAGCCTTTACGGATGCGGTGATTAACCATTTACCCGCGTAACACCCGCACTTCTCACCACGTCTATAGGTGACGACATAAACCACCAAAGTGGGAAAGTGCTTTATGAATAACACAATTGGCACCGTCTACCTACGGACGCCTAATCTACAACGCCTGCTTACGTTCTATCAGAATGTGATCGGTTTGCACGTCCAGCACACAGATGGGAAAATCACCTATTTGGGCGCAGGTGACATACCTCTACTGGGGTTGATGGATACCCCATCAGCACGAAAATACCCTGGTGCTGCCGGGTTGTTTCACTTTGCACTGCTGGTACCCTCCCGCCAGGATTTGGCGCGTTCGCTCAAACAACTCTCCAACACGCGCACCCGCAGCCAGGGCATGAGCGATCATCTGGTCAGTGAGGCGGTCTATCTGGCTGACCCTGACGGCAATGGCATCGAAATCTACCGGGACCGCCCGCGTGAGGATTGGTATCAGGACGGCCAATTCCG
>JGI12109J20283_11342676_pt1 | contig 14811 bp, 11 predicted proteins | sample ElkSlonscriptome_12_FD_20283 | JGI IMG/M metagenome (IMG submission 20283) | reverse complement strand
ACCGGCAGTTCTGCGAAGTGGCCTCCCTCGATTTGGAGGAGGGACAGGGTTTTGTGGGCTTCTCCGGATTGGTCGAAGGCGGTCAGACCGGTGACCCCTTGAAAGCCGTCGAAGCGCATTAAGGCGTTTCGAATGGCGGTGGGGCTTCCGAATTCGGCGCCTTCGAAGATCTCCAGAAGAATGCGGGTGGAGTCATAGGCCAGGGCCTCGATAAACCCGGGGGCTTCGCCGTACCGGCGGGTGAAGGCATCTACGAATTGCCGCACCCGGGGCGATTCGCTGTTTTCGAAAAAAACCTCCGTGAGCACCGCCCCCTGAACGAACTTGCCGGCCATCTTCAACAGCTCCTCGGAGTGCCAGAGGTTGGTGCCCAGCAGCTGTATACCGGTCACCTCGTAAAACGCCAGCTGAGGGACGATCAACCCGGTTTTGCTGGGTCCGTCCGGAATGAACAGGGCCTGGAAATCGTCCTGGGAGGCCAGCCGTCTGATGGGGCCGGCGAAATCGGTCAGCTCGGTGTCGTAGGCTTCGACGGCGGTGACCGCGGCCCCCAAAGCTGCGGCCTCTTTCCAGAACAGGTTCATGAAGGTGGTGCCGTATTTTTCATCGGGATAGAGCACCGCCAGGCGGTCCATGGCCAGGGTGTTGACCGCGTAAGCGGCCAAGGTCCGGGCTTGCATGCCGGGGGTCAGAAAATTCCGGAAAACGAAATCCCCCAACCGGGTGATTTCGGATTTCTGGGTCAGGGTGATGATCGGGATGCCCAGCTCTTGGGCGGTGATGGCCGCAGAGTCGGCGGTGGCGATGGGGCCGAGGATCGCCGACACCCCTTCCCGGGCCATTTCGCCCACCCGGGCCACCGCTTCGCCTGAATTGGAGCCGGTGTCTTTGACCACCAGGGTGATCTCCCCTTCGGCCCCCGATTCTTCCATGGCCAGTTGAACCCCGTGAAGGGCCCGGTTGCCGTAGACCTGATAGGCGCCGGTCAGCGGAAGCAGGCACCCCACGGAGCGCCGGCTGAAACTCCCCAGGGCGTATCGGGTCTGAACCTCATTAATGAGTTCTTCGGCCTCATCCCCGTACGCGTGACCCGGATACAGGTTCGCAAACTGGGTCAGGGTGCGGATGCCGTCCTCGAACCGCTCCTCGTCGATCTCCTGAACCCCCTGATAGTACATCAGGTACCCCCGGGTGAAGGGGTCCCGAACCCGCTCCAGAAGGGACATGATTTCGGCGGTGGAGAGTCCCCGCACCGCTTCCTTGATCTTTTCGCTCAAGCCTTCTTCGGCCGGCCCCGGGCTTTGTTCGTCCGCCTTGGCGTAGAAGTAGACCGCATTGATGGGGGAGTCCATGGCCAGGTAGGTATTTCCGAGGGTTAGATAAATTCCGGATTGCTGAGCCCCGTTTCGACTCTGGCGCAGAAAATCATCGGCCTGTCGAATCACCTCTTTGTAGGCCCCTTCATCATAATAGGTGGCCAGAATCTCGGCCCGGGCATCTCCGGCCCGGGAATGCCCGGGGAATTGATCGATGAGGTACCCGTAGAGTTTGCGGGCGGTGGCGGCGTCTTCCCGGTATCGATAGATTTCCGCCTCCTGCATCAGGGCATCGGGGGCCCATCGCCCCTTGGGGTATCGGCTGAGGTAGGTGTTGTATCGGGAGAGGGCTTGTTCATAGGACCGGGACCGGAAATCCCGTTCGGCCCGGAGAAACAGGGCCCGCTCCGAATCGGCATGCTGCGGCGGTTCGGCGACCCTGGGGTGCGGACCGCAGGCGGTGATCAAAAGAAGAAAACAGAGGACGGGGGCCAGGATTGGGTGCCTGAATTTCATAATGAATAGGATCGCTCGTTTGAATAAGTGTCGTTTGAAATCGGGTTGACGAAAATGGATTTCACTTAACCCGGTTTTCCGTTTTTTGTCAATTTGTTGTTGAGCAGTGTCACAATTGTCGTTATACTCGATTCCGGATTGATAAGGCAACAACCCGGTTGACATCCTAAAAAAGGAGGTTTTTCAATGTATTGGATGAAATGGGCGATTCCGGTCCTTCTCTTGGCGTTTTCCGTTCCCGCGTCGGCCCAGTTTTACAAGTACACCGACGAAGACGGGGTGGTCCGGTTCACCGATGATCTGGGCAAAATCCCCAAGGACCAGCGGGAGGAAATACCCGCCTATTGGGAATCCCGGGAATCCGAAACCGAACCGGCGGCCGAGACGGAGGATGACGCCGAGGCATCCCGGTCTTACCTGTCCGATACCGATGAGGCCACCGAGGCGGAACTGGAGCAGGAATCGAAGCGTCTGGAAACCATGCGGACGGAACTCCAGCAGGAATATGAAGCCCTGGTTCAGGAGCAGGAAAAAATTCGGCCGGACAAGGCGGTGACCAAATCCAAGGCCAAGGCCAAAGAATACATTCGACAGAAGGCGGCCCTGCGGGAAAGGGCCGACCAATACGATGCCAAGCGAAAGGCCTATGAGGCGGCGGTCCGGACCTATAACGAAAAGGTAAGGGCCATGCACGAAGCGGCCCTGGATACCGACGAGGAATAGATTCCCCCGGTTTTTTCTCACCCCGGTGCTCGTTTTTTGAAGCGCCGGGGTTTTTTAATCCTCGCTCAGCCGGAAGACCGACACCGATTCGTTCAGGTGGGCCGACATCTGGGCCAGACTCTTCATGGATACCGCCGTCTGGCGGCTGGCCGAAGAGGTCTGGGAACTGATCTCTCCCACCTCCTCCATGGTTTTGGCGATCTCCTCGGAAGCCTTGGCCTGTTGTTTGGAGGCCAGAGATATGGACTGGATCAGTTCTCCCAGCTGAACCGAAACGTTTTCGATCTCCTGAAGCTTGTTCCGGGCCCCGTCGGCCAGGCGGGACCCGTCCACCACCCGTTGAATCGATTCTTCCATGCTGGAGCCGGCCTCGTTGATCTCTCCCTGAATATTTTTGATCAGGGTGTCGATCTGTTTGGTGGCGTTTGTGGACCGCTCCGCCAGCCGCTGCACCTCCTCGGCCACCACCGCGAAGCCCCGGCCCGCGTCCCCGGCCATGGCCGCCTGAATGGAGGCGTTGAGGGCCAGAATGGAGGTCCGGTCCGCGATATCGTTGATGAGCTGAACGATGTTGCCGATCTCCTGGGAGCTTTCTCCCAGTCGTTTGATGGCCCGGGCGGTCTCCTGGGCGTGTTCCCGAATCGATTCCATGGCCCGGTTGGTGGCCCGGACCGCTTCGGCCCCCTCCTTGGCATGCAGGGTCGACTGTTCCGACACCGATGCCGACCGGCCGGCGTTTCCCGCCACCTGCTGAATCGAGGTGGACATTTCATTGATCGAGTTGATGGTGTCGGAGACCTGCACCGCCTGCATTTCACTGGTTTCGGCCAGGTTTTCGGTAGATCGGCTCACCTCCTGGGAGGTGGCGATGACCTGAAGGGTGACGTCCTTGACGTTCTTGACCACCTCGCTCAATTGTTCGGCCATTTCATTGAAGGAATCGGCGATGGCGCCGGTAAAGTCTTCGGTCACCTCGGCCCGGGCGGTGAGGTCCCCTTCGGCCAGACCGCTGATCTCCTCCAGCAGGTTCATGATGGAGCCCTGCATGGAATCCCGCTCCTCACTGCTCTGGATCAGGGTCAGGGTGTTGTCGAGCATCTGGTTGAGGCTGCGGGACATTTTACCCAGTTCGTCGTCATAAAGCACCTTGGCCCGGGCTTCGTAATTGCCTTTGCCGATTTCATCGAAAATCCCCATAATATTGAGGATGGGCCGAATCACGGTCCGGTCGGCCACGTACCAGATCACCAGGGCGATCAGAAGAAACATGACGATGGTGATGCCGGCGATCTGAAACAGAAAGGTGTTGACCGGGTCGAGAATCTCCCGCTTGCTGACATCCATCAGCACGGTGCCGTTTCCGGCCGGCAGCGGAGAAAAGGCGAGAAAGACCTCTTTGTCGTCCATGGGCCGGTCCACCGAGATCATCCCTTTTTTATCGGCGTTGATCATCTCCCGTTTGAAATAGGCGCGATAACCGGGAAATTCGGAAACCGGCCGCCCCAGAAACTGCTTGCCGAATTCGGTGATGCCCACCACCACATTGTCGCTGTTGAGAAGAATGATTACCGTGCTTCGGTAGGGTTTAAAGGAACGGAGCTTCTGGTTCAGGGGGGATTCGGCGTTGCCGGATGCGATCAGCTGACCGTCGATCATGGTGGCGGAGATATAGTTGGCCACCGCATCGGCCTTGGCCTGAAGGATCTCCTGGGTGCCGGCGATGATCTGGGTGCGGTATGAGGCGATGAACATCCAGAGCACCACCGCCAGGGCCGCCAGAATGGTCAGCACGATGCTCAGCTGCAGTTTGGTTCCGATGCTTCGGCTCAGTATCCATTTTTTCAGTTCCAAGATGTTGCCTCCTTGTCAGATCGCATATTTACCGGAAAGGATATTTTCAAGATGGGGGACGATCAGCAGGCCCTCCGTCCATTCATAAATTCCCCGAATCAAGGGGGGCGGAATCCCCAGGTCTCCATCGGCTGTTCGGGCCTCGGTGGGCGGACGGATCAGCCGCAATCCCGGGTCGCTTTTCAGGATCGCCCCCACCCGGGCATTCCGGGTCCGGACCGCCACCAGGCGATCGGGTCTCGGGTCTTCGTTCGGGGCCAGGTTCAGGCATCCCTCCAGGGAAAGGACCGGCACCACGCGGCCCTGCCAGCGGGCGATCCCCGGCAGGTGGGGCGGAGCAAAGGGAACCGGCCGGACGGCCGTCTCCCGCAGGATCTCCGTCACCTGCCGCAGCACGAACATGAAAAAGACCTTCCCCCATGAACCGGCCGGTGTGCGGGCCGGGATCACCAGGACCTGGCGCACGGCGGCATCTTTGCCGGGGGATCGAAAAAGCGTGGTCGTCATCGTTACCCGGCCTTTTCCGATTCGGTCGCCGCCGGGGTGCGTTTCAGCCGGTCGATTTCCCGTTCCATGGCCGCCGCCACCCCCCTTCGTATTCCATCAAGCATCTGCTCCGCCATCTTATCCGCCCGAACCTGAAGTTGAAGCCGCCGCACCAGTTCCGCCTCGGCCGCCCCGGCCTTCATGAGGGTATCGGGGTCGAGAAGGGGGATCAGGCGGTCCGCACCCATCACCACCCCGGGAAACCATCTTCGGGACTTGCCTGTGAAGACCGGCGGGAGCGGAACGATGTGATCGGGCTCGACGTTCAACACCCGTTCGATCTGGTTCACCCCCAGCGCCACCGACCGGCCCCGGATATCCATCAGAATGACCCGGCGAAAAGAATCGGGTCGGGCGCGGTCGGGCACCAAAGCCCGGGACAGATCGAACAGGTCCACCTTACGGCCTTCCAGGTGATAAGCGGAGGCATCAACGGCTTTCGAATCGGCGGGCTGCAAATCTCCGGATCGATACACCCCTCGAATGTGAATCAGGTCCAGGCCGAAAGGATGGACCCCGACCCGGACTACCATGATCTCTTTCATACAATTCAGCCGTCAATCGGTCAGTTTCAGGATAAGGTCCACGAATTCCTCGTTGTTGAAGGGCTTGGCCGCAAACCCCTTGGCCCCGAGGGTGAGTGCCCGTTCCCGGTGTTTCCCGGTGGTCCGGGAGGTAAGCATCACGACCGGAATGTCCCGGTATTCCGACGTCGAATTGAGGGCGCTCAGAAATTCATATCCGTTCATTCGCGGCATTTCAATGTCGAGGACGATCACGTCGGGCCGCGCCTCTTTAAGCTTTTCCAGGGCGTCGATGCCGTCATTGGCGGTGCGGGCCGTCCATCCCTGGCCCTCGATCAGCCGGGAAACCACCTGCCGAATGCTGACCGAATCATCCACCACCAGCACCGACAGCGGGCCTTTGGACTGCGGCGCCGTTTCCTCGGGTTCAAACCGGGTATCGGGGCGGGCGGTGGAGAGGCCGGCCTGTTCTCCGATCAATTCCGGCAGATTCAAAATGGGGACCACGCTGCCGTCCCCGAGAATGGTCACCCCCGAAATTCCCTGAACATAACGCAGGTGGGACCCGGTGGATTTGATGACGATCTCCTGTTGGCCGATCAGGCTGTCGATTTTCAGGGCTTTGCGTCGATCCCCCACCGCCGCCACCAGGACCAGGGCGGGAGAATCGGGTTCGGACGCCGTTTTCTCATCCGTTTCCAGCCCCAGAAGGGCGGATAGAGAATACAGCGGAATCAGCGATTCCCCGATTCGAAGAGCGGGCCGGGGCCGGTGAATCCATTGACCGGGTTCCACCCGTATAATCTCCCGAATCTCATTGAGGGAAAGGGCGAAGCGCCGGTTCCCCACCGTGAACAGCAGGGCCCGGACCGCCGCCAGGGTGAGGGGAATGCGAATGGTGAACCGGGTCCCCTTGCCGGGCCAGGAGGCCACCCGGACGGTTCCCTTGAGGGCCTGAATATTTTCCCGAACCACGTCCATGCCCACACCTCGGCCGGAGACCTCGCTGATGGCGTCCCGGGTGCTGAAGCCGGGCTTGAAGATCAGGGCCGCCAGCGCCTCTTCGGTGATCTCTTCGTCTGCATTCAGCAGCCCCGCTTTGATCGCTTTTCGTCGAATCACCGGATAGTCGAGACCGGCCCCGTCATCGGAGATCCGGATCACCACCTGATTTCCTTCCCGGTCGGCCGAGATTTCCAGTGTAGCGGTCGCCGGTTTTCCGGCCTGTTCCCGGTCCCGGGGGGATTCGATTCCGTGGTCGGCCGCGTTGCGCAGGAGGTGCATCAGCGGGTCGGTAATTTTGTCCCAGACCAGTCGATCCAGTTCGATCTCTTCGCCGAGGATGGACAGTCGAATCTGTTTGCCCAGCATCTTCGAGACTTCCCGAATGGTCCGTCGAAGCTTGTTGGTGAGGGTCGACATGGGGAGCATTCGAATCTGCATCATCTTGTCCTGGAGTTCACTCAGGACGACCCGCTGCCGGTTGAGGTGGCCGTCGAATTCCCCGTGAAGATGGGACAGCCGGTTGTAACCGGCCCCCACCTCGATGGCTGATTCGTTCAGGTGGCGAATGATCCGGCTCAGTTCCGAGTAGCGGTCCAGCTCCAGGTCGTCGAAATCATCGAAATCCTCAAGCGGGCTTTCGGCGGCGGTTGCACCTGCCGTGACCGTGGTTGGGGCCAGTCTGCCCAGTGCTTTTACCTCGAATCCCACCTCGAGGTCCCGGGCCAGTTCCCGAATCCGTTTTCGGGCGGTTTCCAGTTCGGCGATTTCCCGGGTCAGCCGGTTCATCTGCTGTTCAAACCCGCTGGCGGCGATCATGAGTTCACCGAGAAGATTGACCAGTTCGTCCACCCGATCGGACCCCACCCGCAGGGTCTGCTGTTTGGAAAAGAGATCGATGCCGGCGTCATCCGGTTCCCGGGAGACCGGTTCAGCGGCCGGAGCCGCGGTCGGCGGGGCCGGGGGGGGCGCGTCGGAAGGTGGTTCAGGTACCGGGGTCGATGCCCCGGCGCCGCCGATGATGGTGGTGAATCGGTTTTGAAGCAGGCGGGTTTTCGGGGTCTGGGGGTCCACCGGATTGGCGATGATGGCGGCCAGAAGGTCTCCGGATTCGGTCAACACCCCCATGATTTCAGGGTCGAGGGTGGAGGCCCCTTCGTAGAGCCAGTCCAGAAAATCCTCCATGGTATGGCCCCAGGCCGATACGGTGGGAAGCCCGATAACCGCGGCCGAGCCCTTGATGGTATGCACATACCGGCGAATCTGCCGAACGATCTCTTTCTGATCGGCCGTCATCGGGGTGGATTCGGTGACTTGGCTTTCCAGGGTCTGAAGGGATCGATCCAGGTCCTCCATGTGTTCTCTGGCCTCTTCAAAGAAGCTGTCCAGAAGCTCCGAAGGTATATCGGACAGCCGGACCTCGGGAATCGGTTCCGCCGGGGTTTGCGCGGAAGCCAACGGCTGCGGTGCTTCGGCATCGGTTGGAGTGTCGATCTCCGGCGCATTCGCTTCTTCGCCGGGGTCCCCGTCTGTCTTCTCTTCCGAAGTCGGTTCACCGATTCCGCCCCCTTCGATTTCGGGAACGCCTTCCAGCAGTGCGGCGATTGCCGGTTCGTCTTCTTCGACGGGAAGTTCCCGTAAACGACGGTAGGCCAGGGCGGTTTCCCGAACCTTTTCATGAGAGGCCACCCCTTGGTCCAGGAGTTCTGAACAGTAATCGCGAAACTGGTCGACGGTGAATTCCATGGTCTGAAGGATTTCATTCGAAAAGGCCAGTTTTCCGCTGAGGATATCGGCCAGGGCGGTCTCCATCTGAAGGGCGATGTTGCTGAGCCCCGGAATCCCGACCATCATGGAAGCGCCTTTGATGGTATGCACCAGCCGGTGCATTTCTTCGAACACCTCGGGTTGGTCCGGGTTTTCTTCAAGCGCACCCAGTCCCTCGGTCAGGGTGGGTAAATAGGTGCGAACCTCCTCCACATATCCCTGAATAATTTCGTTCATGCTCACCGACCGTCCTTATGTTTCTCGAAGCCGACCCTCCCGAAAGCGGGAAGGTCGAAAAAAGCGGCGAGGCTTATCCGTGGATTGCGGTGGTGATCTGGTGGGTGATGGATCATTTTTTCGGGCAAGTCGCGATCCTGATGTTGATGGGGCTAGTGGGAATCAAAGGCGTTCATGCGGGAGGACAGGAGCAGTTTTTCCGCGTCGAGGATATTGAGGACGGCGCCGTCCGCCATCGGCAGGGTGTTGGAAATATACCCGGTCCAGGCCGGCCCGTCATTCTCCCTGCCGGTGTGGAGCGGGTCCTGATCCGGAAGATCGGCGGTATCGAGGGAGAAGATGCCGAGAATCCGGTCTACGACGATTCCCACCTTCACCTCCGGGCTGTGGAGTACGATAAACCGCCGGTCCCGCCGGTGTTTGACGGTGGGGATTTCAAAGAAAGCTTTGAGGTCCACCATGGAGATGATCTCCCCCCGAATATTGCTCACCCCAAGGACCCAGCGCGGCAGGTTCGGAAGGGGCGTGATCACCGGTTGTCGGCCGATTTCCACTGCCTTGGGCAGCGGAACCGCCAGCAGAAGGTCGTCCATCATGAATTTGATCAACTGGACCTCCTCTCGGCGAGCCGACGGCACGGGGTCTTCCGACGGGTCCCGGGCCGTGTCCTCGGCGGTGAGGCTGCGGTTGACGGCGGTGATCACTTCTTCGATGGCCGGGTCCGTCATTGGATGGGAGTTCGATTGGGGGTTCGATTGGGGGTTCCGGGGATGGGAGTTCGAACGCGAGTTTCGGGAATGGGAATTCCGGTCGACGGTCCGGTTCGGCTTTCGGCGGGTGGGCTTCCTCGGGGGATCGGCGGATGATCCGGCGGTCATTCGGTTTCTCCGAGAAGCCGGGCGACGCCGGTGACCAGTTCCTCGTCGGTGAAGGGCTTGGTAATGTAGAGATCGGCCCCCTGACGTTCCCCCCAGAATTTATCGCTGTCCTGGTCCTTACTGGAAATCAGGATCACCTTGACGTCTTTGTACAGAGGTGAAATCTTGATGTCCCGGCATACCCGGAACCCGTTTTTTTTGGGCATGATGACGTCCAGAACCACCAGGTCCGGTTTTTCGGACGCCACCTTGTCGAGGGCTTCCTCCCCGTCCGTGGCGGTGACGATCTCATATCCGCGGGACATGAGCGGATCACTCATGAGTTTCAGTTGGGTGGGGCTGTCATCCACTACCAACACTTTTTTGCTGCTCATGTCTTACCTCCCTTTATCCGTCGGGGGATTTCCTCGGGCATATCGGTCAGGATTCGGGTTGGGGATTCAGATGCCGTTCGATGGTCCGGACAAGCACATTCGGGTCGAAGGGTTTGGTCAAATAGGCGGTGGAGCCGGCCAGTTTTCCCTTCATCTTGTTCATAAAGCCGTCCCGACTGGTCAGCATGATCACCGGAATGTCCTTGAACACCGCATTGCTTTTAATAATGGACAAAATCTTATAGCCGTCCATCTTGGGCAGGATGATATCCAGCAGGATCAGGTCGGGCTTTTCTTCGTTCAACCGGCTGAGGGCCTCCAGGCCGTCTCGGGCCTCGATAATGTCGTAGCCCTTCTGGCCCAGGGCGATGGATATGACCTTGCGGGTGGTGGAGCTGTCTTCCACCACCAGAATCTTTTTTCGGCCTTCTTCTTCGGACGGGGCCGCACCCTCGGCCGCCTTATCGGATTTCGACCCCCGGCCGCCGAGTTCCTGCTCGAAGGTGGAGGTGGTGGCGTCCATGGCCATGTGGTTGACCAGGGTCCGAAGCTGCTCGGAGAAAATCTCTTTATTCGGGGAGAGTTTGACCGTCTTGTGAAACAGGTTCAGGGCCTCTTCCCAGTGTTCGAGATTGAGATGGGCCACGCTGAGAAAATAATAGGCGTTGATGTTCTTTTCCCGGCCGATGACCCGCATGTACCGTTCCACGGCGCCTTCGAGGATGTCGGCTTCGGCCTCGCCCATGGAGGAAAAAAAATTGGGATGGATAAACAGGTGGGCCTTGCAGTAGGGGCACTGAACCGACTTGGTCTCCATGGCGAACCAGCAGAAGGGGCAGCGTCTCACCTGTTCGGCGTCTCCGCCCCGTTCTTTGGCCAGTTTGAACCGCTTGACCTCCTCGATCACGTCGGGATCTTTGGGGGCCAGTTTGGCCGCATTTTTGAGGGCCGATTCGATGGATTTGATGTAGACGGTGATGCGTGAAAACCAGAGCCAGCCCCGGGCGCTGCGGGGATTTTCTTTCAGAAATTTTGCGATCACCTCATGGCCTTCCTTGAGGTGATGGGCCTCGGCCAGGCGAATGCCTTCTTCGAGAAGGTCCCCGGCTTCGCCGGCTTCGGTTTTTTCATCCTTCAGCTTGGATGATTCCAGAAGGATGTGCATGAGGGAGGATTCGATGGTCCGGGGCCGATTGTGGGTGCCCTGAATTTCGATTTCGGCGTTGTCCCAGCAGAGGATGGCCACGGCCGCTTCTTCACCTCGCAGCCCCTCATCGTTTTCCGCGTCGATGAGTTCGCCGTTTTCAAGATATAAATAGCCGGATTGACCCTTGGAGCCGATGCGAAGGGTAAGCGTTTTCTGCTCCACCTCCACCGCCTGAAGAAAATTGGCCAGGGTGAACCCGTGAATATACCCCTTGGATTTATCGCTCAGAATCTGGGAGACGATCTCCTTGAGTTCATCCACCTCAAAGGGCTTTTCCACATAATGGACCACCCCCTTCTGCTTGAGGCGTTTGGCGATTTCAGGGGAGCCGTACCCGGTCATGACGACCACCGGGATATGGCGGTACTTTTTGCTCATGAAAGAGAGCAGTTCATACCCGTCCATTTCCGGCATCTTGAGATCGGTCAGGACCAGATCTACATGCCCGGCTTCCAGGAGTTGGACCGCCTCCTTTCCGTTGAGCGCGGTTTTGACCTCGAAGTCGTCTCCGAGGGATTCCAGGGCCTCGGTCGAGAGGCGCAGAATCATCTTTTCGTCATCTACCACCAAAATCGTTTTCAAATGTCACCTCGACCTAGCTCGGGGATCTTTGCTCAAGGATATCGGCTCAGGCACCCGGTTCGGCTATGATCGGTTCGGCTATGATCGGAACGCGAAACACCAAGCGGTTTTCCTGTGAATTCGATATACGGTTACCGGCGAATCCGCCGGCGGGGTCGATTTTTGAAATCACAACTCCTATCCCTCCGATACCGCGGTCCGCCTGAATTTCAAGTCTCGAATATATCGGGTTTAACCCATAGAGTCAAGGGAATACAATGGTTTAAATCCGTTCGGAGATGGCCTCCACCGCCTCCGATGCCGCCTCTTTCACTTCGTCGGCATCGGCCTTGTCCATGGCCTCTTTGAGCAGGGGAATGGTGTCGGCATTGCCGGCCGCCCCGAGCACAAAGAGGATATCCCCCTTGACCGAAGCATCCGCCGTCCTATACCGACCCCAGAGCGGCGGGATCAGCCGATCCGCCAATTTTGGATCTTCATCGGCCAGGGTCTCCACCACCACCATGGCTCCCAGCCGGACATGCCATTTTTCATGGGTCAGGATGTCGAACAGGGGCGGAAAGACCTCGCCCTTTTCCAACATCAGCCGGGCCAGGCGGTCCGCTTTGCCTTCCTTGATGATCCGCTCCATGGTGGCCCGGCTCATCTCGGCCGGGTCCCGATTGACCACCACGTCCATGATTTCCTCCGGCTTGAGGGAACCGGTCCATCGGCGGTCGTCGTCGAGAATCAGGGTGGGCACCGCCTGTATTCCGTCCGCCTCGGCCGTCTCGGTGAACAGTCCGCCGTCGATAATGGTGAGGTGGACGGTATCCCCGGCCAGGGCCAGGGGGGCCAGTTGACGCACCACCAGAGGGCAGTGGGGGCAGGTCTGGGCCACGTAGAGCTTGAAATAGACCGGCGCCGGAATTTTTTCCAGGTCGGCCTGCAGGGAACCGGCGGGCGCCATGGATGTGCCGGCCAGGGCGTCCAGAAAAGGGGGCAGTTCCAGGCCCAGGGGCACCGCCTGGTAGCGCAGGGTCGGGGCGATCTCCAGGGCGGGCGCCGGATCATCCGCTTCGGCCTTGTCTTTTTTCAGCTGAATCGCCGGTGCGATTCGGGTCAGGGCATCGCAGAAGCCGGTCAGTTCGTGGTTTTTGGCTTCATCCGATCTTGATAAAACCAGCCGAAGATTCACCTCTCCGGTGAGTCGATCGCTCCATTCCCGGATTCTGTTTTCGTCGCGAGGGGTCATCTCTTCTCCTTTCTTGAGCGCGGGATCTTGTGCGGCTCGGGCGCCTCTGTTATGATTTGGGACGGATATGTGGAAATTGTAAAGGACGTTACACCGAAATTTAGCAGCCGATACTCCAAGAATCAATGGCAAAGGGCGGTTTCCCGATGGATGAGAGAAAAGGGATGATGAAAACCGAGGAACTGGATCGTATACTGGCCGGGGTCGACCGCGGGGGGGTGGTCCGGCGCCTGCGGGAATTGACGGCGCCGTGCTACGAAAGCAGCCTGCTTCGGGTTGCCTTTCCGGATATGGAGATCGGCTCGGCCTCCCCCCTTGACCTGTACCGAAGCCATTTTGCGCTGTTTCACCTCTTGTACCGGCTTCAGGAGGAGTTCTACCCGGAGGGCTTATACCTCCACGTCCATTTTATGCGAATTTTTCTGGCCGAATACCCTGCTTCGGGAAAATGCCGGTATTACCTCGATGATACCGGACAATTTTGCGGAGCAGGCTGTGAAGGGGAAAACGATTACTGCCCCTTTCATCGCAAGAGGGTGGGGGAGAGCGCCCTGGAGGCGCTCTCCGTCAAATATTTCTATCTGGATCGGGACAATTTCGACCGCCTGGATGAAAAAACGGCGGAAGCGTTCCTTCAGGGTGCCTGGGAACTGTTGACCCGGTACGGGGATTACGAAAAGAGCCTGGCGGTCCTGGGCATTAGCGGGAATCCGGACTTGCCCACCGTCAAGCGGAATTTCCGGCGGCTGGCCATGGAACATCATCCCGACCGCGGCGCCGAATCTCACCGGCGGTTCAATGAAATCAACCGGGCCTATCGCCTGCTTCTTCGGGTGATTCCCGGTTAATCCTGTTTTTCGAAATACTCTTTTTCCGCCCCGCACTTGGGGCAGACCCAGTCTTCGGGAAGGTCCTCGAAGGAGGTGCCGATGGAAATGTTTTCTTCGGCGCATCCTTCTTCGGGGTCATAGACATAACAGCAGGGGCATTCCCATTTTTCGGTGTTTTCCGGCATTTTTTTTCTCCTGGTCTCGGGGTGAAGGGAACCGGCCCGTAAGCTCGGTTAAGAACAGTTTTGAATATTTTCTTCCTGGCTGACGTCGAAAAAGAAAGCATTCTCTTATACGCTTGAAATCTAAGGTTCTCCCTTTTTTTTGTCAAGATTTTGTGTAACATTGATTGAATCAAGACAGGGTTTTCGAGCTGTTGATCTGTGAGCCAAAGGAGTCGCACCATGAATCACGCCAAGGATCTGTCTCTCATCATCCAATCCCGCATCCCCCTGGTGGTCATCCAAAGCCATGAAGAAGACCGGGTTCTGGAGATGATCCGGCGTCTGTCCGAAGAGCTGAGAAAACCCCTGTTCCATTGGACCGTGACCAACGGTCTCAGGTGCCTGGATCGAAGCCATGTGATGCAACCCTCCCGGGAAGAGACGGCCAAACCGGAAGCGGTCCTGGATGCGGTCCGCAAAAACCGGGCCCCGGGTATCTTCGTCCTGTGCGATTTTCATCCCTATTTTGAAAACGCCCCGGCCATCGTTCGCCTGCTCAAAGAGATCGCCATCGGATATGACCATCTCGGACATACGATCATACTTCTCTCCACCCAGTCGGCGCTTCCCGAAGATCTCAAGCATTTCAGCGCCCGATTCGATATGCCCATGCCGGACGAAGAAGAACTGGAGCAGATCGTTCGGGAGGAGGCCAATCGGTGGACCCGATGCCACCAGGGGCTGAAGGTGGTGGCTCATAAATCGGGCTTGCAAAAGCTGGTCCGCAGCCTCAAGGGGCTCACCCTGACGGACGCCCGCCGGTTGGCCCGAAACGCCATCTACAATGACGGGGCCATCACCGAAAGCGACCTGCCCGAGGTCAACCGGGCCAAATTCGAACTGCTCGGTATGGAAGGGGTGCTCAGCTTCGAATACGAAACCTCTTCTTTTGGAGAAGTGGGGGGGCTGAAAAACCTGAAGCGGTGGCTCAAACAGCGGAAATCGGCCTTTCACAAAGACCCCCGGGCCCTGGGGCTGGACGCCCCCAAGGGAATCATGC
>JGI12109J20283_10556863_pt1 | contig 14820 bp, 8 predicted proteins | sample ElkSlonscriptome_12_FD_20283 | JGI IMG/M metagenome (IMG submission 20283) | reverse complement strand
CGGGCCGGAAGGAAGTAGCTTGGACACCAAGAAGAGCGTGCTCAAGTTCCTGATGAAGCTGGGGCTCTACCCGCACATCCGCTTCACCTACAGCCCCTTCAAGATCCTCGAGTTCGAGGAGATGACCCGCCGGGTGGATTTCCGGGGCGACGAGCGCGCCCTGGACATCGGTTGCGGGGACGGCCTGCAGACGCTGCTGCTGGGTCGCAGGACCGGCCACATCACGGGCATCGACATCAATCGCGACTTCATCGCGGACGCCCGCAACTACGCCGCCGGTTTCAAGAGCCGGGGCCAGGTGGACTTTCTCGACAAGCCCCTCGAGGCCATCCACTTCGACAGCACCAGCTTCGATCTGGTATTCAGCGTCTGTGTCATCGAGCACATCCCCAACCACGAGGAGGTGCTGGCCGAGTGCCTGCGTATCCTCAAGCCGGGCGGGCGCATCGTTTTTACGGTCGATACGCTGGAGACCATCACGGACGCCGGCCTGATCGAGCAGCACCGGCAGGCCCACCAAGTGCAGCGCTACTTCCGCACCGATACCCTGCGGCAGTTGCTTGAGAGCATCGGCTTCGAGGTGCTGGAGATGCAGAACCTCTTCCGCAGTGATCTGGCCCGGCAACTCTTCGAGCAGGGTATCCGGGAGGGTTTCAACTTCGGGCGTTTCCGCTGCGTCTCGCTGGCCGACGAGCTGCGCCGGGCCGAGGAGGCCGCTCCCCTGGACGCACCCGGCACCTTCCTGCTGGCCGTGGCCCGCAAGCCGGTCGTCTAGGCACCCATGGCACCCCGGCTGAGCATCGTCATCGTCTCCTGGAATACGCGGGATCTCTTGCGGGAATGCCTGGCCTCCTTGCCGGCCGCGTGCGGCGCGGTGGAGCACCAGGTCCTGGTGGTGGACAACAACTCCGCCGACGGCTCCGACTCCATGGTGGAGCAGGAATTCCCCTCCTGCACGCTGATCCCCTCGGGTGGCAATCTGGGTTTTTCCCGGGGCAACAACCTGGCCTTCCCGCGCTGCGCGGGCGAGTACATCCTGCTGCTGAACCCGGACACGGTGTGCCCCGCCGGCAGCCTGGCCACCCTGGTCGCCTTTGCGTCCGCGCGGCCGGGACTGGGCGCCGTCACACCCCGCCTGATCGCCGCCGATGGGCGCCCCACCATCACCTGCGGTTTTTTCCCCCGGGTCCGGCACCACTGGCTGGGGCTGGTGGATCCGCTGCGCCTGCTGCCCGGCCGCTTCCTGCAGGAACGGGTGGTGCACATTCCCGCCCCCGCTGAGCCCTCCCATCCTGTGGAGTACATCGCCGGTGCCTGCTTCCTCATCCCGCAGGCGGTGCTGCAGGAGATCGGCCCGCTGGACGAGCGCTTTTTCATGTACTTCGAGGAGACGGATTGGTGCTGGCGCCTGGCTGGGGCCGGCCGGCCGGTCTGGTACTGCGCCGACTGCGAGGTGGTGCATCTGGAAGGCCAGGCCGCCGGGGCTGTGAGCGATTTCAGCCTGCGGCAGTTCCAGAAGAGTTACCGTCTGTTCCTGGAAAAGAACTACGGCCCGTCGGCCGTCCCCTGGTTCCGTCTGGCCCAGTTTCTGGAGTACGGGCTCAAGGGCCTGCTGCGCCTGCTGGTGCCCGGCAACCGCCGGCGCAACGGGGCCCTGGGGCGCAGCTACCTGCGGCGCGCCGCCCTCCAGCTCCATTCCGAGGTGGAAGCCGCACCGCCCTCCTGATACCCGCCGGCGGGTATTCCCCAATTAAAACGGCCCACCCCAGCAAGCTACGGGGTGGGCCGAGTCCGTTTCCGGTATCGCGTCCGGATCAGCGCCGGCGGGTCTTCTTCTCGAACTCCGCGATCAGGTCCTTCCCCGTATCCAGGGCGACGACCCGGAAATCCTCCACGTGCAGGGTAGGGTCGTCCAGCACGTTCACATCGATGTTGAAGGTGCGGCACAGCTCGCGGAACTGCTCGGGCCGTTCTTCCAGCAGGTACAGCGCCAGCACCGGATTGGCCTGGATCTGCAGGCGCTTCTCCTTGGTGACGATGGCGATGCGGTGGATCAGGCGCTCGATCTTGGAGCTCATCGTCTCCATGGACAGCACCTTGCCCACGCCCGTGCAGTAGGGGCAGTCGTTGCTCAGCTGGCTTTCGAGGCTGGGCCGCACGCGCTGGCGGCTCATCTCCACCAGGCCCAGGCCCGAGACCTGGAAGACCTTGTGGCGGGCCCGGTCACGCTTGAGGTGCGTGCGCAGCTCGTTGAAGAGGCGCTTGCGGTTGCCCTCGCTGTCCATGTCGATGAAATCGATGACGATGATGCCGCCCAGATCGCGCAGACGCAGCTGCCGGGCCACTTCCTTGGCCGCCAGCATGTTGGTCTGCAGGATGGTTTCTTCCTGGTTGCGGCGGCCGGTGAAACGGCCGGTGTTCACGTCGATGCTGACCAGGGCCTCGGTCTGCTCGATGATCAGGTAGCCGCCCTTTTTCATCCAGACCCGCTTGTCCAGGGTCTTCTTGATCTCGGCCTCGATCTCGAAGCTGTCGAAGATGGGCAGATCGCCCTTGTAGAGCTGGATCTTGTCCTTCAGTTCGGGCGCGAAATTCTTCACGTAGGCCAGCAGGCGCTTGTAGTCGTCATGGTCGTCGATGACCAGGCGGCTGGTGTCTTCCTTGAAGATGTCGCGAATGAGCCCCACCACCATGCCCACGTCCTCGTGGATGAGGGCGGGTGCCTGGCTGGCCTTGTTGTTCTCGTCGATGGCGGTGAAGAGATCGCTGAGGTAGGCGACGTCCGCCTCGATGGCCCGGTCGCTGGCGCTGGTGGCGGCGGTGCGGATGATGAAGGCCCCCTGGTCCGGGCGGCACTTCTGCAGCAGTTGCTTGAGCCGCACCCGTTCCTTGCGGTCCTCGATCTTGCGCGAGACGCCCACGTGGCGGCCCTTGGGCATCATCACCAGGTAACGGCCGGGCAGGCTGATATCCGCCGTCAGGCGCGGGCCCTTGGTGCTGATGGGTTCCTTGGTGACCTGGACGATGATGTCGTCGCCGGGTTTCAGGACGGTCCCGATGTCCGGGACATGGCGGTTGCGGTTGCGCCGGCCCCCTTCGGTCTCCTCGTCGTCATGGTCCAGGTCCGAGGCGTGCAGGAACCCCGCCCTCTCCAGTCCAATGTCCACGAAGGCGGCCTGCAGGCCGGGTTTCACCGAGGTGACCTTCCCCTTGTAGACGTTGCCGACGATGCGTTTGCTGTCGGCCCGTTCGACCAGGATCTCCACGGCTTCGCCATCTTCGAGCATGGCGATGCGCACCTCGTGGAGCGAGCTGTTGATGATGATTTCTTTTTTCATGCGTCCGGTCACGGAGCGCTAGCCGATGAAATGTCTCCCCAGCCAGAACCGGTGACTGGTTTCACCTACTTCCTGAAGGGGCGTGATACGGCGCCCCTGGTTAGTGTGGCCGAAATACCCTGTCCGGATTACGCGACAATAACGAGCGTCCCCCAGGCTTCCCTGGAGTTCCGGACCCAGAAGGGCGGCCAGAAAATCGTGCACGGGGATGGTGGCACGGGTGGCGCTGCGCTCCAGCGTGAAGCGCAGGACCGAGGCCCCCTCCTCCGTGGGTTCTGCATCCAGCGCCAGCCCCCCGCAGGGAACCATGGCCCGGATATCCACTTCGATATCGCCCTTGGGGCGGTGTCGGGTTACCACGCGGGTGGTGCAGGAAAGGAATTCGTCACAGGCGGCGGCCACCGTGTCGGGCGCAATTCCCCCCTCGCCGGGTCCGGGCACCTCGGCCCGGAAATCGAAACTCTCCACGACCTGGTCGATGGACGGCGGCGTCTGGGCCCCGAGGACCCGGGCGCGATTGATGCGCAATCCCGCGGGCAATTGCCGGTTCAGAATATCTTTCAGTCCCGGCACCTGGCACTCGAGGGCCAGGTCCAGGTTCTCACAGAGCCCGGCCACACCCACCGGCAGGGGGGGACCGAACTTCAACAATGGATGGGGATGATAGCCCCTGCTATAGGCCACAGGCAAGCCGGAACGCCGCAGGGCCAGCTGCAACTGGCGCTGGAAATCCAGATGCCCGAGGAAAACGGCGTCGTCCGTCTTGCGATATTCCAGGCGATACCAGCATTTGGCGGCCGCCTGCTGGCGCCAGACGGCCCACTTGCGGATCTCCTTGCCGGGGTTGTCCGGATCCTCGTTGCGCGGATCGAAGAGGTCCCCGGAGGGTTCCGCTTCCTCCTGCACCACCTTGGCCATCTCCGTGATCTGGGCGAAGATATGCTGATCCCCGGCGCAGCCGTCGCACTTGTAGCAGGGCCCTTCGAGGCGGCAGTCATGGATGGTCTTGATGCGCTGGGCCCGCTTCCAGTCCTTGGCCAGGAAATCGCGGTTCACCCCGCCGAAGATCCCGTCCCAGGGCAAGACATCCTCCACCTCGCGCCGCGCCAGGTAGGGGTCGGGGTCCACACCGCAGGCGTCCAGGGCCTCCTGCCACTTGCCGAAATCGTAGCATTCGGTCCAGCCGTCGAAACGGGCGCCGCGGCGCCAGGCCTCCTGAACCACGGGCGCCAGGCGGGCATCGCCCAGCCCCAGCAGCCCCTCCAGGAAGCTGACAATTCCGTCACGCAGGCTGACCTTCACATTCAGACGGCGCAGGCGGTGGCCCAGATAATTGTTGCGGCGCGTGATCTCCTCGCGGCTGATCTGTCCCGCCCACTGGAAGGGCGTGTGCGCCTTGGGTGAGAACGGGCTGACCGAGACGTGCACCTGGGAGCCGCCGCGCGGGGCGATGGCCACGACCTTGCCGACCAGGGCGATCAACTCGTCCAGGTCCTCGTTCGTCTCGGTGGGCAAACCGCACATGAAGTACAGCTTCACACCCTTCACCCCACCCTTGAAGGCGTCGCGGGCGGTGCCCAGGATGTCCTCTTCGGTGATGTTCTTGTTGATGACGTCGCGCAGACGCTGGCTGCCCGCCTCCGGCGCGAAGGTGAAGCTCTTGGGCCGCTCGCGGCTGATGCGCCGGTACAGTTCCTGGTCCACCGAATCCACGCGCAGGCTGGGTAGGGCCAGGTTGGTGTGCTGCCCCTGCAGGGCGTCCTGGATGCCGGCCACCGCCGAACCCAGGCCGGAGTAATCGCTGGTCGACAGGCTTAGCAGGCTGACCTCGGCCACGCCGCTGGCGGCCACGCCCGCGCGGGCGGCCTGGACCAGGTCGGCGGGATTGCGCTCGCGCACCGGGCGCGTGATCATGCCCGCCTGGCAGAAACGGCAGCCGCGCACGCAGCCGCGCATGACCTCCAGGGCCAGGCGGTCGTGCACCGGTTCCATGACCGGCACCAGCGCCTTCGGGGGGGGGAAGTCACCCAGATCGTCCACGGTGCGCAGCCTGACCTGCCCCTGGACACCCGGCCACCAGGCGCCGGGCAGGGCACGCAGGCGAGCCAGCAGCTGGGCCCGGTTCTCGCCCGCCTGCTTGCCCGCCAGGATCTCGCGGGCCATGTCCAGCACCGTTTCCTCGCCATCGCCCAGGAAGACGACGTCCAGGAAAGGCCCCACCACCGTGGGGTTCAAGGTGCAGGAGCCGCCGGCCACGAAGATGGGGTCGTCCTCGCCGCGATCGGCGGCCAGCTGCGGGCTACCGGCCATGTCGATCATGGTCAGCATGTTGGTATAGGCCAGCTCGTACCCCAGGCTGAAGCCCACCACATCGAATTGCCCGGCGGCGCGCCGGCTCTCCAGGCCGAAGAGGGGCATGCCTTCGGAGCGCAGCACCTCCTCGGCGTCCGGCCAGGGGGCGCAGAAGATATCGCAGAAGGTTTGTGGCAGATCCATCAGCAGATGGTAGAGGATGCGCAGGCCCTGGTGGGACATGCCCACCTCGTAGGCGTCCGGGAATCCCAGCAGGATGTTGGCCCCGGCGGGTTCGAAGCCCTCGCGGCTGGCGCCCAGTTCGCCCCCCAGATAACGGGCGGGGGACGAAACCAAAGGCAGCACCCTGCTGGTGAGGGTGCGGCCCAGAACGTGCGGATCATTGAATTTTTTCAGCGGCGCGTAAGCCGCCTGGGGGTTCTTCTGGTTCAATTCACTCTCGTTCTCAGGTCCCGTCCGGAGCCGATGACATGGGTTTGACAGAGATCTGGTCCTTACCCGACTGCTTGTCGAAGACCTTCGATTCCGTCAGGTCGCCGAAGCTCACGGGATAGTTGCCCGTGAAGCAGGCGTCGCAGTAGCGGTCCCCGCCGCCGGCAGCCTCCAGCAGCCCCTCGCGCGAGAGGTAGTGCAGGCTGTCCACCCGCAGGTAGGTGGCGATCTCGTCAATGGAATGGCTGGAGGCGATCAACTCGTTCCGGACCGGAGTGTCGATGCCGTAGAAACACGGGTTGGTCACCGGCGGCGAGGCGATGCGCAGATGCACTTCCTTCGCGCCGGCCGCCTTGATCAGCTTGACCAGCTTGCGCATGGTGGTGCCCCGGACGATGCTGTCGTCAATGACCACCACCCGCTTGCCCTCCACCACATCCTGGACCGGGTTGAATTTAATGCGAACGGACATATCCCGCACCTTCTGGGCGGGCGAGATGAACGTGCGCCCCACGTAGTGGTTACGGATCAGGGCCAGCTCGAAGGGGATGCCCGTGGCCTTGGCGTAGCCCAGGGCGGCGGTGTTACTGCTGTCGGGCACGGCACAGACCAGGTCCGCCTCCGCCGGGGCCTCGCGGCCCAGGATCTCGCCGCTGCGGCGCCGCACCGTCTCCACGCTGCTGCCGAAGACCTTGCTGTCGGGGCGGCTGAAGTAGACGTGCTCGAAGACGCAGGCTTTCTCCGGGGCCTCGTGGGGCAGACGGCGGCTGGTCAGCTCCCCATCCCCCAGGATGACCATTTCCCCCGGCTCGACGTCGCGCAGGTACTGGGCTCCGAGGATGTCGAAGGCGCAGCTCTCGCTGGCCACCACGTAGTTGTCCTTGTAGCGGCCCAGGCACAGGGGTCGGAAGCCGTAGGGATCGCGCACGGCGATGAGCTTGTCGCGCGTCATCACCAGCAGGCTGTAGGCGCCCTTGACCCGGGGCAGGAGCTCGAGGAGGGCATCCTCGCAGGCGATGGCCCGGCTGCGGGCCAGCATGTGCAGGATGACCTCGGAGTCGCTGGTGGTGGAGAAGATGCTGCCGTCTTCCTCCATCTCCCGCCGCAACTCCGGCGCATTGACCAGGTTGCCGTTGTGGGCCAGGCTGACGGAGCCGCGGTGCGAGGCCACCTGCAGAGGTTGCGCATTGAGGATGTGGCTGCTGCCGCTGGTGCTGTAGCGCACGTGGCCGATGGCGTAGGTGCCCTGCAGTTGCCGGGTGGCCTCCTCGTCGAAGATATCGGCCACCAGGCCCATCTTCTTGTAGGTGCGCAGGGTGTGCCCGTCCGAGGCGGTGATACCCGCACTCTCCTGCCCGCGATGCTGCAGGGCATGCAGGGCGAGGCTGGCCAGCTCGGCTGCCCCGTGGATGGCCGCAATGCCCACCACGCCGCATTCTTCTCGCCAGTGTCTCATCAACGCTCCGTTCCGGCCATCAGCCAGGCTTCCATGTGCGGGTTGATCAACAGTCCCTGTTTGCGGGTGCGGGCCACAGCCAGCCCCTGACCTATCTCGATGGCCTCGGCAGCATCGCCCGTCAGCAGCAGCCGCCACAGCACGCCGGAAAGCACGGGGCCGTCCTGCCCCAGCGGAAAGGCCACCACGTCCACGGCGGTCTGGCCGTCGGCGGGAGCCCCGCCCAGCAGGCGGTCATACAGGGCCCTCCTGTCAGTGAAGTCCTCCAGGTCCGTATCCGCCAGCTCTCCGGGCCAGCCGGCGGGCAGCATGCGGCCCCGGCAATCGGTGCAGCCAAACCAGCTCTCGGTCAGGCCCTCGGCCCGGAAGTGCCCGTAGTGGTGCTTGTTGGGGTTGAAATAGCGCCCCGTATCCAGGATGCGGGCCATGTCCGCGGCGCCGTCCCAGAAGGTGTGCATCTCGCAGCGCAGGAGATTGGCCAGACGATCTCCCCCCTCCAGGCGATCCTTCATCACCAGCAGGGCGCTGGCGGCGTGCAGATCCACACCCTTGTGACTGGTCAGCAGCGTATTCTGTCGCGACATCGTCATTCCTCTCGGCGCAGGGCGCTCAGCACATTTCCACCAGGCGGCTCAGCAGGAACGCGCCGGGCCCGGCCTCTTCCAGGAGTTTGAAATTCCCGGCGGCGGCCCGGCGCACACGGCCCCAGGCACCGGGCTGATCCTCGGGCACGTGACGCAGCTGCGCGGCGCGCTCGGGATGAGGCATCATGGCCAGCACGTTGCCCCGCTGATTGGTCAGGCCGGCCACGTCCAGCAGCGAGCCGTTGGGGTTGGCCTCTTTCCGGCCACCCAGCTGCGTGTACTGCAGGGCCACATGCCCGGCGGCGGCCAGCTTCTCGAAGAAGGCGGGATCCTCGTGGGTGAAGCGACCCTCGGCATGGGCGATGGGCAGGGGGATGGCCCCCGTGATGCTTTCCACGAAGGGGCTGCGGCTGCCCGCGTGCGGCGTGACGGCCACCCACTGGGCGTGGTAGCCGCGGCGCCCCGGGAACCGGTTGTGGGCCAGGGCCACTTCCACGGCGCCGGGCTCGAGGCCGGGCACCAGACCGCTCTCCACCAGAACCTGGCAACCGTTGCAGATTCCCAGGATGGGCTTGCCCGCCTCGGCCGCTTCCAGCAGCACCCGCAGCAGCGGATCCTTGGCCGCCACGGCGCCGGCCCGCACACGGTCCTGGTAACTGAAACCACCGGGGATGAGGAAGCCGTCAAAGGTCGCCAGTTCCTGCGGGCTGCGGGTCCAGCGGAAGATCTCCGCGTCCGCGCCGCTGCTGTTCAGCAAGCGGGCGGATTCCACCTCGCAGTTCACCCCTGGCAGTTGCACCACCGCCACGCGGGGCTTGCGATCCAGGTTCACCAGGGGGATGCGCCCGGCAGGCTCCTCGTCCACAGCCTGGTCGGCCACGGGCGGGATCATGGCCTTGGCCTTGTCGCCACCCAGCAGGGCCGGCAGGGCCGTCTGCCAGATCTGCGTCATGGCGGGCACGTCCAGGGTGGCCACCTCGGCGCCGGCAGCGTCACGGATATCCAGGATTGCGTTGTCGGTGACGGTGCCCATATCCCACCAGCTCACCCCCGCGCCTTCCAGCTGGGTGGTGGCCGCTTCCAGATCATCGGGCGCGACCGTCAGCACGAAGCCACCGGTCTCGCTGAAGAGGAACTCCCGCGCCGTCAGCTCGGTGGCGGGCAGCTGGATCTGGGCGCCGCGCACCTCGGCCGCCTCCAGGCCCATGGCCATCTCGCTGAGGGCCACGGCCAGGCCGCCGTCGCTGATGTCATGGGCCGCAGTCAGCAGGCCGGCGGCGACCAGGTCGATGACCGCGCGGATCTCGTGGCGGGCCGTCTCGAAGTCCAGCTCCGGCACGGCGGGACGCCCGGCCTGGTAACCGGCGTCCAGGTAGAGGGAGCCGCCCATCTCGGCGCCGCGGCGGCCCAGCAGCAGGATGTGGTCTCCCGCGGCGCTGAAACGCTGGCTGCGGCACTTGGTGTAGTCGTCCACGATGCCCACGCAACCCACGATCGGAGACGGGGCCACGCTGCGTCCGGTGCTGCTCTGGTTGTAGAAGCTGACGTTGCCGCTGATCACGGGCAGGGGCGCCTCGGGCAGGGCGTAGCAGCCCACGCCGCGGCAGGCGTCGCCCACGCCGCGCACGCCTTCGGTGAACTCCCAGAAGGATTCGGGAATCTCGGGGTTGCCGAAGTTGAGGCAATCCGTCACGGCGGCGGGGCGGCCGCCCACGCAGGCCACGTTGCGGCAGGCCTCGAGCACGGCGCTGGCGCCGGCGGTCCAGGGATCGGCCAGGCCCAGCAGGGGGTTGCCGTCGGCGCTGAGGGCCACGGCCCGCTTGCTGCCCGCCACCGGGGCGATGACGCCGGCATCGGCCTCGCCCGGCCTGATGATGGTGCCGGCCTGCACCTCGCTGTCGTAGTGGCGATAGACGTACTCGCGGCTGGCCACGTTGGGGTGGGCCATCAGCCCCAGCCACTCGTCCTGGATCTTCTCCGGGGGGTCTTCTTCCAGGCGCGTTTCCCGGGCCACGGTGGGCCGCTCCGGCGCCTGGGCCTGGCGCTCGTAACGGATGCCCTCGGTGATGGTCTCGACGGGGGCGTCGGCCAGCACCTTGTCCCCGTAGCGCAGGATGTAGCGCTTCTCGGTGGTCACCTTGCCGATGACGCAGGCGCAGGCGCCCGCGTACAGCTTCGGCAGGGCAAAATCCTCGTTGTAGATCTTCAGCACCTTCTCGGTCAGGCGCGTGGGCACGGCCAGGCCGTAGCGTTCCTGGGTCTCGCTGCAGGCGCAGACGCGGGCGGGCAAGTCGGCGATCTGGTGCACCAGGGCCACATCCACATCGCAACCGAAACCGCCGGCATCGACCAGCTCGCTGGTCACGCAGCTCACGCCGCCGGCGCCCAGGTCCTTGAAACCGATGGTGACACCCTCTTCACGCGCCATCTCCAGGACAGCCTTGTTGGCCACCGAGAGGATGCGCTTGAGGAAGGGGTCAGGCGTCTGCACGCTGCCCTTGTTCTCCATGGCCTGCTCGGCATCCAAGGTGGCCGAGGCGAAGGCCGCGCCGCCCATGCCGGACCAGTCGGTGGGTTTGCCCACCAGGATCAGCTCGTAGGGTTCGTCCGCCGCTTCCCGGGGCACCGCGCTGTGGGTGATGTGGTCGTGCTCGACGATGCCCACGGCCACCACGTTCACCAGGCAGTTCTCGTTGAAGCTGGGGTGGAAATAGACGTCGCCACCCAGGTTGGGCACGCCGATGGCGTTGCCGTACTGCCAGATGCCGTCCACCACCTGCCGGGCGATGTCCAGCCGATGCGGCGCGTCCTCGTCACCCTCGCCCTCGGGTTTGGGCCAGCCGAAGCGCAGCGGATCCAGCGTGGCGATGACCTCGCCGCCCATGCAGTACACGTCGCGCACGATGCCGCCGATGCCCGTGGCCGCCCCCTCGACGGGCATGACCTGGCTGGGGTGGTTGTGGCTTTCGTGGGCGAAGATGATGCCGTACTTCTTGCCGTCGATCTCCCCGAAATCCACGATGCCGGCGTCCTCGACCGGTCCGACGACCACGTTCTGCCCGGTGGTGGGCAGGTTGGCCTTCAGGTGGGGGCGGCTGCTCTTGTAGGAACAGTGCTCGCTCCACATGGTGTCGAAGAGGGTCATCTCGGTCAGGGTGGGGTCGCGGCCGAGCAGGTCGGCCACCTTGCGGGCCTCGTTCGCCGCCAGCGTCAGACCGTGTTCGCGCAGGTAGGCGCGCAGGCCGTCATCGTCGTAATCGTCGACAGGGATCGGCGTGAAGCTCTCGTCCTGGAAAGCCATTTTGCATCCTTCTGAGGCGGGATACGGGGATTTTCGGCTGCCTTCGGGCCTAATCTAACACGGGCTCGCCGGATATAAAAGGCCGATACCGGAGAATCGCCCCCCGCAATGCCCGGCGGGCTTGAACCCGGCATTGAAGGCCGCTGGGGCCATTTCCTTACCTCCGCGGGCTACCAGTCCTTCAGCGCCAGTGTGCGGCGGAAGATGACCGGCACGTTCCGCAGCTGGTGATCCAGATCGAAGCAGCGGTCCAGCACCTCGTCGCTCAGGCGGGAGGTGATCTCCTCGTCCTGCCCCAGGCTGTCGCGCAGGGCCACCCCCTCGTCCCAGACCCGCATGGCACAGCGCTGCACCCAGGCGTAGGCGTCCTCGCGCACGACGCCTTCTTCGGTCAGGGCCAGCAGCACGGCCTGGCTGAAGAACATGCCGCGCACCTTCTCCATGTTCGCCAGCATGTTATCCGGGTAGACCACCAGACCCTTGATCAACCAGGTCATCTTGCTGAGCATGTGGTGCAGGGTGTGGCAGGCATCGGGGAAGATGATGCGCTCGACACTGCTGTGGCTGATATCCCGCTCGTGCCACAGGGCCACGTTCTCCAGGGCGGTGTGGGCGTAGCCGCGCAGCAGGCGGGCCATGCCGGTCAGCTTCTCGCTGACGATGGGGTTTTTCTTGTGGGGCATGGCGCTGCTGCCTTTTTGCCCCTTGCCGAAGCTCTCCTCCACCTCGTGCACATCGGTGCGCTGCAGGTTGCGGATCTCCACGGCCATCTGCTCGATGGTCGCCCCCAGGGTGGCCACGGCCTGCAGCCAGTTGGCGTGCCGATCGCGCTGCACGATCTGGGTGCTGGCGGGATCCACCTTGAGCCCCAGGCGCCGCATGCTTTCCTGCTCCACCTCAGGATCCAGGTGAGCGATGGTGCCGACGGCGCCTGAGATCTGCCCGTACCCGATCTCTTCCTGCGCCGCATCCAGCCGGCGCAAACCGCGCTCCAGGGCGCTCCAGTAGACCATCAGTTTCAGCCCGAAGGTGGTGGGCTCGGCGTGGATGCCGTGGCTGCGGCCGATCATGACCGTCTTCTCGTGCTCCTTGGCCTTGGCCTCGACGGCGTCCAGAAGCTCGACCAGGGATTCCCTGAGAATGGCCCCGGCTTCCTTGATCTGCAGCGCCAGCGCCGTGTCCAGCAGGTCGCTGCTGGTCATGCCCTGGTGCACGAAGCGGCTGCTGGGCCCGATGTACTCCGCCATGTTCGTCAGGAAGGCGATGACGTCGTGCTGGACCGTGCGCTCGATCTCCAGGACGCGCGCGGTCTCGAAATCACCCTTGGCGCGGATCTCCTGGGCCGCCTCTTTCGGGATCTCGCCCCGGTCGGCGCGGACCTCGCAGACCACGGTCTCGACCTCGCGCCAGATCTTGAAACGGTTCTCGTCGGACCAGATGGCGGTCATTTGGGGGCTGGCGTAGCGGTCGATCATGGGGGCTCCCGGGTGGTGGAGGGTGGTTTGGATGCGAGGCAATCGCAGGGAATGTATCCGGGGGGGCGGGATTGGTCAAGATGGGGTGGTTTTCAGGGGGATGCCCGCCGGCGGGTATTCTTGTGTGAGGCGCGACTTATTTCCATATTCTGCAGTATTTTAATGGCTATTTTCGCTTTTTTTTCGTATATTGAGTTTATCACATCCTCCCAGAAAATCCCAGGAGTCTGCCATGCAGAATATTGCCGTCGATTCGTTCGTTTTCGACCAGCCCGCGGCGCAGGTGAATGCCAGCTTGAAGAAGGCGGTGCGGGCCATGGATCAGGCGCGGCACTGTGCCGTTTTGTGGTTCAAGGAGATCGTGGAGAGGGAGCTTTATCGGGAACTGGGATATAGCTCGGTCTATCAGTATGCCGCGGTGGAGCTGGAGTTTTCGAGGACCCGGACCGGGAATTTCCTGCAGCTGGCGCGGAAACTGGAGGCGCTGCCCCGCCTGAAGAAGGAAATGGAAGAGGGGCATGTCGGTTATACCAAGGCTCTGGAGGTCATCAAGGTGGCCAACGCCGCCAACGAGGACCGCTGGATCGAGGAGGCCAAGCTGAAAAGCCGCCAGGAACTCCGCGACACGGTGAACCGCGCCCGGCAAACCGGCCGCCGGAAGCGCACCGCGGACCCCAACCAGGGCGAATTGTTGGCAGGGCAACAAAACGCACCGGAGTTACCCGTGGCCACCACGCACAGGATAAATTTCGAGCTGACCAGTGAGCAGCTGGCGCGATTCGAGACCCTGATCGAAATAATCCACAGGCAGGGCGGCGCGCCCGCCGGATCCGATCGCGCGGTCCTGTTGCTCGAGGCCATGGCCGCCCTGGCCTGCCAGCCGGAATCCGGAGGGTCCGCCGAACATTCCGCGGAACGGGCCTCAACGCCTCAATCCCCAACCCAGATCCATGTCCACCACTGCCCGGCCTGCGAGAAGTCCCACATCAGCACCAGCCGTGGCCAATCCGAACTCACCCCGGACGAATTCGAAAAACTCACCTGCGACGCCCGCATCGCCGAACCGGGAAAACCCAACAAGGCCGCCATCCCGCCCAGTACCCGCCGGCGGGTACTCGCCCGCGACCAGCATCGCTGCCAGGCGCCCGGTTGCCGGCACACCCGCTTTCTCGAGATCCACCACCTCACACCCCGCAGCCACGGCGGGACCAACGCCGAGGAAAACCTCATCACCCTCTGCAGCGCCTGCCACCGGCAGCAACATCGCTCGGCGGGAACCGGGTCCGGAGGAAGGCGAGCCAGCGGAATTCTCTCGCCAGGAATCCCCCCGGAGGTTTAATTGGCACGAGCCGGCTGGCGCCCCCTCCCCTATCCGAAAGGCCCACCTTGGATCTGCCCCCCACCCGGAATCTGGATCGACGCGGGTTGCTGCACCTGCTCGTGGTTTATGTCGTGTGGGGAAGCACCTATCTGGGAATTCGCATCGCGGTGCGCGAGGGGGCCGGGTTTCCGCCCTTCACGCTCGCGTTCATGCGGGTGGTTGTGGCTTCCGTCATCCTTTTCAGCATGGCGCGGTTCAAGCGACAGCGGGTGACACTCCAGCCCCAGGAATTCATCGTCCTGTTCGGGAGTGGGATCCTGCTCTGGGTCGGCGGCAACGGGCTGGTGACGTGGGCGGAGATGCGGGCCAGCAGCGGGATGGCGGCCTTGTTGGTGGCATCCATGCCCATCTGGGGGGAGATCATCAAGCTTGTGGTGGACCGCAAGCGGCCAAGCATCAGGCTGGTGGGAGCCATCCTGCTGGGATTTGCCGGGGTCGGGGTGCTTTCCTGGCCGGTGATCCGGCAGGGCACCCACGCCGATCTGCTGGCCACCATGGCGCTGCTACTGGCGCCGCTGTTCTGGGCCCTCGGCAGCATCT
>JGI12109J20283_11028509_pt1 | contig 14828 bp, 10 predicted proteins | sample ElkSlonscriptome_12_FD_20283 | JGI IMG/M metagenome (IMG submission 20283) | reverse complement strand
CCGGCCTTCCCGCCGTTCTTCGACACCATCCATCAAGGTCCCGACGATCCGACACCGCCGATGCCGGTGTTCGCCGAGGTGGACCGGGACATCTTGCGCCTGTGCGGCGACTGGGGCGACGCCGTTCCGGCCAGCGGATTCCGCGCGTTTCTGGAGGCCCGGCCGTCGTTGCGGGACTCGCTGCTGGCCACGTTGCGTGGCGACATGGAAACCCTTGTCAACGCGTGGTTCCACGAGTCCGGGTTCCGGCACATCTTCTGCGGCGAGCCGGACCAGCGCGAGGACGGCCGCTGGACCCTGGGCGGGTTCCATTACGTGGGCCGATACGCGCAGGCCCAGATCAACGGGTGGGCCGGGCGCCTGGAGGGTGGCTGCTCGATCGTCGAGACGGACCCGCCGATCTACACGGAGGGCGTGGTCTTCCGCGCGCCCAACGGAGATCAGGGGATCAAGTGCATCAATGGATATGCATTGGGCCTGTCGGCGTCGGACATCCTGCACGAGGTGACGAAGGCCTACCGGCTGGCGCGCGGGCAGTTGGGTCCGGGCACCGATGCCTGCCGGCACCGCGTGCTGGACGACGGGTACGGGTACGAGGCGGTGTTCGTCATGCGCGACGACGCCATCGTCACCTTCTACCCGGATGCCACCCCGGATGAGCGGACGCCGTACTGCGGGGAATAGACCAAGCACCTCGCGCATCTCGCGCGACCGAAGGTGGCGGGGCTCAGCCCTTCGGCGGGTCCCGCCCTCTGCCGCGTATCGTTCTTCTGTTGGGTTTGCGTCTTCGCTGCCGTGTCTTACCTTTAAGTCCGGCGGCGTTGGGGGGGAGCGGAGCGCGGTCGGGCTCATGGCGGCATGGAACACGGCGTGGACACGACGACAATCGACTACCTGGCGAAGATCAAGGACCTGAGCCAGCGTCTGGCCGATCGGGACGAACAACTCGGCCGGTACGCGGATCAGCACCATGCCTTGGAAACGGCGCTTGAAGATCTGGCGACGCACCAGGAGGAGTTGCGGGCGCAGAACGAGGAGCTGCGGCACGCCCGGCAGGTCAACGAGTCCCTGATCCAGCGATACGCGGCGCTGTTCGACGGCGCGCCGGTCGGGTACTGCATCATCTCGGAACGGCGGACCATCATTACCGCCAACGAACGCGCCAACTGGCTGTTTGAGGCGCGCGGCGCCGAGATCGAAAACAAGCCGGTGCATCTGTTTATCCACCCCGCCTCACACGCGGTGCTGTCCTGGCACCTGGACAAGGTGCTCGCCGGCGAGTCGGCCACGGACGAGATCACCGTGCTCGGCCGCGAGGGCCGGGAGGTGGTGTGCCTGGCACAGAGCCGGCCGCATCCGGAGACCGAGGAGTCGTCGCCGTCCTGTCTGACCACCTTCATGGACATCTCGCAGCGCAAGCAGACGGAGCGGGCGCTTGCCGATAGCGAGCTGAAGTTCCGCAATATCTTTACTCTCGCGCCGTTCGGCATGATGACCCTGTCCAAGGACGGGCGGCTGATGGAAACGAACGAGGCCGTGCGGCGGATGCTCGGCCTGTCCGCGCACGAACTGCGGGGCATGAGCTACACGGATCTGCTGGCCCCGGACATCACGCCCACCGAGGCCCGGCGCCTGATCGACGGCCAGCCGCGCCCCGGATGGGTGGATGTGTTCGAGCGTGAGTTACGCGGGCGGGACGACCGCCGCCTGATGACCCGCGTGACGTTCGCCGTCATGCCGGCCGGGGACGGTCACGACGTGCAGGGCCTGGTGATCCTAGAGGACATGACGGAACGGCGCGAGTTGGAGGCGCGGTTCCAGCATACCGCCAAGCTGACCCTGCTGGGCGAGATGTCGGCCAGCCTGGCGCACGAGATCAGCCAACCGCTCAACATCATCCGCCTGAAGGCGGAAGGCGCGCTGGAACGTGTGAAACGCCAGGGACACGACGCCGAGCGAGCCGAACGCGGGTTCGCGGCCATCGAAGAGCAAGTCGTCCGGCTGTTCGAGGTCATCTCCTACATGCAGGGTCTGAGCCGTCGGGACACCGGGGCGGTGCACCCGTTCAACGTGTCACGGGCGATCACGGCGGCCGTCGGCCTGGTGGACAAGCAGTTCCGCGACGACAACATCCGCCTGGAGGTCGAGGACCACCTGGGCGACACGGAGGCGATCGGGCGCCAGCATCAGCTTGAGCAGGTCCTGGTGAACATCCTGCGCAATGCCCGTGATGCCCTGTTGTCACCGGAGGGGATTCGCCTGCGCAATGGAGAAGCGCCCCGGGTTAGGGTTGTGGCGCGCCTGGAGGGCGACGGGGACCGGCTGCGGATCGTCGTCGGCAACAATGGCCCCCGGGTGTCGGAACATGTGCGGCGGCAAATGTTCGACCCGTTCTTCACCACCAAGTCGGGGGAGCATGGGACCGGCCTGGGGCTGTCGATCAGCCTGGGCTTCATCACCGAGATGGGGGGCACCATCACCGCCGAGAACACCGACGAGGGCCTGGACTTCCACATCCTGTTGCCCCGGGTCCAGCAGACCCACCGGCCGGTGCCGGTCGAGGAACCGGATGCGACGGCACCGCCACAATCGGGTGCCGGTGTGCTACTGTCGGATCCTGTGGCGGGACAACGGCCGCACGTGCTGGTGGTCGATGACGAGGAAGAGGCGGCACGCGAGATCGCCGCGTTCCTCGACGCCATCGGCTATCGCGTCACCGTGGCTGTGAACGGGCAGCAGGCGCTGGAAATCCACGTCACCGACCCGGCGCGCGCGGTCATCACCGACCTGCGAATGCCCGAGCGGGACGGCCACTGGCTGATCGATCGATTGCGGGCGGCCGACCGACCGGTGTTCATCATCATCATCACCGGTCAGGCCGCGCGCTCACCCCGGGAACTCGAACGCTTGCGCCAGCGGGCCGACGCGCTGTTGCGCAAGCCGGCCTCGCTCCGCGATATCGTGCGCCACCTGCGCGAGGGTGTGCCACAGGGGGCGCCGGTGTGACATCAACGGACGAAAGGGGCAGAAAACGGCACCCTTTTCGTCTACCGGTTCGTATGCCGGTCGGTCTTGCACCAGCCGACCGAAGTCATTACTCGTCGCCATTCGCCGGGCGCGGTGCCGACGCGGGAGATCCCTCGGCTCGCTTCGCTCGCTTGGGATGACGATTTTCCTTAAAAAACAAACACATACGTCATCCCGAAGCGTCCGTTAGGACGCGAGGGATCTCCCAAGACCGTGTGTCGACGGTCCGGAAAACGTGTCACGATTTCCGTGGCCCGGTCTTACACCGCCAGATACTCGTGGCGCAGGTCCTCGTTATCGAGCACCTCCTTGGCGGTACCGTCGTAGACCACCTCGCCCATGTCGAGGATGACGGCGCGGTCGGCCAGTTGCAGGGCGGCGATGGCGTTCTGTTCGACGATGACCGTGGTCATGCCCAGATCGCGGACCTTCTGCAGGGTTTTTTCGATTTCCTGCACGATGACCGGCGCCAAGCCCTCGTACGGCTCGTCGAGCAACAAGAACTTCACGTCTCGGGCGAGCGTGCGGGCGATGGCCAGCATCTGCTGCTCGCCACCGGACAGGGTCGTGCCCTCCTGGCTCTTGCGCTCGCCCAGGCGGGGGAACAACTCGTAAATCTGTTCCAGCGACCAACCCTTGGGCGGTGCGATCTGGGCCAGTTGCAGGTTCTGCTGGACCGTCAGTCCCTGGATGATGCGCCGGTCCTCCGGGACCAGCCCGACGCCCAGCCGGGAGGCCTGATAGGCCTTCATGCGGTGCAGGGGCTGGCCGGCCAGCCACACCTCGCCCTGGGTCAGGTGCGGATCGGCCAAGCGGGCGATGGTGCGCAGGGTCGAGGTCTTGCCGGCACCGTTGCGGCCGAGAAGGGCGAGGATCTCGCCTTCGTGCATGGTGAACGAGACGCCCTGGACGATGTAGCTCTCGCCGTAATAGGCGTGCAGGTCGTGGGCCTGGAAGTACGGCGCGTCGGCGGCCGAGGTGGCCGCGGTGGCGCCCCCGGCGGGAGCGGCGGGCACCACGCGGTCCTTGGGATTGGTGACGGTCATCCGTGTGCTCCTCCGAGATAGGCTTCCTTCACCTTGGGATCGCGCCGGATCTCCTCCGGCGTGCCCTCGACGATCGGGTGGCCCTGGGCGAACACCGTGACCCGCTTGGCCAGCGAGAAGACGACGTGCATGTCGTGCTCGATGATGATCTTGGTCACGCCGTGCTGCTCCGACATGCGCGCCAGCAGATCGATCGTGTTGTTGGTATCGGCGCGGGACATGCCGGCGGTGGGCTCGTCCAGAAGCACCAATTTCGGCTCCTGAACGAGGCACATGGCCAGTTCCAGGCGGCGCTTGTCTCCGCGCGACAGGTTGCCGGAGGGATCATTGCGTTTGTCGGCCAGACCGACGTCCAGCAACATCGCCTCGGCGCGATCTCGTACATCCGCCTGGGTGTCCACCCGGCCCCAGCCGTTGATGCGGAACGCGCCGTCGCGCACCGCCAGGGCCGGGATCATGACGTTTTCCAGCAGCGTCAGGTCGCTGAAAATCTCGGGCGTCTGGAACACGCGGGCCACGCCGACCTGATTGATCTCGTGCGGCGTCAGGCCGAGCAGGGAACGGCCGTTGAACTTGACCGTTCCCGTGTCCGGCCGCAGTCGGCCGATGAAGCAGTTCAGCAAGGTCGACTTGCCGGCGCCGTTCGGTCCGATGATGGCGTGAACGATGCCTTCCTCAATGTCGAGGTTGACGTTGTTCAGCGCCTTCAAGCCGCCAAAGCTCTTGTTGACGTTCTGGACCTGGAGAATGCCCATCTTCGGTGTCTCCCTTCCCTATTCGGCGGCCTGCGGGTGAGCTTGGTCGGATCCGTCACCACGTTGCCGACGCGCCTTGACGCCGTAGTAGATGCGCCGGCTCCCTTCGATCAGGCCTCCGGGCAGGAAGATCACGATCAACATGAACAGCAGGCCCAGCGTCAAATGCCAGCCCTCGCCGACGAACAGGCCGGCCACCGAGACCACGGCCCCCTCGATGCCGTCCGGCAGGAACCCGAAGATCTGATGCAGGGTCTGCTCGTTGAAGGCCGAAAAGATGTTCTCGGAGTACTTGATGATGCCGGCGCCCAGCATCGGACCCAAAAGGGTCCCGGCCCCGCCCAGGATGGTCATCAGCACCACTTCACCCGAGGCCGTCCACTGCATACGCTCGGCCCCGGCCAGCGGGTCGGTCACGCACAGCAGGGCACCGGCCAGGCCGGCGTACATCCCCGAGATGACAAACGCGGTCAGGGCGTAGGGTCGGGTGTTGATGCCGGTGTAGTTCAGCCGGTTCTGGTTCGACTTGATGGCCTGCAGCATCAGGCCGAACGGCGAGCGGAAGAGCCGGAACGACACGTACATGCCGATCAACAGCCAGACCGCGCAGAAATAGAACCCCGGCAAGCCGTTCATCTCAACCCCGAACAGGGTCGAGACCAACGATCCCTCCACCTCGCCTTGGCCGATCATGTGGTCGAGCAGACGCGGGTCGCTGTTCAGCACCCGCAGTCCGGTCTCGCCATTGGTGATCGGCGTCAAGACCGAATAGGCTAGATTGTAGGACATCTGGGCGAAGGCCAGCGTCAGGATCGCGAAATAGATGCCGGTGCGGCGCAGGCTGATGAATCCGATCAGCCAGGCGAAGGCACCAGCCAGGACCATGGCCAGGGCGATGGCCGGCAACGGGTTCATCCCCAGGAGCTTGAAGCTCCACACGGCGGTATAGGATCCCACGCCAAGGAAGGCCGCGTGACCAAACGACAGATAGCCGGTCAGCCCGAACAGGATGTTGAACCCGATCGCGAACAGTCCGTAGATGGCGAACTTCTGCATCAGGTCAGGGTAGCCGGCGCCAAGCGGCGCCAGCCAAAGCGGCATGGCCAGGATGACCACGGTGAACAAGGCAAACCGCAGGATATCGCCTTTTGCCGTCTCGAGTTGTCTCGTCGCCATCGCCTCAGCCCTCCATCACGCCTTTGCGACCCATCAGTCCGCGCGGCCGGACCAGCAGGATGATGACCGCCACCAGATAGATGATGATCTGGTCGATGCCGGGGAAAATGCTCTTGACCTCGGTCATGGAGGCGAACGACTGCAGGATCCCCAGCAGGAACCCGGCCGCGACGGCCCCCGGCAGGCTGCCCATGCCGCCCACCACGACAACCACGAACGACAGCACCAGGAAGTCCATGCCCATGTGATAGTCGGGCGGCAGGATCGGCGTGTACATCACGCCGGCCAACCCGGCGACCACGGCGGCCAGGCCGAAGACGATGGTGAAGCGTTTCTCGATGTCGATGCCGAAGAGGCCCACGGTCTCCCGATCCGCCATGCCGGCGCGCACCACCATGCCGAACGTGGTCAACTGCAGAAAGGCGAACACGCCCCCGATGACGACGGCCGAGAACAGGAAGTAGATCAGGCGCCAGTACGGATAAACCACGGTGTTCGGTTCGAAGCCGAAAAACGCGCCGATATCGGCGGCTGTCCTCAGGTCCTGCGGCGGCGCCTGCGGAATGGGGTTGGCACCGAACCAAGTCTTGATGATCTCTTGCAGCACGATGGCCAGACCGAAGGTCACCAGGATCTGCTCGGCGTGGGTGCGGCGATAAAAGAACTGGATCAGGCCTCGTTCCATAATCAGGCCGATCACAATCATCACCGGGATGGCCGCCAGGATGGAGAACGGCACCGAGTAGTCGAGGATGAAGGTGCCCCAGTCGCCCAGCCAGTCCTCAATCATGGGGACGCGAACCTCAAGCGGCGTGCCCCATGGGGTCATTTGCGTCGGATCAAGGGTGACCTTCTCCAGGCCGATGAGCTGATTGAAGCTGACCGCGCAGAAGGCCCCCAGCATGAACAGCGCCCCGTGGGCGAAGTTGACGACGCCCAGGGTTCCGAACACCAGGGTCAGACCAAGCGCGATCAGGGCGTAAGCGCCGCCCTTGTCGAGCCCGTTCAGGATTTGGAGAAGGATCGCGTCCATCCGCCAAGGCTCCTCTGGTCGCCCGGAAACGGCCGCACCCGCCAATTGGCGGAACGCGCGCGGTCATGGCCGTGTTCCGGGGTCACGAAACAAACAGAAACGCCCCAGGCCGTCGCGCAACGGCCGGAGACGCGGCGCGGTCGCCCCGGGGATCGGGAGCGACCGCGCCTGGTCGGGTGTCTGTCCGGCTTAGGCGCCGTTGTTGCACTCGCCCAGTTCGCCACCGAAGATGGCCGGATCGTAGGTGACCTGCTCGGCCGGCACTTCCTGCACGACCTCAAGGATATCGAACTGGCTGGTCGGGTTCTCATTCCCCTTCACAACCAGCACCTTCTTGAAGCACTGGTGGTCTTCCGCGCGGTACAGGGTCGGGCCGTTGCCCAAGCCGTCGAACTCGAAGTCCTCCAGGGCCTCGACCACGCCGCACGGCGCGAAGGTGCCGGCCCGCTCGCAGGCATCGGCGTACAGGATGGCCTGGACATAGGTGGTCTGGGCTGCCTGGGACGGCGGGAAGCCGTACTCCTCGCCGAAGGACTTCACGAAGGCCTTGGAGCCCTCGTCCTGCAGCGACCAATGCCAGTTGGTGGAACCGAAGATGCCCTTCACGTTCTCGCCGGCGCCCTGCGCCATCAGGCGGGAGTACAGCGGCACGACGATGGTGAAGTCCTTGCCGTTGACCTGCTTGTCGCGCAGGCCGAACTGCACGGCCTGGGTCAGGCTGTTCACCATGTCCTTGCCGTAGTGGTTCAGCACCAGGACGTCGGCGCCGGAGTTCAGCACCGGCGTGATGTACTGCGAGAAGTCGCCGGCGCCCAGCGGGGTGCGGACGGCCTCGACCGTCTCCCAGCCCAGGGCCTCGGTGGCGTTCTTGATCGACTCTTCCTGACTCCAGCCCCAGGTATAGTCGGCGGTCAGGTGGTAGGCGCGACGATCAGTGCCGTAGTTGTCTTTCAGCACCGGGGCCAGCGCGGCACCGGACATGTAGGCATTGAAGAAGTGGCGGAAGCCGTTGCGCCGCTTGTCCTTGCCGGTGGTGTCGTTGGAGTGCGTCAGGCCGGCCATGAAGATGACGCCGGCTTCCTGGCACAGCGACTGCACGGCGATGGCCACACCGGAGGACGACCCGCCGGTGATCATGATGGCGCCGTCCTTCTCGATCATGCGCTTGGCGCTGGCGCGGGCGGCGTCGGACTTGGTCTGGGTGTCACCGGTGACGTAGGCGACCTTCTTGCCCAGCACGCCATTTCCGGTCAGCACGGTCGGCTTCATGGTGTTCAACATGCCGCCGTCGCCCTCACCGTTCAGGTGCTTGACGGCCAGTTCGTAGGCGCGCAGCTCGTCCGCGCCCTCGTCGGCGTAGGCGCCCGTCTGCGGCACGTTGAAACCGAAGGTCACGGTGTCGCCGGTCGGCTTGTTCAGGTAGTCCGCCGCCCAGGCCTTGGAACTGAAGATGGTCGGCATGGCCAGACCGGCGCCAACGGCGGCGCCACCCTTCAGTACGCCACGACGGCTGGGATTCAAGAAATCAACCATTACGTTCCTCCCTTTGGATCACCTTTGGATCATACGGCGTGGCTCGGCCCGAGGGGTGTCCCGGCCATGGCTGCCGCCGCCCCGCGCCCACGCGATCAAAGCCCGCTCCGCGCTCTGTCTGCGGCGGTTCATCCGGACTTCCTGACGCTCTGTTACAGGTCCCTTGTAAAAATGACAATAAAATATTGATTTGCCAGCCGCTTTTTGTAACAAATTGTCTTTGCGGGGCGTCGAGTTTGTCAATTTTTCCACCTTGCGGCGCACAAGGGCGCAGGGGGCGGGAGGCCTGGATGGAGAGCGGGTTCGGGCTAAAGATCCGGGAAAAGCGCAAGACCCTCGGCCTGACACAAGCCGAGGTGGCCCGGTCGGTGGGCATCTCCACGTCGTATTTCAACCTCATCGAGCGCGGCAAGCGGTCCATTGGCGGCGCCTTGCTGTTGCGGATTGCCCGCGCCCTGGACCTTGATCCGGCGGCGCTGGACGACGACGCGGAACGTCGGCTGGTCACCGAACTGACGGAAACGGCGGCCGATCCCTTGCTCAGCGGTCTTGACCTGGATGCGGCGGCGGTGCCGGCCCTGGTCGGGCGTCATCCCGCCTGGGCGCGCGCCCTGGCCCTACTGCACCGAGAATGCCGCGATCGTGGCGAGGTGATCTCAGCCATGTCCGACCGCCTCAGTCAGGATCCATTCCTGTCGGACGTCGTGCACCGGATGCTGACGACGATTGCCGGTATTCGCTCGACGGCTGAAATCCTCGACAGCGTGGACGACCTGGAGGCGACCCAGTCGCGGCGCTTCCGCGCCAATCTGGCGGTGGAAAGCACGCGGCTGTCCGAGGCGGCCCAGGCCCTGGCGGACTTTTTCGACCGCTCGGAGGCGCCCAAGCAGGCCATCACGCCGGGCGAGGAGGTCGACGACTTCATTATCGCCCATGGCAACCACTTCCCGGCCCTGGAAGAGGGCACCGCCCGCTTGCGCGCGCGTCTGGGGGCCAACGCGGCAGGCGGAACGGCGGCTCTGGCCGCAGCTCTGGCGTCCAGAAAGGACGTTGCCGAGGGTAACCACCGCCCGCTCAGTGCGCCGCGTCGCGCCCGGGCCGGCTATCGCGATGGGGGGTATCGCGACGCGGGGTATCGCGACGCGGGGCATGGCGAGGACGCGCTGTGGGACGGGGACGGGACGGTCAGCGAGGCGGGGCGGCGGTTCGCGATGGCCCGCCATGCCGTGCTGCATGATCTGAAGGACACCATCGACGATCTGGTGGAGAACGCGCCGCAGTTGATCTCTGAGGAGGCTCGGCAGCGCGTGGTCAGTGTCCTGGCGTCGTATGGCGCGGCCGCGCTGCTGTTCCCCTACGACCCATTCCTGGAGGACGCCGAGCGCCTGCGCTACGACATCGGCCTGATGCGCCGGCGCTACCAGGCCAGTTTCGAACAGATCTGCCAGCGGCTGGTCAGTCTGCGGCGGCCGGGGGCGGGGGGTGTACCGTTCGCCATGTTGCGGGTCGATCCGGCCGGCAATCTGTCGAAACGCTTTCCGTTGCCACGTCTGCCCATGCCTCGGCACGGCGCGGCCTGCCCGCTGTGGGCGGTCTATCGGGCCTTCCAGACGCCCGGGCCGGTGGTGCGGCAGTTGGTCGAGTTGCCGGCTGGTGACCGGTTCCTGTTTGTCGCGCGGGTCGTGCGCAAGGGGGTGGACAGCTTCGCCATGCCCGCGCGGCAACTGTCGGTGGCCATCGTCTGCAATGCCCAGTATGCGGATCGTCTGGTGTATGGCGACGGGCTGGACCTGTCGGGACGCGCGCGAGCGGAGCCCGTTGGCGTGTCCTGCCGGGTCTGTCCCCGTGCCGACTGCCAGCACCGCGCCGAGGACCCCATTGTTCCGACCTGAGCGGAGTCAGGGCTTTGTGTTCCCCGTTCGGCCCGGGTAACATGGGGGGTGAACCGTCTCAGCGCGGGCGAACAAGGACAGGGAGGGCACGATTGGCCACGCGCCTGTTGATCGCCGAGGACGAGGCAAGCATTCTGGAATCGCTTGTCTTTATTCTCGGACGCGAGGGCTATGACATCGTCACGGCGCGGGACGGCGAGGGGGCCTTGCAACAGTTGCAGGCCGACGGGGCCGTGCGGTTGCTCATCCTCGACGTCATGCTGCCGCGTGTGAACGGGTTCGAAGTGCTGCGGGCCGTGAGGGGGGACGCGGCTCTGGCCCCTCTCCGCGTGCTGATGCTGACCGCCAAGGGGCAGGCGCGCGACCGTCAGATGGCCGATCAGATGGGCGCGGACGCCTTCATCGCCAAGCCGTTTTCGAACCAGGACGTCGTGCGAGAGGTACGGCGCTTGGTCGCGCCGTGACCGACCGGCCCGAACGGACGGAAAGCCCGTGGGCCTCGGGAACACCACGCCGCTGGCGCGACCTTGCGATGATCCTGCCGGCGTTCGGGCTCGTGATGTTCATGCCGCCGGTGATCGGGCTGTTCGTGTCCGAACGCACCCTCTTCGGCGTGCCGTCGATCGTGGTGTACGTGTTTGGTGCGTGGGCGGCCCTGATCGCTATCGCCGCCCTGATCAATCGCCGGCTATCCGGACCGAATTGGTCGCGGCCTGACGGCGAGCGCCCGCCATGACACGGACCGTCGAATTCGCGCTGGGCGCGTCCCTGGCTTATGTCGTGCTGCTGTTCGCCGTGGCCTACATCGGCGACCGCCGCGCGCGACAGGGCCACGTGGGATGGCTGCAGTCCTCAGTGGTGTATACCCTTTCGATCTCCATTTACTGTACGTCCTGGACGTTCTACGGCGCCGTCGGGTCGGCGGTCCGCAATGGGCTGGAGTTCGCCACCATCTACCTGGGGCCGACGCTGGTGTTCGTGGGGTGGTGGCTGCTGTTGCGCAAGTTGGTGCGGATCGGCCGGACGCAACGGATCACCTCGATCGCCGACCTGATCTCCTCGCGGTTCGGCAAGAGCGAGGTTCTGGGCGCGCTGGTCACTGTCATCGCCGTGGCGGCGGCCACACCCTACATCGCGCTGCAATTGAAAGCGGTCACCACCAGCTACCAGGTGATCGCCGGCCTGCCGCTGGACGAGACCGACTTCCGGGCGGGGTTCTGGCTTGCCGTGTGCATGGCCGTGTTCACCATCCTGTTTGGGACCCGCAACGTCGATGCCAACGAACGCCATCACGGCGTGGTCGCGGCCATCGCGCTGGAGGCGCTGGTCAAGCTGTGTGCTCTCGTTGCGGTCGGCGTGTTCGTGGTGTTCGGGCTGTTCGACGGGCCGGGCGACCTGTTCGCGCACGCGCCGCCGGGGTATCTGCAGACCGAGGATATCTTCGGCCCACGCTGGGTGACGCTGGTGGTCCTGTCGGCGGCGGCGATCGTCTGCCTGCCGCGCCAGTTCCAGGTGATCGTGGTTGAGAACGTCAACGAACGCCACCTGTCCACGGCCTCGTGGCTGTTTCCGGCCTACCTGTTCGTTAGTTGTTTGTTCATTCTGCCCATCGCTGTCAGCGGCATGACGGTGATGCCGGCCGGCTCCGACCCGGACATGTTCGTCCTGACCATCCCGTTGATGGCCGGCAAGGAGGGACTGGCGCTGCTGGCCTTCCTGGGTGGATTTTCCTCGGCCACGTCGATGATCATCGTCTCGTCCATCGCGGTGTCGACGATGGTCTCGAACCATATCGTCGCGCCGCTGGCCCTGCGGCTGTCGCATGGCCGGGTGCGGGTCAGCGGCGACGTGCGCAGCCTGTTGCTGGTGACGCGGCGAATCGTCATCGCGGCGATCATCCTGTTCGGGTTCCTGTACTTCCGGGTCAGTGGGCAGTCGGATGCGCTGGCCTCGATCGGCCTGATCGCCTTTGTCGGCGTGGCCCAGGTTCTGCCCAGCCTGATCGGCGGCCTGTTCTGGCCGCAGGCCAACCGGCGCGGGGCGCTGTGGGGGTTGTGCGCGGGATTCGTGCTGTGGATGTACACCCTGGCCTTGCCCAGCCTCGAAAGCGACTGGCCCATCACCGCCCGCATGATGGCCGCGGGACCGTTCGGTCTCGGCCTGCTGCGGCCCGAGGCCTTGTTCGGTCTGGAAGGGTTCGATCCGCTGGTTCATGCCACGTTCTGGAGCCTGCTGGCGAACGTGACGCTGTTCATCCTGGGGTCCTTGAGCCGCGATCCGCGTCCGCTGGAATGGGTGCAGGCGAGCCAGTTCGTCGATGTCTTCCGGGGCGGGGCCACGGTGGCGACCGGGGAGGCCGCGCGCTTCCGGCGCACGGCGACCAGCGAGGAACTGTTCATCCTGGCCCAGCGCATTCTTGGGACCGAACAGGCCCAGGAGTTTTTTGACGCGGCGGCTCGGCGGCAGGGGGTGAACCGCGGCCTGCCGAGGCCGACCGAAGACCTGATGGCCGATTTGGAACGGCGGCTGGCCGGCAGCGTCGGCGGCGCCTCGGCGCGGGCGATGATGGCCCAGGTGGTCGGCGGCGAGGTGGTCAGCATCGACGAACTGGTCAGCATCGCCGACGAGACCGCCCGCATCATGCGTTACAGTCAGGCGCTGGAACGCAAGTCGGCGGAGTTGGAAACGACGGCCCGCCAGTTGCGCGAGGCCAACGAACGCCTGCGTGAGATCGACCGGCAGAAGGACGACTTCCTCGGCCAGGTCAGCCACGAGGTGCGCACGCCGATGACGGCGATCCGCAGCTTCTCGGAGATCCTGCGCACGTCGAACGACCTGGAGAGTGCCCAGGCGCGACGCTTCGTGACCATCATCCACGAGGAGAGCATCCGCCTGACGCGCCTTTTGGATGTCATTCTGGACCTGCGCGTGGTCGAGAAGGGGGAGATCCCGATCGTGCTGGAGCCTGTGGATCCGGATGCGCTGCTGGATGTCGCCGCCGAGACCTGTGAGGGGCTGCGCGGCACGGCGCCTGTGCGGATCCGGCGTCTCGGTCGCGCCGGCGGTGGTCGGGTCGAGGCCGACCCCGACCGCCTGCGACAGGTGTTCATCAACCTGCTGTCCAACGCGGTGCGCCACAACGACAAGGACATGGTCGACATCACCATCGACAGCCGGGTGGCGGACGGCGTCTTTGAGGCGGTGATCGCCGACAATGGCCCGGGTGTGCTGGACGAGCATCGCGAGCGGGTGTTTTCCCTCTTTTCGGCCACGTGGACCCGCGAAGGCCAGAAGGGTGCCGGCCTGGGCCTGGCCATCAGCCGGGGAATCATGCGCCGCATGGGGGGGGACCTGACGCTGCTGGACGGCGCGCCGGGGCAGGGGGCCAAGTTCCGGGTCACGCTGCCGACCACCACCGAGGACCCGCCGCCGTGACGCCGTTCGCGAAGCTTTCTTGACAGCGCCGTCCTGGGCGAGGAGAAGGGCCTATGGGCCGTGGGGTTTAGTGGGACGGTTTCGGACATGGCCGACTGGCCCGGCCCGCGGCGCGGGATCCATGCCTTTTTTGGGGGAGAATGCAGGATGGTTCGGGACGTGAAAGGCATCGGCGCGGTCGCGCTGGCGCTGTCGATGGTGGTGGGCGCGCCGGCGCTGGCCAAGGAGGGGGGCGACCAGTATCCGCACGGCGGCGAAGGCTTCATGGCCGGGGCCGTGCCGCCGCCGGGATTCTATCTGCTGGGATATGGCGTCGACTATCGGGGCGAGCTGGTGGACGCCGACGGGGACAAGGTGGCCATCCCGGGCCAGGATCCGATCTCGCTGCGGGTCGACGGCATTGCCGCGCGGGCGATCTACACCAGTCCCTATCAGATCCTGGGCGGGTACTGGGGGGCGCACCTGATCGTCCCGTTCTTCGACATCGAAGTGGACGCGGGCGTCGCCTCGCAGCGCAAGACGGGGATCGGCGACATCACCTTCAGCCCGTTCATCCTGTCGTGGCACTGGCCCGAGTGGCATCTGGCCACGGCCGTGGACATCTACGCGCCGACAGGCCGCTACAAGGCCGGTGACCTCACCAATATCGGCGCCAACTACTGGAGCTTCGAGCCCCTGATCGCGGTGACCTACCGCAACGCGGATGGCTGGGAAGCCTCCGGCAAGTTCATGTACAACATCAAGACGGAGAACCCGGACACCGACTATCAGTCCGGCGACGAGTTCCACATGGACTACACCCTGGCCAAGAACTTCGACAACTGGGCCGTCGGTGTGGGTGGCTACTTCGTCCACCAGATCCAGCGCGACGAGGTCAACGGCGTCGAGGTCGCGGACAGCATCCGCAAGTCGTTCGCCATCGGGCCGCAGG
>JGI12109J20283_10464207_pt1 | contig 14840 bp, 8 predicted proteins | sample ElkSlonscriptome_12_FD_20283 | JGI IMG/M metagenome (IMG submission 20283) | reverse complement strand
CCGTCGAGTACATCCATGACGATGCGCGCTGGGGAAACGGGCTCGAACGCCAAGGGGAGCGGGTTCGCGTCGATGTCTCCGCGGTCGCGTCTGCACGTGTATTCACCGCGGCGGCGCTCGTCGAGCGTGTCTTCGACCGACGCGTGACTTTCGATCTCGGCTCCGAATGGACCTTCGGCGACCGCCGTGTGAAATTCGACTTCGACGCCGGGGACGGGCGTGGTTGGCGACCGATTCCCGCCGACGGCAAGGTCGTCGTCGACTACGCCACGACCGGCAGGCGAACCCTCGCCGTGCGCACGCACGAAGACGACCCACGCATCGCCCGTTTCACTTTCGAGGTGGTCGCGCTCGCCGTACCTGCGCCCGAGGACACGATCCGTGTGACCTCTTCGGTCGCCTTCGAGGGCGTTTTCGCTTCGGGCGATGCCTTCGTCTACCTCGCGCCCGGGCGGAGCGCGATCGAAGCACCGATCGTCTTCGTCGAGGGTCTCGATCTCGACGATTCGCTGGGGCGCGACGAGCTCTACACGTTGCTCAACGGTGAGAACCTGCTCGAGGACTTCCGGGCGGAGGGCTACGACGTCGTGGTCCTCGACTTCGACGACGCGACGACCTACGTCCAGGCCAACGGCCTGCTCGTCGCCGAGCTCGTCCAGGAGATCCAGAGTCGGATCGCGCCCACGGTCTCCTTCACCCTGGCCGGGGCGAGCATGGGGGGCGTGTGCTCGCGTTATGCGCTGGCCTGGATGGAAGCGCAGCAGATCGAACACCGGGTCGAGCTGCTGATCGCCTTCGACTCACCGCACCGGGGCGCCAACATTCCCCTGGGATTGCAACTGTGGGTCGACTTCTTCCGCGGGGAGAGCGTGGAGGCGGACTTCCTGGCCAGCCGGCTGGATCGGCCCGCGGCCCGGCAGCTGCTGGTCTACCACTACCGGGCGCTCGGAAGCGCGGCTCTCGCCGATCCGCTGCGTGCGGTTCTCGAGGCGGATCTCACCGCGCTCGGTGGCTACCCGGTGCAGCCCCGTCGTGTGGCGGTGGCGAACGGAAGTGGCGGTGGCATCGGGCAGGCCTTCGCGCCCGGCGCGCAGCTGCTTCGCTGGGAGAGCTCGAGTTTCACGATCGGGGTCACGGGCAACGTATGGGCGGTGGGGAACGGTCCCTCCACGCGGATCTTCGAGGGTCAGATCCGCGTGTTCTTCGTTCCGATCTCCGGCAGCGAGATCTCCGTCGCCAATACATTGGCCTACGACGGGGCGCCGGGAGGCACGCGGGCTTCGCTCCAGCAAGCGGCCGACGTCGATGCGCCCTATGGCGACATCGAGGCCCTTCATTCCGCCCACGGCTTCATTCCCACGGTGAGCGCTCTCGATCTGACGGGAGTGGGGCTCTTCGATGCGGTGAGCGCGATCGAGGATCCGGCATCGTCGTCGCCCTTCGACGCGGTCTACGCGCCCGGCGACAACCAGGAGCACGTACTGCTCACCGCCGAGAACGCCGCGTGGATCCGCGCGGAGGTCTTCGAGACCGCGACTTCGACGCCGCACATGCCGGAGTCCGGGGTGCGACTCCTGCCCGCGCGACCGAACCCCTTCAATCCGTCGACGACGCTCGCCTACGAAGTCGATCGGGCCGGTCCGGTCCGGGTGGCGGTGTACGATCTGCGCGGCCGCCATGTGCAGACGTTGGTGGACGAACCGGTCGACGCCGGACGCCACACGGTGGTCTGGCACGGACGCGATGCGCGTGGCAACGCGGTCTCCAGCGGCGTTTACCTCGCACGTCTGGACCAGGGCGCGCGTGCGGCGCTCGGCAGACTCGTGCTGGTGAAATGAAGAAGCCGCCGGGAATCCCCGACGGCTTCTCGAATCGACCTGGAAGCTTCGACTACATACGCTTGGCGTAGAACTCGATGACCAGGTTGATGTCGACCGGGAAGAGCAGCGTGTCCTTGCTCGGCACACTGGTGAGCTCGGCCTCGAACTTCTGCGGCTCGTGGATCAGCCACGACGGACGTTCGTGCGCCGGGTGCTTCCACGATTCCTGGACGACCTCGAAGTTCTTCGCCTTCGGGCTGACCGAGATCTTCTCGCCGGCTTTCACGCGATAGCTCGCGCGGTCCATCTTGCGGCCGTTGATCATCACGTGGCCGTGGTTCACGAGCTGGCGCGCCCCCGGGATCGTCGAGGCGAAGCCGGCGCGGAAGACCACGTTGTCCAGCCGGCTCTCGAGAAGCTCGAGCAGGGTGGTGCCCGTGTCGTTCGAGCGACGGGCCTCTTCCATCAGCTTGCGCAGATGGCGCTCGTGGACTCCGTAGTTGAAGCGCAGCTTCTGCTTCTCCATCAGCTGCTTCTTGTACTCGGAATCCTTGCCGCGACGGCGGTTCAAGCCGTGCTGGCCCGGCGGGTACGGACGTTTGGTGATCGATTTGCGCGAAAGGCCCGGCAGGTCGGTGCCGAGGCCACGCATCTTCTTCAGGCGTGGGCCCGTGAAGCGGGACATGGTGCCTATCCCCTCATGAGGTGGGTCGTGGGCCGAATCCTTGGATTCGGGGGCCCCGGGCGATTCTGCGGCACTGGTGCAGGCTCCGGGGTTTCGGACCACGCGGATTTTGCCGCGCGAACCCCAAAGAGTAGCCGATCCGGTGAGTGGCGCAAGGCTGGCCCGAGTCCAGGGGCGGCTCAGACGTCACGCGCCACGCGATCGAAGAACGCGCGGTCGATTCCCCACAATGTCCCACAGCGAGGACAGTTCGCCTCGACGAGGGAGTCGCCCTGGAAGAGCTCGTCCGGATCCTCTCCGAACATGCCGACCAGCGCGCGGGCCACGCGGTCGCCGTCGCAGCCACACTCGAAGGTGAAGCTGCGGCTCTCGATCGGCTCGCGGGCCTCGTCGCGGAGTTCGCGGATCGCAGCGCCGTCGAGGCCGCGGATCCAGTCCGGGTCGGCGCCGGGCAGTGCGTAGACCGCGGCCATTTCGTTGCTCGAGAGCTCGACGAAGCGCACCGCGAGTTGTTCGGAGCGCATGAAGTAGTCTTCGAAGATGTCGAAGAGGTCGACTCCTTCGACGGTCAGCACACTGCGCGACGTGTCGCGTTTGGGGTGGCTGCGCTGTACGAAGAGACGGCTCTCGCCGGTCGATTCGACGTCTTCGACGAAGTAGCGGCCGGTGATCGTGTTCGTGGGTCCGCCGCCGGTGACGAAGACGTTCGCGGCCGGTTTCTCGACGTTCAGCGTCCAAGCCGTCGTTTCGTCGACCACGCGGAAGGACAGTTGGAGCGCCGCGCCCGCGAGGGCCTGGTGCATGAGCACCGTGCCGAAGGGGTCGAGCGGCAGGTTCCATCTCTGGACGTGCGTGTGGTAGGCCGCGAACAGCGCCTCGAAGTCGCCGAAGCCGAGCATGGCGTCACGGCGGCGCAGAATGAACCGTTCGACGGTGGCGGTGGACACGGCGGATCTCTCTGGCGCGGGGGAGGGCTCAGAGTAGGGAAATCCGTCCGGAGGCGCATCTGCAGGGCCCTCGGGCGCCGCGCATGACCTCGCGAGCTCGAAGTGCTAGGATGGCGTGACCTTCCCCAGGGTTTCGACGCGCGTCGCGGAGGCCGCGCGCACGGCGTCGGAGTAGACTTCACTCGCCCACGCGGCCGCAGGGAGTCCCTCCTCATGACGCGCCCCCTTGCGTGTTGTTTTCTCTTGTTCCTCGTTTCCTCTTCCGCACTCGCATTCGACGCCGTACGGCACGAACCACTCCGCATCGCACCGGGTGACGCGACCCGTCTCCACAGCACGACGACCGGCAGCGCCTTGCTCCAGCGTGAGACGGCGGGTCCCGACACCTTCGATCTCTACGGCGGTCCGCAGAATCTCGTACGCGATCCCGACGGCGTTCCCGGCAATGGGGACGAGTATGTCGAAGGCAAGTTCCAGGCGCCGGACGGCTTCACCGCGCGGGGCCTGAGCGCGTCGGACGGGGACTGGACGGGTGTCGATCTGACCGACGTCGAACCCTTCTGGCAGGTCAGCACCTTCAATGCCGAGAACCTGAACGGCAACGGCCCGGGCAATCGCGCGATGTGGTGCGGGATCGAAGCCGACGATCCGCGCGCCGAACGCTGGACCGATGCGCCGGGCTACGGCAACAACTGGTACGAGCGCTTGGTCTTCGAACAGGTCGTCTCGGATCCGAGCGTGGGGCAGACCGTCGACTTGGACTTCGTCTTCAATGCCGACACGGAGCTGTCCTACGACTTCATGGTCGTCGAGTACCAAACGCGCTTCTTCAACCGGACGACCGTCTACGAGTTCTCGGGAACGGTCGTGGGTGCGTCCTTCGCCGACGTCGCGACCACGCCGATCACCTACGCCGCCGACGACTACGCCGACGGCGACAAGATCCGGATCTACATCGAGTTCTTCAGCGACGGTGCCTACTCCGACGAGGACGGGCTCTTCGTGAGCGACGGCGCGATCCAGCTCGATGACATCGTGATCACCACGTCCGAAGGGACGTTCACCGAAGGCTTCGAAGGGCCAGGGCCCTATCTCTTCCGGCCCGAGAAGGACTACTTCTTCGGCGACTTCGCGAACGTCTTCGCCTTCGTCAGCGACGTCGATCCCTGTCACGAGAATCGCTCGCCGCAGGCGAACTTCGTCGACTTCGGGCAGGTACCGCCCAACGCGCCCGGCGTGAGCGGCATGTCGTCGACTGGCGGCAGCACGTCGTCGACGTGGAACTACGGCAGCACGGGTGGCTACGTCGTGAACTACACGTCGGGGCTCGAGCCGGGTCGCTACCTTCACATCTCCAATGAAGTGTGGAGTCCGGAGATCGACTTCGATTTGCCTGGGAGTGCAGACGACGGTCCGGACATGCAAGGCCTGGTGTTGTCGTTCGACGTCTGGCCGCACCTTCCCTTGAACCTCCAGAATCTCTACACCTGGCGAGTGCGCTTCCACGCGGACGGTCAGTGGACCGACTGGCGGGATCGGAACTTCGTCTACTTCGGCCAGGCCGTGTACCGGCGCCAGACAGAAGACGTCACCGATCTCGTCGAGCCCGGGACCGACAAGGTGCAGGTCGCGTTGGGCGTCGTGGAGTTCGGCGGGATCGATTTCCCCGACTTCGATTCCACGCCCGCACCCTGGTTCGACAACGTGCGTCTGAGCAAGATCCGCGTGGACGGTCCGTTCTTGTCGGCCAACGAAGCGGACCTGGCCAACGATGCCTTCCCCGTCTCCGGGACGATCGACGCGAGCACGCAGGCGGCCCGCGATCTCCTCGACATCCGCTTCGATCGCGCGATGAGCGTGGCGCGAGAAGAGGTGATCCCCGGCGATTCGCTCGTCGTGGACGTCGATGCGGCAATTGCGGGTTCGAGCGTGAGCTCGGTGCGCATGCACTGGGTGCAGCGACAGAACCCGACCTTTGAAGCGGCGATCCGTTCGCTCCCCGCGCGACCAGGAATCGACGTCGACGTCGCGACCGGCGTTGCGCCGGACGGTCGCGTCCTCTGGAGCGGAACGGTCGTCATGAACAACGCCGTGCGCGAGAACGGATCCATCGTCGACGACGAATGGGCGGCCGACCTGCCGGACGTGGACTTCCTCTACCCCGGTGACGTGTTGCACTACTACTTCGCGGCGACCGACGACGGGGGCCGTACGGCGACCCTTCCCGTTGACCTCAATGGATTCGGCGTGTGGGACGATCTCGGCCGGTCGACGTATACGCGGACCTTCACCGTGCGCGCACTGCCCACGATCACCGCGGGCGGAGCGCCCGACATCCTCTGGATCAACGACGCCGGACATCGCGATCACGAAGAGGAATGGATCACCGCGTTCGAAGTTCTCGGCCTCGTCGAGGGGCGGGACTTCGACAGCTATACCGTGCAGGGCGCGTCTTCGGGTGTCGGCAATGGAATCGGCGCGTCCGGGAACTTGACCCGGCTCGGTGAACGTCGCGGGCACGGTGCCTCGCTGGACCAGCTTCGTGAGTATTCGACGCTCGTCTACGAATCCGATCAGTTGGTCTACTACGTCCTCGGAACCGGCGACGCGGACGACGTCGGCGATCCGAGTGCAGACATTCCCCTGCTCACGGCGTGGAAGGAATCGCCCGGCGACCGTGCGTCGATCTGGTTCGGCGATTCCTTCGTGTCGTCGGTGCAGAACGGGAGCGCGGCCGGTCAGAGCTTCGTGGCCATGATGCTCAACGCGGGCACGCTCGGCGACGACCTGCAGGCGACCGTGCCGGGGGTGACGAATCCCTTCGTCGTTCCGTCGGGCTTCACTTCGGGCTTCGCTCTCGAGTTCAACGTCTACGGTGCGTGTCCGCGCCAGCGACGCTTCGATGATCTCCGGCCGGGTTCGATCGCCGACACGTCGCATCTGCTGCGCTACGACGACGGCACCACGAACTACGACCTCGCGCTGGGCGTGGTCTACGACCGTGTGGTCGGGTCCGACCGGCGACTGGACATCACTTTCCCCTTCGGGCTGTCCGCGGTGAACTACGACCCACAGGATCTGCCGGTCGGTGGTTCGACGATTCCGGCGCGTGGTCGTTTGCTCGAGGAGGCGTTGGCCGTGGCCGATCCCAACTTCGTTCCCGGTCAGGCGGTCGATGCACCTTCGCCTCGTCGGACGTCGCTCAACGTGGCTCCGACGCCGTTCAATCCGTCCACTGTGGTGCGTTTCGATCTTCCCCATGTCGGAGCGCGAGCGAGCGTGCGCGTGTATGACGTTCGCGGGCAGCTCGTGCGCACCTTGCACGACAGAGCAGCCGCGTCGGCTGAGCTCGAGCTGACCTGGGACGGTCGTGACGCGCGCGGCGCGGTCGTCGCCAGCGGTGTGTACTTCGTTCGCGGTGTGACGGAAGGCTTCGATGCGACACGCAAGGTGATGCTCGTGAAGTAAGCGGCTCCCTGCCGTCGTTTTCCGACCTCCAGCTCTGCGCGGCGCCGGTCGTGCGCCGCGCAGAGCACACGCGTTTCCTCTGCGTGGTCGGTGCCGCGGGAAGCATTCGACCTTGCGTCCCGTGGTTGCTCCGAAGCTCGTCCTGAATCCCGCCCGCGACTTCCGCCCGCGAAGTCCAGTCGGTACTGGTGTGCACTCGTCCGAGGCCCTACGATCCGCCCAACCCGCGAACGCCGAGGACCTGCGATGACCTCCCATACTCTCCGCCGTGCCGTCGCCTTCGTTCTGCTCCTCGCTGGCGCCGCGGCGTGTTTCCTGGGCTACGCCGACGCGCCGATCGAAGCCGTCCAGCAACACCCGATGGGCCAGCCCGCCGACACGCATCTCGACGAGGCGCTCCGCCAGGCCACCGTCGGCTTCATGACCGTGTCGACGGTCAAAGCCGGGCTCGCCGTGTTGGAGGGCAGTTCGTTCGGCGCGAATCTGGGCGTCGGGATCTCGATCCAGGTCGGCGACGTGGTGCAGGCGATCTACGACTACGTCGACATCGCGTGGCGGACGCTCTTCGTCGCCGCGGGCGCCTTGCTCGGATTGAAGCTCGTGCTCGCGACGGCGGTCGACGTGGCTCCCTACGTGCTCGGGCTCTGTTTCGTCTTCGGTGCGCTCGTGCTGCTCACGCGGGCCGACGGACGGTTCGAGCGTGCGCGCGCGGGCGGGCTCGATCTCGTGCGGACGCTCCCGGTCCTTTTCGTCGTGCTCGTCTTCGTGTTGCCCGCGTCGGTCTTGGGAGCGGCGGCGCTCTCGCAACGGCTCACCGCGGTCATGCTGGAGGAAGCCAACCGCGAACTCGAAGCGGTCGAGACGGTCCTCACGCCGCTGCACGATCCGCAGGGTGGATGGGTCGACCAGATGCGCACGGCCCGCGATTCGGTGGAGCGCCTGCTCGACCAGTTGCGCAGCCGCGGCGAATCACTCTTCCTCGCGACCCTGCGGCTCATCGTGGGCTATCTGTTCGACTGCGTGGTCTTCCCGCTCGGGCTCGTCTGGCTGGGGACGCGGGTCGCGCGGGGGGCCGTGGGTTGGGTCCTGGCCGAGAGCCGGTGGCAGCGGTGGTCACGCGAGGCCGCGGCGGACGAGCGGCCACCCATGGTCTGAGGTCGCGTCGCGCCCGACCGATCGAGGCATCTGCTGACGCACGAAGCCCGGAGCGATACACTCCCGGCTTCGTGCTCTTTGCCCGACATCCGCTGGAGGATCCCATGTCCCATCGCCGCTCGCTGCTCGCGATGCCGCTCTTCGCTCTCGTGTTTGCGCTCATGCCGCTGCCGGTCCTGGCCCAGGACGACGACACCGCCGACGAACCCGCCCCGGTCGTCACCGCGATCGAATCCTGGATCGCTCTGCCCGCGGTGGAGGTGTTGACGCCCGCATTCACCGAAGACGACGGCAAGGCGCTCGACGACGTCATCCTGCCGCTCGGGGGCCTCGAACCCGGGCCGGGCGACACGTGGCGCTGGCCTGGATCCGACGACGCGATCGAGTGGACGTCCGTCGACGGTGCGGCCGTCGAACTGGGTTCGATCGACGAGAACGCCACCATCCGTTTGCTGGCCACACGCGTTCGTGCCGACGGCTTCACGAAAGCCACGATCCGCGTGAAGTCCTTCCATCGCCTGAAGGTCCTGCTCGACGGGGCCGAGATCGGCAGCAAGGAATCGCTCGAGGACTTCGAGGACGAAGACAGCGAGCCCGGAGAGGTCGAAGAGAAGATCGAGCTCACGACCGGTGATCACACGCTGATCGTCGTCGCCGAGGGCGTGCCCGATCGCGACGAGGCCTGGAGCGTCGAGGCCGAGGTCGAGGTTGCCGCCGACCACGCCGATCGTGTTTCGGTCGATGCCGACGTGATGCGTCGTGCGCGCCTGACCGACATCTTCGATCTGCATTCGCCGAGCGGGTTGGAGATGTCTCCCGACGGAGGCATCGTTGCGATGAACGTGAACTCGCTTTCTGCACCGCGCGAGGATCGTCGTCGCTGGATGGAGTTCGTGGAGACCGAAAGCGGCGACGTGGTGGGTTCGCTCGAAGGGGTCGGCACGCTCAGTGGATTCGAGTGGGCGCCCGACGATCCGGCTGATCGCTACAGCTTCATCACCCGCGACGACGGGAAAGCGACGCTCTACGTCAGCTCGATCCGCGGCGGATCGCCGACCATCGTCGTCGAGGGCATCGAAGACTTCGGAGGTCACCGCTGGATGCCCGACGGGGCTTCGATCGTGTTCAGCAAGAGCGTCGACGGCCCGGAGGACCCCGACGATTTCAAGCGCTACCGTGGTCTTTCCGACCGGTGGGGTGGGAGCCGCAACGTGCGTTCGTTGCATCAGGTTTCCGTGCCGGACGGCATCGTCCGTCGCCTGACGGCCGGTGTCCTGTCGACCAGCTTGCAGAGCATTCATCCCGACGGAAGGGCACTGCTCTTCACGCGCTCGCTGCGCGACGACGCGACCTGGCCCTTCAGTCGTAGCGAACTCGTCGAACTCGACATGACGACGCTCGACACCGAAGTGCTCGCGACCGAGGGCTGGGGTCTTGGCGCCGACTACGATCGCAGTGGCGCGCGCATCGCGATCACCGCGCCGGCCGATGCCTTCGCGGGCGTGGGCCGTGACGTCGACCCGGACGTCGAGATCAACCTCTACGACAGCCAGCTCTACCTGATGGATCGCAGCACGAAGGACGTTCGTGCGATCTCGCGCGGCTTCGACCCGGGGATCAACTCGGTCGCTTGGGTAGGAAACCGCGACGAACTGCTCGTCCAGGCCACGGATCGGGAGTGGGGGCGCATCTACAAGTACGATCTCCGGCGTCAGAACTGGCAAGAGCTCGAGACCGAGGCCGAGATCGCCAGCAGCCTTTCGGTCGCGCACGACGGCAGCGCCGTCGCCTTTCTCGCGCAGGGAACCAACATGCCGCCGCGCGTGCAGGCGTCGAAGATCCGCAGCTGGGATCCGAAGACCATCCGCGCGTTCGACACCGAGCGTCTCGATCAGATCTCCTTCGGCGAGGTGAAGGACTTCGACGTGGCGCTCGGCGAGGACACCATCGTCGGCCGCGTCTACTACCCGCCGAACTTCGACGAATCCAGGGTCTATCCGACGATCGTCTACTACTACGGTGGCACGTCGCCGGTCACCCGCAGCTTCGGCGGTCGCTATCCGAAGGAATGGTGGGCGGCCAACGGCTACCTCGTCTACGTGATGCAGCCCAGCGGCGCGACGGGCTTCGGCCAGGAATGGGCGGCGCGCCATGTGAACAACTGGGGCAAGACGGTGGCCGACGAGATCGTCGAGTGCACGAAGAAGTATCTCGAAGCGCATTCCTTCGCCGATCCGGATCGACTCGGCTGCATCGGTGCGAGTTACGGCGGCTTCATGACCATGCTGCTCACCACGCGCACCGACATCTTCTCGGCGGCCGTGTCCCACGCGGGCATCAGCTCGATCAGCAGCTACTGGGGCGAGGGCAACTGGGGCTTCGCCTACAGCGCCGCTGCCACGGCGAAGAGCTACCCGTGGAATCGTCCGGACATCTACGTCGACCAGTCGCCGCTCTTCGCGGCGGATCAGGTCACGACGCCACTGCTCTTGCTGCATGGCGACGTCGACAACAACGTGCCCCCGGGCGAGAGCGAGCAGTTCTACACGGCGCTGCGCGTGCTCGGGAAGGAAGTCGAGTACATCCGTATCGACGGCGAGTTGCACTGGATCCTGCAGTACGAACGGCGCAAGCGCTGGTCGGAGTCGATCGTCGCCTGGTTCGACAAGCATCTGAAGGACGACGCGGGCTGGTGGGACCACCTTTGGCCGGCGGACGAGTAGACCGCACCCACGGACGACTCGATCGGGGGCGGGGCCGGCACGGCTCCGCCCCACTTCGTTTCCCTCCGAAGCGGAACTCGCCGGCGACCCCGTCTCGGGCCCCTGTATTTCACTATTGACTTAAATATGAGGATTCGGCATCCTGTCGTCGAAATGGATGCCTTCACAGCTCTCGCTGATCCCACGCGCCGCCGTCTCGTCGAGATCCTCCTCGACGGCGAACGACCGGCCGGCGACCTCGCCGCCCGTTTCGACATGAGCGGCGCCGCGGTGTCGCAGCACTTGAAGGTCCTTCGCGAGGCTCACATCGTCCGCGTCCGCCGCGACGCGCAGCGCAGGATCTACGCGATCGACGGCCAGGGCCTCGCCGAGGTCGACGCGTGGGTCCAGCGGACGAAGGTGTTCTGGCACGCCGCCCTCGATGACCTCGAGCGCGCGCTCGACGAATCTTCAGCCCACGACAAGCCGAAGGAGCCCCCACGATGACCTCGAATGCCGAACAGATCGGTCGCGACGCGATCCGTATCACCCGTCGCCTCCCCGGACCGATCGAACGCGTCTGGTCGCATCTCGTCGAATCGGACCTGCGCGCGAAGTGGATCTGTGCGGGAGACGTCGAGCAGAAGGTCGGCGGCCGCGTCGAGATGCGCTTCGATCACGACAACCTCTCGCCCAAGCCCGACGACGCGCCGCCAGAGAAGTATGAGGACATGCCGGAGAAGCCCACCTTCGCGGGCACGGTCACGAAGTGCGAACCACCACACCTGCTCGCGCACACCTGGGCCGGTCCCGACGAGGACTCCGAGGTCGAATTCACGCTCGCCGAGGACGGCGACGAGGTCGTGTTGACCATCACGCACACGAAGATCCCCAGCCGCTTCCACCGTGTCGGGGCGAGCGCCGGGTGGCACGTTCACCTGGACATTCTCGGCGAGGTCCTCGAGGGCACGACCCCGGCGCCCTTCTGGCGACGCTACACGCCGATCGAGAACGACTACGACGCGCACATCGAGCGCTGACTGCGCACGGGATCAGCCGCCGGCCTCACGCTGGAGGCGGCGGTCCCGCGCGGCGACGCGTCGCAAGATTCTCCGCACGTCGTTGAAGCGCGTCGGGTCGTTCACCGACCCGAGCACGACGGCGATCACTTCGCGTTCGCCCTGCTCCACCCATGTGGCGATGCAGTAGCCGGAATTGCCGATGTGTCCGGTCTTGCCGCTGCGCACGGGCCAGCGGCCGTCGTAGACCATGCGGTTGGTGTTGCCCAAGACGTGGTTGCGACCGCTGACGCTGTTGAACTCGTAGCGCTTCTTCTGCATGACGTCGGCGAGCAGAGAGTCTCCAGTAACGGTCTTGAGCAGCGTCGCGACGTCGTGAACGGTGGAGACGTTGTCGTCGCTCAGCCCGGTCACGTCGACGAATGCGGTCTCGTCCATCCCGAGTGAATCGGCCCGCGCGTTCATGGCGGCGACGAAGTCCTCGCGCTCGAGCCCGGCGTGGGCGGCGAGTTCACGCGCGCCGAAGTTGTCCGACACCATCAGGGCCAGATGGAGCAGGTTCTCCATGCGGATCTGCTCGCCGACCTTCAGCCGCGTGCGCCCGGCCCCGCGACGCAGCTTGCGCGTGACGGTCACGACCGAGTCCATGTCCGCGCCTCGGTCGCGCACGACGAGCGCGGTCATCAGCTTCGTGATGCTCGCGATCGGCACGACGTACCTGTCGTTCTTGGCGAAGAGGACCTCACCGGTCTCGGCATCGATGCCCAGCGCGTGACGTGCGTAGACGCCGCCGGGGATCCTCTTCGCCGCGCCGGCGGGGATCGCGAGGACGAGGATCGCGAGGACGAGGAATGTGTGGCGCACGGGGCCCTCGGAGCTGCGGGGAGGCGGAGTCGGCACTCTAGCCGGACCGGGGACGCGCGGGCAACATCGCTTCGGACGACGGTCCGGGCGTTCCGTCCACGGCTTCTCGCGCCTCCGCTTTTGCCTTAGTTGCGCATTTTGGTGATGCAGCGGCATTCCGCCGTCGGAAATCCGTGTGCGATCGTTGATATCCTCGACGTCTACCACGACGAACCACGACTGTCTCTTCTCTCACCGGGAACCACGTCATGCGTCGACACCTCGCCCTGTCCGCGATCCTTGCGATCGCGGCCTTGACCACCTCCTGCTCCGAGGACCAGCGTCCTCTCGACCCCATCGAGAACGACGGCGCACCGGCGTCGATCGCGCTCGTCGGCACCGTCGTCGATCCCGCGGGTGACCCCGTGTCCGACGCGCGGGTGGTTCTGGAGGCCGTCACCGACGGTCGCTCCGAGAGGATCCGCGCCGCGTTGGACCCGGCGACGCCCCTGGCGCGCGCCACCGATCGCTCGGTGTTGACCGGTGACGACGGACGCTTCCGCTTCGAAGCCGTCGACGCGGGTGAGCACCTGCTCACGACCGACGCGCGCGACCATCTGGGCGCGGTCACGCCGGTGATGATCCCCGATCTGGAGCGGGCTGCCGCCGAGACCGTCGTCGTCGACGTCGAACTCACGCCGACGGGATCGATCGCGGGCATCGTGGAGCTGGAGAACGAAATCAGTTTCGAGGGAACGGTCGTCTACGTGGCCGGGACCTCCTACGTCGGCGCGACGAACGATCTCGGTGCAGTCGAGATCTCCGACGTTCCGGTCGGCACGTGGACCGTCGTGTTCACGCAAGACGAGTTCGTCGACCAGCAGACCCAGGTGACGATCGCTTCGGCTGGCGACGTTGCGTCCTTCGGGACGATCTCGCTTCTGCTCGACACGAACATGGCTCCCGTCGCGATGCCGGCCGCGGATCTCAACGCCGCCGGCAACGGGAACATCTTCCGGCCCATGATTCTCGAGGCCAACGCCTCCGACGGCGACGGTTCCGTCGTGCTGTGGGAGTGGGACTTCGACAACGACGGAGTCTTCGACTGGGCGGATTCGACGTCCGGGACGACCGAGCACCAGTACGAGACGCCCGGAACGAAGCGCGCGAAACTGCGCGTCACCGACGACGACGGCGCGCGCACGCTCGCCCTGACCGAGCCCTTCGAGGTCGTCGACGGTGTCTTCGTCTCGGCCGTGGCCGGCAACGACAACAGCCAGGGAACGCGCACGCAGCCGGTCGCCACGATCGACGCGGGCATTTCCCTGGCGATCCCGGGACAACGCCCGGTGATCGTCGAGAGTGGGACCTACGGAAGCTTCACGCCGGTCGACCAGATCGACGTGCTCGGCGGATTCGACCGTTCGGACTGGGAGCCCGGTCGAGACCTCACGGTCGTCAACGTGTCGAACGGCGGTGCGTTCTTCTCGGGGATCGAGCGCGCGTTGATCCGCTCGATCGAGTTCGTCGCGGCCAACGCGACGACTCCTGGCGACCACTCGCGAGCCGTCTACCTCGTCAATTGCGGTCAGGACCTCGTCTTTCTCGACTGTGTCCTTCGCGCCGGCAACGGGGCGTTCGGCTTCGACGGTCTCTCCGGCGATCCGGGAATCGCCGGCGGCGACGGAGAGAACGGTGGATTCCAGATCGGCACCGGAGTCGGGAATCCGGGCCTCGGCGGAAGTCTCACCGGGCAATCGGGTGGGATCAGCAGCGGGGGGAACGGTGGACGCGGCACCTACTACCAACTGGTGATCGGCGGGACCTCGTACTGGAGAGCGGCCCGCGACGGCAACGTCGGCCAGATCGGCTCGGGCGGCGCATCGGGTGGGACACCCGGACAGGTCTTGGCCGGTGGTGGATGCCAGAACGGTGGCGGCGGGTTCAGAGGAACCTCGGGCGCCGATGGGCAGAATGGTTCCGGGTCGCCCAGCACCGTCGGGACGTGGAACGGCTTCCAATGGGAAGCCGCGCGAGGACTCGATGGAACTCCGGGTGACACGGGCGCTGGCGGCGGTGGCGGTGCCGGTGCCGGCGGCAATGCCAGCAACGCATGCACGATCGACGGACCGGGCGGCGGTGGCGGCGGTGCCGGCGGCAGCGGTGGGGAGCCGGGACTCGGCGGTGGTGGCGGCGGCGTG
>JGI12109J20283_10017817_pt1 | contig 14840 bp, 13 predicted proteins | sample ElkSlonscriptome_12_FD_20283 | JGI IMG/M metagenome (IMG submission 20283) | reverse complement strand
TTATCCTTAGTGTGATAGTGGTTAGGAAGCCCTGATACATGGTCTTTTTTTAAAAAATGGAGCATTCAGGATTATCAACCCATTCATAGAAACTTTCAGCTCGTAAGCCTCGGGCTTCTCCTCTTCATAATTCCCAATTCCATTGCAGGCCCAATTTAAGCCAGTCATCGAAGAATTATGAATGATTAACTTAGATCTCATTTTGTTTTTCATCTTCAATTAATCGATGCACATCTCCCCTTTTCTTATTCTGATGGTCCTCTTATTCAGCGCATGCACTCCTGAGCTGAAAGAGAGGCAGTCAGTCCTTGTGGAACAAAATGTGGAGGAAATCAAGGCAATGCAGTATGAACTCTTCAAGCCCTTGACAGACCCTAAGGCTGTGCTGATTCTTTTTGGCGGCTTTCCGCAAACAGCCAAGGATATAAAAAAGGAGTTCGACATTGGCAATAAGGCTGCAAGAGAAGGGGTTGCTGTAATATTTATGAACTATAATCAAACGCTATGGCTGGAGGAAAAAGATAAAGTAAGCTTGGCCAGTTCGATCAAAGAGATTCTGCAAGAGAATGAGGTAGATGACCTGCCCATCACTATAGGAGGCTTTTCGAGCGGTGGCAACGTGGCACTCTTACTGAGCAATTTCCTTCAGAAGACCGACGAGGAATTAAAGCTCAAAGGGGTGTTTGCAGTAGATTCACCCATCGATCTTTTGGCTCTGTATCACAGCGCCCAAAAAAATGTGAGCCGCAACTTTTCCGAAACCGCGGTTCAAGAAGGCAAATGGATCATTCAGACCATAGAGACCCGGTTGGGAAAGCCTGACGATGACCTATCGGTTTACGAAAAATACGCGGTATTTACTGCTGCAAGTCTCCACACCTCCAACCTGAACGAGCTTAAGCCCATTAAGATCAGATTCTATTCAGAACCAGATACGCTTTGGTGGAAGGAACAGAGAATGGCCGATTATGACCAAATGAACGCCTATTACCTTAATAAACTGACGGGACTACTCAAAGAAAAAGGATTTAAGCATGTGGAATACATTCAAACGAAAGATCAGGGGTATCGATCCGATGGTGAACGTCATCCACACAGCTGGTCGATCGTTAACCAAGACCGACTTTTGGAGTGGATACCAAGGAAATAACCACTAAAGTGACAGAAAGTGACAATCCTCAAAAGTTTGCTTTTCCGCCCATTCAATTGCCATTTCAAGAAATATATGCATCTTTATTCCGAAAACTATAAACCGTAATTTTATGAAACGAATAAATCTACTACCTCTTTTAATGATCTCTATGTCCCTGTTGGTATTGACCGCTTGCCAAACCGACCCTTCAAAATCCAAAGAACACCAAGAACTTGTGGCCCAGCATGAAGAGATGGAAAGCAAGCATGAAGCCTTGGCCGCTGAACATGAAGAAATGGAGCGTATGCACGCAGAAATGGTTTCGGCCCACTCAGCAGTAAGCGACTCAACCTTGGATTCTCTGCATAGCATTATGGAAATCAATCACGAAGCCACTTTGCAAAGACATGCAGAACTCATTGCACAGCATGATGAGATCTTAGCCAAGCATGGTGAGATGGTTGAAAAACATGGGAAAGGAGAGATCAGCATGGAGGAACTTCAAGCCGAACACGAACAAATGGAGGCAGAGCACGAGCAATTGGCTCAAGAACACGAAATCATCTCAGAAGAACATGAGCAGTTAGCGGCTGAACATCAACAAATGATGGAAGAGCACGAAGCCATGTCGTCTTCGGATCAGGAATAACCATCAACCGGATGGAGTGCTTAGCCAGAAGACTTCTTCTGGCTTTTTTTGTGGCCACTTGATTACTTTTAGTTTTCCAAGAGAAGGTTCCCTGATTCTACTTTTCGCTTGCTTACTTTTATAAAGATCAAAATTTGAACCTTAGATGAAAAAAATTATCCTTTACTGTTTCTCAATTCTACTCAGTTTGCCTTTAAGTGCCCAAAAGTCAAATATAGAAGCCACCTTTAATCGCTACATCGAAGCTACCCACGCCAATGATGTGGGCGCTCAGCTGGATTTTTTCTACCCTCAGATCTTCGATTACTTTCCAAGAGAGGCGATGCTTGAAGGACTTAAAAAGACACGAGAAAACGGGAAGATCAGCTTGAGTAATGAACGTTTAAGTTCACTTTCAGATATCCAAGAAGCCTCAGGTGATCAATACGCCTTACTGACCTATCAAGTAGATCTCACCCTGAATGTTGCCGACATCAAAAATCGTGAAGGAAACAAAGAGGCTATCGCCAATATGAAGAGCGACTATGAAAAACAGCATGGGCCTGAGAATGTGAAATTTGATGAAGAAAGCTATGTCTTCACCATCACCTTTACCAATACTCTCTATGCAGTGCTCGATAAACGAATTGGCAATTGGAAATTCATTCCGAAGGATCAGACCACCAGGATGGTTGTAGAGGAGGTCATTCCCGAGGGGGTTAGAGCCAAGCTAGAATAGTTTAAAGTTCGAAGCTGAAATCTAGCACTTGGTCTGCGTCTATCTGCGTAACTTGAAGAAGACACAATGAAAGTTTTATTTTTCTCGCTAATAGGGAGATTTCAGATTTACCTGACCCTTAAACCTTAAGCAAAGAATCCCTCTTTCTCTGCCATCTCCAACACATCTTCTCCAATAGCTAAACATGCCGTGGCTGCCGGCGAAGGAGCATTGAGCACGTGAATACTTTTGTTCACCACTTCAATTTCAAAGTCGTCGATCATCTCCCCGTCCGGACCCAATGCCATTGCCCTCACCCCGGATCTTCCTTCGCGAATGTCATCCATGGTCAATGAAGGGATCAATCGCCTTAATCGTTCAAGGAAAAGCTTTTTGCTGAAGGCTCTGCGGTATTCATCAAGGCCGAAACGCCAATGCTTGTAAAACAACTTCCAGGTACCGGCAAAACCAAGGGCATCTGCAGTATCTTTTAAGTCGAAATCGGTTTTGCCGTAGCCTTCACGCTTAAAGGTGAACACTGCGTTAGGGCCGCATTCGATATTCCCGTCGGTCATGCGGGTAAAGTGCACCCCAAGAAAAGGAAACTCGGGATTAGGCACCGGATAGATCAGATGTTTCACTTTATGCAGGGCATGATCATTCAACTCGTAATAATCGCCCCGAAAACCTACGATTCGCATCTCACTCTTCACGCCATCCTTGATGGCAAGGCGGTCTGATTGTAATCCTCCGCAGAAGATCATGTGCTTTGCCTTATACTTGTTTTTTTCACCTTGTATGTGATTGACCCCATCCACATAGTCGGCATCCATAAATGCTTCTCCAAGTACCACCTCTGATTCGGCATTCTTACCCAAGGCAAGCTCGGTCATTCTTTCAGTGGCTGCCCGATAATCGATGATCCCGGTCACGGGCACGCGAATACCGGCGATGCCGGCACACTCCGGTTCGATTTCTCTGATCTGATCACCTGTGATCTTTTCAATACCTTCGATCCCATTCTCCTGCCCGATACCGAAGATTTTCTCCATATGAGGTAACTCTTCTTCGTCTGTTGCAACCACCACTTTTCCGCACACTTCATGAGGAACCTGATACTGCTGCGCAAATTTCACCAGGGCCTTTCTGCCTTTTACACAATTGACGGCTTTCTTTGAGCCGGGTTTATAATAGAGACCCGAATGGATCACCCCTGAATTGTTCCCGGTCTGATGAGCGGCCAGATGCTCCTCCTTCTCCAAAAGCAGCAGCTTCTTATCAGGATGTTTGCTTTGAATCTGATAAAGGGTGGCTGCCCCCACTATTCCGCCACCGATAATGGCGATATCGAACTCTTTTTCCATCTCAACTATTTGTCGCAAATTTAATCATTCGCAAGGCTTTTCGCCTCGATCACAGCCCTTCCCGGCACGCGATATAGAAAAAACAGCCCGAGGACAAAAAAGATTATCAATGCAATGATCGAATTGCGCATACTTCCGGTGAAGCCCTCGATAAATCCATAGCTGAAAGTACCGATCACGATCCCTAACTTTTCCAAGACATCATAAAAGCTGAAAAACGAAGCATAGTCTTTGGTTTCAGGAACCAATTTAGAATAGGTAGACCTGCTCAATGATTGAATGCCGCCCATCACAAGGCCAACCAATCCGGCGGTAAAATAAAATTCCAATGGAGTATGAATGAACCAGGCGATCACACAAATCCCTATCCAGATGAAAAGCGTAAGCGCCAGTGCCTTGATGTTTCCCCAACGTGCAGAAAGCCAAGAAAGCAGATAGGCTCCTCCAATGGCCACAAACTGAATAATCAAAACAGAGATGATCAAGCCACTTTTGGCCTGATCTTCCCCCCATTCAATCTCTTTTGCCGCAAATAAGGTAGCCATTAACATGACCGTCTGCACGCCCATGCTGAAGACGAAGAAAGAGATCAAGTAGCGACGAATGGTCTTCAGCTCTTTCAATTGCTTCCATACCTTTTTTAACTCCCGCCAGCCTTTGGTAAATCGATTTTCTACCTCTCGCTCCACGGCATAAACACGAGGCAATCTGCGGTAGGTCACTTGAGCAAAGGCAACCCACCAAACGGCCACACTTACAAAAGCCCAACGCGCATCCACATCAAAACCCATGATCAAGATTAAATTGGCGATCAAAAGGATAGAACTGCCTATATATCCCAGAGCATACCCTTTGGCAGAGATCTGGTCGTGCGCTTCCGGAGGCGCAATCTGCGGAAGGTAGGCATTATAGAACACGATGCTTCCCCAAAACCCTACACTGGCCGTAAAGACCGGTAACATACTCCATTCTAAATGATCCACATCAAAAAAATAGAGCGACCCACAGGAAATGGCTCCAAAATAGCAGAAGAATTGTAAGAACTCTTTCTTGCTATCGCTATAATCGGCAATCCCAGACAAGATCGGTGAGATCACAGAAACCACCAGAAACGAAAAAGAAGCCACGTAAGAATACAATTCCGTATTCTTAAACTCCATCCCAAAAAAGGTGACCAGATCGCTGGGTACTCCATCTACCTCGGAAGTGGTAATGGCCTCATAGAACATGGGGAAGATTGCCGTAGTGATCACCAATGGGTAAGCGGAGTTCGCCCAATCGTAGAACGCCCAGGCATTCACAGTTCGTTTATCAAGACGGCTATTCATCAGCCAAAAGTAGAAATTTTAAAAAGCCTTTGAAACTGCAATTTACTTCGCGCAGCGTTTACAATAACGTGCTTTGATCTGATAATCTTTCAAGGGCTGAATGCCCATGCGTGTTTTGCTNAAAAGACGGCAGTACTCTTCCGGATAGGAGGCTTCAAGCTTGTCGAGGATTTCCAAAAATAACGAATCCGGCACCAGCTCCTCATCGTAAATGGCCAGCTGCAGAAAATAGAAAAGATGTGCCTGAGCCACCTCCTCCTGCTTTACCACCGGGACAAGGGCTTCAATGGCTCGGGAAGACTGATCCTGATAAGCGAGGTATTGCGCAATCTTATAATGCTGTGCAGCCTTTAACTTAGCCCGCGGCAGCAATTTCATCAGCTCCTTGAAGGCATCTTCTCTTTCCTTGCCTTTGCCCGTTTCATAATAATGATCGGCAGTAATCATTTTGAAGTTAAGCAATCCACGGGCATACAATTCCGGACTTAAAAATGCGCGAAGCTTTTCATAGGAGGACTCCCATTCATCGAGGCGATTTACTTTCGCTACTTGATCTGCCCAAGCTTTTAGGGTAGCGATCAAATAATTGTAACGAATGGTTCTTTGCGATTGATCGATCAGGTGGATCTCAAGGAAAGCGGTAGCCATAGGGTTACCATCAAATACGATCCTCCCTTCTTCGATAGCCGCTACCATGAGGTTATTGATCAGGGGAAGATCAGCCTTATTCTGATCAAGGCGGTCTCTTTCAGAAAGCACCTCAGCCATGCCCTGCTCTTTATTAGCGATCATTTGGTTCAATAGCTCCAGGGCCAATTTACCCTCCCCTCGTTTCCGAAGAAAATGAAAAAGACCAAGACGCTCTTCTTGAGTCAAATTTTCTTTCAACTGAATGTTTCCGTACAATTCTACTTCCAATTGATTCAAGTCATTTAAAAAATTGGCCAGCTCCTCATCATTTTTAGCGGTTTCTTTCAAATAGGTCATCTCGGCAAGAGAGTCCATTTCTTGGGTTTCGATCTGATAGAGGGTGTTCTTTTCAAAGGCCCGATACTTCTCCCATTGCACAATGGTATTCAACTGCTCGGCGCTGACGAAGTCAGCTTCCTTTAAGCGATTTGATAAGACTTCAAGAGCTTTGTCTGCCGCAGCAGACTCCTCGATCGGTGAGAGGGCCTTGGTAAGCGTGCTTCCTTCGATCTCAAACTCGATGTGACTAAACAACTCATCGAGATCAAGCACCGCTTGTTTGAACTCTTCATCTTTCGTCAATGGGATTTTAAAATATAAGGTATCCAGATTGGGAATACTATCTTCTTTCGCTGTGACCAACTTAAAAGGAAGATCAAGCCACTTTTCATTGTCGACTTTCAATTTGTTAAACGGAATGCTGGCGCACTTGCATCCATTTTGGACGATGATCCCATTTACCTCGTAGTTCTCGCTCAAGAGCTGCTCAGGAACCTCACCAATGAATAATTTGACCCCGCTCTGCTTTTGCTCCTCCTCTGTCATGCTCAGAAAAACTCCTTTCTTTACTTGAGGCATCAAGTAGCCATCCGTGATCTCTCCCGGAAAAAGGCGATTACTCTCACCACAAGCAAATTGTCGGTCGACCATGATCTCTGCGGAGATCGCGCTGCCCCCAAGGCTCAGCATTTTTTCCACTACTTTCTTATTGTGGTAACTGAAATACAATTTACCCTCTTCAACCACAAAAGCATCGGAAAACAATTCAGCAGCGGTGCCAAATTGAGACTCGAACTCCTTGCATGCTTCTTCTTTGTAAGGGTCAATGCCTCTGAACTTGAATTTTTGTTTTACTCCCTTTGGCAACACATAGGGCAGAGAAGCAAATACGGCCACGATCACGAACTCCTTACGTTCATTTTGATGTACACCAATCCCCATTTCGTAGAAATTTGGATCCGTCAAATTAAGCTGACTCTCCTCTTCCTCGATCCAGGAATAAATGGCCGCTTTTACTAAAAGATCGACGGTGACCAGTTCTACCCTTCCGCTGCTGGCATCTGTTTCACCTCTAGAATTTGGCGACACCATAGCGAGGTTTTCCCCAGCCTCTGCATTGAGCGCCTCGTAATACAATAGACGATCAAGCAGGGTCTTTTTTTGCTCTTTGTCTTGCTCGTGGGTTAGCCTTCCCTTTTCGGCAATATATTCTGCCTGGTCGAAGGCGATCGCGTCAAGGACTTCAGTGCGCTGGAACTTTGGCAAACCCTCAGATTGCCGAAACTGATCCAACTGAAAAACGAGCTCCTGCTCGATGGTTTGCAGATCGAAGGCTTCTTGGGCATTTGCCCTGCTCAACGACAGACATAAAAAAAGTCCTGTCATCAGCAGATGAAAGGACTTTGATTGAATGATTGGATTCTGCATGTAGTTGAATTAGAGGATCAAAAAGCTCACTCGTTGATTTTGACCAGCATCGCTATCCGATTTCATCTCCTCGGTTTCTTTACTTTCATAGGGAATACGCGCTTTGGAAATCCCTTGCTTGATCAACTCTTTTTGCACGTTGAATGCTCTGCGTTTCCCGATAAAAGCGACCTCTGCTTCTGAAGGATCTGCATGACCTACGATCTTCAGTTTTACTTTGGGATTACTTTTCAGGTATTCTGCAAGTTTGGTGAGTTTAGCAGCCTCTGCTCCTCCCGGAGCGAACTTTTTTGCCATGAACATGATTTCCAAGGAGGATGGATAAGGAGCCTCGGCCTTCTTTTCTTCCTTCTTTTCAGGATTGGACTTCCCGGCTTCTGTTGGAGTTTTACCCGCGGTTTCTGCTGCCTTGCTGCCATCTGAATTCACCAGGTAGGTCTTCTTGGCCTTGCTCCGCTGCGCTTCGTCGGTGCTGAAGCTCTTGAATTCCACTTCCATTGCACCACCGGCTATTTTATCGCACTGACAATCTCCTTCCAGCACATCCATGGGAATCACTGAAACGTCATCGATGTAGTAATAGGCATTGTATTCCTGTCGGCCACTAAACTCTCTTGAGAGGCGCAACGACTCTTGAGCGGTTTCCTCGTCGGTGTTGAAGTTCCCTATGGTAATGAACTGCTCTCCTCCCCCGGCTTGATAGATCCGGCAGATCGGCGTCCATAAATATTGTTGCTCAAACGGTTTATTGACCACACTTTTAATGGGAGCATCTAAGTTGATCACCTCTTCTCCTTCCAAAACTGAATCCCTGCTCACGTGCATGGCGAGGTTATTCACTGCATATTTAGACATGTCTGAAAGGCTCACGTAAAAGCGCATGCAATATTTTCTCCCTTTTGATAAAGGGTTTTTCAATTTGGTACTCAAATAAGTTCGGGGCATTCTTCCACGATATCCGTAAAAAGACACACCCACGTAGTTTTCTCCGGTGCGAGCAGGTTCTTTTCCATATTTATTTGTGGGCACTTCAAATTCATCGTTCTTGGCATCCGCACTGTATAGATCAACTTGATTGACCGTGGCAGATACCCAAGGGAAAGCAAGCGAGAGCTGTCCGGCTTCTTTGATCTTTCCATCTACTTCTTCGAAACTTGGGTTTGGAACTAGGTTATGCTCCTCTTGAGCAAGCAAAGCCGTGCTAAGTAGCAGGCAAAAGGCAGTGAATATTCTTTTCATACGTTCAATTTTAGGTCAAGTCTTCAAAGATGATACCGAAATTATTAAATTATTTGAGAAATGTTGAAATCACAGAAGATTTCTCCATTTCAGAGGCCAGGAGCCAGACATCTAATTTTCGTTATAGATTGGATCTTTTACTCCTTGAGAGCCTATGAGTAATAGCTATTTCCTCTTTAAATAAGAATGGCCTCCTTATAAAGGAAGCCATTCGTAATTCGTAATTGACCATTCGTAATTAAAGCATCTACTGCTTACGTATCATATTCAAAGCCGAACCTGCCTTAAACCATCCGATCTGTCCGGCATTGTAAGTATGGTTCACTTTAATGGTATCGGAACTGCCATCCTTGTGATTGATCTTGATGGTCAATTGCTTATCGGGGGCGAAATCTTCCAGATCGATAAAATCGAAGGTATCATCTTCCTGGATCAGATCGTAATCTGCGGGATTGTCGAATGTGATCCCCAACATGCCTTGTTTTTTCAAATTGGTTTCATGGATACGCGCAAACGACCTGACCAAGACCGCAAAAACGCCAAGGTGTCTAGGTTCCATGGCCGCGTGTTCCCGGGATGATCCTTCTCCGTAGTTTTCATCACCCACCACGATAGATTCAATGCCTTTGGCTTTATAAGCTCTTTGCACATCGGGCACAGCGCCATATTCGCCGTTCAATTGGTTCTTCACGCTATCGGCCTGATCGTTGGCAAAGTTGATCGCTCCGGTAAGCATGTTATTTGAGATGTTATCGAGATGCCCACGGTATTTTAACCACGGTCCGGCCATTGAGATGTGGTCGGTAGTACACTTCCCTTTGGCTTTGATCAACAGCTTCACGCCCTCTTTATTCTTGCCATCCCAAGGCTCAAATGGTGTGAGTAACTCTAGTCTGTCGCTATCTTCAGCCACTTTCACTTCAATTCCACTGCCGTCTTCTGCCGGCTCTTGATAACCGTTATCTTCCACGGCATAGCCTTTCACGGGAAATTCAATCCCCATTGGCTCTTCCAATTTCACTTGCTCGCCGTCCTCATTGGTCAGGGAATCGGTGAGTGGATTAAAAGTGAGGTCCCCAGCAATTGCCATGGCCGTCACCAACTCAGGGGAGGCCACAAATCCATGTGTATTGGGGTTCCCGTCATTTCGCTTGGCGAAGTTTCGGTTGAAGGAAGTGATGATGGAGTTCTTTTCTTTTTTCTCGGCACCATGACGAGCCCACTGACCAATGCAGGGACCGCAGGCATTGGCCAATACCACTCCGCCAATTTCTTCGAAAGTATCCAGATAACCATCGCGATCTACGGTGTAACGCACCATTTCAGATCCGGGGGTTACGGTATACTCCGACTTCACTTTTAAATTCTTATCGATCGCTTGCTGAGCTACAGAGGCAGCTCTGGTAATGTCTTCATAAGAAGAATTGGTACACGATCCGATCAGACCGACTTCCAATTTTTCTGGCCAGCCATTTTCTTTTACCGCTTGGGCAAACTCCGAAATTGGCGTGGCAAGATCCGGGGTAAAAGGACCATTGATATGAGGCTCTAAGGTCGATAGATCGATCTCGATCACTTCATCAAAGTACTTTTCGGGATCTGAATAGACCGCAGCATCTCCGGTCAAATGCTCTTTTACTCCTTCGGCAAGTTCAGCTACGTCAGCGCGATCTGTGCCTTCCAGATATTCTTTCATTTTCTGATCGTATCCAAAAGTAGACGTGGTGGCTCCGATCTCTGCCCCCATATTGCAAATGGTGCCTTTTCCGGTGCATGAAAGGCTTTCCGCACCCGGACCAAAATATTCGAGGATGGCACCGGTTCCACCTTTTACGGTGAGGATTCCTGCCACCTTTAGGATCACATCTTTCGAAGCTGTCCACCCACTCAACTTTCCGGTTAATTTTACTCCGATCAGTTTTGGAAACTTCAATTCCCAAGGCATGCCTGCCATCACATCCACTGCATCGGCGCCACCTACACCGATCGCGATCATTCCCAAACCTCCTGCATTTACGGTATGTGAATCGGTACCGATCATCATTCCACCCGGAAAGGCATAATTTTCCAATACCACTTGATGAATGATCCCTGCTCCGGGCTTCCAAAAACCAACTCCGTATTTATTGGATACAGATGAAAGGAAATCGTAGACCTCTTTGTTGGTATCAATGGCGGTTTCTAAATCTTTATCTGCGCCGACCTTGGCCTGGATCAAGTGATCGCAGTGCACCGTAGAAGGTACGGCCACTTTCTTTTTACCGGCTTGCATAAATTGCAACAAGGCCATTTGTGCAGTAGCATCTTGCATGGCCACTCGGTCTGGCTTAAAATCCACGTATGATTTAGAACGCTGAAACTCATCGGTTGCCTTGCCTTGATCTAAATGAGCGTATAAGATCTTCTCCGTGAGGGTCATTGGGCGGTTCAATACCTTTCTCGCTGCATCTATGCGTTCTCCCATAGTAGCGTAAACCTGCTTGATCATGTCTAAATCAAATGCCATAACTTTATGTTTTATTTTTGTTTGGTGGATGGCAAAATTAATCAATCTACAGAAGATTTACTACCGTCCAGCCGCTGATCGATGCGCTAAAGCAGCTTATTTCGTAAGCTTGTATACGTATTTATGAAATTGTTATTCAAAGAAAATATTAGGGAAGCCTTGCGTTCCATTCGTTCTCAAATGCTTAGAGCGATCCTTACCATGTTGATCATAGCGGTTGGCATTACCGCCTTAGTGGGCATACTTACCTCTATTGATGCGGTATCCAGCTCACTGAGTTCCAATTTCAGCAGCATGGGGTCGAACACTTTTTCCATTCAAAATAGAGGCAGCAACATTCACGTAGACCGGGGAGGTAGAAAAGCGAAAAGGTATCCGCGTATCACCTATGATGAAGCCATTTCCTTTAAAGAGCGCTACCGCTACCCCGCTGTAGTATCCGTTTCTACTCGGGCCACGGCATTGGCCACATTGAAGTACCGAAGAGAAAAAACCAATCCGAACATCTTCGTCTTCGGCATAGATGAAAATTACTTGGCTACGGGCGGTTATGAGTTGCAATCGGGAAGAAATTTCACGCCCGAAGAGATCCGTTATGGCGCCCACCAAGTGATCATTGGTCAAGAGATTGCCAACAAATTGTTTCCGGAAACGGATCCACTGAATAAGTCGGTTTCGATAGGTGCGGGAAAGTACCTGGTGATCGGCGTATTGGAAGAAAAAGGAAGCGGCATGGGATTCAGCGGTGATAAAAATGCCTTTATTCCCTTGACCAACGCCCGAACTTATTTTCCGCGGCCCAATCCGACCTTTTTACTTCAAGTAATGAGCGAAAAAGCTGAAGGTCTGAATACGGCCATTGGTGAAGCCACCGCTTTAATGCGCACCATTCGCAAAGACCCCCCGGGAGAAGACAGCAGTTTTGAAAGTGTGAAGAGCGATAACATCTCACGCATGCTTCTCGACAACCTCAGCTTTATCACCATCGCAGCCACGGTGATTGGTCTGATCACGCTATTGGGTTCTGCGATTGGGCTCATGAACATCATGCTGGTGAGCGTAACGGAAAGAACGCGTGAAATTGGAGTGCGGAAAGCAACCGGGGCCAGCGCAACCGTCATTCGCAATCAGTTCTTGATAGAGGCCGTGGTAATTTGTCAACTGGGCGGTGCACTTGGCATCCTTTTAGGCTTGATCATCGGGAATGTGGTGGCCAGCTACATTGGTATTGGGTTCATCGTGCCTTGGGGATGGATGCTCTTGGCAGCGGGCCTGTGTTTCGGCGTTGGATTGCTTTCGGGGATCTACCCGGCTTATAAGGCTGCAAAACTGGATCCAATCGAATCCTTGAGATACGAATAGAAAAAAAGGCCCCGTCTTTCGACAGAGCCTTCTAACCAATAACCTAAAAATTCAAAAAAACTACTCGGCAACCACCTCAAAATCGATGGTCAGATCCACTTCTTTGTGCAATCGGATTTCAGCCTGATAAGTACCAATCTCTTTGATCTGCGATCCTAAGATTTTGATATTCTTCTTATCTACTTGATGGCCTTTTGCTTGAATTGCATCGGCTAACTGAATAGTATTGACAGATCCAAAGATTTTCTTTCCGGCTTCGCCCACTTTAGCACCTACAGAGATTTTGGTCTCTTTCAATGCTTCTGCAGTTTTCTCGGCCGCTTCCTTGATCTTAGCTTCTTTATGAGAACGTTGACGCATATTTTCTTCCCACACCTTGCGGTTAGAAGAAGTGGCCGCCAATGCCTTTCCTTGAGGAATTAGAAAGTTGCGGGCAAATCCCGGCTTTACACTTACCAATTCGTCTTTGAACCCAAGGTTCTCAATATCTTCTTTTAATATAATGTCCATTTTCTTCCCTCCAATTATTTAAGCAAGTCAGCCACGTAAGGCATAAGACCCAAATGACGGGCACGCTTTACGGCTTGAGCCACTTTTCGTTGATACTTAAGAGAAGTCCCGGTAATTCTTCTTGGAAGAAGTTTTCCTTGCTCATTTACGAACTGCAAAAGGAAATCCGGATCCTTATAATCGATATACTTGATACGATTCTTTTTGAATCGACAGTACTTTTCTTTTTTTACGTCAATCGCTGGTGGATTGAGGTATCTGATTTCTGATGAATTTTCAGCCATTTCTACTAGTTTTTAAAATTCTTGATTAGTCTTTCTTGGCAGACGCCTTTCTTTTCTCAATTCTTTTCTTGGCATAGGTAACTGCATGCTTGTCAAGCTTTACAGTAAGGAAACGCATAATGCGCTCATCCCTTTTGTAAGCCAATTCCAGCTTGTCGATTAGCTCACCTTCCGCTTCGAATTGAAACAATTGATAAAAACCAGTTGACTTCTTCTGAATAGGATAAGCCAGCTTTTTCAATCCCCAATGCTCTTCATTGACGATGTTCGCTTTTTCCTTGTTCAGCATCTTTTTAAACTTGTCGACTGTTTCCTTTGCCTGCTCTGCAGACAAAACGGGAGTGATGATGAAAACAGTCTCATAATGATTACTCATTGCAAAACATTTAATTAATTAAATCCCAAAATTGGGGCGGCAAAAATAAGAATTTTTAGAAACTTTAGGCAGGTTGAGCGTTGAAATTTACCCTGTATGATATTCACAAAAATAAGTACTTGTTCATAAATCGACTACAAGAGGGATTGAATAAAATGTAAATTTGTTTTTCCCATGGAAAAATTCGTAGTCTCCGCCCGTAAGTATCGTCCCAGCACTTTCGACAGTGTGGTTGGACAACAATCGATCACTGATACCTTAAAAAATGCCATAAAGACCAATCACCTGGCACAGGCCTACCTTTTTTGCGGATCCAGAGGAGTGGGTAAAACGACCTGCGCTCGAATTCTTGCCAAAACCATCAACTGTGCGAATCGGACGGATCAAATCGAAGCCTGCAACCAATGCGATTCATGCAAGTCTTTTAACGACGGGAATTCGTTGAACATCTTGGAGATGGATGCCGCTTCCAACAATTCAGTAGATAACATTCGCGAGCTGACCGATCAGGTGCGATTTGCTCCCCAGATCGGAAACTACAAGGTCTACATCATCGATGAGGTACATATGCTTTCCCAGGCAGCTTTTAATGCGTTTTTAAAAACCCTGGAAGAGCCGCCGGCCCATGCCATTTTTATCCTCGCAACCACTGAAAAACACAAGATCATCCCCACCATTCTTTCGCGTTGCCAGATCTTCGACTTCAACCGTATTCGCGTGGAAGACATCTCTGCCCATCTTGCTTCTATTGCAGAAAAGGAAGGCATAGAGGCTGAAGAACAGGCCTTACACACCGTGGCCCAAAAAGCGGATGGGGCCCTTCGGGATGCCTTATCGATCTTCGATCAATTGGTTAGCTTCAGCGGTCGTAAATTGGCTTATGAGGATGTGATCACCAACCTCAACATCCTCGACTACGATTACTATTTTCGTTGCACTGAGATCCTTGATCAGGGAAACATTCCCCCTGCTTTGCTGCTGTTTGATGAGATCAGG
>JGI12109J20283_10350203_pt1 | contig 14841 bp, 14 predicted proteins | sample ElkSlonscriptome_12_FD_20283 | JGI IMG/M metagenome (IMG submission 20283) | reverse complement strand
GGCGCCGGCCCGGGCGCTGGCGGCGCGCCTGCTGGACGGCGAGCCCCGCTGGCGGCGTCTTGCCGAGGCGGACGAGGGTCCACTCCTGCTCATGGGCACCGACGAGGCGCTGACCGAAGCGCTGCCGGCACTGGGGCTGTCCGGGCCCCCGGCGGTGGTGGCCGGCCCCACTGACGCCCGGGTGTGGACCGAGCGCCGGGCGGACGGGGCGGTGGCGCTGGTGGTGAGCGTGGCGGATCGGGCGGCGCTGGCGGCCCTGCAGGGGCCGCTGCCCCACTACGGGCGGCGCAGCTATCTGGCCTTCGAGGACGGTCGGGCGGTGCTGGACGGTACCTGGGAGAGCGACGGTGGGGCATTGCGGCGGCGACTGGCGGAGGCGGAATCCGCCAACGAGCCGTGACGGGATCGGGTGGTGATCAATCCTGGGTGGCGGTGCGCCCGAGGAACTGATCCTGCAGCTGCGCCACCGCCTCGGTGGCCTCCCGGGTCAACGTCTCCGGCAGACCGATCTCGCGAAACGCCGCCCGCAGGTGATCCAGCAGTATATCCAGGTGCTCGTCGGCCATCCCCATATCGGTCATTAAGGGACCAAAATGCGCGGCCGGGGAACCGCCGGGACAGTTGCCGGTGCCCCCCATGGCGTAGCTCAAAAAGCGCATCTGCTGGGTCCGCTGGCGGTTCATATTGGCGCCCCGCAGATAGGGCTGGAGACGCGTATCGGCCAGTACCCTGTCGAAATACCGCCCCACCACCACGGTGATGGTGGGCGAGCCGCCGAGCCGATCGTACAGACTGGCCATGATCATTCTCCTTGGAAGTTATTGCTTTTCCGGCAGGCGAGGCGCTTGCGGATCCGGGGAGGATCATGCAGAACTCGGACCGTCGATGCGGGGCGGTGGGTCGGTGGCGGGTCCGGCCACCGGCAGGGTGATGAGAAACTGCGCGCCCCCCTCGGCGGCGCGATCCACCTGCAGGGTGCCGCCGTGGGCGGTGACGATACTCAGGCAGATGGACAATCCCACCCCGGTGCCCACCCCCACCGGCTTGGTGGTGAAATAGGGGTCGAAGATCCGGGTGTGGAGCCGGTCCGGGATACCGGGGCCGCTGTCGGCCACCATGATCTGCACGGTGCCCTCCAGCCGGTCGTGGAAGCTGTGGATGCGCAGGCTCCGGGGCTCCAGGGATTCCTGCAGGGCCTGCTGGGCGTTCACCAGCAAATTCAGGAACACCTGGCCCAGTTGATCGCCATCGGCCGGGATCACCGGCAGGGTGGGATCCAGTTCCCGTTCCACCGTGATGCCGCTACTGTCCAGGCCATAGCTCAACAGTTCCAGGGTGTTGTCGATCAACCCGTTGATATCCGTGGGGCGCTGCCGGGGCGTCTGCTGGCGGGCCATGGACAGGAAGGTGCGCACGATCCGGGTGCAGCGTTCGGCGGCCCCGTGGATGCGGGCGAGGCTGTCGCGAATGGCCGGATCGCCCACCTGCTCGCCCAGCATGGCGGAGCGACCCACCACCACCGACAGGGGGTTGTTCAACTCGTGGGCCACGCCCGCCAGCAGCGAACCCAACGCGGTGAGTTTCTCGCTCTGGTAGAGCGCCTCGCGCTGGCGGCGCATGGCCCGCTCGGCGCGTTTCTGCTGGCCGAGATCGCGGAAATAGGCGGTGTAGAGGCGCTGTCCCGGGGTGGCGGTGGCGGTGAGATAACAGGCCACCGGTAAAGGCTCGCCGTCGGCGTGGTGGGTCTCCAGTTCCAGATGCAGGCCACCCGGTTGGGTCGCCTCGCCGTTCAGCAGCCGCTGGATCGCCGCCCGCTGGCTCGGGCAGCGGTCCCCGGGCAGCAGCAACGCCAGTAGCCGTTGTCCCCGGATCGCCTGCGGGTCGTGGCCGAAGATCCTGGCCACCGCCGCATTGGCCTGGATCACCCGACCGCTGCCGTCCACGGTGACGATGGCATCGGGAGCGGCGTCGATGATCGCCCGCTGCAGGGCCAGCTGGGCGGGCGTGCCGACACGGCCGGTCAGGCGCTGGCGCAGCCAGCGCCAGCAGCGCCGGGGAAGGGTCCACGGCCGGGCCGCAGAGGTGTGCAGGGGCAGGGATTCTCCGTCCATGGTGGATGGGCGTGTCAGGGTTCCGGGAAAGGGATCGCCGGGCGCGCCGCGCTGGGCGGCAACTCCCGGCGATGGGGGTTGGCTGGGTAGTTCAGCGACCATGGGGCACGAAGATATAACCCGCGCCCCTCACCGTCTTGATGGCCTGTGGCTTGGCCGGATCTTCCTCGATCTTGCGCCGGATCCGGGTGATGCGGATATCGATGGAACGATCGAAGGGGTCCCAGTCCCGGTTATGGGCCAGATCCAGCAACTGGTCGCGGGACAGCACCCGGTTGGGATGGGTGGCGAACGCCTTCAGCAGGTCGAACTCCATGCTGGTGATGGGCACCTCCTCGCCGTCCAGCGTGTAGAGCTTGTGGGCGTCCAGATTCAGCAGGCAGCGCCCGAAGCGTACCCCCTCGGTCTCGGCCTCCGGCGCCGCCTCGCTGGGGCCGGCAGCCATGCGCCTGAGCACGCTCTTGGTGCGGGCCAGCAGTTCCCGGGGATCGAAGGGCTTGCTGATATAATCATCGGCGCCCATCTCCAGCCCGACGATACGATCCACCACCTCGCCCGCCGCGGTGAGCATGATAATGCCCACTTTATGATGCTCGCGCAGGAAGCGGGCCAGACTCAGGCCGTCCTCGCCGGGCATGTTGATATCCAGCAGCACCAGATCCACCGGTGTCTCGGCAATGATCCGCCGCAGTGCCTCGCCGCCGTCGGCGGTGAGCACCTGATAGCCCTGGCGGCTCAGGTACTCCTCCAGCATTTCCCGCAGATCGACCTCGTCGTCGACCACCAGAATGCGAATCTCGTTGTTCGGATGCATGGCTTTGGCCGTGTTGTGCATGGCGATGACCCCCCTGCCGTGGTGGGTTCGAGAACCCGTGACGATGCAGCCTAGGGGGGGCGTGTTTCCGGGTGATGTCGGAGCGCTGAAACAGTTGAAACAGACATCCCGAAACGCTTCTGTTACCACTGAAACGGGCCGGCGGCAATGGGGAAATCGCCTGGATACACAGGCCCGGCACAGTACCTCCCATACCATTGTCCAGATTGAGGAGCACGAGCATGGAACATCTGCTGGGGGGCGTGGCCCGGCCCCTGCCCACGGGCGACTGGCGACAACGCTGGAGGGCGCGCCTTGCGCTATGGCGGGCGCGGCGCCGGGAGCGCTTGTTGTTGGAGGGTTTGCTGCGGGAGGCCAGCGAGCGACTGCTGGTGGATATAGGCATCGATCCGGCGCGGGCGCGGGTGGAGGCGCGCAAGCCCTTCTGGGTGGCCTGACGCGGCGCTCGCAGACGGGGTGAACGGTACAACTGGAAAATGTCAGACCCTCTAGCACTTCAGACAATCATGCCAGGTTCATGCAATCCCCTCACCCCGGTGCCACTTCGCCCTCCGTGGGCATCAAGGACTACGCCGTCATCGGCGATGGCCGCAGCGCCGCATTGATCTCCCGTCATGGGGCGCTGGACTGGCTGTGCCTGCCGGATTTCAACAGCCCGCCGCTGTTCGCCGGTCTGCTGGACCGGGAGCGGGGTGGCGGCTTCCATATCACGCCGGCGGATATTCTCCATGTATCGCGCCGTTATCTGCCGGACTCGGCGGCCCTGGAGACCACCTTCCAGACCCGTGACGGGGTGGTGCGGCTGGTGGACCTGATGCCCTTCAGCGTCCAGCGCCATCCCGATATCCTCAGCCCCGAGCGGGAGGTGCTGCGTAGCATCGAGTGTCTGGAGGGCAATCCGCTGGTGCGGGTGCGCATCGATCCGCGGGACGGCTTCACCGGCAAGGCCCTTAAGTTTCGCGATTGCCGTCGGCTTGGCTGGCGGGCCAGCCATCGCCACTCGGCGCTGTATATCCACGCCGATCTGCCGCTGCGGCTGGACGGGCACGGTCTCGGCGGCGAGTACCGCCTGCGGCCCGGCGAACGCCGCTGGATCTCGCTCACTTACCATCCCCGCACCATCGCGGTGATCCCGCCGCTGGGCGAGGCGGCCCAGCAGCGCCTCGTCCACACCTGTGACTGGTGGCGGAACTGGTGTCAGCGCATCGACTATCGTGGTCCTTACCTGGACGCGGTGAAGCGTAGCGCCGTGACCCTGCGCCTGCTCACCGTGCCCGTCTCCGGCGCGCTGGTGGCCGCCGCCACCACCTCCCTGCCGGAATCCCCGGGCGGGTCGATGAACTGGGACTATCGCTACTGCTGGCCCCGGGACGCGGCGTGGGCGGTGATGGCGTTCATGGATATCGGTCTGTACGAGGAGGCCGATGCCTTTTTCGACTGGCTGGTGCTGGCCAGCAAGCTCACCGCACCGCGCCTCAAGGTCATGTACGACGTGTACGGGCGCGCCAACGTGGGAGAGCAGGAGCATCCCGACTGGTCCGGTTTCCGGGATTCCCGACCGGTGCGCTCGGGCAACGCCCTGGGCAAGCAGTGGCAACTGGATGTCTACGGCGAGGTGATGATGGCGGTGTCACGCTATCAGGAAAATCACCATGTGAAGAAGCTCGGCAGCTACGAGATCAGCATGCTCAAGGGTTTCGGCAAGGTGGTCTGTCAGCAGTGGTGCGATCCCGACAACGGTATCTGGGAGATCCGCGAGCGGCGCCACCACTACACCTACTCCAAGGCCCAGGCCTGGTTCGTGTTGGATTGCCTGTTACGGCTCCACGAGCGTGGCGTGGTGGCGGTGCCGGTGGAAAAGTACCGGGACGTGCGCGAGCGGATCCGCGCCGCCATCGACACCGAGGGTTTCGATGCCGAGGGCAACTACTACCGGGGCATCCTCGGTCAGGACAATCTGGATGCGGCGTTGTTGCTGTTGCCCCATATCGGCTATCTGGCCCCGGACGATCCCCGCATGCTGGGGCTGTGGGAGAAGATCCGCCGGGAACTGGACCGGGGTGGGATGATCAGCCGCTACTCACCGGGCTTTGCCGGGCAGCACGGCAACGAGGGGGCGTTCATGATCTGTAGCTTCTGGGCCGCCGACTATCTGGCCCGGCTGGGCCGGCTGGACGAGGCCTACCGGCGCTTCGACCGGGCCATGACCTTCGGCAACGATCTGTTGCTGTTCAGCGAGGAGGCCAACCCCGACAGCGGCGCCATGCTGGGCAATTTCCCCCAGGCCTTCAGCCACACGGGGCTCATCAAGGCCGCCGTGTCGCTGGCCCGGGCCGAGGCGCGGCGGAGGAATCGGGATGTTGCTTGAGGCGGTGCTGGAGAACCTGGACGCGCTGTTGCTGTGGGGTTTCATCGCCACCGCGCTGATGACCCTGGTGCTCTCGGCGAGCCGTTTTCTGGGCTGGTCGCGGATCAGCCTGCCGTTCCTGGTGGGCACCTTCTGGAGCGGCGATCGCCGGCGTGCCGAGGCCAGCGGCTTCGTGCTGTATGTGATCGGTGGCTGGGGGTTCGCCACCTTCTATGCGCTGATCTTCGAGAGCCTGGGCTGGGCCAACGGGTGGCTGGGGCTGATCATCGGCGTGCTCCATGGTTTGTTCCTGCTGGCGGTGGCGCTGCCGCTGGCGCCCAACATCCATCCCCGGATCGCCACCGAGTACGAGGGGCCGGCGGTGCATCGGCCCATCGAGCCGCCCGGATTTCTGGGGCTGAACTACGGGGTGGGCACGCCCTTCGTGACGTTGGTGGGGCAGGCCATCTACGGCACCATGCTGGGGATCGGTTATCCGCTGTAGGGCGGGCTCCGGTCTGCGCCGACCGGCACCGCACCGTGACGAGCCGTCACGATATTGAAACCATCGAAGCGAAACACCACGCTGGCGACATCGCCCGGACACACGCTCTGCCGAGACTGCTGGGAAAGGCCCGCGCCGCGGGTCATGTCAGGAGATCTCGCCATGGGTGTAGCCGAGTTTGAGCCAGAGGGGAATCATGGCGCCTCTTGGGGGCTAAAGCGCGGTGGCTACCCGCTTCGACAACCCATGTATCCGGATGACCCGGAGCCGTTGTCCGGCCCGATCAATGCCTACACCGGATGGCCGGAGAACCGGGTCCTGCCCCGGTGCTGCACCCACACCCGGTTGCGGCCCCGGGCCTTGGCCTCGTAGAGGGCCTGGTCGGCGCCCAGCAGGGCGCTCTCCAGACCATCCGCCGAGTGACAGGCGGCCAGGCCCGCGCTGATGGTCAGACGGATGGTATCGTCACGATGATCGATCCGCAGCGCCTCGATGTGCTGGCGCAGGCGTTCCAGCACCTCTTTCGCCTCGCCCGGGTCGGCGTGGGACAGCAGGATCCCGAACTCCTCGCCGCCCAGGCGCCCCAGCAGATCGCCCTGGCGCAGGCTGCGCGCCATGGTGGTGGCGATGGTTTGCAGGGCCAGGTCGCCCCCGGCGTGGCCGTGCCGATCGTTGATGGTCTTGAAATGATCCACATCGATCACCGCCACCGTGCAACTGTGTCCGTAGCGCCGGACCCGCTCCAGTTCCTGTCTGGTCTGCTCCAGAAAATGCCGGCGGTTGCTGATACCGGTGAGATCGTCGATGGTGGCCAGGCGGCGTAGATTCTCCTCCAGTTGACGCCGCGCGGTGATATCCACCACCCACATCAGCACCGAGTCCAGGCCGCCGAAGAGGATGCGCTTGTAGCTGACCACGGCCCACACCAGCTCGCCGCCGGCGGTACGCAGCGCCGCCTCCCGCTGGGCCACGGGCTCGCCCTGGTGAAGTTCATGCAGGTGTTGCTGGAACAGGTCCGGGTTCTGGAATAACTGGGCCGGGTGGCGCCGTTCCAGCACAGTGGTGGTGGTGCCGAGGATCTGGGCCAGTGCCGGGTTGCAGAACACGAACTCCTCCTCCCGCACGAAGATCCCCACCCCCAGCGGGCTCTCGGCCAGCAGGGAGTACAGGTAGGCGTTTTCCTCCAGGTGGATATCGGGATAGGCGGTGATTCGCCCCGCCGCGCTCTTGCCGGGAATATCGCCCACCAGAAAGCCGGTGATCTTGCCGGCCTCGTACCAGGGCAGCACCAGTCGATGCCAGAACACCGTGTTCAGCCGCGGGGCGCTGATGTTGATGGTCAGGGCCGGCTGGTTCATCTTCAGGGCCGCCCGGTAACTGGCCAGGTAGAAGAGCCCGGCGGTGCCGGTGCGGATCATCCGGGAGAGGCACTGGCCGGTCCAGTCCTTGCCCACCTCACCCACCACGGCGCTGCCGTAGTAGCGATAGCGGAAATCCCGGTAATCGGGGGCGGTGGGGATCACCAGGATGCAGTAGGGTCTGAGTTCGGGGGGCAGGCGGCTGTCGATGTCCAGGCGCTGGACGGGGGTGGGAGAGTCGTTGCGGTGTTCCTCGCGCCAGAACGCCCAGAGCCGTTGCAACTCGGGCGAGTGCAGGGTGGCCGGATCGGGGTTCCAGTGAATGCCGTCGATGCGGATATGCAGGGCTTTCAATTCCGCCTGCATGGGCGATAGATCCCGGCGACACAGGGCATCGGCGAGGCGGGCGATGAAGTCCTCCACCCGGGGCTCGCCGAGGCGGATGGGCTGGGGTAGCGGTAGCGCCGGTCTGTTCATGGATACTGGTGAGAAGCCCTGGTCTTTCCCACCATGAGTCTAACCGGAATTTTGTTTCATGGGCGCGGTGGCGAACCCAGCAGGGGACCATAAAGCCCGAGAAATCCCGTCAACCCATGGAGACCGAGGTGCGCCCCCAGCCCAGACTCTGGCGCGCCACCACCGGCGCGATCAGCGCCAGCCCGATCAGGGTGGCGCTCCAGTCCGGCGCCACCAGCAGCATGGCGGCGATGGCCAGCAGCACCCGCTCCACGCCATAGAGCGGCCCGAACAACCAGTCCGAGAAGGCCGCCGACAGCGCCCAGATGCCCAGCATCGCCCCCCCGGCGGCGAGGATGAACTGGCTCCAGGAGAAGCCCTCCACCACGATCAGCAGCGAGGGCGAGAACACGAACACGAAGGGCACTAGCGCCTTGCCCATGCCTAAGCGAAACGCGGTGTTGCCGGCCTTGAAGGCATTGGCGTTGGCGATGCCGGCGGCGGCATAGGCGGCCAGCGCCACCGGCGGGGTAATATCCGCCAGCACCCCGTAGTAGAACACGAAGAAGTGCGCGACGATGGGCTGCACGCCCAGCAACGACAGGATCGGCGCGGCGATGGCGATCATGATGAGGTAGTTGGCGGTGGTGGGAATCCCGCAACCCATGAGGATGCACACCACCGCCGTCATCACCAGGGTAAAAAGCAGCGTGAGCGTTGAGGCGTCCATGATCTCGAACGGCAGCACCGCCAGCCACTCGGCGGTCACCGCCGCCCACTCGGCGGCCACGCTGGTGACCATGTAGGCGATCTTGAAGCCCACTCCGGTGAGGGTCACCACGCCGATGATCACCCCCACCAGCGCCGCCGCCGTGGTGATGGAGAGGCTGTACTTGGCCCCCACCACGAAACCGTCCCCCAGATGCCCGGCAATGGTCCGTAGCGCCGCCCGGCTGAAGCCCTGGCGCAGCAGTTGCTGCACCACCAGCACCGCGATACAGGCGCTGATGCCCCAGAATGCCGCCATATAGGGCGTGCGACCGCTGAGCAGCACGTAGATCAGCAGAATCAGGGGAATGGTGGTGAGCCAGTCGCGCTTCAACACCGCCCACGCATCCGGCAACTCCGCCCGGGTGAGCCCCCGCAGGCCCCGCCGCCGGGCCTCCAGATGCACCTGCACCAGCACCCCGAAGAAGTGCATGAAGGCCGGCACCAGCGCCGCCGTGAGGATGGTGGTGAGCGGCACCCCCAGATACTCGATCATCAGAAACGCCACCGCCCCCATCACCGGCGGCGTGATCTGCCCGCCGGTGGACGATGCCGCCTCCACCGCGGCGGCGAAATAGCGCGGATAGCCGATGCGGATCATGGCGGGAATGGTCAATGCCCCGGTGGTCACGGTATTGGCTATCGACGACCCCGAGATGGAGCCCAGCATGGCCGAGGACAGCACCGACACCTTGGCCGGCCCCCCGGCGTAGCGCCCGGCCAGCGCGGTGGCCAGATCGATGAACAGTTGCCCCAGCCCGATGCGGGTGGCCAGCACCCCGAACAGCACGAAGTGGAACACGTAGGTGCTGATCACGCCGAGCGCCGTGCCGTAGATGCCCTGGCTGGTGAGATACAGGTGATTGACGATACCGCTCCAGTCCGAACCCGGATGGGTCAGCACCCCCGGCATGGACCGCCCGAAATAGGCATAGCCCATGAAAAGACACGCGATCACCGGCAGCGGCCAGCCCATGGCCCGGCGGGTGGCCTCCAGCAGCACCACGATCAGCACCGTGCCCATCACCACGTCGATGGGCAGGGGATTGCCCACGCGAAACGCCAGATCCTCGAAGATCCACGGCACGTAAAGGGCGCTCAGCACCCCGGCGATGGCAAACAGCCAGTCGGCCAGCGGCACGCCCAGCGGCCTGTGCCAGCGATGCCGGTCCCCATCCCCGCGTCCCCATGCGGCGAAGCAGAAGAACACCAGCAACAGCGTGACCGCCATGTGCAGGCCCCGGTGATTGGTGGCCCGGGGGATGCCGAAGCCGGCGGTGTAGTAGTGGTAGCTGGACAGGGCGAACAGGATGGCCGCCACGCACCAGCCGAGGGTCGGTGACAGGCCGCGGAAGCGCACCTCCGGGTCGAAGCGCTCCTCCAGTTGCTGGAGCTGGGCATCGGTGAGGGATTCGGGCTGGTCTGGTGCCGATGCGTGTTCCTCGGCCATGGCTGATCACCTGTCTGGCTCTCCCTTTTTTCAAAGGAGCGTGGGGGGATTTCGGCATGTGGCACCAGCCCCGCAAGAAAATCCCCCCTTCGAAAAAGGGGGGAGGAAGAGACGCGAGGATCAGGTGCCGGTGAGTAAATCGACTACTCGGAGAGCAGCCCCGCCTCCCGGTAGAAGCGCTCGGCCCCGGCGTGCAGCGGGATGCCGATGCCGTCCAGCGCGGTGTCGGCGGTGATCATCTTGCCCTTGGCGTGACCGTTGTCCAGCAGCCGCCGGGTGTTCTCGTTCCACAGGGCCTTGGTGATCTGGTAGATCAGTTCCTCCGGCTGGTCGGTGCTGGTGACCCACTGGGCGCCCACCGACAGGGTGGTGACGTCCTCGTCCACCCCCTCGTAGGTACCCGCCGGCACCACGTCCTCGGCGAAGAAGGGATACTCCGTCATGATATTGGCCGCGCCCTCGCCGCCGATGGGCACCAGCACGATATCGTGCTGGCTGGCAAGCTCGGCGATGGCCCCCGCCGGGAAGCCGCCCACGAAGAAGAAGGCGTCCATGGCGCCGTCGCGCATGCGGTCGGCGGCCTGGTCGGGCTTGAGATAGGCGGCCTCCACATCCTCGTCGGTCATGCCGTGGGCGCCGAGGATGATCCGCGCATCCACCAGCGTGCCGGAGCCGGGCTCGTCCAGGGACACCCGCTTGCCGCGCAGATCCTCCACCGAGCTGATGCCCGAGTCGGCGCTGGCCACCAGATGAATGCTCTCGGGATACAGACTGGCGATGGCGCGCAGCTTCTCCACCGGCTCGCGGCCCTCCCAGATGCCGGCGCCGGTCTGGGCCCAGGTGGCCACATCCGACTGGGCGAACCCGGATTCCAGGGTGCCGCCATCGATGGCGTTGACGTTGGCCACCGAGCCGTTGGCGGCCAGCGCCGTGGCGATCAGCCCCGGCACCCCGCAGGAGCCGCCCTCCTCGCAGGGGCGCGAGCCCGGGGGGTTGGAGATGGCGTTGGCGATCAGCCCGCCGATGGGATAATACGTGCCCGCGGTGCCGCCAGTGCCGATGCGGAAGAACTGCGGCTCCTGGGCGGCGGCAAGCCCGCCGATGAGCAGGCCGGCCAGGATGGGTAGGATGAGTCTCGCGAAGGTGAGTGGTTTCAAGGGGAACTCCTCGTGATGTGGGTCGATGGTGCTTCAAACGGGGGGTTGTTCCGAACGTCCAGTGCAGCTTGTGCCCATCCCGGGGCCGGCCCTGTCGGGCCGGAACGGAGCCGAGTACAACTCGGCGATCCCAGGGAGGTGTGTCGGTAACCCTCAAGTGTAGGCGCTGAAGGTGAAATTGTATGGACCGGGTGGCGCCGACCGTCAACCCCGGCGCCCGGCGCGTCGAGTTTTCGCGTTCTTCTGCTATACCCTGGAGACCAATGACCATAAGCAACCAGAGAACGGACGAGGAGGAATTTCCATGTTGACCAGTAGCTTCGCCAGATTCGCCGGGATCGCCCTGATCGCCACCGCCCTCACCGGCGCGGCCCAGGCCGCCGATTACACCTTCAAACTCGGCCACCTGGCCAACGAGGAGAACGTCTGGCACAGGGCGGCGCTGAAGTTCGCCGAGGAGGTGGCCACCCTGTCCGACGGGCGCATCGAGGTGCAGGTGTTCCCCAACGAACAGCTGGGCAAGGAGATCGATCTCATCAACGGCATCCAGCTGGGCACGGTGGACATGACCATCACCGGCGAGTCCTTGCAGAACTGGGCGCCCAAGGCGGCGCTGCTGGCGATTCCCTATGCGCTGCGAGATCTGGGGCACCTGGACGCGGTGGCCGGTGGCCCCATCGGCGAGGAGATCGAGGCCCAGATCATCGAGAAGACCCAACTGCGCCCCATCGCCTATTTCGCCCGGGGTCCGCGCAACCTCACCTCCAACCGCCCCATCACCGCCCCCGCCGAGCTGGACGGCCTGCGCCTGCGGGTGCCCAACGTACCGCTGTTCGTCAGCGTCTGGGAGACCCTCGGCGCCCGGCCCACCCCCATGGCCTTCAGCGAGGTGTTCACCGCCCTGCAAAGCGGCACTATCGACGCCCAGGAGAACCCCCTGTCGCTGATCAAGAGCGCGAGCTTCCACGAGGTCCAGTCCCACGTGAACCTCACCGAACACGTGCGTAGCTGGATCTACGTGGTGATCGGTGAGAACCAGTTCAACGCGCTGCCGGAGGATCTGCAGGCGGCGGTGCTGGAGGCGGGCCGGCGCATGCAGGACCACGAGCGGGCGTTGTTCCTGGCCGAGGAGCAGCAACTGGCCGAGGATCTCCAGGAACTGGGCATGACCTTCGTGGAGGTGGACAAACAGGCCTTCATCGAGGCGGCCAAGCCGGCGGTGCTGGAAGCCCTGTCCGAGGAACTGCAAGCGCTCTACGAGCAGATACTGGCCACCGGGGCCGAGTGATCCAAGCGTCGCAGTGTGGGCCATGACGGCACTGTTCCGGGCGCTGGGAATGCTGTTTCGGGCGCTCACCGGGCTCGCCTTCACGGTGCTGATCGCCAGCGTGCTGTTGCAGGTGTTCTCCCGGCTGCTGCTGCCCCGCTCGCCGGTGTGGACCGAGGAGCTGTCGCGTTTTGCGCTGCTCTACATGGTGGCGGCCGGCTGCGGGCTGGCCATTCGCAGCGGCGATCTGGTGAACGTGGACCTGGTCACCAACCTGCTGCCCGGGCGCTGGCGGTCGGTGCTGGAGTTGCTGGTGCTGATGGTGGTGATCGGCTTCCTGGGAAGCCTGATCATGCCTGCCTGGAAATTCGTCCAGATCGGCGCCATGCAGACCTCGCCGGCCCTGGGCTGGTCCATGAACAGCATCCATTTCACGGTGCTGCTGGCGCCCATCTCGCTGATCCTGTTCGCCCTGGAGCGTTGCTGGACGGTGATCGGCACGCTAGGGCGGGGAGCCTGAACCCATGCTGATCGCCCTGTTGTTCGGCAGTTTCGCCCTGTGCCTGATCCTCGGGGTGCCGGTGGCGCTGTCCCTGGGACTGTCCTCGGCGACCTATATCCTGGCCGCCGGGTTGCCGCTGGTGGTGATCCCGCAGAAGATGTACGCCGGCATGGATGTGTTCGTGTTGCTGTGTATCCCGGGCTTCGTGCTGGCCGGCAGCCTGATGAACGCCGGTGGCATCACCGACCAGATCACCCGCTTCTCCAGTGCGCTGGTGGGGCATATCCGCGGCGGGCTGGGGCTGGCCAATGTCACCGGCTCCATGCTGTTCTCGGGGATTTCCGGCACCGCGGTGGCCGACACCGCCAGCATCGGCGCGGTGATGATTCCGGGTATGCAGAAGGCCGGCTACGACGCCGGTTTCTCGGCGGCCATCACCGCGGCCTCGTCCACTGTGGGGCCGATCATCCCGCCCAGCGTGCCGATGATCATCGTCGGCACCCTCACCGGGTTGTCGGTGGGGCGGTTGTTTCTGGCCGGCGCGGTGCCCGGGGTGTTGCTGGGGGTGGCGATGATGCTCACCTGCTACATCCTGGCGGTGAAACGGGGCTATCCGTTCTCCCCGTGGCCGGGGCTCGGTGAACTGGCGCGCAGCTTCGGCGGCGCCTTCTGGGCGCTGCTGATGACCTTTTTGGTGCTTTACGGCATCGTCGGCGGGCTGTTCACCCCCACCGAGGCGGCGGTGGTGAGCGCCCTGTACGCGCTACTGGTGGGGTTGTTGATCTATCGCGGGCTCACGCCTCGTCAGGTGCCGCGGCTTGTCATCGACAGCGCGGTGGGCTCGGCCTCCATCATTTTGCTGGTGGGATTCGCCAATGTGTTCGGCTGGATCCTCACCTCCGAGCGAATACCCCAGGCCATCGCCGCGGCGTTGCTGGAGCTGTCCAGCAACAAATACGTGATCATCCTGATGATCAACGTGCTGTTGCTGGTGGTGGGTACCTTCATGGAGACCATCGCGGCGCTGATCATTCTGTTACCGCCGCTGCTGGTGGTGGCCGGCCAGGTGGGTATCGATCCGGTGCATTTCGCCACCTTCGCGGTGTTGAACCTGATGATCGGTTTGTCCACCCCGCCGGTGGGGGTGTGTCTGTTCGTGGCCGCCAACATCGCCAGGATCTCCCTGGCCACCATCACCCGGGCGATCCTGCCGTTTCTGCTCTGCAACCTGGTCGTGTTGCTGCTGGTGTCCTATATCCCGACGCTGTCGTTGTGGTTGCCGGGGCTGTTCTACGACTGAAACGGTCGGAACATCCAGCGGGTGTCGGGCTGGCCGTCACCGGGATTGAAGTTTTTTCTTTGGCTTGAAGGCGCTAAATGCCGGGGGCGGGACTCGAACCCGCACGCCAGAGGCACCAGCTTCTAAGGCTGGCGAGTCTACCATTCCTCCACCCCGGCATGGAGAAGTCTATCTTAGCGCATTCTCCGGGTCCGGGTCATCATCCCGTAAGCGACGTCCCAGCAGCAGCGCCAGACCCACCGCCATGGCGCTGACGCTGCCGAACAGCGGACCCGCCACCGTCCAGCCACCGGTCCACTTGAGGGCCTCGGCCAGCAGCAACGGCCCCAGCAGTACCCCACCGTTACGCCCGGTCATGAGGATGGCGAAGACCGGGGCGGCGGCACCGCGCTGGCCGCCGATGGTGCTGGGCATGGCGAACAGGCAGGTGGGGGTGACGCCAGCGCCGGCGCCGTAGGCGAGCAGCGACAGCATGCCGCCCGCACCACCGCCGGTCACCGGTAGTAAAGCCCACATCAGCACCTGCAGCGCCAGCGCCGCCCCCAGCAGGGGTGCCACCCGTAGTCCACACCGCAGCAGCCACCCCCCCGCCAGATTGCCGGCGATCACCATGGTCACCGGCAGCGCATAACCCAGTAGCGCCTGCTCCACGGAAAATCCGTAGACCTCCACCAGATACTGGGGCAGCCAGGTCATGTAGGCGAAGAACTGTCCGCTCCAGAGCAGGAAGATAGCGCCCACCAGCCGTAGCCGGCGGCGCTGGATCGGACTCAGCGGCGGGGCCG
>JGI12109J20283_10775147_pt1 | contig 14843 bp, 11 predicted proteins | sample ElkSlonscriptome_12_FD_20283 | JGI IMG/M metagenome (IMG submission 20283) | reverse complement strand
AAGACGACGCTCTTGGTGGGGTGGGGCGTGCCGCGATCGGTGTAGCTGACCTCCAGGTTGGCCACGTTCACGTCGGCGGCCCGGCCGAAGATATCGAGGGTGGGTTCGAAGAGGGCCTCGATCCCCTCGGTCTCGATGATGCCCCCGCCCCATTCGTACCGCCGGCCCGTGAAGATATCGCCCACGAAGTTCACCGTCAGCGGCCCGTCCGTCCCGCCGGGCGCCACGGCCACCTGGCAGGTGTCGCCGCCGGCCATGCCCTCGGGGTCGGTCACGTTCAAACCCACGGTGTAGGGGTGATCGGCGTGCACGAGGAATTGGTGCGCCGGGTTCTGCAGATCGGAGGTGGTGCTGTCGCCGAAATCCCAGGCCCAGGTGTGCGCCTCGGAGTCGGGGTCGAAGACCTCGCCGTGGAACTGCACAGCCAGCCGGTAGGTCTTTTCCCCCACTTTCTCCTGACTGTCCACGGTGTACAGTATGCGGGCCCGGGGCGCGCGGGGCATGTCCAGCGTCACGTCGGCAATGTTGTCAAAGACCACGGCCCCGGGCGCCCCGGTATCGTTGTCGTTGACAAAAATCAGTTGCTCGATCTGGGGTTCGTACCCGTAGTTGATGCGCCAGTCGCGCCCGATGGGCAGCAGGAACACACGCCACTGCCAGCGCGGGAAGGCACCCTGGTATACCGTATACCAGCTGGTCTCCGCGGGCATGTCCCGGCCGAAGAAGGTGTAGAAGAGCTCGTTCTGGCCGTCGCTCACGCCGAAGGCCTGCATCTCGCCCAGGTTCAGGCCCTGCACCGCGACCTGCCAGACGGTGCTGTCGGCCACCGCCACGGGCGGGATGCCCAGGGTCTTCCAGGTATTACCCTGCAGGTGCAGACTTTGACCCTCGAAAGCGTAGAAGGTGGTCAGCTCCCAGGCGTCGGGATCCTCGTCCTGGCCGGGGTAGGATGCCAGGGCGGGGGCGGCGCCCTCGAAGTCCTCGATGAGCACTCCGCGCGGCGCGGCCCCGGCGTCGGCGGCCAGCAGGATCAAGAGCAGGAGGGTGGCGAAGCGAAGCATGAGGCGTCCTGGGGAGGAAGGAACGTCAACAAGCGGACTGGTTCAGCATAACACGGATTCCTCGCGAATTCCTCCGCGAGAAGGATCTTCCGGGTATACATTAGGCATCCGCCATGACAATGCGAGGCCACCAGATCAAACCTGGCGAATCTATTTCATCAAACCGAAGTGAAAGGAAGCCCATGAGCGCAGTGTTGACCATCGTCGCGAAGATCCAGGCCGAGCCAGGCTGGGAGTTGGAGGTGGAGCAGGCCCTGCTGGCGGCCGTGGACCCCACCCTGGCCGAAGACGGTTGCCTGCAGTACGACCTGCACCGCGACCTGAACCAGCCCGGCCTCTTTCTCTATTACGAGAACTGGGCCAGCCGTTCCCAGTGGGAGGCCCACCTGCGGTCGGCCCATCTTGCCGCCATGAAAAAGGCCACCGAGGGCAAGGTGGTCGAGACCGTCATCTGGGAGATGGAGCACGTCTGAAACGAACGGGGCCGCTTCCCGGGCAGGGAAGCGGCCCTATTCCCGCGGTGATGCGAGTCAGAGGTTGATGAGCTCCTCGTCATCCAGTTCCAGCACCTGGTCGGCAATCCGGTTCTGTTCCACGGGAGTTTCCTGCAGGGGAGCCGGCTTCCTGGGCGCCGGGGCGGGGGAGGCAACACGGCGGGGCCCGGTGGCGGCCGGCGAGGGTGCGAAACCCTCGGAGCGGACACCGTGGACGATGCCGCGCAGATCCACGATGGCCTGCTGCACACCCTGGGCCTGGCTGCTGAGGCTCTGACCGGCGGCCGCGCTCTCCTCGGCGGTGGCGGCGTTGCTCTGGGTCACGGACTCCAGCTGCGTGACGCCCTTGCCGATCTCGGTGATACCTGTGGCCTGCTCCCGGCTGGCGGTGGCCACTTCGCTGACCAGACCCTTGACGGTGGTGATGTGCCCGTCGATCTCCTCCAGGAACTGCCCCATCTCGGTCGCCGACTGCACGCCCAGGTCCGCGTTGGACTGGCTCTCCTTGATGAGGGTGGCGGTATTGCGGGCCGACTCGGCGCTGCGCTGGGCCAGGTTCCGCACCTCCTCGGCCACCACGGCGAAGCCCTTGCCCGCATCGCCGGCCCGGGCCGCTTCCACGGCCGCATTCAGGGCCAGCAGGTTGGTCTGGAAGGCGATCTCGTCGATGCTCTTGAGGATGCGCGCCGTCTCGTCGGAGCTCTGCTTGATCAGCCCGATGGCGCCGGACATGCGCTGCATGGCTTCCACCCCCTGCGTGGTGGCGGTGTAGGCGGCCTCCGCTGCCTCGTCGCTTTGAACCGAGTTCTCGGCGTTCTGCTGCGTCATGGCCGACAGCTCCTCCAGGCTGGCGCTGATCTCCTGGATGGAGGCGGCCTGGCCGTTGGCGCCGTTGGCCAGACCTTCGCCGGAATCGGCCACCTCGGCGGCGGCCTCAGTCAGGATGGTGCTGGCCTGCTGCAGGTTGTCCGAAACGCGGCTGAATCGTCCACTGATGGAGCGCGCCATCCAGTACCACACCACAGCGGTGAAAACAATGGTCAGAAGGCTGATGATACTCATGAACCACAGGTTTTGCCGGCTGGTGTCGGCCACCTTGTTCTCGGCGGCCTGGAATTCCTCCAGGTAGCTGCCGACGCCGATGACCCAGTCCCAGGGTTCGTAGTACATGATGCGCGCCACCTTCATGCGCGCCTTTTCCTCGCCCTTGTTCTTCCAGGGATAGTACTGCTCGGCAATACTGCGGCCCTCCAGCTGGACGGCCTTTTCGCAGACCTCCTGAATGAAGGGGACACCGTTGGCATCCTTGGCACCCAGGATGTTCTCGCCATCCCGCTTGCCGTCCTTGCTGATGACGTAGTTGCCCTTGCTGTCCAGCACATACACGTAGCCGGTCTGGGCTACCTGCACGTTCATGATGGCCTGGCGCAGGGCGGTGGCGCTTTCCATGGGCACGCCGAAGTAGCTGATGCCCACCACCTCGTTGCTGGCGAGGTCCTTGATGGGCTCGTAGGCCGTCAGGTACCAGCGGTCCACCACGAATGCCTTGCCGCGGAAGGTTTCCCCCTGCAGCACGGTCTTGATCACGGGATTGGCCCGGCCGTCCGGATTCACGGCGGGGATGTAGGTGCCCACCGCGCGGGTGCCGTCCATCTTCATGACATTGGTGGCCACGCGCAGCATGTCGCCCTGTTTGTTCATGCGCTGGAAGATGGTGGTGGTGCCGCCCACCAGCTGGCCTACCTCATCCACCACCGGGGAGGAGATGCCGGCGGAATTGTTCTGTCCCAGCCAGGTCTCCCCGAGCATCATGCGCGGTAGCGAGAGGCTCGATGCCTTCTTGGTGTACTGATTCGTGGCATTCCAGTTGACGGTCTCGGTGTCGAATTCCACCGGACCCATGGTGCGCATCACGTCGCGGGTGACGTTCAATCCTGTGTTCACGCTCTGCTGCAGGACCTGGTGCTGGGTCTCGCACAGGGTGTAGATGCCTTCGGCGATGTGGTCCAGGTCCGCGAAGGCCATGGCGGCGCACTCCTGGGCGGTGCTTTTCTCCAGCTGCAGGCCACGCACGGCGACCACCACGGCAACGGTCAACAGCGGGCCCACGGTCAGCAGGATTCCTGCGGTCAGCAGGCGGGTGCGAAGGGAAGCGGATCGGAACATTCCAGGACCTCTCGGGACAAGGGTTTCGGATATCCCCACAATATCTCCCATCCAAGAGGTCGGTAAAATTGGGGGGAAACTTGAGCGTATTTATTATTTGCCCCAAATCCTGATGAAAAACCCCCTTGCCCGGAAACCAGACAAGGGGGTGGTCAGAGGCTCAAAATGCGAGAAAGCCCTAGAATCGGCTCCACAGCATCTGGTTGGTCACCTCATGGTGGAACATGATTTCCGAGCGCTTGATGCGGTCTCCCATTTCGCGGGGGCACCGGTGGGCGCACATCTCCTTTAATTCCATGTACTTATGGTGGCTGGACTCGCCCATGATCTCCTTCATCCAGGCGCTGCGCCGGTGGCTGGTCATGGCGTCGTAGATGTTGCCGGGAAGGGTCCGCTTGCGCACCCGCTTGGGCTTGGGCGTGTTGGGATCGGGCTCCGGCCCTTCCAGGCCGGTGCGCAGCAGGCTGTAGATCAGCAGGTAGGGGTTGCAGTCCGGGCCCACGCTGCGCACCTCGATGCGCTGGCCGTTCTTGCCGGCAAAGGGGATGCGGATCATGCTGCTGCGGTCCACGCTGCTGGCGGCGATCTCGTTGGGGGCCTCGTAGTTGGGGTCCAGGCGGCGGTAGGCGTTCACGCTGGCGTTCAGCGTCAAGCAAAGGTCCTCGGCACTGTGCAGGACGCGGGTAGTGAACTTCTGTCCGAATTCGGACATGTGGTGCTCGCCGTCGGCATCGTAAAAGAGATTCTCCCCGTTCCTGGCGATGCTGATGTTGGTGTGCATGCCGCTGCCGTTGATGCCGGTGATGGGCTTGGGCAGGAAGCTGGCCGTCATGTCCATGCTCTGGGCCACCTGGCGGCACAGCAGCTTGTACAGCTGGATACGGTCCGCGGCGACGAGCGCCGGCGCGTACTTGTAGTTCATCTCGAACTGGCTGGGCCCCACCTCGGGGTGATCCTTCTCGTTCTCGAAGGCCATGGCGCGCTGCACCTCGGCCGCCGAGTCGATGAATTGGCGCAAGGGGTCCTGGGGCAGGCTGTTGTAATAGCCGCCGGTGCTGATCAGATCGAATTCACCCGTGCGATAATAGCGGCGTTCGGCATCCCGGCCGTTGAAGAGAAAACCCTCGGTCTCGTTGGCCACGTTGGCCACGATGCCCTCCTCACGGTACAGCTTCTTGGTGTAGGTCAGCAGGCGTCCGCGGAAGTCGGACTCGTAGGGGTTGCCTTCCCGGTCCAGGACATGACCAAAGACCAGAACCTTGCCGGGGCCGAAGATGTCCGCAGGCATCCAGTAGAAGGCCCGCCAGTCGATTTCCAGGCGCAGGTCGCTTTCCATGATCTGGGTGAAGCCGCGGATGGAGGATCCGTCGAAGGTCAGGGCCTCGGCATCCAGCAGGTATTTCTTGTCGTAATCCAGCATCTGGAAACGGCCCTCGAGATCGGTGAAGGCCACGGTGACGGCCTTGATGCGCTTCTCGGTCTCGAGGTAACTGCGGCGCTCCGCCTCGACCTTGTCCATGGGTTTCCACTGCTTTTGGTATTCCGTCGACTGCAGGTTCAGTTCTTCGAGACGGTCGTAGGGGATTTCCAGAAATTCGCGCAGGGGTCCGTGGGTTGTGTTCATGGTCGGGACCTTTCGTGGGGGAAAAAAACTTGGCATTCAACTCGGAGCCATTATAACACAAATGTCGACCAACTTAAGCTTAATTTTCTCCAATAATAAAAAATCTTGGAAAATTTCTTCAAAATAGGCTTAAAAACAACCAAGTTATTCTATTTGGGCGGTATTGTAAGGGAGCCGGGTCCTCGGGACGCCTCGGGCTGCCAGAGCCCAAAAACGGCCTCCAGGTTGACTATGGAGCAAAAACCTGTATGTTTGCGCAGAATCATTTCGTGTCAGAACCATTCTTTTCGAAGCAAATGGGGTGATCGATGGACCATAGTGCCTTCAACCTGTGGATTTTCCGGTCACTGCGGCGAATCATGCGGGCGGTGGATATCTATTCACGGAAGCTGGCCACGGAATTCAAGATCACCAGTCCCCAGCTTCTTTGCCTGCAGACCCTGCATGACGACGGACCCCTGACCACCTCGGCGCTGGCCAAGCTGATTCACCTGAGCACCAGCACCACCGTCGGCATCCTGGACAGGCTGGAGCAGAAAGGTTGGGTCTTTCGGGAACGCAGCACCCGGGACAGACGCATTGTCCTGGTCTTCATCACCGAGAAGGGCGAGTCCGCACTGGAAAACTCCCCATCTCTGCTGCAGGGGCGCCTGGCCCGAGGTCTGGCGGAACTCCCCGAAAAGGACCAGCTGGCCATCGCACAATCCCTGGAGCATATCTGCGAGATGCTGGAAATGACCCAGGACGACACCGCCCCATTGCTGGAAACAGGACCCATCATCGACGACCGGCGAGACGGCCAGGTGGTCGAACCCGGCAAAGCGTTGCCGGATAAACAGGAGGACAAGACATGAGCAGCGGTGACAAGGCGCTGGACCAGAAAGACAGCCGGACCATTGCCGATCTTCCCGAGAACGTGGCCGAACAGCCGGCCCTGCAGCCCCTGGCCGATGTGGAAATCCCGGAGCCCGTCAAGGATCCTGTGGACACCGGGGAACTGGTGCACCGCGACTTCGATGACACCGACTTCTGGCGCCACATCCCCGCCTTCAGCAAGGTGGACCGCGAAACCTTCCTGTCCGGAAGCTTCCAGCTGCGCAACAGCGTCACCGGCGCCGATGATCTGCGGGAACTGGTCACCGGCCTGGTTTCGGACACCTTCCTGGACGACGTGGCCCGGGGTCTGGGCGAGGCGCCCATGAACGTGCGGGTCACACCCTATCTCCTGAGCCTCATCGACTGGGACAACCCCTACGAGGATCCCATCCGCATCCAGTTCCTGCCGGTCAACAGCAGCCGCCTGCCGGATCATCCCCGCCTGGAGCTGGACTCCCTGCACGAGCAGAGCGACTCCCCCACGCCCGGCCTGGTGCACCGCTACCCGGACAAGGCCCTCTTCCTGCCCCTGGACGTGTGCCCCGTCTACTGCCGTTTCTGCACCCGCAGCTACGCCGTGGGCGGCAGCACCGACACCGTGGAGAAGGACGGCTACAAGCCCGGCAACGAGCGCTGGCAGGCCGCCTTCGCCTACCTGGCCAGCCGGCCCGAGGTGGAGGACGTGGTGGTCTCCGGCGGCGACGCCTACTTGCTGCCCCATCGCCGCCTGCGCGAGATCCTGACGGTTCTGCTGGATATTCCGCACATCCGGCGCATCCGCATCGCCAGCAAGGGCCCGGCCGTGATGCCCATGAAGATCATCACGGATACCAGGTGGACCGATACCCTCTGCGAGATGGTGGATCTGGGGCGCCAGCGCTCCAAGGAGGTGTGCTTCCACACCCACTTCAATACCACCAACGAGATCACCGACATCACCCGCGAGGCCATGGATATCCTCTTCCGCCGCGGTGTGCCCGTGCGCAATCAGAGTGTGCTGATCAAGGGCGTGAACGACGACGCCGAGCAGATGGCCAACCTGGTCAAGCAGCTCAGCTGGATGAACGTGCAGCCCTACTACGTGTACCAGCACGACATGGTCAAGGGTGTGGAGGACATGCGCACGCGCCTGGAGGACAGCATGGAGATCGAGCGCCAGGTGCGCGGTGTCACTGCGGGGTTCAATACCCCCACCTTCGTGACGGACGTGCCCGGCGGCGGCGGCAAGCGTGATCTGCACAGCTTCGAGTACTACGACGAGGTTACCGGCATCAGCGTGTACCGCAGCCCCGCGGTGGACGAAGAAAAGGCTTACCTCTACTTTGACCCTGTGCACCTGTTGCCGCGCGAAGGCCGCCTGCGCTGGAGCCAGCCGCGCGAGCATTCCATCATGATCAAGGAAGCCCTTCTGGCCGGCGGCCTGAGCGGCATGACCCTCGCGAACGAGGAAGGCTGATTCTGTATGTCCCCTGCCCCTGTTCAGCCCGTGCTGAACGACCTGCTCGGAGTGGGCTGCCGGAATTCCCGGCAGCCCCGGACCTTTTGCTGGGAACTGGCCGACGGCACCAAGCGCGATCTGGTCTACGACCCCTACAACCATCGCCTGAAGATCTACCGTCTGGGTCCCGATGACCTGCGCGACGAGAACGTCCGGTTCTGGAAAGCGGGGTTGAACGACGCGGACAGCGCCTATTCCAAGTTCATCGTCTACGCCCTGCCCGGGGACGAGCCGCGCTGGGTGCGCGAGGGGTTCCTGCGGGAGGCCATCATCCTGGGGTATTTTGCCGACGGCCAGGACGCCTGGATCTGGTCGGCCTTCACGCCCGGAGAGCGTGAGATCGGGCCCCGCGAACGGGAGCACGAAGAAACCGTGCAGATGGCGGCCGCACGGCCCACCGTCAAACCGGAACTGAAGGAAGGGTTCACCTGCCGTCCGGCCCGTCTGGGTGACAGCCGCATCCTTTCCGAGGTGCTGAACCAGGTCTTCAGTGATTACCCCACCCCCCTGGATGTGGACACCATCCAGGAGCAGATCCGCGCGGGCAGCAACCTGTACCGCCTGGTCTTCGACGCGCAGGGGCGCCTGGCCGCGGCCGCGTCGGCGGAGATCGACCACAAGGTGCGCTCCGCCGAACTGACGGACTGCGCCACCCTGCCCGCCTACCGGGGCCACGGGCTGATGGCCTACATCCTGGGCCAGCTGGAACGCGACCTCATCCGGGATCTGGGCATCACCAGCCAGTACACCATGGCCCGCGCCGACGAGGTGGGCATGAACTGCGTGTTCAGCAAGCTGGGCTGGATCTACTCCGGGCGCCTGGTGAACAACTGCCGCATGCCCAATGGCTGGGAAAGCATGAACGTGTGGTGCGCGCCGCCGGTGGATGCCGAATGAATACCATCGACTACATCATCTTCGGCGTGTACATGGCCGCGGTCATGGGCGTGGGACTGTTCCACTTCTTTCGCAACCGCAACCTGGACGACTACTACGTCGGCAGCCGCGACATGGGCTGGTCCCACGTGGGCCTATCCGTGGTGGCCACCGATGTGGGGGGCGGCTTTTCCATCGGCCTGGGCGGCCTGGGCTTCAGCATGGGCCTGGCGGGCAGCTGGCTGCTGTTCACCGGCCTGGTGGGCGCCTGGTTGACGGCGGTGATCCTGATCCCGCGCGTCAAGAAGGTGGACACGGAGATGCGCATGTTCACCTACCCGGACCTGCTGCGCTGGCGGTTCGGGGAGAAGACGGCGCTGATCGCCGCGCTCATCTCGGGCATCGGTTACCTGGGGTTCACGGGCGGTCAGATCCTGGCCGGGGCCAAGCTGGCCTCGGTATCGGTGTTTCGCATGGGGCCCTTCGGCATGGAGCCCATGACCTTCGCCCTGATGGCCATCGCGGTGATCACCATCGCCTACACGGTGGTGGGCGGCATCAAGGCCGTCATCTACACGGACACCGTGCAATGGATGGTGCTTTTGCTGGGACTGTTGCTGGTGGCCATGCCCGCCGCGCTCAAGAGCGTGGGCGGCTGGGCCGGCATGAAGGCGGCGCTGCCAGCGGACCACTTCAGCATGACGGCCGTCGAACCGGTCACCATCATCAACTGGGCGGTGACCATCGTGCCCATCTGGTTCGTGGGCATGACCCTGTACCAGCGCATCTACGCCTGCCGCAACGAGAAGGAGGCCCGCCGGGCCTGGTACTTCGCCGGCCTGCTGGAATGGCCGCTGATGGCCTTCACGGGCGTCATCCTGGGCATGGCCTCGCGCGTCATGTTCCCCGACGTGGAGGCGGAGATGGGGCTGCCCCTGCTCATCGCCGAGGTGCTGCCCGTGGGCGTGGCCGGCCTGGTGGTGGCGGCCTATTTCTCGGCCATCATGTCCACGGCCGACAGCTGCCTGATGGCCTCGTCCGGCAACTTCGTGGGCGACCTGCTGAGCCGCCTGCTGCCCTCGGCCGCCGGCGACAAGGCCCAGGTGCGGCTGTCCATGCTGGTAACCGCCGTGGTGGGCATCCTGGCGGTGCTGCTGGCGGCACGATTCCAGTCCGTGCTGGATGCCATTCTCTACGCCTACGCCTTCATGGTCTCGGGCCTGCTGGTGCCCACGCTGGGGGTCTTCTTCCTGAAGAGGGGGGACGGTCGGGCGGCCATCGCCTCCATGCTCTCGGGCGGCGGGTTCACGCTGCTGGCCATCATCTTCGGCTGGGATCTGCCCTTCGGGCTGGATCCGGCCTTCTACGGGATCTCCCTCTCGCTGATCGTGTACCTGCTGGTCGGCCTGATGGCCCCGCGCGAAGACTGACCCGAGGAATTTCCGGGGACCGGCCATCTCGGTGCAGTCTGCCTGCATGGGGAAGGAGAATGCCGATCCCCGGTTTCCATCCGGGGGCATGACGCATAAAGCGGCACTTCGGCCTCCGTTGGCTCACCCCGATTGCAAGTTCCACCAAAAAAGGGGATAATAGGAAGCAATCCCCGGGGGGACGCGGGACCGCAGAGCCAGGAGAATTTCGCCATCACCACACCGAATGACATCACCCGCCTGCTGGGTGAAGCCACCGCCGGCGACGAGGCCGCGCGCGACCGGCTCATCCCGCTGGTCTACGCCGAGTTGCGGGTCATCGCCCGGCGCCAGCTATCCGGCGAGCGTCCCGACCACACCCTCACGCCCACCGCCCTGGTGCACGAGGCCTACCTCAAGTTGGCCAAGCTGGACCGCATCGAGTGGCAGAACCGGGCCCATTTTTTTGCCATCGCCGCGCGCAGCATGCGCAACCTGCTGGTGGATCACGCCCAGCGCCGCAACCGCCAGAAGCGCGGGGGCGGCGTGCCGGATATTCCCCTGGACGAGGCCATCGGCCTGCCCGGTGTGGATCCCGACCAGGTGCTGGTCCTGGACAACGCGCTGAAGGCCCTGGAGGAGCGCAACGAGCGGCACGCCCGCATCGTGGAGATGCGTTTCTTCGCCGGCCTGACCATCGAGGAGACGGCCGCCGCCCTGGAAATTTCCCCGGCCACCGTCAAGCGCGACTGGGCGCTGCTGCGGGCCTGGCTGGCGCGGGAACTGGGGGACTGAGCTTGACCGCAGGCATGGACAGCGGGCGCTGGGAGCGGGTGCAGGAGATTTTCCTGGCCGCCGCCGACCTGGAGGGCGAAAAGCGCGAGGCCTACCTGCGCCGGCAGTGCGGCCAGGACGCGCAGCTGGCCGAGGAAGTGCGCAGCCTGCTGGAGGCCGGCGCCCGGGGCGACGCGGTGGACGGCATCGCCGAGAACTGGCTGGCCGATGCCCTGGATGTGGCCGGGCCGCAGGACCTGAGCGGCGAGCGCATCGGCCCCTATCGGGTGCTGAAGAAGCTGGGCGAGGGCGGCATGGCCGTCGTCTACCTGGCCGAGCGGGACGATGACCAGTTCCAGCGCCGGGTGGCCCTGAAGATCATGAAGCGCGGCCACGGCGACGGCGCCGACCTGGTGCGCCGCTTCCTGGCCGAGCGCCAGATCATGGCCCGGCTGACCCACCCCAACATCGCCCATCTGTACGACGGCGGTGTGCTGCTCGACGGCGCGCCCTACTTCGTGATGGAATACGTGGACGGCCAGCGCCTGGACCAGGCCTGTGACGCCGCGGGGTACGGCCTGGACGCGCGCCTGGGCATCTTCCTGGACGTGTGCGATGCCGTGGAACACGCCCATCGCAACCTGATCATCCACCGGGACCTCAAGCCCTCCAATATTCTGGTCACGAGCGAAGGGCAGCTGCGTCTGCTGGACTTCGGCATCGCCCGCATCGTGGCCGAGAGCGACGAGGACCAGACGGACTACACGCGCCCCCACAACCTGCGCCTGACCCCGGAGTACAGCAGCCCCGAGCAGATTTCCATGCGCACCGTCACGACCGCCACGGATGTGTACAGCCTGGGCGCCGTGCTCTACGAGCTGCTGACGGGAACCCGCCATTTCGACCTGAGCGACGCCACCCCCGGGGGCATGGAGAAGATCGTCTGCGAGACGGAACCGCGGCGGCCCAGCGAGGCGGCGGCCGATGCGGCGCGGGCGCGGAAACTGCGCGGCGACCTGGACGTGATCATCCTCAAGGCCCTGGCCAGGGAACCGGAGCGCCGCTACCGCACGGTGGCCGCCCTGGCGGATGACATCCAGCGTCACCGGCAGGGTCTTCCGGTTGAGGCGCAGCCGGACGCTTTTTCCTACCGCCTGGGCAAGTTCGTGCGGCGCAACCGGGCGCTGGTGGCCGCGACGGCCGTGGTGCTGGTGGCCATCCTGGCGGGGCTGGGCGGCACCATGTGGCAGGCCCGGGAGGCGCGCAAGCAGCAGCTTCTGGCCACCGAACAGCGCGATCTGGCCCTGCGCCAGGCCGAGCGCGCCCAGGTCGTGACCGACTACCTGGTCAGCATGTTCGAGGCGTCCGATCCCTTCCTGGCCGGCGGCGATACCCTTAACGTCTTCGATCTGCTGGATGAGGGCCGCCGCACCGTGGACGAGGAGATGGCCGATGATCCCGCCGCCCGCGCCGCCCTGCTGCTGGCCATGGGCAACGCCTACATGAACCTGGGCGAGTTCAGCCTGGCCGACTCCCTGCTCGAGCAAAGCCACAACCTGGCCCTCGGCTTGCCCAGCCGCGATCCGCTGGAGGAGGCGGATATCCTGACGGCCCGCGGTCTGCTGGCCGGCAATGTGGGGGAACAGGAGAAGTCGCGGGATTTTTATCGCCAGGCCCTGGCCTTGCGGCGCCAGGCGGAGGTGGATCCCCTCGGCAATACCATGGCCGCCTCGCTGACCAACCTGGGTGTCAACTACCTTTACAGCGGCGAGCCGGACAGCGCGCTGGTCTTTTTGCAGGAGGCGGCCGCCATCCGGGACCAGATCGAGGATGTGAACGCCCTGAACCGCGCCGGCGGCCTGAGCAACCTGGCCAGCGCCTATCAGGCCACCGGGGATCTGGCCACCGCCGACAGCCTCTTCGCCGTGACCGAGGGCATTTTTCGGCTGGAGGTGGGGGCGCAGCACCCTTCGCTGGCCTCGCTGCTGAACAACTGGGGTATCCTGGAATATTACCGGGAGGATTACGCCTCGGCGGCGGGGCATCTGGAAGAAGCGCGCGTCATCTACAGCGCCGTCCTGGGCGCGGACCACCCGCACACGCAGAACGCCGCCGCCAACCTGCAGGCCGTGCGCGCCAAGCTGGAAAACCCCGATTAGCTCCGCGGCTTGCGCGCGATCACGAAGTTCTCGGTGGCCAGGAAAGGCACGCCGGTGCGGTCGCCCTTGAAGATGGTCCGGCGCAGCCAGTCGCGCAGGGCCGGGGGCCGGGCCACGTCCATGGGGGCGGTCAGGCGGAAGGTATCCTCCACCGTGAAACCCGCTTCCTTTACCAGAGCCACGATTTCCCGCAGGCGGTAGATGCGCGCCCGGGCGTAGCGGTCGTGCAGCCGTTTGGGCCACCAGCTGACCAGGGGCACACGGTTCCAGGGCAGCAGGGGCAGGTCCGCGCCGTGGGTCTCGAAGAGCCACCACTTGTTGGGCACCGAGACGATGATGACGCCGCCCGGCTTGAGGACGCGGTGGATCTCGGCCAGGGCCAGGCGGTCGTCCGGCACGTGCTCCAGGACGGTGAAGGTGGTGGCGCAGTCGAAGGTGCCGGTATGCTGGGGGAAGCGGGCGCCGTCGTAGGGGATGGGGAATACGCGGCCGGCCAGATCGCGGTGGACGATCTCCTTCTGGAAGGTCGCCAGGAATTCGGGTTGCACGTCCAGGCCCTCGACCCGCTGGAAGAGATCGGCGAAGTGCAGGGTCTGGGCGCCGTTGCCGCAGCCGAAATCCAGCAGGGAGCCACGCTCTTCACCCAGGTAGGGCAGGCAGAGACGGCGCCGGCGGGACAGCAGGAAATCACCTGACGCGGCGGGTTTTCCGCCGGCGAGGTTGGGCAGATTGGAAGGATCACGGTCCATGGGATTCGGCTTTGGTGAGGGGAGAGGGGAGGTCAGGTCCGAACACTATTCTGGCTGACGTGCGGCAAAAAAACAAGGGGCGAAGAGCAGAGATGAGCTGGGATGGTTGTCTCCCGAGTTACGGCCACGGGTATCGAGGCCGTTCGCCAGGCGCTGGTCGGCCTATAGATGCCCAGGGCCTTGCACATGGAGGAGGTAGGGGGCCAGCCTGTTTTTTCAACTGATCAACGCCCGTTACGGGCGTAGGTGCCATGATGCTGAACAGCAATCGGTCGTTCAGGGAGTGGGGGGGAGTGCTCGGTGACAACGTGGTGGCGGCCGCTCTACTGGATCGCTTGCTGCACCACGCGGTAGTGATCAAGATCGGAGGCAACAGCTACCGCTTGAAGGAGCATGCATCCCTGTTGCCGGAAAACCTGCTACCATCAACGGCGAAGCCCAGGAAGAAGAGAGGAAGGCCGTGGGAGGAAACAGTCGCGTACTGAGGCGGCTCCTCAGGTAAAGCAACATTCTTTCTGTAATTTCCCGGCTGGCTTCATTCCGTCTCCATGCTGATGTAGACTTTTCCGGTTTCCCACTCTTCGCTTATTTCGGACAACACGGCGCTGACCAGGCGAAGCAGTGATTCCTCGTTCGGGAACAGGGTTGCGACCCTGGTGCGCCTCTTGATCTCCTTATTGAGGCGCTCAATGCCGTTCGATGTTCGCATGCGTTTCTGGTGTCTTGTTGGCAACTTAAAAACAGTCAGTCCCTCGGGGATGTTTTTCTCTGCCCATTCGGCCAAACGTGGAGCCGATTTTTCATAGGCCTGCACAAAATCCTTCAGCTTTTGGTCGGCCTCAAAGCGATCGGATGCGGCAAAGATCTTGCGGATATCAGCCGCAACTTTTCCTCTCATCGAGACCTTCGGGACATAGCCCTGGGCATTGCGCTGCAGATGGCACTGGCAGCGCTGCCAGGGAACACCAGACATGGTCGCTTGCAGGGCCTTCTTGAGGCCCTCGTGAGCGTCGCTGGTGACCATCTGAACATTGCGTAGGCCGCGGTCCAAAAGAGACGAGATAAACCCTCTCCAGTGCACCTCAGCTTCTGATAGCGCCACGCTGGTGCCCAGGACAGTGCGCTTGCCGTCTTCGTCCACTCCGAGAGCCACCAAT
>JGI12109J20283_10511200_pt1 | contig 14850 bp, 12 predicted proteins | sample ElkSlonscriptome_12_FD_20283 | JGI IMG/M metagenome (IMG submission 20283) | reverse complement strand
CAAAGTTGATCCTAGTGAGCTGAAAATGCTGCTCGAGCAAAAGCCAAAAGTGTTAATCACAATGCACAAAGGTCCCGATGGCGACGCAGTCGGGTCTTCACTTGGTTTTTATCATTTTTTAAAGCAAAAGGGAGTGGAAGCAGTTATTGTTGCTCCTGATAATTTTCCGAAATTTTTGAAGTGGTTGCCGGGCTGCAAACAAATATTGGACTGTGAATACCAGCCGCACAAAGCCGAGAAGGCCATCAAGAATTGTGACCTTATTTTTTGCTTAGACTTCAATCATCCATCGCGTCTCGGTGCATTTGAAGAAATGGTTACCAAATCTGACAAGCCAAAATACGTGATTGATCATCACCAGGATCCGGATGATTTTGCGGATCACTATTATGTCGATAGCGATGCGAGCTCAACCGCCGAGATGATTTATCGACTGGCAGCCGAAATGGAAGAGACGGCACTCATAGATACACTTTCAGCAATCTGCCTTTACACAGGGCTGGTAACGGATACGGGATCTTTTCGATTTTCCTCTGTTACGCCTGAAGTGATGCAGATAGCGGCAAACCTTTTGTCGACGGGAATTGACCATGTAAGAGTTTACAACGAAATTTATGACAACTCCACTTTAGATCAATTAAGGCTCAAAGGGTATGCATTGAGTGAGAAAACAGTGGTGATTGGTAGCACGGGAGCAGCCTATATTTCGTTGAGTGAAGAAGAGTTGGAACGCTTTAATTACCACAGTGGCGATACTGAAGGTCTTGTGAATTACGCCCTTTCCATCGAAGGAATCCACGTGGCGGGCTTCTTCTACGAAAGAGATGGGTACATTAAACTTTCGTTAAGAAGCAAAGGAGAAGTTGAGGTGAACAAAATAGCAGGAGCACTCTTTCAGGGCGGTGGCCATAAGATGGCTGCAGGTGGACGGAGCGATCTTAGTTTAGAGGAGACCATCGCAAAGTTTGAAGCCGTGGCCAAAGCAGGATTTCAACTTGAAGCCGTTGACTTATGAGAACCGTTGCCCTACTTATATTGTGGATACTTTTATTCGCTGCTTCTTGCAACGACTCCGAGAAAGCTTCTCAACAAAGAATGCCGACTCAAGAAGAGTTGATAGAAGCCAATAGACTTAAGGTGAGTAAAGAAAATCAACTTATCAACCGATTCATCGACCAATCGGGATGGGACATGAAAGAAACGGAGACCGGAATTCGTTATGATATTTACCATCTGGAGGAAGATAGTAATGATGCCAAATCAGGTGATGTTGTTTCAATTGCTTACAGTCTTCACTTGCTCGATGGCACGAGGATCAGCGATACGAAAATGAGTGGCCCGGTAACCTTTAAAGTGGGGCAGGGCGATGTAGTCTCCGGACTTCACGAAGCGGTTACCTTGCTGTCGGTAGGAGATAGCGTAAGGCTCATATTGCCGTCTTACCTTGCTTACGGACTTACAGGTGATCAAAACAAAATACCTTCCAATGCGGCGCTTTTCTACGATTTGTCATTGGTTAGTTTGGACTAGCCTCACTTTCTTATTTTTTTGCTGCGAATCATCTCCTCGATACAATATTACTGATAAAGGGTTGCAATGGAAACTTTTGTCTTTCTCAGACAATGAGCAATCACTCGACTCAGCCGAGCATTACTTTGTCGAAGTTTTGGTTTCTCCGCTTCACGGTTCTGATACGCTGGTCTACATCTATGATGAGTTTTTGGAAAAGGGAAACGATCCCTTGCGCGAATTTCTCCAAAGTCGTTCAGTGGGCGATAGTCTTGAATTGTTGACTGCGCTCGAAGATACCTTGAATACTGACCTTCCTTTTCGTGATACCTTGATGTATCATTTGCGAATTGATCGGATGAGGACGCAAAGTCAGCTGGAGGATAGCCGCCTGCAAGAGCTGTCACGATTGGATTCGCTCGTGCAAATTGATTCAATTGCTGTCGCTTATCGCGAAACAGATGGTGTATATTTCAGAACAATCTTCAGCGGTGATACGACAAGAGTGAAGCGTGGTAGGGAGATAGTCATTCACTACCAAGGTCGAACACTCGATGGGAAAGTCTTCGATGATTCCCGGAGAATGGCCGCTCCTTTGCGCTTCGTTTATGGGAATGAGGACCAGGTTTTGGAAGGATTGGAAATCGCCCTTTCTCGAATGCATCTCCATGAAAAAGCCGAGGTTATTCTTCCGTCGTGGCTTGCTTTCGGAGGTTCGGGTAGTGCAGACGGAAGGGTGCCGCCCTACACCACGGTGGTTTATCAAATCGAAGTCTTAGAATTGGCTAAAGATTCTCTATAGCAGATTGCCAATGGCAAATATGCACGGCTGTTTGTGTAAGCCGGGTTTTTTCTTTTTCCAATCCTGAATAGAGAGTGTTTTGATCAGCTCCTTTTCGGTGGTGATGTTCCGTGCAATGCACAAGCGCGTCTGAGGGTGGCAAACCTGTACCAGTTCTTCAAATAGCTTCTCGTTTCGAAAAGGGGTTTCCATGAATATCTGAGTATATCCCGTGTCTTTATGGGTCGACTCCATGATCTTGATGGCCTTTCTTCGTTCTGACCGGTCGATGGGTAAGTAGCCGTGAAAGGTGAATTGCTGCCCGTTGAATCCCGAGCCGATCAGGGCCAAAATAATTGAGGAAGCACCCGTGTGGGGAATGACTTGAATGCCTTTTTTGTGACAGAGTTCTACTACAGCAGCTCCGGGGTCGGCTATGCCGGCAAGGCCTGCTTCTGAGATCAGCCCCATGTCGGTTCCTTCCAGCAGGGGCTGAATCAAAGCTGGAATTTCCATAGCCTCGGTTCTTTTATTCAAGGGATAAAAGACAAAGTCGTTCAGCGGAATTCGAGTTTTCGCTTTTTTCAGGTAGCGGCGAGCGGTTTTCTCATTTTCCGCTATGAAGTGAATCAAATCGCGACAGACTTCCAATACCTCTTCAGGTACTACTTTTTCGGGATTGGTTTCACCCAAAAGGGTGGGGATTAGGTGGAGTCTACCGAGCTGACTCATCTGTCTCGATTAAGAATGCCTCGGCTGCCGAAGCGAGCATTTCATAAACGTCGTCAAAGCCATCGGCCCCACCAAAATAGGGGTCGGGAACTACGCGGTTCTCTCCGGGGTGACTCAAGTTTAGAAACATGTCAACTTTTTTCTTGTGATCATTGGTAGGTGCGAGGTTTACTACATTTTTGTAATTCTCTTTGTCCATCACGAAGATGTGATCGAACCGATCGTAATCCTCTATTCTGAATTGACGGGCTCGCAAATCGGAAATGTCATAGCCGTGATCTTTCATGCAGAGTTGGGCTCTTTTATCCGGAGCTTCTCCTACATGCCAGTCGCCCGTGCCGCAGGAATCAATTTCAAGTGAAACACTTTTTTCTTTTGCTTTTGTACGTAGCACCCCCTCAGCCATCGGGCTGCGGCAAATATTGCCAAGACAGACAAATAATACTTTCATCCCGCAAAGGTATGAGTTATAAAAGGTGACGAAAAATGTAGCCTATTCTTTTTCTTCAGCTACTTCCAATAAGTGTTTCACCTCCGCCTCCAATTGCCTGCTATACCCCTTGAGCCGCTTTGCCGGGTTCATTCTAAATAAAAATGTCGAGCTGTACCTTTTTATTTTCCACTACCCTCAATATCCTTTGTCCTTCGGTTCATTCTTTTTTCCTCACGGAAACAAACTCTTACCTCCTCACAATTAAGGCAAAACTCTTTACTTTCAGATAGTCTAAAAAATTACTTTCGGTTGCGTCTTTTTCTTAAAAAACAGCCTCGTTTTGGCGATGATCCGCTCTTAATGGTGACTTCTACTTTCTTTGGCTGATTCGGTTCCAGTTGGGTATAAATTTCGCCGTTGTAACTAAAACATAACATTCCGTTGTCTGCTCTGGATAAGGACTGTACGGGATGTTCTTCTAAAAAAGAAACTTGTTTGAGGTTAGTTAACGAACCTCTTGTCAAACTCCCTCTCCAAACATTGAACGAACCTGTTTTATCCGACGTAAAAAATACTTGGTTCGAAAACCCCCAAAGAGGGTTCCTGTCTTCTCCGCGCCAAGAGCTGAGTTTGGAAAATTTCTCATTCTCGAAATTGTATGTCCAAATGTCTCCGTCTCCCGAGGGAGTGTGGTGACTTCCGCCCTCATCTCCGTATCTGTTCCGAACGTGGAAAATAATCATGTCACCCGATTCATTGCATTGTGCATCGATTGCAGGTGTAGTCAGTATTTGTTTTTCTATACCTCCAAGAACAGAAATGGAGTACAACTCTGAAATCGCTTCAGACGAAAGTTGTACAGAGTCTATCCGGGTCCCTTTAGAAGATCCATAAATTACACTCCTGCCGTTAGGGCTGAAGTCGTAGACTACATCATTGGCGGAGTGATGGGTCAATCGCGTCGGCTCCCCACCTTCTGATGCCATCAAAAAAACATCATTATTATCATAGCGCATGGAAGAAAAAGCGATGTTATTTCCATCAGGGCTCCATACGGGTTTACTCTCGTACGCCTCGTGGATGGTCAACCTTTTTGCTTCACCACCCGAAATTGAAACCGAATAAATGTCTCCTTGGTAGGTGAAGGCGATTTTGCTGCCATCCGGAGAAATAGCAGGATACCTAAGCCAGAGAGCGTTTTCAGATTCTTGAGCAATACCAAAAATGCAAAGAGAGGCGAGAACAAAAGAAAATAGTAGCTTTTTCATGCTGATAATAAAGTTGCTGTAAAAAACAAAAAATCCCACGACTAACGTAGGATTTAAAGGTTTTTGAGAAAGTGTGTGGATTACCAACCAAAGGTATTTGGGGCTCCTTTGAACGGACCAACAATTTTCGATGTAATCCAACCTCCGTAAAAATCACCTTCCTGGGCTTTTACTCTTTCTCCGTTGATATAGCAGGACTCGACTTTTGAGGGATAAAATGCGAGGTGGTCCTTGAGTGCCGTGTAGGCTGGTTTGGGATTGGGATAAAACCAGGCGGCGTTTTGAATCCGTTTGTCTTCCGATTTCAAATGATAGTAATATCCTTTTCCTTTCCATTCACAAAAGGTGGATCGATCTGATTTGATTAGGACGTCATGATCTATATCATTCGGCGGTATGTAGATAGTGGGAGGGTGGCTCGTCTCCAGAATTCTCAATGCTTTATTTGACGAGGCAATTCGCCTTCCTTCGAAATAGACCTCGACCGTATCATTCACCTTCTCCAGTTTCGGTGGTCTTGGGTAATCCCAAACGGATTCTTCTCCTTGCTTTGGTTTAATCGCTTTTGGGTGCTTCATTTGTGCTGCATTCTCCATCCGTAAGGATTCACATCTCCATCTGCGATGGATCGAGTGAACTCTTTGGTTTCACTTGAGTAAGTCACAAGCGTCGTTTTCTCCTTCCAGCTAACCCACTCTACCTTTTCCTCAAGTTGTTTTTCACTTTCAAAAAAAGACTTTTTGAGGTCCTCAAAGGAAGCAGCGTCAATGCACTTCTCCTTCCCATTTTTGTAATGAATATAAAATGCAATTGTGGGGCCTGATTTTTGCATAATAGTAGAACAGGTTTGAAGCACTAAAAGTTTAATTAGTCGTCGTCTTCATCCTCTAGACCCTCCTCTGAGTCGGGCATGTAGTCGAGGTCGGAGTACTTGTCCTCAAAGTCAGACTTAACGGTTTTTTTCAAATTACCGTCGTCATCGTAGTCTTCGTCTTCCTCTATAAGCTCTTCAGCGCGAGCCTGAGACATTTTGATCAGGTAGATTTTTTCATCCGTTTCAAAACGAAGCGCACTGACCCGATCACCGTCTTTGTTATTAAAGTGGATGAGCTCTTCGCTGAAGCCATATGGGTAGGTCAGCTTGATCTGCTCTTGAATAGCAGCGGCTATTTTTTCGAAAGAAGTAATAATTCTGGGCTTGCTATCAGTTGCTGACATGATTTTTTGTTGTTTTTCGAGTTAGAAAACCAGCACTAAGAAAATAAATAATCTCAGCATTCCGATCAATTTTACAAGGAGTTGAAAAAATTGCTGAAATCCTGTTGAAAACAAGGCTTGGTGAATTCTAGAAACAGATATCTAAAAACTTCGGCATGGTTATCTTTGCCGCCATGCAAGAAACCATTTTAATTTTGGATTTCGGTTCTCAATACACTCAGCTCATTGCCCGAAAGGTAAGAGAGCATCATGTGTACTGTGAAATTCATCCTTATCATGAATCGCCGGAACTCACGGAAAACATAAAAGGAGTAATTCTTTCCGGAAGTCCGTTTTCCGTGCACGATGAAAATGCTCCTCAGGTTGATCTCAGTCTTTACCGTGAAAAAGTTCCCGTGTTGGGGGTTTGTTACGGCGCTCAATACATTGCCCAACTCGATGGAAAAGGCGAAGTACGGAAAAGCGACAAGCGCGAATATGGCAGAGCCAATTTGCGGTCGATTGTTGCTGAATCAGCTTTATTTAAAGATATTCACGTGGGCTCTCAAGTCTGGATGTCACACGGTGATACTATTTTTTCGCTTCCCGATCACGCTAAAATCATAGCGTCTACAAACGATGTGGAAGTGGCAGGTTATGAAGTGGAAGGCGAGCATACTTATGGCATCCAATTTCATCCCGAAGTGTATCATAGTTCAGACGGGAAGCAGTTGTTGCACAACTTTTTAATTGACATTTGCGGATGCAGTGAATCCTGGACGCCCCATAGTTTTGTAGAACAATCGGTTTCGGAACTTAAAGCACAATTGGGAGATGACAGAGTGATATTAGGTTTGAGCGGGGGTGTTGACAGTTCAGTAGCCGCGGTTTTATTGCATCATGCAATAGGAAAAAACCTCTATTGCATTTTTGTGGACAATGGTCTTTTGCGAAAGAATGAATTTGAGGACGTGCTGCATTCTTACCAAGATATGGGGCTGAATGTACGTGGGGTCGATGCCAGGTCTCAATTCTACACCGCTCTCAGGGGAATCAGCGATCCCGAAGAAAAGCGCAAAGCGATCGGTCGGGTATTTATTGAAGTGTTTGACGACGCAGCTCACGAAGTGCAAGATGTAAAGTGGCTTGCTCAGGGGACGATCTATCCCGACGTGATCGAGTCCGTTTCGGTGAAAGGACCATCCGCTACCATTAAGAGTCATCACAATGTCGGTGGCTTGCCTGACTTTATGAAACTCAAAGTGGTGGAGCCGTTGCGTGCACTTTTTAAAGATGAGGTTCGTTTGGTAGGAAAGGATTTGGAGATATCTCAAACCATTTTGGGCAGGCATCCATTTCCCGGGCCTGGTTTGGCTATTCGTATTTTGGGAGCCGTAACGGAAGAAAAGGTTCAGATTTTGCAAGAGGTTGATCATATTTTTATTTCTAACTTGAAAGATTCAGGAGAATACGACAATGTATGGCAAGCTGGAGCGATCTTGCTTCCCGTGCAAAGTGTTGGTGTAATGGGGGATGAGCGCACCTACGAAAAAGCTGTGGCGCTCAGAGCGGTTTCGTCCACAGATGGAATGACGGCTGATTGGTGTCATTTGCCTTACCCTTTATTGGCGAAGATTTCAAATGAGATAATCAACCGAGTGAAAGGAATAAACCGAGTGGTTTACGACATAAGCTCCAAACCACCTGCAACAATAGAATGGGAGTAAAAAAAGGACTTTTGAGAATAGTAATTATAGCCCTTGTGGCGATGTTCGCGTCTTGCGCTTCGGCCCAAAACTACGCCGAGCGCACGGTCGATGGAAAAGATTACTACCTCTATTATGTAGAGCCTGGAAACACGCTATACGCAATATCCAAGATGTTTTCCGTATCAGTGGAGGATTTGGTCAACGCCAATCCATCAGCTGAGGAAGGTCTTGACATTGGTAAGGAAGTTCTCGTTCCTGTAAAGGCGGTTGATAAGCGTGAAGCGAGGAAAAAAGAGGTGTCGGTTAAAGGAGACATCATCCTACACACGGTACAAAAGAAGGAAACGTTGTTTTCCATTTCTAAGGACTATGGTGTGACCGTGAATGAACTCATGGAGATGAATCCCGAATACTCTCAAACTCTTAGCACGGGAGTGACTATTAAGGTTCCATCAGCAAAGAGCTCAAGAGTGCAAAGTAAATTTTTAGAGCCGGCAAGAAATGACTCTTTTATTGTACATCAAGTTCAATCAGGAGAAACGATGTTCTCACTTGCCAAGCAATACGGAATATCCCAAGATAGCCTTCTTCAAATGAACCCTGATTTGGCTCTCGGATTGAGAAAAGACCAATATTTAATCATTCCTGCCTACAATGAGTCTTTTCTGGAATCACGAACAGCCGAGAAAAAGAAAGAGTTTTTAGAGGATTTGGATATTCCTTCCGGAAGAGCGGAGGTGTACGACTTTGCCTTGATGTTGCCATTCGAACTTGATCTCAATGACAGCATTGAAAATGCGTTGAAACAAGGTGAGGATCTGTATATTCTTACTGAAATTGCCTTGGAGTACTACCGCGGTACGCTCTTGGCTCTGGATTCTTTGGCAAAACTTGGCTTGAGTGTAAACCTACACGTTTTTGAAGTCGGGGAGGATATTATCCAAACAAGAGAGACCTTAAAGAATCCCGACTTAAGCGACATGGATATTATATTCGGCCCCATGCATAAAGCAAGTTTGGCGTTGGTAAGCGAGCTCAGTCTCGATGAGAAAATATATCTGGTTTCTCCAAATACTTTTGCGAACGAGGTGTTTGAAGATAATCCGTTTTTAATGAGGGCATCATCTTCCCGCGAAACGCTACTGCGCTACTTAGCCAATTTTATTGCCATTAATCATCAAGATCACAATGTGTTGATGTTTAACAGTGAGTCGCCAAAAGAGTGGCCAATGCGAAAGGAGTTTGTAAAAAATTACAATTTGGCGGCTTCTACTTTTAACAATATCTATTCAGATTCACTTCGGAGCGTAACGAAGGAAATGTTTTCCCGAGAAGGAGAAAAAAGTAAGATCGATGAGTTACTGCGCAAAGATACTTTGAACGTAATCGTTGTGCCGTCAAATGATCTTGCATTGGTCAGTGATATAATGACACGTATTTCCCTTTTGGATGATGATTTTGACGTTCAGGTTTATGGTCTAGACAAATGGATTAGCTATGAAAATATCGAGGCCGAATACAAAAATCGACTTAATCTACGGTTGGTTGTTCCGGGGTATGTCGATTACGACTATCAGTCAACAATTGATTTCCTTAAAGCATATAGAAGTCTTTACGATACCGAACCTTCCCATTATGATTATGGTTTCAAGGGATACGATTTGACCATGTTTTTTGGACAAGCACTTTTAAAAGAAGGATTGGCTTTTCCAACTGTATTTGACCAATTGAAGCTCAACGGTACTTCGGGTGCATTCCGCTTCGGGAAGTCAACCACAGGTAAGGAGTTTGAGAATAAAGAGGCGTACATTTTGGAATACGACAATTACGAAATCAAAAGAGTGAACTGATGTCAATGCCCGGACGCAAAGAAATTGAAGAATCTTATCGGGGTATTCAGGCGCATATCTGCGAGAAGATCGAGCAAACTGACGAAACGGGAAAATTTATCAGCGATAGCTGGAAGCGCGCCGGTGGCGGTGGTGGACTCACCCGCGTTATGGCAGAAGGTAGTGTCTTGGAGAAAGCGGGAGTGAATTTTTCGGCCGTGGAAGGTGAAGTTACTCCGATGATGGCAAAGAATCTCGGAATGGATGCAAGGTGGTTTTTTGCGACCGGTGTCAGTATTGTGATGCATCCGCACAATCCACACGTCCCGATTATTCACATGAATATTCGTTATTTCGAAACGGATAAAGGCGATTATTGGTTTGGCGGAGGGATTGATCTCACTCCTCATTACGTAGTTGAAAATCAAGCCAACTATTTTCACCGAAGCCTTAAAGCAGTATGTGACCAATTTGATTCGAATTGGTATGCTCAGTTTAAAAAAAATGCTGATGACTATTTTTTCATTCCTCATAGAGATGAAACAAGAGGAATCGGTGGCATCTTTTATGACCATTTATCGGAAGACAAGCAGCACTCAAAGTCGGATATACTGAAGTTTTCATTGGCTCTTGGAAGGCTCTTCCCCGAAGTTTACTCGGAGCTCATAAACGAAAATCGAGATAAGAGTTTTAGTGACTCAGAAAAGGAATGGCAGAAGCTCAGAAGAGGGCGGTACGTGGAGTTTAACCTCGTGTATGACCGTGGAACTCGGTTTGGTTTATTGAGCAACGGTCGCACCGAATCTATTTTGATGAGTCTTCCGAAAGAGGCCAACTGGTTTTATGATTTCCAACCCGAAAAGGGTTCTGAAGAGTCGAAAACACTGAGCTTGCTGAAAAAGGAAATTGATTGGATCAACGCTTGATCCACTGACCTTTTGCTGTCATTGATCCATTGTCGATTTCGACGAGGTAAATCCCCGGATTTAATTCAGAAGTCCCTGACAGGTGCAAAGCGCCTTTTTTGGATTTCATCCGATCTTTTGACAGAACTTCTTTCTTGTTCAAGTCGCTGACCTTTATGGAGACTAGTCCTTCTAAGGGGTGTTTTACCTTTAATCCACCATTTTTTCCCGTCGAGGTCTTTATTGAATTTGTGGGCCCGTTTAGAAGCAAATTGGGATCAATAATTGAAGTTCGCACGGACAGTTTTTCACCCTCGAGCCTGGTCCACACCGGACGAACAATGTTATTGTGAACCGCAATATTGTTGTAATCGCCAAAAAAAGTCTCAGAATTGGGAATAAAAGGACGTTGACTGATCTCTAACTCTTCGTAAGTTAGGCCACCGTCTCGGCTGACAGCGGTATAAACATCGGTTGCCGAGTCTTTTTGATTTCTTCGATCGTGGAAGACAAACCAAAGATGACCATTGATTTGATCAATGTCCATCCATGTAAAAAACTGATGATTCTCGGAAGAGTCTTGATTGACTCTGATGGGCTTTGACCAAGTTGCTCCTCGATCAATGCTTTTCGACAGGAAGATATCGGTATTGTCGACTCCATTCCGTTGATCGGCCCAATTGACGTAAATCGTACCACGGTTTGGCCCGTCGGAGAGGTCACATTTAGTGACGGGCATACCATTGGCGCGGTAAATACCGGGGATACTTATATTCCAGCCACCGATATGTTCTGCAATGGAGATTTCATTTTTCTCCCAAGTTTTTCCTCCGTCGAAAGACCGATTGAACACCAAGCCATTTGGCCCTGACCAGGCCACATATATTTCTCCTTCAGGGCCGACTGCCGGAACCGCTCCTTCCACGGTGTCATCGTCATCCATGCAGTCTCCATCTACGCTATTTACACGGATGGGATCACTCCATGTCTCACCTTGATCCGCTGATTTCGAAAACAGAATATTCGAACGATCTTTCGGATCTTTTGAGTCATACTCATCGAATTGAGTCCAGGTAACGTAGATTTCGTTGTTGACAGGATTTACAACTGCCCAAGGTTTATCTTGGGCTTTGTTACCGTTTAAACCAAAGTAGGATCCGTCATTGAAACTTTTCCCTCCGTCATCAGACCGTTGGCAGACTATTCGATCAATCCAATTTCCGCCGGGCACTCGGGAAAGGTGAAAATGATAAAAGCTTCCTGTGGTATCTTGTATAATTACCGGGTCTCCCCAAACGCCATAAGGAGAACTCTGTTCATTACGTGTCCAGGTTAATCCTCCGTTTTCACTTAGATAGATGCTGCTGATGTTCGCTGCTGCCAACAGCCTCTGAGGATTCTTTTTATCCAAACAAATTGAAATTTCATTTGGATTGTCGATGGCAGAGATCTCAACGACCTCTCGCTGAGCATTGCTCGAAAGAGCTAAGAGAACCAATAGTGAAGCAAAAAGTCTATTCATAGTTCAATAATAACAAAAAGGAGACCACCACTAATGGCGATCTCCTTTTTGAGCTATGAATTAGCACTTTAGATTATCTCGCAATCATGATCTTGTCAATAACCGTTTCGCTTTCTGCCACGAATTTTACAATGTAAACTCCGTTTGGCAATGAAGCACCTTCAAAGTCAAGCCTATACGTATTTCCGGCTTGTACTTCTTGGTTAAACATTGTCTCAACTGATCGTCCATTCATGTCGAATACCTCAACTACTGCGCGCTCAGACTGCGCTGCATTGAATTCAATCGTTGCTTGTCCTTCCGTTGGGTTCGGGTAAGCGCTGATCGTGGTAGAAACTGCGCTCTCAACTTGAGCGATTTCAGCTTGAATTTCCTCGTTATCATCAACGGGAGCATCTTCACAATTCCAAATTGCTATTACACCATCCAAATCATATCCATCAGGTGTGGTAGTCTCTTCATCGATGTTTACGATTTTCACTGTAGTAATGTAGTCAAAATCACCTGCATCGCTTATATCAACACTGTTTTCGCTTTTGCAAACAGTATCGGCTAAGAAGAAATCCACGCCATTCTGAGATACATACACTTCGGCGTATTCAGGATAGGCTTCACAACCAGGGTTTCCGTATGAAGTTTCAATTACTTGAATGTCATCCCCATCGAGGTTGGGCACTGCGCCGTCAAATCCTAACGTGATGCTTCCTCCATATCCTAGAGTTACGAATACCAATTCATCAATACCTTCAGGCGCTCCAAGCGCTTGAGAAGAATCTGTTCTGTTCTCTGCAATAGCACCGCCGTTGCTTCGAACACCTTCTACATATTCCAATACTTCGGTAGCGTTGCATTCTCCCGGCTCAGGAGTAACATCAGGGTTAGCATCGCCGCAACCACCGGCAAGGTCACCCGCTGTAATGTCAATATCCAAGTCGTATGTAGTTTCTGTCACTCCTTGGATTGAAGGATCAACTACTGCTAGTTGCGAGCCTGAGTTTCCTACGAGGATCATTCCACTTTCCAATACAGCTGCACCATACATTTCACTCAATTCAGGTACGTCAAATTGAGTTACCCCGTCGGTGATGTTGTAGAAACGGCTTTGGTCGCGGTTGATAACCCATACATTTCCGTCGTTGGTCTGAACGATGTCGCCACCGTTCACGGGCACGTCTAACGCATTAGATGCAGCACCCGTCGCAGGATTTACATCATATACTTTATTTTGATTAGCAGAACCAACCTTTAATATTCCATCATCAGTGACAACTGCAGCGTAAGTCTGGTTGATGTTCACGTCGCCCATCTCAATGTTAGAGAAAGTGCTCAACACATTGGTGACAGGATCATAGATGGCTACGTCGCCTGACCCTCTTACGATATAAAGCAATCCATTGCTTTCGTCGTAAGCCAAGTGAGGATCATCTAGTCCTTCTATAAGAAGCTCTAATGATGCGGTGCCATCACCCAAAGTCACTCGATAAATATCTCCGCCTTGGTTACCGTTGGCTGATATGAAAAGTTGGAAATTGTCGCAAGCCTCTTCTTGGTCTCCATCAAAGCATCTGCTCGCCAAGTCTCCGTTGAAGAGAGTCAAACCGGTCTCGAAAGTTTCACCGGTAGCAAATCCTGTAAAAGGCTCATACACTTCGAAAAGTCCACTGAGGTTTCCATTAGCAATTAGTAGATTACCGTCGGGAAGGATTCCCACGCCGTTAATTTCTTCAGCGGTTACATCAAATTCACCTTCTCCGTCTACTTCATAAAAACGTCCTTGCGCGCGGTTTGCTAACCAAAGAACGCCGTCTATGAATACGAGGTCACCACCATTTACATCAGCCTCGCCTTCGACGGTAGCATCACCTGAAGCAGGATTTACTTTGTAAATGACATCGTTGTTGGCACCTACGTAAACATGTCCATCATCGCCGACTACTACTGCCGGAATTCCAGTGATGTTATCGCCGCCAATGTTAATTTGAACAGGGTCTCCAATCGCAGATAATGTCTCAGGATCGTAAGTAGTCAATAAACCACTGCCGTGACCTACAATGTAAAGTAGTCCATCTGCACCAACACCTAAGTGGCTGCCAGCTGCAAATTCGTCCAAAGCGATAAGGTCAGCACCGCCCATTTCGTTAAAGCTCACAGAGTAAAGAATGTCATTTCCTCCGCCTTGTGCATCTTCCATGTAGTAAGTGCGGAAATCAGCGCAACCTTCAATTGAAGTGCTTCTTTCGGAACAACCTGAGGCCATATCTCCATTTTCGAGTGTAAAAGGCTCCCCGTCAAGAACAGCATTGTAAGCAGCACTTTCATGTACTCCACCATCAATACTGTACACCAAGAATTGTCCATTGTTACGAGAGGAAACAATAACACCTTCGCCATCTTCCAAAGTAGCTATACCCGTTACTTCGCCATTTACATTGCCTAAAAGGTCGTTGTCAAACCCGGGAATAACTTCGTAAAGTTTTCCCTGCGGCTTTGAAGCCAAGTAAAGGTTTCCTGCATCAGCAAAAGTAATATCTCCACCTTCAATGTCATTTCCGTCAGAAAAATCAGAAAGTGTGTATGGCTCTGATCCAAAGTCTACTGTGTAGATTTTACCATCGTTAGCAGATCCACCGATCAAAAGTACACCTTCATCATTTACGGCGGCAACCGTAATGCCCACGCTGGGACTTACGCTAACTGCATCGGAATGCTCCAGTGTAATAGGATCCAAAGTACTTATAGAACCGTTAGAACCATTTACCACGTAAATCAAATTGCTCGCTTCATCGTAAGCGATGTGCGCGGCATAATCCAAGTCCTCGAGGATAGGCGTTAAAATAGCATCTTCACCTTCCAATGAAACGGAATAGATGTCTGTTTGGGTACCTCCTGATGCCGGATAATTGATATCGGCGTAAAAATAGGAGAACTGCGTGCAGACGCCTTGTGCGAATAGTGTCATTCCCGA
>JGI12109J20283_10166776_pt1 | contig 14850 bp, 9 predicted proteins | sample ElkSlonscriptome_12_FD_20283 | JGI IMG/M metagenome (IMG submission 20283) | reverse complement strand
CCTGATCACCTGATGGGCCATGCGGACCGCGCGCACGGACGAACTGTCGTCCTCGCCGTAGTAGCCCATGGCTTCGGGCAGGTTCACGATCTCGGGATGGACGTCCCAGCGCAGGTCGAAGCGGCCGAAACTCACGCTGCGGAAGTAGTCGTCGACACGCTGCATCTGCAAATCGAAATAGGACGCATCGTGTGCTTCGAAGACCGGAGTCCCAAAGCCATCACCCTCGGGAATCACCTGTGAGCCGCGACGCTGTTCCGGCCAGCCGGGGAAGTCGTCGAGGTCGCGCCCGTACATCAGGCTGTCAGCGAAGTCGCAACCGATCACGAGCACGTCGAGCGACGACATCGGCGCTCGTCGGGCGAGCCCGTTGACCGGGAGCTCACGCGGCGGGTCCACGGGCAGGGACGCGCGCACCGCGTGGATGCGTTCGAAGGAAACCCCGCGGTCGACTGCGTGGGCCGGCGCGCTCGAGAACATGGCCGCGACGAGGCAAACCCACAGACACGGCGCGACGAAACCGATTCGCCGCGCCAGCATACGATTCCGGAGCACATGACTCCGTGAACGATCTCTCATGGAATCCGGATCTCCCCCGCCGAGCTCGATCTGTCCCGCGCCTGCCGTGCGAGCACGAACGCGCGAGTATGGAACCGGCCCGACGTGCGGTCAACCGCACGCGGCGCCCGTCGGAGTCGATTCGAGTGGAGACCCCGTCGGGGGTCGAGTGAGTTGGTCTGGGAAGGGGAACTCGGGCCCTCCATCGTCGCCCCTGATCGACTGAGTCCGGCCCTTCGTTCCCCTTCCCCATCGAGATCGCCCATCGCCGCCCTCCCCTTCCGCTACCGGCTGCCAACCTTGTTTCGAAGGGGCCGGCGACGTGTCCGGTCACCCGAACGAGGCCGATCTCGAATGTCTGGTGCGACGCGTCAGCCGCGTCCGCCCCCTCCCTTTCGTGTCCGGGACTTGCTTCCGCCGGAGGACCGGCTGCTCCCGGAAGACTCGCGCTTCGGCGTCGACGAGCGCGGCGGTGAGGCCTTCTGTCGTCTCGGCGTCGAAGGCTTGTTGCGCTCGACCTCACGGCGCGGCGTCGTCGAACGTTTGCGCTCGACCTGACGTTTCGGCGGGCTCGAGCGATCGCGGTCGACGCTGCGTGTCGGCGTCCTCTGACGTTCGACCTCACGACGTGTCCGCGGCGACGATCGTTCGCGTTGGACGTTCGTGTCGCGCCGCGTCGGCGTTGACCGCTCCACGCGCGGCCGCGTCGACCTCGAACGATCGACGTCCCGCGTCGAACTCCTCGGTCCGATGGATCGATCACGACGCACGTCGGAACGATCCCGCGTCACCGATCCGCGGTCGCGGCTCGACTTCGCGTCGTCGTTGCGAATGACCGGTCGCGTCCAGCGCCGCTCCGTACGCGAGCGCGAGTCCGTACCCGAGCGCTGTCGGTCGACCTGCGCGCGACCGGTGCGTGTCCGGTCGACTGAACGCGAAGTGCTCTCGGTCCGCGGCGTCAGACTCGTCAGCCGCTTGTCCCGACGCACCACGTTCGTGCGATCAGTGCGGATGCCCGCGCGCGTTCGCTGGTCACGCAACGTCGTGGTCGTGCGCGGCGTGAGCTGGTTGCGGACCTGCGTCGGCGGACGATCCCGCACCAGTCGCTCACGCGACGGCGACTGACTGCCGCGCCCGTCGGAACGGAAGCGTTCGATGCTCGTCGGCACGCGACTCGCGGTCGCGCCGAGCGATCCCACGTTGCGCGTCTTCACGCGATCGAAGTCGTAGAGGCGATTGCCGCCATACTTCTTGTAGCGCACGCGGAAGTCGCCGCCGTACCACGTGGTGTCGCGCCAGGCGTACCAGCTGTAAGGTCGCACGTAGACTGGGTAGCGCGGCCAGCTGTAGTAGACCGGGTAGTAGCTGTACCAGTACGGGCGCCCGTAGTAGGGATCCCAGTAATAGTAGGCCGGCTCGTAGTAGAGCGGGTACCAGCCGAAGCTCCCGTACCAGCGACGCTGCCAGCCGTAGTCGGCGTAGACGTTGATCGTCGTGCACTCGTCCACGTAGGGCCGCACGGTCGCGCTGTACACGGCGGCGTCGTCGTCCGCGTGGCACTGCGTGCACGTGTAACGGGCGTAATCCACCTTCGACTCGACGTAGAGGTGCGCCCAGTCGGTCACGACGTAGTCGACGTCATCCTCGAGACCGGTGATCGCGAAATTGACGTCGTTCACCGCGAGGAAGGGGTCTCCCGCGATCCGGTAGTCGTGATTCGTCGGGTCGTTCATGTCGAAACGGAAGTCGATCGACAAACGACGCAGGTCGAAGGGCAACTCGCTCGCGATCGCCTGGACGTACTCGACGCCCTTGTTGCGACCCGCGGTCAGACGCACCGGGCTGCCCTGACGGGGCACCGTGTAGACGTGGTTGCCGTAGACGAAGCCGTCGTCGTAGCGCGTGCTCGGCCAAAGGATCTCGACGTCACCGTCGACCCCGATCCGGTAGACCACGACGTAGGAGTCGCCGTTCGTCTCGAAGTAGAGGTCGAAGGACTCGCCCCGTCGATAGGGAGCGTCCTCCGACTCGTTCTCGTGCCAGAGCTCGACACGCAGATCACGCACCGGCGCCTGGACGTCGGCGTAGGCGTCGTCTCCACCCTGCACCCAGGCCTCGGCGAGCACGTCGTCCTGCGACTGCGCCGCCGCGGGCGTGGCCAGCAGACCGGTGAGGAGAGTCATGAGAAGCGTCGTCAGAGTGCGGCGAGTCATCGTGTGGGCGTTCATCGCGCACCTCCTCCGTCGTTCGGGACAGGGTCGTCGTCGTGCGACGTGCCGGCGGGACGCAGTTCGGTCTCGCCGTCGACGCTCTGGTAACCCCAGAAGAAGTCCATGCCCGTGTTGTCGAGCACCTGGATCTCGAGCTTGGCATAGTTGTCGGCGTCCGGGTCGAAATCGCCGGGAGCCGAGGCAATACGGAACGCGTAGGTGTGCCCTTCGATGGCCTCGACCCGGCCAGACGCGGAGTAGCCGTCCACCGGTGCGACGTCGAGCACGTCGAATCCCACGAAACCGTAGTCCTGCACCCGGACGCGATCGTTCGGCACCATGATGTAGGCGACGCCCCCGGCGCGCTCGAGCGTGAAGTCCACGCCCACCGCGTCGAAAGCCACCGGGCCCGCATCGCCGTCACTGAAGTCGAAACCCGCTTCGGTCGGGTCGAAGTCGAGGAAGAACATGCCGGACGCACCCTCGGGGCGCGGTACGTCGATCACGACCTCGAGACTCAGGTCGCTCTCGTTGCCGTTCTCGTCGAAAGCGGTCACAGCGTAGGACAGGTAGTCCCCGTTCTGGATCTGGTCATCGTCGACGTACTCGAGGAAGTCGTCGCTCGGATCGCCGACGACACCTGCGTCGATGTACACGCCATCTTCGAAGGCGCTCACCTCGGCGAGGAACTCGAAGGTCTCGCTCAAGTCGCCGTTCCAGTAGATCCGGTATCCAGCCAGGTCGTCCTCGCGGTTCGGATTCCAGCGCAGGAAGACCGTCTGGTCACCCGTGATGGAGTACACACCGTTCGGGATCGCCGGCGCGATGTCGATCGGGACCTCGACGATCGTTTCGTCGTCGGAACACCCGGCGACGGTCAGTGTCAGGGCTACGATCGGCAGCAGGAGCACCCTCAGGTGCGTCCGGGGGCTGACCATCGTCTTCATCGTGAGCAACATCTTCATCGGCCTCCTCCTCGTGCCACGTCCCGTCGGGGTAGGACGGACGCCCAAGTGCATCGCACCCGACGTGCCAGGCCCCCGGGGTGTTCCCATCTGGCCCACGTGCGTTGCCACTACCACGGAACCAGCCTGTAACCCGTTGCCCGAAAACACTTTCGATTTGATCTCAATGGAGGACAGCGCCGCGAAGGGGTGTCCTCAGGGGGACGTTCGGTCGGAGTCGTCGCCGCAGGGGGACAGTCGCGTGTCCTTCGTCGGGGACGCCGGGGCATCCGTCGCCGCTCGAAGACACGAAAAACGGAGGCCGTCCCCTGGACGACCCCCGTTTCGAGCAACGAACTCCCGTCGTCTCCGATGTCCTCGTGCCCTTCGCGGATTCCCGGAGGTCTCGCCATCCCCCGGGATCCAGGCCCGTGTTCATCGTCCACGTCGGGGACTCGCTGCGAAGCGAGTCGGTAGGTGTGGCGCGAAGGAGATGCTTCTCGATCGTCTGCGGCTTCGGATGCGGGACCCCACCTCCCGTCATCTTCGCTCGCAGACCCCACTTTCGAGTTGCGCCTCGTTCAGCCGGTGAGCGGAGAGGTTCCTCTGCGCACACCCCCCGATTCGTCGGGCCGAAGCCCGTCTGGACGACCGAGTCACGACTGCCAGTGACCGATCACCCCATGGCATTGCACCCGACGTGCCAGGATCCCGGAGCGGAACCGATCACGTAACCCGTTGCCATGAAATACGTTGGAAGACAGCCTCTCGAACCGTTCCCAAACGGGTCCCTCCGCCTGTCCGGACTATAAAACATCTTTAGGGGCCCACGAGCCCAGAACGACGTAAGCCCCTGGATTTCCAGAGGCTTACGCGATCATCAATTGGCTTTACAGCGCAGAGGCGATCAGGAATCCGGATTCAGTCCGTAGATCCGGATCTTCTGAAGGAGCGTCGGATAGCTGACATTCAATCGACGCGCGGCCTTGGATCGGTTCCAAGCGGTCGACTCGAGAGCTCCCGCGACCGCGCGGCGCTCGAGCTCGGCGATCTGCTCCTTGAGCGGACGCAAGGACGGCTCGGTCAAGTCGGCATCGCCGGAGGTCGGACCGTCCTGGATCTCGGTCGGCAGGTGCGACTCGCGGACCCGGCCTTCGTCCCCCGCCATGAGCAGGGACCGACGCACGACTTTCTCCAGTTCGCGCACGTTGCCCGGCCAGGTGTGGCCGCGCAACCGACTCGCCGCACCCCGAGTCAGTCGAGGTACCGGTCGATGGAGTTCGGCCGCCGCCCGTTCGAGGAAGTACTCCGTGAGGAGCACCACGTCGTCGCCGCGATCACGCAACGGCGGCACCTCGATCGGGAAGTCCATGAGGCGGTAGTAGAGATCCTCGAGGAAGCTCTCCTGCTCGACCATCTTCTTGAGGTCACGCTTGCTCGCACAGATCACGCGCACGTCGACCGGGAGGCTCTCCTTGCCCCCGACCGGACGGATCCGATGATCATCGAGGAAGTGCAGCAGCTTGGCCTGCATCGACAACGGCATCTTGCCGACTTCGTCCAGGAACAGCGTTCCACCGTTGGCGGACCGAACGAGGCCTTCCTTGTCGTGGTCAGCTCCCGTGAAGGATCCGCGCACGTGACCGAAGAGCTCGCTCTCGAGCAGCGCCTCGGGAACCGCGGCGCAGTTGACCATGACGAAGGGACGGCCGGCCCGTGGACTCGATTCGTGGATGACTTTCGCGAGAAGGCCTTTCCCCGTACCGGTTTCGCCATTGAACATGACCGTGTAGGGACTCGGCGCGACGGTCGCGCAGAGCGAGAGCACCTCGGCCATGCGCGGACTTCCCGTGACCACCCATGACGCGGGTTCCGAAGCGGAAGGCGCCGTATGTGCGGTCGCCGGGCGCAGGAGCGCATCGCGCAGCAAGCGCACGCGCGTGTCGGCGACGGCCAACGAAGCGGCCTCGAAAGCGACGACGTCATCGGTCGCACGATCGAAGAAGACGACTCCTCGCAGATTCTCTTGATCGCGCAGCGCGAAGGCTGCCGCTGCTCCGAGCGGATGACGCGCTGCGTCGGCGAAGCCGTCCCAGTCGGCGTCGGCGTAGACGTCGCTCCAGACACGGACTTCGTCGTTCACGGTGAGCGCGAGAGCCCGGCCACAGAGTTCACGTGCGGTCGCCCTCGGCATGCCGAAGGTGGCGACGACGTCGAGTCGTCCGCGTCCGGTACGAAGCGCGATCGCTCCGCGGTCGGCCCGAAGGACCTCGCCCGTGCGGGCAAGAATCTCTTCCACCGTTCCGACAGCCTCACCTCGCTCCCCATCGGCGACGGCTGCAATGTCCCCGACCTGCTCGGGCAGGTCGACGAGTTCGTGCAGAGGAAGCGCGGTGGCCACGGCATCGTCGGTCATCGCGCGGTCGATCTCCCGGCGCAGTGACTCGATCGCGTCGAGCGCACGCGCGTCCTCGGACCCGTGAAGCCGCTCGAGTTCGAAGAGGGCGATCATCGCCTCGTCGAAGTGATGAAGCGCGAGTTCCGCGCGCGCCAGTCCGCTGAACAGCACGACGGTGTCCACGACACCCTCGGCTCCGTTCAGGCGCAGGGCTTCCTGGATTCGACCACGCGCCAGCAACGCGCCTTCGGTCGTCTCGGCAGCGAGATGGATCTCGGCGAGTTCGACGAGCGCCTCGGCCGCCTGCGGCACGAGCTGATGGGCACGGAAGGCTTCGACGGCAGCGAGCGCGGCCTCGAGTGAGGTTTCGGGCTGGTCCAGGAGTCCGTAGGCTCCCGCGCGGACCCGATGGAGGAATCCCCGTTCGAACTCCTCACCGGCCTCTTCGACCAGAGCGAGCCCTTCCTCGGCGAGAACCAGTGCGTCTTCGGCACGGCCCTGCTCGAGCGCGAGTTCGGCCTGACGCCGACGCACTTCCGCCAGGATGTCGTTCTGATCGCTGATCCGCGTCGCCCGCTCGATCGCGAGCTCGTAATTCGTCACGGCTTCGTCGGCCCGACCGGTTGCCCGCATCAGATCGCCGATGAATTCGTCGGCCAGCGCGAGTTCACGCTGCATGTCCTGGCGCTCGGCGAGCACCTTCGACTCGAGCAGCGCGCGCTCGGCGGCATCGAAGTGTTCCTCTTCGATCGCGAGTTGACCGGTGAGCAGGAGCAGGCGGCAGAGATCCGCTTGATCGCCGCGACTGCGCGCCCGACGCACGCCACGTTCGGCGGTCACGCGCGCTTCGGCGCCACGACCCATCTTCCGGAAAAGAACGGCTTTGTTCAGAAGAAGCACGTCGCACTCGTAGGCCGCTCCGTGGGCCTGGAAGAGGCGCTCGGCACGCTCGTAGAGATCGAGAGCACGACCCCACTGGCAACCACGCTTGGCGATCAACGCCAGGTTGTTGAAGACGTGCGCCTGCGAAACCTCGTCGTCGATCCGTCGGTAGGTCGCGAGCGCGTCCTCGAAGAATTCCCTCGCCTTGGTCAGGCGGCCGGTGCATGCATTCGCGATCCCGAGGACCATCTGCGCTGCACCGACGTCCTCGTGGCGGTCGGTCAGTGAAAGGAATCCGAAGGCATCGAGCGCCACCGTGATGGCGTCGTCGAACTGACCGCGTGCCTGAAGAATGCGCGCCTGCCGTACGTCCACGGCCGCGAACGCGATGGCGTCGTCCGGTTCCAGGCTCCCACGTGCCTGGTCCAGCGATCGCAAGGCTTCGTCGAACTGCCCCTGGAGTCGATGGCAGTCCGAGAGCTTCGTGTGGATCGCGACGCTGTCGCGCGTACCATCGTGCTCGGCACGCGCGACGCGCAACGCGGATTCGTAGTACTCGACGGCAGAGCTGTACGCCGCCGCATGGAAGTGGAGATCACCGATCTCTTCGAGCCGGACTGACGTCTCTTCGTGTCCGGCGTGGGGATCGGGCGGTGTGGGTCTCCGCCGTTCATCCCCTTCGCGGAATCCATCCATCTGGGCATCCCTTGGGCGAGAAGAAGGGACAAGGTTTGCCGTTCACCGCAATCGCGGTCCGGGGCGGCGCGTGGCGAAACGCGCTCCCGGACGGCGACTAACGGAACAGGCTGAGCGTCAAGAAGTTCATCAGGCCCTGGAACCAATCCAAGAGCCCTCGTCCATCGTCGTCGTTCGAATCGGCCGGACGGTTCTGGCCACCCAGCCAGTTCTCGGGATCGCCTTCGACGTCCCCGGGACCGCTGTCGTCATCACTTCCGTCGTCTCCGCCGGGCTGCACTGACGAGCCGCCGCGGATCGAGAGTTGCCACTCGTTCTGCTCGACGCCCGCCTGCGCTGGCGAAACGATGGCCTCGCTCACGACCAGGCCGGCAACGAGTGCGAGAACGATCCAGATACGGGTCTTCATGGTTGACCGTGCTCCTCGGATCAAGTCAGGAAGCAGACAGGCCCGCTTCCACAGGATTCAGTCGGGCGTCGGCGCGGGGCGAGTTGGGCTGGCGCACAGTCGAGAGTGCCCGATGGCGCGACGCGACGTTCGACTTCCTTTCCAGTCACTCACCAACTTACGGCGCCGCGCTCAGGCCTGTCAACGGGACGGGGACGAATCTTCCGGGGTGGTTCGGAGCTCATATCTCTGGATCTTCTTGTACAGATTACTGCGCTGCATCTCCAGACGCTCCGCGGTCCGCGACACGTTGTACTCGTTCTCACGGAGCTTGGCCTGGAGGTAGGCCGCCTCACTGGCGGCTTTGAACTCCTGGAACGTGGGCGCTTCGAGGAATTCGCCGCCACCACGCTCCACGTCCGTCCCTCCGAACGAGGGCGACAAGTCCATCGGCCGAATTGTTTCGCTAGGCGAAACGATCGCAAGGCGTTCCGCGAGATTCCGCAGTTCACGGACGTTCCCCGGCCACGCATAGCGCATCAGACGCTCGTTCACGCCCTCCCCGATGCTCTTCGGCGGCTGCTTGAGCTCCCTCGAAGCGACGGCGAGGAAGTGCTCGAACAGCATCTCGATGTCCTCGGGCCGCTCGCGGAGCGGCGGCATATGGATCGAGATCACGTTGAGTCGGAAGAAGAGGTCCTGGCGGAATCCGAGTTCGTCGTCCTGGAGATCGCGATTCGTCGCGGCGATGACGCGGACGTCGACCTCGATCAGGTCCGCCCCACCGACCCTTTCGAATCGATTGTCCTCGAGCGCGCGCAGGACCTTCGCCTGGGCGGCCGGGCTCATGTCGCCGATCTCGTCGAGGAAGAGCGTCCCGCGATGCGCGCGTTCGAACTTTCCGATCCGCCGTTGCTGGGCACCGGTGAACGAACCCTTTTCGTGGCCGAAGAGTTCGCTCTCGATCAGTTCCTCGGGGATGGCGGCGCAGTTCACCTCGACGAAGGGGCCGTCCGCACGGTCACTGCCTGCATGGATCGCGCGTGCGACGAGCTCCTTGCCGGTTCCGTTCTCTCCGGTGATGAGAACGCGGGCTGGCGTCGGCGCGACCTTGGCGATCAGCTCCTTCACGCGCACGGTCGAGGAGCTGTCCCCGATCAGGTCGCTGCGCCAACCACTGCTCTCGTGGAGTTCCCGATGGGCGCGCCGCAGCCGTCCGTGCTCGAGCGCCCGGCGCACGCGCACGACCAGCTGTTCCTTGCCGAAAGGCTTCTCGAGGAAATCGTGGGCACCGCGGCGAATGGCTTCCACCGCGTTCTCGACGGCGTCGTGGCCGGACACGACGACGACGGGCACGTCGATCCCGTCGTCCCTCATGCGCTGCATGACCTCGAAGCCATCCATGCCAGGCATCTTGACGTCGAGCAGGAGGACGTCGATCCCGCCCTTGGCCAGACGCGCGATGGCCGACTCGCCGCTCTCGGCTTCATCGACCTCGAAATCTTCGTAGCGCAGGATTCCGCCCACGCTCTGTCGGATCGCCTGCTCGTCGTCGGCGATCAACACGCGTCCGCTGTTGGTGTCCAAGTGGTCGTCTCCGGGGCTGTCTCCTACACTCACTCGACGTGCGCAGAACGATCCTGTCCTCCTGCGCGCGTGTCAAGCAAGTCGAGCAAGTCGAACGCCTCCACCTCGCTGCCGCGAAGGACTGCCGAGCCCATGCTGCGCCGTAGCCTCACCGGAATGTCGCCCGCCGCGCTCGAAGAGCTCGCGGTGCACATGGGCCAACCCCGCTACCGCGGCCGCCAACTCGCGGAATGGATCCACCAGCACAACGTGGCTTCGCTGGACGACGCGACGAACCTGCCCCGCGCGCTGCGTACCCGACTCGGCGAAGAAGTCGGCCTCGCCCACCTGGAGGTCGCCGAACGCATTGAATCGCCCGACGGTACCACCAAGATCCTCTTCGAACTCCACGACGGTGCGCGCATCGAAAGCGTCGCGATGCCGCGTCCGACGGGACGCACGACCTACTGTCTGTCGAGCCAGGTCGGATGTCGAATGGGGTGCGTCTTCTGCGCGACCGGGAAGATGGGCATCGTGCGCCAACTCGAAGCGGGCGAAATCGTCGGGCAGGTTCTTGCGCTGCGCCGGCTCTTCCCGGAGCCCACCCTGCCGAACCTGGTGTTCATGGGCATGGGCGAACCGCTGGACAACCTCGACGAGCTGCTCGCGGCGCTGGAGATCCTTCTCGACGAGCGCGGCCTGGGGCTCTCGGCACGCCGCATCAACGTGAGCACGTCCGGTCTCGTCGAAGGAATCGAGCGGCTCGCGGCCTGGGGACGTCCGGTCGGGCTCGCGGTGTCGCTCACCACCGGGGACCCGGACGAACGCCGTGCCCTGATGCCCGTGGCCGGCCAGATCGCGGTCGAGCACCTCCTGCGCGTCGCTGGGGACTACGGACGCCGCGTACGTCGCAGAGTCACGCTCGAATGCGCGATCATCGCTGGGCAGAACGACACCCCGGAGCACGCGCGACGGCTCCTGGAGCTCGCACGCACCGGCCCCTTCAAGGTGAACCTGATTCCACTGAACCCGATCGACGATTTCGCGGGCGGGCGCCCCGATCTCGATCGGGTGAACGCGATGGTCGACGTCTTGTGGAAGGGCAATGTGGTCGCGACCGTGCGTGACAGTCAGGGCCGCGAAGTCGAGGCAGCCTGCGGTCAGCTGGTCCGGCGTCAGGAACGACGTCCCGAAGCCGCGCCGCGCGGCCGGGCCGTGCCACGCAACCGCGAGAGCTAGGCGCTGCGGCCGTCGTCGCCGCCGGAAGGCAGAGCCAGCTCCGGCTGCCCTGTCGTGGTCTCGGTCTTCTTGTCGTTCTCCAGGCCGCCGCGCGTCGCGACGATCGCGCCGACGCCGATGGAGATCGCCGAGAATTTCAGCAGGAACTCGACACCGCGCAGACCGAGCATTGCAGGCGACGCCGTGTCTCCGGTCGAAAGGGCCAGGGCCACGAGAGCGGGAATCTCGAGGATCGCGAGGCCGAGCAGGGCGGACTGCCAGGTGCGTTGAGCGTCGGTCTCGCCGAAGCGATCCAGCAGCCGATCACCGATCACGTGACAACCCACGGCGTAGGCCAGGATCGCCGCGATCCCGAAGCCCGCGACGAGAACGATCACGACGGGAATCCCGATCACCGAGATCACGAGACCGACGGACGCCACGACGAAGACGCCGAGGAGCACGGAGAACCACAGCGCTCCGGACAAGAGGTCACGAGCCGGCGCGGAATCTCCGTGCCGGACCAGACGACGCATGCGGTCTTCGGCGACATGGAAGCCGATGACCACCAACAACGCGAGGACTGCCACCCGCGACCAGTGCATGATCCAGGCGAGGCCACCGGATGCCGACCAGATCCCCGGCAAGACCCCGGGGGCGGCGAGATTCGGCGCGATGCGGCGGCCGTGGACGACCGAGTCGTCGTCGACGCGCACGCGTCCACCGAGACTCACGGCATCGTTGGCGATCGAACCGTCGCCTTCGACGAAGAGATCACCGACGACCACGTAGACGTTTCCGTCGACTTCGCCGTCGACGAAGACGTCGGCTCCCAGGACGACCACGTCGCCCTGGACGATCTCGTCGCGTTCGACGGTCACGTCCTCGCCGAAACGATAGATCGACTCGGCGATGATCGTCTTCTCGCTCGCTCGTCTACGACCGAAGAAGCTGCCGAGGTCTTCGGGGAGCTCGTCGAGGAGCCCGTCGATCTCAGCGCCCCAACTTCCGCCGCTGGAGTCCTCGAGCACACGATTGAGCTCGACGCCCATTTCGCGGATGCCGCGACGCATCTCCTCTTTCACTTCATCCGGGATCTTGAAGGTCAAGCGACTGCCGGAACCGGTGTCGATGCGCACGCGGTCCTCGTCGATCTCGACCTGCATTCCCTTGAGTTCCTGGCCCAGCACCGCGAGACCCTGACCCCAGACTTCGGCGTTCTTGTCGAGGACGTCGGCCAGGCGTTCCCAGTCGCTGTCGACGGCAGCGTCCTCGATGTCCTCGACGAAGGTGTCGAAGGTCTGATCCCACTCGACGTCGGCCGGACCCCGTGGGTCCGCGAGATCCTGATGGGCTTCCAACTGCTCCCCGATCCGACGGATCTCGGCGAGCAACGAGTCTCTCACCGCGCGCATCGAATCGAGGTCCGACGACGTGCCGCGACCGAGTCGCACCTGGACGCCGTAGAGATCGCGGTAGAGCTGGTCGAGCTCACCGTCGGAGAAGACCTGGGACGGCGGGGCCGGCGGTTCCGCGGGATCCTCGGACCGTGCCTGCGTCTGCGCGGACACGACGACGCTCACCGTGAGCAGACCCACGGTGAGCAGGGTGAAGAGGTGATCCGCGCGACGCTGCAGCATGGTCGATCCTTCGGGGGTCTTCGGTCCGGTCTCCGTGCCGGATGCCGATCGGATCAGCGCACGCCCGTGGCCACGCGGCGACGGTGTGCCGTGAGCGCCACGAGCCCGGCCAAGCCGATGCCGGCGCCAACCGCCAGAGCGGTCAACCCGACGAATCCGAGCGTGAGCAGGTATGCGGCGCCACCCGCGAGGGAGATCCGACCGAGCGACCCGACCGTCTGCGCGAGGCGCGACGGCGCGAGGTCGCCGATCACGATGACCGGCTGCTGGCGACGTGGCGCCGTCCGGTAGCGCTCCAGCGGGACCTTCTTCAGGATCGGCGCATCGAAACCCGTTGAGGGCTGGTCGTGCGGCATGGCGTCGAGCGCGGCGAAGAAGCGACGTGTCTGGTCGACGCGCGCCTCCATCCCGGGATCCGCCTGGGCCCGAAGGTTCACACGCAGTGCCTCTTTGTCACCCAGCGTGCCGTCGACGTAACCCTGGATCAACAAATCCAGCTCGTCGACGAACTCGTCTTCGCGACGCAGATCGTCGGCAGTCATGGTGAAACCTCCGGTTCCGATACTTCAGGTCCGATCCTCGGACCGGTTCGAGATTCTGGAGGGAGGGCCGGAACCCACGTTGCCGTGCGCGACCGACGCCTCCCTCCATACACCGATCGGTTCATCCCCCGACGTTCACACCCGACCGGTGCTTGAAAACGCTTGGCCGTCGCGACCATCGTCGTTCGACCCCTTCGCGACCCTCGTCGCGTGTCGTTCGCCCTCAGCCGAGGACCGATCCGAGGCCACCCCGCCGGCGCTGCAGCTTGTCCTTCATCATCGCGCGCGCACGGTGGATACGAGCCTTGACCGTTCCCAGGGGAAGATCCAGGACCTCGGCGATCTCTTCGTAGCTCAACTGCTCCTGGTGCCGCAGGACGATCATGGATCGATAGTGCGGCGGCAACTGGTCGGTGATCTCGAGCAAGAGCTGACCGATTTCGCGGGTCTCGACCGTTTCTTCCGGGTTCGGCGCTTCGTCCGGGAACTGGCGCTCGATCTCCTCTCCCTTGAATTTCAGCGGCTCGTCCAGGCTCTGCAGTTTCACCCGGTTGCGCCGGATGAAGTCGATGCACTGGTTCGCCGCGATCTTGAACACCCAGCTGCGGAAGGCGTAGCGATCATCGTACCGCTCGAGCATCCCGAAGACCTTGATGAACACGTCCTGCGCCACGTCCTCGGCGTCGTCCCGGTTCTTCAACATGCGCAGGCACAGGTTGAAGACCGGAGCGCGAAACCGACGGAGGAGTTCGGCAAATGCCGATTCCTCGCCGCGTCGCGCGCGCGCAATCACCTGGACGTCACTTTCCACGACCGTCGCCTTCCGGATCGAGTCCCCCACCGGGGCGGGGACCGGGCCGACAGCTCCGGTCGAGGGCTCTACGGAGACCCCGACCGTGCGGTTGCATCATTCTGCCAGATTTCCGGCCGGTTCTCCGGGCTCGGATCCGGCGGTACCGCCGGCCTTCGCGGGAGGCCCAGCGCCAGGGGGCGCGATCGACCGTAAACCTCGGATTCATCCATGTTTAGACCGCATACCGTCGCTTGACCAGAGTCAAAGCGGAACCTATTCTCCGCGCGTTCGCTGCTCGGCGTCCTGCCGGGCCGCTTGCCCCACCAAGAGGACGACGCGCGCATGATCGAGATCGAACGTATCCACGCCCGCCAGATCATCGATTCCCGAGGCAATCCGACCGTCGAGGTCGACGTCCTGCTCGAAGACGGAACCGTGGGCCGCGCGGCCGTTCCGTCCGGCGCTTCGACCGGCGAACACGAGGCCGTCGAACTCCGTGACAAGGACGACAAGGCCTTCCTGGGCAAGGGTGTCCTCGAAGCCGTCAAGAACGTCAACAACGTGATCGCCGATGAACTCGAGGGAATTTCGGCCTTCGACCAGGCTCTGGTCGACCAGCTCCTGATCGAGACCGACGGTACGCCGAACAAGGGCAAGCTCGGTGCGAACGCGATCCTGGGCGTGAGCCTGGCGGTGGCCCACGCGGCGGCCAATGCCTGCGGGTTGTCGCTCTACCGCTACATCGGCGGCGTGAACGGACGGACCCTGCCCGTGCCGATGATGAACGTCCTCAATGGTGGTGCGCACGCGGACAACAACGTCGACATCCAGGAGTTCATGATCATGCCGGTGGGCGCGACGAGTTTCACCGACGCGATCCGCATGGGTGCAGAGACCTTCCACCACCTGAAAAAGGTCCTGGCCGGACGCGGCTACGCGACCAGCGTGGGCGACGAAGGCGGCTTCGCCCCGAACCTGAAGAGCAACGCCGAGGCAATCGAGGTCATCCTCGAGG